>Ga0080006_1114645_pt1 | contig 29086 bp, 32 predicted proteins | sample RS3BMetagenome_FD_69209 | JGI IMG/M metagenome (GOLD analysis project Ga0080006, IMG submission 69209) | Ferric oxide microbial mat and aquatic microbial communities from Rainbow Spring, Yellowstone National Park, USA - RS3B (SPADES... ...
ATTGTTATTGATTTTATTTGATTTCTAAGTAATGTTTATTATACCACTCTTCAAATTCTGATAATTTAACTTTTCTCCTAGCAATTTCTTCTAGATTACTATTTGGTACCCATTCCTTTAGAATCGGGTTGTATTCTCTAAATGGCAATATATATCTTTCTTTTATATCATGGCCTTGAAGGTTAAATTGTATCACTTCATCCCATGAATATTGCTTGTACTCATTAACTATTGTAATATCGAAATATCTTGAATCTATAACATAATTAAAGTATATTACGTTATCTCCTAATAAAATTTGGCCTACAAATGGAAATGCTAAAAGTCTTTTAAAAATGTCCCTAATATTTTTATTGCTACCTCTAAGTAATATATATCCTGATGTAAATGGCATTGATTCTTTTAGTCTTAAATTAAATGAATTAAGACCAACTTTTGGTAAAAATGCTCCTCCTCTTGAATATAATTTTGCATGGCTTAAATGATATTTAAAAGATGAAAACGGCTTAAACCTTCTTAATGGGCTAGGACCCTTAAATGCATCTATTAATAAACGATAATTTCCTATGGCATCAAATCCTAAAGCAGCTAATATCAAGACATCTAATGCGTCAGGCTTTCTCAGTGGATTTTTTATTTCATAGTTTATTGGTGGGTGATTATCTAACATTTTATATATTTTATCTATATCATAAAGCTTATCATTTTTTTCGTCATAATAATATAACCAATTAGGTCGTGAATTATACATGTCATCAAATTGATATATTTCAGCATTAATTGAATTCTTCAAATCGTTTATCGCATTAATATCGTTAACAGGGAAAAAATAGCCTAAAACAGTTCCCAAAGATGTATGAAATCTTCCAACTAGCCAATAATCTTTTAAGGGGGAACTTTCAAGCCATTTTCCTTTAATTATAGCCATTACGTATTTTAAATTAAGTAGTTTTCTTGAAAAATCTACTACCGGTGATGCAAAACTTCTATCTCTAATCAAATTAAAGTATTTTTCTAGTGTAGAATCTGCAATATCTAAAATTTCTGATAACCTTGTTAAATTATATGGAGGGTAGTTTTCTTGAATTGCATTCATCATTTTTAGCATAATTTTCCTATTTAACATTTCTCCAGGTATTTTTTCTCTTGGCACCCAATTCACCGCTCTAATTATTTAATATAAATAACTGAACTTAAAAGTAATTAAGCGTAAAAATTTTACAATAAGTTTTTACTAATTAAGTTTAAAATGTTTCCTGATAAAATAGATCTGGGTAGTATACTTGAAAGCTGACATACCAGTATCCTGTATAATAGATGCACATGTGCACAGCCCTGTAATGAAAAATACAAAGGAGGTTAACGAATATTTAAGAAAATTAATTGACTCGGGTATAGGAGGAGCTGTTATATTAGGTATTCCACCATTTAGAGATCTACTCCTAAAGGTTTCCTATGACGATATACTAAAGGAATATGATAGAACGAAATATTTAATTGATAAATTTGCTGGAGAAATTAAAGAAGTGCTAACCCCCGAAAACTTATTTTTAATGGCACATCAATTATCCGAGAGTTTTTGCAAATTCATAAAGCATCAAGAAATTTCAGCTTTATCTAATTTTACTGTACTATTTCCTGCTAATTTAGCTTTAGAACCTGATGCATTAGCGACTATTTTAGAAAGATCTATAAATGAAGGATTTAGAGGTTTTAAGATCATTTCTACATTATTTTTTAAATATCTAAATGATCCTTCCATAGAAACAACAATAGCTATTGCTAATGAAAAAGGTCTTCCAGTTACTATTCATGGTGGATGTGATCCTGGTATTTGGGAATTACCGAAATTCTGTAAATATGGAGATCCTTCTAAACTCGATAGTATATTAAGCAAATATAGAGATGCAAAAATTATTATAGCTCATGCTGGTGGTTATAGTGCAATAGCACCAGGCGTTTTTATGGACGAAACGCTTAGTTTAGTCAAAAAATATGAAAACGTTTACATAGATACTTCTGCATTGCCATCACAAATTATTCCTTTAATTATGAAGGACTTTCCAATAGATAGAATCATGTATGGCTCTGATTATCCTGCAGTAAGTAATTCTGATCCAAAATTATATATGGAAGACGTATTTTTTACTCTCTTAAATTCAGGTATTTCAAAGAGAAACCTAGAAAAATACGCGCATGAAAATGCAGAATATATTTTTAATTTAGAATGTTTAACAAGCAACTATGATTTAATAAAATAATACTAAATAATACTTATTTATATTTTTTTGCATACATTTATGTATGGTAAGATTTATATACTTGCACGTTATATATTAAACATTAGTGGGGATGGTAATTTTTGAGTAAACAGCCTGAAGGTGGGGAAATAGAAGACCTTCCTTATAGGGAAAAACATTATCCTTACCATAATGCATATTTAGATTTTTGGAAGAAAAGTATTGAAAATATAGAAGATTTTTGGGATCAAAAAGCAAGAGAGCTTTTATGGTATAAAACATGGGATAAAGTCTTAGATTCTTCAAATCCTCCATTTTATCGTTGGTTCGTTGGAGGATTAACAAATATTAATTTAAATGCATTGGACAGATGGCAAAATACACATGTATTTAATAAAGTAGCTTATTATTGGGAAGGAGAAGACGGGACATCAAGGGTTATAACCTATAAGGATTTGTTTAGAGAAGTAAATAAGCTAGCAAAAGCTTTACAAGACCTTGGAGTTAAAGAAAATGATAGAGTTACTATTTATTTGCCAATGATTCCAGAATTACCTATTTCTATGCTTGCTACAACTAGAATAGGAGCTATTCATAGTGTAGTCTTTTCTGGTTTTAGTGCAGAAGCTTTATCAACTAGAATAGTTGATGCAAAATCTAATGTTTTGATAACAGCAGACGCTTATCCTAGAAATGGAAAACCCATTGAATTGAAAAAGAATGTTGAGGAAGCAATTAAAATGGCAAAGAACCAAGGGACTGAAGTTGAAAAAGTAATAGTTGTTAAAAGGTTGGGATTACAAATCCCATTTGTTGAAGGGAGGGATTATTATTACCATGATTTAATAGGCAAATATCCGGATAGCACTTATGTTAAACCCTTACCAAGAAAGTCAGACGATATTTTGTTTATGCTTTATACTAGTGGAACGACAGGTAAGCCAAAAGGAATTATGCATAGCGTAGGAGGTTATATGGTATTTGTTTATAATGCATTTAAATGGAATTGGGATATAAAGCCTGAGGATGTCCATTGGACTTTCGCAGATGTAGGATGGATCACTGGTCATACATATATAGTTTACGGTCCATTAATGCATGGAGCAACAGAAGTAATGTATGAAGGAGCCCCTGTTTATCCTGCACCAGACAGGCCGTGGGCTATTGTAGAAAAATATAAGGTAACTATACTTTATACAAGTCCTACATCATTAAGGCTTTTAAGGCAATATGGAGATGAAAATGTGAATAAACATGATTTATCATCATTAAGAATTTTAGGTACAGTAGGAGAGCCGATTAATCCAGATGTTTGGAAGTGGTACTTTAATGTTGTAGGAAAAGGGAATTGCCCTATTATAGATACTTGGTGGATGACTGAAACTTCAGCTTCTATGATAGCACCTTCACCAAATTTAGGATTAGTTCCATTGAAGCCTGGATCTGCAACTTTCCCATTGCCTGGTATTGAACCGGATGTATTGGATGATAATGGAAAACCAACTCCTTATGGAGTTAAAGGATATTTGGTTATAAAGAAACCTTGGCCAGGTATGCCTTTAGGAATTTGGGGAGATCCTGAGAGATATGTAAAGACCTATTTTGGCAAATATCCAGGATTATTTTATGCAGGTGATTTCGCTGTTAAAGATGAGGAAGGATATTTCTGGCTATTAGGAAGAGCCGATGAAGTATTAAAAGTAGCAGGTCATAGGATAGGAAGTATAGAAATGGAAGATGCTTTAATTAAGCATCCATCAGTTGCTGAGGCAGCTGTTATTGGTTTACCAGATCCGGTTAAGGGTGAAGTACCTATAGCAGCTGTAGTCCTTAAAGTTGGCGTTAATCCAAGTGAAGAACTCAAAAAAGAACTTGTAGAAACAATTAGAAATGTTATTGGTCCTATTGCAACTCCACAAGCAATAGTTTTCGTTAAAAAATTGCCAAAGACGAGAAGCGGTAAGATTATGAGAAGAGTAGTTAAAGCAATATTTACAAATAATCCTACAGGAGACACATCTACCTTAGAAGACCCCACTTCGGTTGATGAAATAAGAAGGGCATGGGATGAGTTTAAGTTAAGCATGAAATAAAATATGTAGTTTTTTTGAATTTTTTTAATTTAATAAGGGGGTTTAAAAAATGTCAGGTAAAGAAGAGGTTTGGGGAAATCCGGCAGCTTTGGGTTTAGTAGGATTTGGTTTGACAACTATTGCTTTAAGTTTTGCAAATGCTGGAATTATACCAACAACAGGATTAACTATTGGCTATGCAGTTTCTTGGGGTGGTTTAGCACAGGTTTTTGCAGGATGGATATCCTTTAGAAGAAATGATACCTTTGGTGGAACTGCTTTCTCTGGATACGGCTTATTCTGGATAGGTCTAGCATTAGCTTTAATACTCGGTTTAAAAATAAGCTCATCAGAATTAGGGCTTTGGATGCTTTTATGGGGTATATTTACTCTCTACATGGATGTTGGATCTATATTAGCTAAAGCAAGAGTTTTAAGTATTGTCTTAACATTCCTATTCATAACTTTCTTCGTTTTGTCTGCAGCCGATTTTACTGGAAGTTCAATGATTTTAAAAACTGGTGGATGGATAGGATTAATTACAGGAATTTTAGCAGTTTATTTATCTATGGCAATTATAGTAAACACAGTTAAGGGCAAAGCTGTCGTACCTGAATAAATTTTTTATTTTAAATAATCATTTTTTTAAAAAAATAACTGATAAGGAATAAATTTTTACGTTTAGTTTGCACTTAATATATTTGGGTGTTTATCTAGTGTCTGAAGGTGAATCTGCAACTGCTGAATGGTATAAACTTAGCGTTGAACTACATAAATATTATGGAGGTAAGATGGAAACTATTCCTAAAGTGCCTGTTAGAAGATTAAAAGACTTTGCTATATGGTATACTCCTGGTGTTGCTGAGGCATCTAGGATATCTTCAAAAAATCCTGATATGACTTTTGAATTAACTTCTAGGTGGAATACCATAGCTGTTGTAAGCGATGGTACAAGAGTTTTAGGCTTGGGAAACATAGGTCCGGAAGGAGCCTATCCTGTTATGGAAGGTAAGGCATTAATTTATAAATACCTTGGAGGTGTAGATGCTATACCATTAGTACATAGAGCAAGAGATCCAAACCGGTTTCTTCAACTTTTAGAAGACATTGAGCCTAGTTATGGAGGAATAAACTTAGAGGATATTGAAAGTCCTAAATGCTTTTATATATTAGATGAAGCAAGAAAGAGGTTAAAAATACCTGTATGGCATGATGATCAACAAGGAACTGCAACAATAACTTTGGCAGGTCTTATAAATGCACTAAAAATTGTCAATAAGTCATTAAATGGAACAAGAATTATTTTATATGGAGTGGGAGCAGCGAATGTAGCATTTTATAGGTTATTGAAATCTTTAAAGCCTGATATGGAAAACGTTATTGCTATAGCAAGTAAGGGTATTTTACATCCAGAGATGCCTGATATTGATAAATTGATGATATCAAATAAATGGCAATACGATATTGCAATAGAAACAAGAGGTGGTGGATTATCATATAATTCACCTGTTGAAAAGGCCTTTGAAAATGCTGATGTTTTAATTGCTGCAAGCATACCAGGACCAAACACAATTAAGAAGGAGTGGATTTCTAAGATGAACAAGGATGCAATAGTATTTGCTTTAGCAAACCCTGTACCTGAAATATGGCCTTACGATGCAAAAAGTGCAGGGGCAAAAATTGTTGCAACAGGGAGGAGTGACTTTCCAAATCAAATAAATAATAGCTTAGTATTTCCTGCAGTTTTTAGGGGCGTTTTAGATGTTAGGGCAAAAACAATTAGCGATGAGATGGCAATTGCTGCTGCATATGAAATTGCAAGGTTTGCAGAAGAAAAAGGGCTTAAAGAGGATTACATAGTTCCAACTATGGAAGAGTGGGAAGTATATCCTAGGGTTGCTGCTGCTGTCGCAGTTAAAGCTGTTGAGCAGGGCTTTGCTAGGAAGACAACAACGTATAAAGAAGAACTTGAAAACTCAACTGAAATAATATTACTATCAAGGAAAAAATTGGAAACAATTTTAGAAAAGAATTTAATAAAAGATCCTTTAGCAAAAAAGTAAAAAGGCTTGAAAACCATAAATACTGGGATTACTTATGTCTTCCCAGCCAAAAAGAAGAGGAATTTCAATAAGTTTAGAGGAATATTTGACAACAATTTTTAAAGAAGGAGGACATGATAATCTGGTAAAATTCAGAAAAATAGCTACCTATTTAGGAACAACACAGGCAAGCGTTACAGAGGCCATGCAAAGACTTGCAAAAGATGGTTACTTATACTATTTTCCATATAGAGGCGTTAGGCTAACTGAGAAAGGGATAGAATTAGCTTCATCAATAGTAAAGAAAGAGAATGAAATAAGAAATTTTTTAATATTAATTGGAATTGATGAAAAAGAATCTGAGGAACTTGCGTGTATTCTGGAACATAAAATAAGTGATAACGCCATTAAAAAAATTAGAGAGTTTATTAATAATTGTGCATTAAACAAAAATTTTTAATTTTTAATTACAATATAAAAATAGGCGATATGAGTATTGGCAAAGAAAAGATTTGGTATAAGTATTCCGGACGACTTATATGATTATTTGAACAAATTATCAGAACAACTAGAAACAAATAGAAGCGATCTGGTTGAGCAAGCGGTTAAAACTTTTATAAATGATTATAAGCATTACTTAATTCCTCATACCTGCACAGGCGTAATGATTGTTTCATGCAAAGATGAAAAAGCATTGAAAGAAATAATAGATGAATTTCAAGATATTGCTAAAACTTACATTCATACACATGAAAATAATGTATGTATAGAACTTATGTTCGTATCAGGTCCTTCGGAAAAAATAGCATTATTACAAAAGAATTTGCAAAAAGATGGAAAATGCAATCCAAGATATGTACCAATAATAAGCATAAAAGAATCTAAATCCTCGGAATCTCAACAATAGACCAAGCTTTATCTATAGCCTTTTCAAGCTTTCTCTGATGTTCAGTTAAGAATTTTTCTAAACGAGAAAATCCGAACAATTTGCATTCTCCGCATAGCAATGAACCAGTTTTGCACCTATTATATATATCGGCTAATTCTCTATCTTCTTGAATTAAATGATACAAATATAAATCATATACCGGACACTTTTCCGGTTCCCCTCCTAACTTCCTCTGTTCTTCAGCTGTATTCCTGCCTCCTGTTAAAGAAGACATGAATTTCTTTCTAGCAACATCTATTTGATCGGTTAAAAATATTGTTACATCAGGTTTACTGCTGCTCATTTTTCCTCCATCCAAACCCCTTATAAGCCTGTGATATATAGAAGCTGGGGGCTCCAATTCTATTTCTCCTTTAAACCTTCCAGCTAAATCTCTAGTTAGTCTCAAGTGAGGATCTTGATCAGCACCTACTGGAATTACAACGTGTTTATATTCTCCATATTCTGGTAATTGCGGATGCAATATATCAGCTGCTTGAGTTAGCGCAGAAATAATTTTACCAGGTGTAATTTCGCCGTATATTGCCTCAAGCTCGTTATATGAAATTTTGGAAGCAAACAATTGTATTAATGAGTGATAAGAACCTTTCCTGTTAGTCTGAAAATAAAAGTCTGTTTTGTTAGGATCTAAACCAAGAGCTATTAGGTTAGCAACATATTCCTCTATTCCTATCTTTATTACATCTTTTCTTGATATGTGCCTAACCGCATATGCTTCTGCATCAGCTAAGCCAACAAATATTTTAAAACCTAATTTTTGGAAATATATTAATTCCAGTCCTGTCATCATGTGACCGAAATGAAATCTTCCACTTGGCATAAATCCTGTCATTGCTGCAGCTCTTTCCTTGTTTTCAATAGCTTTTAATATTACGTTATCAAAATCCCTATGCCCAAAAATTATCCCTCTCTTCATAAATGCACTTAGCTCTATACCATCATTATTCATTCTACCAATTACTTCCTCAAAAGGTCTAATTCCAAATACTTCATAAAGCCTACTATAATCCTTTATTTCAGGTCTTCCCCATGGGTCTAATTTTATTTCATTTTCCTCGGGCATGCAATACACCTATTATATATTACTCTTGAAAGTAATTTATCTATCTTTACATATAAAGCTTCCCGCATTTCATATTGGTATTTAAGATCGCTTTTTTATGGCTTAATTGCTAATTCCATAATATGACCTAGCCCTTTAAGCTAAGTTCATATTATTAATAATCAGATCTTGTATATAAATGTTCATCTGACCTCGATCCTGCTCTGAAGGGCAAGAATTTCCTGAGGTCTTAAGGGTTACACCCCTTTATGCATGCTAATCTTTTATATATAGTATTTTTAATTTAAGACTTTTACCCCACTCCTAGAAGGGGAGGATTGTCGTTCTCCTTATAAAGAAGCTATTCATCCTCATGCAATGAAAGCCTCCCCTTAAAAATTATAGCCTTTAGATACAACTGTTTTCTATGGTGAAAGTTTGGAAGAACTAGATGAATTTGATTTTGAGCTATATGATATAATAAAAGAATATATGCCAATAACCCTATCAGAATTAGCTAGAACTTTGGGCCATAGCAAAAGTATGATACATAGGAGAATAAAAAAACTGGAAGCATCAGGTCTTATAAAAGTATTTAATCAAGGTGGAGTATCCATAATAACGGCCAATCTAATGAATGATTCAATAATAACAATTGGGATTCTAAGAGCTAGCGAGTACCCATACATAATAAAATTTGCTAAAAATTTAGAAGAGATTTTTAATCATGTTAAAATAGTTGTTTATGATGAAGCATATAAAGAAGCCTTAGACCTATCAACCGGGAAATTAAAGCTGGCTATGAACCCAGCTATTTCACTGTTAGCCATACACAGGATAAGCAGAGGTCAAGTACATATAATTGGTGGAGGGAGCGGTGGAGGTAGTGGGATAATAAATAACTCAAATGGAAAAAATGGGCATTCAACATCTATTATGTCATCAATGGAACTTTGCGCTGATATGAACAACCTAGAAATGCCAAGAATATACAGCAATAGCGGTTTAGAAATTTTAAATAAGGTTATAAAAGGTGAAGTGAGACAAGGTGTAGTATGGGAACCATATTTATCAATAGCATCAAAAAGCAATTTGAAAACAACCTCTTGTGAATTAGAAACATGTTGCTTATTAGGGGCACACTCATCTTTATATGATAAATATGAAAAGATATCAAAAGCGTTTTCTGATGCTATATCAGGCAACATATCGAATTTAGAGGGTTACGCAAACATAATCAATATGCCATTGGATTTAGTTAAATTATCAGTTAAGAGCTATACTTTTTTCGAAGAGCCTGATAAAAATTATTTAAAAAGCATAATAAGCAACTTAAGAAATACAATACTGCCTAGCGATATTATAGAAAAATCAGTCATAATCTAGGTCTTTTAGAGTAAGTCTGAGCTCTGCTAACAAGGTTGGTAGTGGTGTCATTAATGCTGTAAGATGAGGTCCTTTTATATAACTTAAAACCTTTTTCCAATCTTCCTTAGGTCTTGATTCAACATAAGACTTTAAAGTCTCCTTTACAAGCTTAGAATTTGCCTGGAAAGTTCTTGCATATGCAAAAAATACCGCTAAGTCCCATGCTGCTTTTTTATGAGTATAGTTACTTACTTGTTCAGCGTCTATAAAGGCCATATTATCATTATCAATCATAACAAAGTTTCCCGGATTGGGGTCCCCTAAAGTTCTATTATGGTTATGTATCAAAGCTAAGCTTTTTCCCATATTATACCATGCGTAAGGGTTTTTGCTCTTTAGGACAACTTCTCCATCAAGGAATTCCCTTATCATTTTATATTCATATTTCTCTGAACATAAACTTAAAATTTTAGGAGTGATAATTACTTTTCTTAAATCTAATAAAGATTTATACTCATTAATTAACCTTGATAGCGGCGTTTCCTTAAATGGAAATATTGATGCAGAAACTGCTCCGGCCATAAACCATTTTAATGTTCCGTATATGTACTCTTTTATTACTATTTTTTTCTCATTGTTTTCACAAATTTGACTTGAAGATAACAAACCAGGTCTCTTGCATCTATACTCATTGCCTAAAATGTTTTTAATATAATTATCGCTATCGCTACAGCTTTTAAATATAATACCTTCAGGCAAGGAAATTATACTATATGGATTTTTTATCAATTCCATTGGTATGCAAGACTTTCCTATATTAACATTAGTATTAGAATATAATGTTAAAAATCCAAGGATTACATTTTTTCCTATATTGCCCATGATTTTATTTGCTCCAATTGTTAACATATTGAAATTTAAATTTATGTTACCATTATCGACACTACCTATGTTTTTTATATATATTTCATAGTCATCCCTTAAACCTTTAAGGCCTAACTTATTAATTACATCATTATATATGCAAGAATAAACATCTCTAAGTTCAGACATTTTAGATAAAGGTATAAACTCTACAGGTATCTTGAAATAGTTAGCAAGTTTTCCGTATCTTTGCATAAATTCGTAAGCTTGCTCTATAGTGACCCTTACCTTATAATATTCTATTAAATCTTTGAAATTTTCATCATATTCAACTGGGGGAACGAGTAAACCTGAGACTACATCACCTAATGTACCTAACTTTACATCAGCAGAAAGAACCATATCTCCAACAACAAGTACATTATTTTCTTCAAATGATGGTAGTTTAAATCCATTAACTACTTTAATTGTATAATTAATTCCTCTAATTTCACCTTCCATTGCTTATCACCTTTTTCCACAAAACCTCTCCATCAACTGTTTTAATTTCAACAATTCTATGAATTGGTATAATTGTCTCATTATCGCTTAGAGTAATTGCCCAGTTACTAACTGCTATTACATCCTTTGTAGATAATTGTAATAATCTATTCCCCTGATCACGTGATCTATCAACATAAGTAATTATATATTCTTCCTTATTATAGACTGAGTTTATTGCTTTACCAATAATGTCTTTTATCTTACTCCTTTTTCTAGACATACTGCACCATTTTTCAGTTATATGATTTAGATTAATATATTTGTTATATGACTTTAACATGGTGAAAAAATTGACGTGTGTATTTTGTGAAATATCAAGAAAAGAAAAATCTGCTCATATTGTTTATGAAGATAAAGATATCATGGTAATACTTGATATAAATCCGATTTCCAAAGGTCATTTATTAGTTATTCCGAAAGAACATCATGAGGCAATTCAAGATACGCCAGTAAGAACTTTAGTTAAGACATGGATAGTTGCTTCAGCTTTTGCTAAAATTTATAGAGATAAATTAAAGGCACCAGGAGTTAATGTTATAACAAACAGTGGTTCTCCAGCTGGACAAGTTATTTTTCATTTTCATGTTCATGTTATACCAAGATGGGAGCAAGACGGCTTTAAAAAAGGAGGAAGGCATTCGCTAAGTGAAGAAGAAGCTGTTGAAGTAACTAAAATGTTATCAGATCATTTAGATATAGTAAAATCCTATTTAAATGAATTTCCTACTATATGATGCTTCTAAAATCTCTTAGCTTTATAACATGTAACCTATATATCCCATTTGAATCATTCATTATAGTAACCAATGCATTCCCACTGTTTTTAATAAGTTTATAAGAATTATAGGCACAAACTTCATTATCCATTATAAATTCTACTTCTTCTCCTTGACCCATTTTTCCAAACTCTCTATAAGCTAAAAACATAGGTTCAGGGCAATCTAAATTAGTTAAATTAATTGTCTTCATTATTGCCACCCTATAGCTTTTTGAAATCATTAAAATAACAGTTATCTAGTTTTTCTGTTTCTACTTTATTTACCTCAAAATAACTATTTTTTATTATTTCTAATAATTTATTTATAGATTCGTTATTCCCATTAGCAATTATTTCGACTCTTCCATCAGAAAGATTTTTAGCATAGCCTTTTATATTAAGCTTTTTAGCATTGGACCAAATAAAATGCCTAAATCCTACACCTTGTACATGACCATCAACAAGTATCTTTAAACAAATTTCCATTAAATCACCTCAATATAAATTAAACTTACTTAAAACCTCTTGGTCTAATATATATCTTTTTATCTTCTTTGGGACATCTACTTCTTGTCTTCCCTTTTCTACTACTTCTCCTATTACATAAGGATCATAACCTTTATATTTTAGATCCCTAATAATATCTTCATAAATCTCTTCTGGAGATATTATAATAAATCCCCCATTTGTGCCTGCTGTTGCATTAGGCATCAAGAAGTTATCTGTTGCAAACTCAGATATTTCTGGGAAAAGTAAGGGGAAATCATATAACCTTATATGAGTTCTTGTTAAATTTGCCTGCTCCCAAATAACCAATATCCCTGGTCCCGTAACGTCTGTTGCTGAAACTATATGCTTTTCTTTTGAAAAATCTTCATTTAAATCTGGTAGATATTTTGCTATAACTTCTCCCATGGATTTGTTAGGAGACGATATTATATTAAAAGCCTTTTCTTTAATCTTTTCTAGCGTATCTAAGTCTATTCCTCTCTTTTCAAGTTCATCTATAATGCTTTCATCAATAGCAGTTGATAAATATGTTGTAATTGGAGAGAGCTCTCCTAATGGTCTAGTGGTTATTATTTTCATACCTTTATCTGCTTTATCATGAAACATCGGTGGTTTCTTATTACTGGTAGCAATTACCGTAGCGCCCAACAGAAGCCTTCCTTTTTTAGGTTGTTCTATATCTAAAATTTTAGCACCTATTTCATTTGCAAATCTTTTGGAATTTTTGTATAGTTCTTCTTTTAGTTCTTCTGTTGGGGCATTCAATACTGGAGCTATTTTAAGATCTTTATAAGCTCCTAAAACAAACAAATCATTAAGAGAATTTGATATAGAACCCGATACCTGCCTGTAATCCGAGGGAAGGCTGGTAGGATCTATAATATGCATAGTGTCATTATTAGCTGCAACAATTTCTTCTCCTTTATTATATGATATTAAATCAGCCAACATAAATTCATCTTCTCTATAGGGAGTAACTATAGAATGACCTTTTCCTATATTAATTAATGGAGCGCAGTCACAAAGACTTTCATATGCAGGCATTACTTTCCTAATAAATTTCTCTGGCTCATTTGCAGCTAATTGATAGACCTGCACTAAAATAATAGCTCTAATTTCACTATCAATTTTATAATTTAGGTTAACTTTTTCCCCTAAGGGAAGTATTTTTCTATTTATTTCAACTGAATCAGGTTCTGCATAAAATATATCTGCATCTTCTCTTTCTGCTATTCTTAGGTTCTTTGATTGAAGATATGGTCTTATTTTTTCCATAGCTGGATAAACAACTTTTAGCAAATCGACCTTAACCGCGCATCCTGTTGCAAGAGACAACGGATCAGCTCCTAAATTCCTATAATACGAGAGCCTCTGTTTAATATTATTAATTAACTCAATTCTTTTTTCATTCATATTTATCCCTTATTCTATATATTTAAAGACTGTTTTTAAATATTTCTTATATAGAGAATATTTTACTTTATATAAAAATTTCTATAAAACGAAAAGAAACAACGAATCTTGTTTTTGAAGGCAGAGCAAAGTTCAAACCTTGCTTTTTCAAAAAATTAATGCAAACTGCCAATAGGGTATGCGTAACTGAAACATAAGACAAGTCTTCACGATAATTAACATTGCCGATGAGAGTACAGTATCTTCTGGTCAAATCTAATAAGATGAGGAGTGGGAGCCTAATTTACTCCCACAACACCAGAGGGTATAATATGGTAGTCATAAATGGGTGTAACCCTATAGACCACAAAGAGCCCTTCATGATGTAGAAGAAATCAGTTGTTTCACTAAACACTATAAACTAAATTTTAAAATTTTATATGCAATATAAAGATGGGAGGAAAATTGGCCAAAATCAAAGAAATAGATGCATTAGAATCTGATAAACCAAATATAAATTCAATTATAGATAAAATAAAAGAGATTTTAAAAAGTGGTTATCAAGAAGAAACAATAATTGTTAAGGATAATAAGGTAATTAAAAGACATGAAATATATTGGGCTTTAAAATATATGGGCACAAAATATGTTGCAATATCTGATAAAGAAGAAAATGTAAAGGTTTCTTTAGATTTCTTAGGCTTTTATGATGAGGTTTCTGATCCTGGTATTAGAGTTTTTAATAATGCTACGGAATTGATAGAAAAGGATAGACCTACCCCATTAGTAAAGTTAAATGGTATAATAAATGATAACAAAATAAAAATATGGGCAAAATTGGAATGGTATAATCCTTTTAGTTTGAGCATAAAGGATAGAACAGCTTGGTATATAATTTACAATAATTTGGATAAACTGAGTGATAAGGAAAAAGTATTTGAAGCAACCTCAGCAAATACAGGGATTGCCATTGCCGCTATATCATCTATGCTAAATAAAAAAACAAAAATCTTCATGCCAGAAACTTCCCCAGAATATGCAAACAAATTATTAAAAATTTATGGGTCTGAGGTCATTAAGGAAGGCACAACTACAAACGAGCTTATAGATAAGGTTAAAGTCTATGCTGAAAAAGAAAATGCATTTGTACCAAATCAATTTTCTAATATTTTCAATTTACTGGTTCATTTAAGATATACTGCCAAGGAAATAGATTATCAAACAATGTACGGAAAACTTAAGCTTAGCGGAATTTTTGCTTCAATGGGTACAGGAGGACATATAGCTGGCATAACCCTTTATTTCCATAACAAAAATAGAACAGTGAAGATATTTGGAATTCAACCTGAAGAAAATGGTACAATTCCTGGAATAAAAAAGCAAGACTTTAAAAATTGGTGGAATATAAATGATGTTCCCGATCATGTTTATTCTGTTAATTTAGAAGACTCCATAGATATTTTAATCAAAACTGCAAGAACCAATGGAATCTTACCAGGTATTAGCGGAGGAGCAGTTTTAGCTGGTATAAAGAAAGCTTATAGCGAGGGAGTTCTAGATGAGGGAGACTATGTATGCGTAATACCTGATAATGGTATTAAGTACCTTGATGAAATTTATAACGAGAAAAATATCATTTTCTGATTAATGAATCGATAAAAAATTATGAGATAGATTTAATATAAAATTATATTTGTTTAGAGCATAATTAAAATGGGTATAATTATGGATAGATTTAGCAAAGAGTTTCTCAAAAATGCCACAGATGCTATAGAAATATTGAAAAAAAGAAGAATTTTTGAAAAAATTGAAAGTAAATATCCTCTAGCTGTTATAGGTGATATACATGGTTATACAGAAAGCTTAGAAAATTTTGAAAAAATTATTCATGATAGTTCACCTAATAAAATTATATTTTTAGGGGATTATGTCGATAGGGGTTTCGAAGGGGTCGAAGTATTAAACGAGATATTTAATTTATTAATTAACTATAAAGATAAAACTATCTTAATAAGAGGTAATCATGAAGATCTAAACATAAATAAAGAATACGGTTTTTATGAAGAGCTAATTTCAAAAATTGGTAAAGAGGGAATAAATACAATTACTCTGTTTTATTCTAATTTGCCAATATCTATATCCATAAACAATATATTCTTTGTACATGGAGGTATTCCGTATATTAAATCAAATGATAAGCCTGCTATACTAAAACTCGAAGATATCTACATTCTGGATAAAATTAAAGGAAAGAAAGAATATTTGGAATTTGAAAACAACATATTATTTCAAATGGTTTGGAATGATCCTGATGGTTACATAGATTGGTTTGAACCAAATTATGTTAGAGGGGATGGAGTTTTCTATTATGGTAAAAAGGCGTGGAATGAGTTCATGAATGCTAATAATATAGATTTAATAGTTAGAGGGCATGAAATAGTTGATGGCATACATATATGGAAACAAGATGGAACTTTTATAAATAAATTCAAAAACAATCAAAGATTTTATTTAGACCAAATATATAAAGGCGTGATAACAGTATTTTCAAGCAGATATCATATAGGTAGGGCAGGTTCAATATTAATATACAAAGATGAAATAGAGTTTATTGAATTGTAATTTAAATTTTATATAATTCTCCTTTCCATTTAACACCTTTATTTTTCACATTTATCATGCTTGTAATTAAATAATATGCTGGAATAAAATAAAAAATACTATATGGTAATTTAATTTTATTAGTTAGCCCTCCTAGATAATAAAAAATATTTTCGATTAAATATGCTGAAAAGAATAACAAAAATAAAAAGTATTGTTTTAATATTAATAACGGAATCCAACCCAAAGGCAAATAAAAAAATAAAAATAACGCTAATGCCAATAGATAAACATAATAGGATGAACTTAATTGTTTTTCGTAATCAAAAAATATCCTAGAAAGCAAATTTTTTATATCATTTGAATTGTTCCAAGATTTAGTTTTTATATAATTTCTTCCGTCAATTGGTATAATATCTACCCCTAATTGCTTTGCTCTAGTTGCCAAATTTTTATCCTCTACCAAATCATTTTTTACAGATGCATGACCACCTATTTCATAATAAGTATAAGGAGATATGGACCAACAACAGCCAAACATTAGCCCATAATCTTCTTTTTTATTAACAGTCTTATCATACCCAAAATATCCAAGAAGGATAGCCGATAAAAATGATTGAGACACCTTAGATATGAAATTATCACATTCAAAATAAGGTAAAAAAGTATATAATTGACCTTCTTTAATGTTTGATGATATATCAACAATTTTTTGCATATCTCCTTTCACATCAGCATCTAAAAATAAAACAGCTTCTTTAAAATCAACATATTTCATCCCTTCAAATAATACAAACGATTTAGGAACCCAATCATTACTAACATTTCTTATATTTATTAAGTGTATTCTCTTATCAATATTTATAAATTCTTTGACTATTTTTTCAGTATTATCGGTACTTCTGTCATTTACAATTATGATTTTGTTCAATTTATTGTTAACCTTTATTAGGTTTTCAAGTAATTTACCAATATTATTCTCTTCATTCCTTGCAGGTATAATAACAGTTACTTTTTTATTTCCAAAACCTTTTATTACTTTAAAGGAATTCATACTTTTTATTAATGATCTTATACCATAAAGTATTATCATAGTTATACCGAGCAACATTATTATTAGCAAATCATTTATTAATATCATTTTTCCTCAACAATTTAAATATATAATGTATTATTAAAGCATATTGTATGTATTTGATCTTCTCCTGCCATGAAAGGTTTCCGAGGTCTTGAGAGTTACACTATTTTTCTGGTCAACTCTCTTATACCCTTTTGTATTGCGGAAGTAAGAATAGATAAAGTTTTCATTCTTTATAATTAACTAGAGATTAGTATAACTCATCATGTTTGAAATATTAGTTAAGAGTATTGAGTACCCAATGTTTCAGTGATGCTCAACATGTTAGCAGCTATCCCATTGTTTTAATTAGGTTAATTTAAATTTATCCCTACTTGAAAGGCAATGGTTTGTTGCTATTTTATTATAATAAAATATATTCTATGAATTATAAAGATTATTAAATAGAAACCGCACTATTTAGTTGGTAGATTAAATATGGCCAAAGAACAAAAAACTAAAGAGCATAAATATAAAGTTACAATACAATGGTTTAAAAGAGATATGATTGATTTAAACGACGTATCTTTTCAAATATATAAGTTGATTAGCAAAGAAGAAAACGAAGGAAAAGGAGATCCTTTAAATGTACTATATAAATTAGCTGAAGAAGAAAAAAATAAAAAAAATAAAGGAGACTTCTTTATAATAACTATCGAGTCCATAGAAACAAAGTACGTTATTGCAGACGGTATAAAGGATAGAAATACAAGGCTCCTTTATAATATCCCAACAAGGTTAAATAAAGTAGGCTTAATAACCAAAGATAAACTAAAACTAGGCCCAGAAGGCTATTTTATTTTAAAAAATAATGATATAAAATGGATAGATATAAATGAAGAATTATATGTTTATGATGGTCCTTTAAAGTCTAATGAAGATATTGAGTTAATTATTTTTGACACAGATAAAGATAGGAGAGTTATAAAAACTCAACATCTTTCGACGATGAAGCTATCCTTTCAGACTCCTGAACAACAGAATCAATCAGCTCTTGATAATGCGAACGCATCAGATGCAGATAATAACCTTTCTTAGTAAAAGGTCCTTTATTGCAAAAATAGCAAAAAAGAACCCCGTCTTTAGTTGTATGTAAGTTAGAGCCAACTTTTTTAATTGCTTCTACCACATGGGATGCTAATATTGATGTACTAAAATCTTCAGCTTTTTCTAAATCACTTGCTATTCTTGCTACATTATCTGCAATTGTGGATTCAAAAATTTTTTTCCTTGACAAATGCCATTCCCTTTTTAATTTATTGCTAGAGCCTATTAAAATTTACTTAAATCATAAATAAACTTACTTTTTAAATAATTCTTTATAAAAATTTGAGGCCAATTTTCTACCTTCTTTACTTAAATCATAATATATACCTTGAGGTCTATGCTTCATCTCTTTTGATTTAACTTTGAGCCAAGGTTTTATCGATGATGTTACTTTCATTTTTAAATCTCCTCTATAAACTACTAATAAACCTTCATCCTTTAACGCTTTGCAATATTTATCTATCTCATCTGGATCATATTTAGCTACATATCCATAATTGCCTAATAATCTATGAGCCATTAACCAAGGGTTGTCTGGACCAAATTTATATATATGAACTAAAATATATTTTTCTATGGTATTAAGCTTCCTCATTTTTATCCATGCAACAATGTACTATAAACTTATTTAAAAATTTATCCCTATTTCAATTTTTTAAAAATAAAATCTTATATTCTTATTTAAGGATTTATCCTTTGGAGGAGTTATTAATTTCTACCTTTGACCTCTTTCCTACATAAAGGGTCCCTTGAGGTCTAGAGGGTTAGCCTTTTTATTGCTACTTTCTTATACCATATGGTATTGTGCGGGTAAAGTCAACTATTACTACTCATCTTATTAGAGTTAACCAGAAGATACTATACTCTCATCAGCAATGTTAATTGTTGTAAAGACATACCTCATATTTCAGTTACGCTTATCCTATTGGCAGCTAGCATTAATTTTTTGAAAAAGCTAAGTTTAAACTTTGCTCTGCATTGAAAGCCTAGGTTTATTATTTCTAGTTATCATCAAATATTTAAGGTCTTAAATGACATTTTTAAAAAGGTGATTTACAATGAAAGGTCTACTTATTGAAGGTAAGGAGATTGAGACCGAAAACAAGGTAAAAATTAGATCTCCATCAAATCCCGATTATATTATTGATGAAGTAAATTTTGCTGATAAAGAATTGACAAAAAAGGCTATTGATATAGCTTTAGTAGGATTTTATAAGCTTTCTAATATTTCATTAAAAGAAAGGGCAAAAATAATTAAGAAAGCATCAACTATAATGGAAGAAAGAAAAGAAAATTTATCTAAGTTGCTTTCATTAGAAAGTGGAAAACCTTTAAAAGATTCTAGAGTAGAAATGTTAAGAGCAATTCAATTGTTTAATATAGCAGCTGAGGAAGCAAGATTAATTCTTGAAGGAAAATATCATAGAGTTGATGCGTATGAATATCCTCCAGGTAATGAAAGTAGGGTTGTTATAGAAACAAGAGAACCAATAGGAGTTGTAGCTGCTATTTTGCCATTTAATTTTCCGGCGAATTCATTTGCTCACAAGGTTGCCCCTAATATAATGGCCGGAAATTCTGTTATAGTAAAACCTTCTCCGTATACTCCTTTAACGGCTTTGGAATTAGGCAAAATTCTTTATGAATCTGGGCTACCTTATGAATCTTTAAGTGTTTTGCCAGGCGATATTGATGTGGGAGACGAGTTAGTAACCAATAAAAAGGTTTCAGGCATAACATTTACTGGCTCAACGAATACTGGTATTAATATAGCCAGCAAGGCCGTTCAATCCGCAAAAAAGCTTATGATAGAGATGGGTGGATCAGACCCAATAATAGTTTTAGATGATGCTAATCTAGATGCCGCAATTAATGTTTCAGTTAGAGCAAGATATGAATATGCTGGACAAAACTGCAATGCTGGTAAAAGAATTTTAGTTCATGAAAAAATTTATGAAAAATTCGTTAATCAATTTGTTGATAGGGCTAAAAAACTTGTTGTGGGAGATCCTTTAGATGACAGCTCTGATTTAGGGCCCTTAATATCAAAAGAAGCTTTAGAAAGAATGGACTATTATGTAAATGATGCTATAAATAATGGGGGTAAAATAGATTTAGGCGGCAACAAATTAAATTTAAAGGGTTACTTCTACTCTCCAACAGTAATTAGCGAGGCAAATACTGATATGAAGTTATCTAAGGAGGAAGTTTTTGGACCAATCGCTCCAATATTTAAATTTAGTGACGATAATGAAGCCCTAGAAATTGCAAACTCATCTCCATTTGGTCTACAAGCGTCTATTTTTACAAATGATTTGAAAAGGGGTTTACGTCTAGCTAAAGGCTTAAAAGCAGGAGGGGTTATGATAAATGATTCCCCAAGGTTAAGATGGGATGCATTGCCATTTGGCGGAGTAAAGCTGAGTGGGATAGGAGCAAGAGAGGGAGTAAGATCTACTATAGAAGGTATGACAGAGATTAAATTAATCTCAATTAATATTTCATAATTTTACACTTAAATATTAAAAGCTAAATCCTTCTTTTAATGCTCCATTTTAATACATTAAACATTGTAGTTAACCCCATGTAATGCTTAGTAGGATTACATTTTCCTTTTTTAATAGAATCTAATATATTATATAATTCACACTCATCAGCTAGTATTTCTGTTGGTGATGTTCCCAGTTCTTGCAATATGTGAGCATCGCTTCCACTAGTTTTCGGTTTTGAATATTTTTCTGCCAATTTCATAGCAGGATTATTTAAGAATGGTATACCTCTCGGATTCCAAACTTCAATTGCGTCGAAATCATTTAGATTGTTTTTCAGATATTTGCCAACACTTTTTCTACCTATATGAAACGGATGGGCAGCTATTGTTATACAATTATTTGATATAGCCCAGTCATGAAGCTCGCTAGGAAATTTTGGAGGCTCTTCATAAGGAATCTTTTCGCATAAAACTAGCACGTCTCCTTTAATTGTTCTTACTTCATTCGCTGGAATTACTGTTATATTCAAATCTTGTTTTTTAGCCGATTCTATAGCAATGGCAGATCCTCTAAATGTATTATGATCGGAAACGGCTATTGCTGAAAGTCCTAAATATACTGCTCTTAAAACTATCTCCTCTGGACTTGACTTTCCATCACTAACTGTACTATGCGAATGAAGCTCAGCTAAACATTGCATTTTTTGCCCCATATTTATTTTATGCTAAGAGACTTATTTTATCTTTAATAGAATATATAATTATTACAAACTAACAAATAAGGCTAATGCTATGATCTAGTTAAATTTATTTACTTTAATATAACATTGTTATATGTGTGATGTAAAGCAGTTGCTGAGCTAATGCTATGATGAAGGAAACCGATTACTGATCAACAGGTATAATCAATAAACTATGCCGTTTATCTTACACTATCTATAACCCAATAAATTTCTTCCTTATAGAGACCCAATTTTTTCATAAGCAGTTAAATATGGTCAAAAATAACTTTTTTAATTATCTAATATATTTAAAAATTAATTTAAATGCATTAAAAATTAATAATGTTTACTATAATAAACATCCAATAGAAAAGTTAATATTATATACTAGCTAATTTATATGTATTTAAATGGTGACACAAATGTCGATCAATCCGCCTGTATTAGATATGCAACCAAATATTTATCTTATAGAAGGAGAAAGCGCTTTTAGTTATCTTCCTATAATAAGAAAATTGCAAAATCAAGGAAAAAAAGTTATAAGTTTTGGTATTGGGCAGCCAGATTTTCCTACACCGGACCATATAAAAAATGCCGCAAAAGCAGCTTTGGACGATAATTTTACTGGATATACAGAGACTCAAGGTATTCCTGAATTAAGAGAAGCAATTGCTAACTATTTAAACACAAGATATCAATCTGATGTAAAGAGCGAAGAAGTCATCGTAACTACTGGCACGAAAACAGCTATATTTATGGCTGCCTCGTCGTATATAAGACAGAACGATGAAGCAATAATTATTGAACCAAGCTATTATGCATATGCTCAAGTAGTAAAATTATTTGGTGGTATACCTAAATTTGCTTCTCTTGATTTCGATCCTAAAAAGGGATTTAGTTTAAACGTAGAAAAAATTGAGTCCCAAATAACTAATAGAACAAGGATGATATTTATAAATAACCCTCATAATCCTACTGGAGCAGTGTATTCTAAGAGACAACTTGACCAATTAGTTGATCTAGCCAAAAAGAAAAACATTATTATTGTAGCAGATGAAATATATGATAATTTTGTATATAGTGGAAACTTCAAGAGCTTAATAGAATACCCTGATTGGAGGGATAATTTAATTTATATAAATGGTTTTTCAAAAACATTTTCTATGACAGGTTGGAGACTTGGTTATATAGTTGCACGCAGAGAAACTATACCAAGATTTAATGATTTGGCAGTATCTTTATATAGCTGTGCCACATCATTTGTACAAAAAGCTGGTGTAATCGCTCTAAAAGGTGATTGGTCACCAGTCAAAAACATGGTGAATGAATTCAGTAGAAGGGCTAAAGTATTGTATGATATACTGAAAAAAGCACAAGGTTTTGAACCATATATGCCTGAAGGGGCATTTTACATGTTTCCAAGAATATCATCAATATTAAACAAAACTAATCTCAGTGTAAAAGCATTTGTAAATGATCTTTTAGAAAAAACTGGTGTACTTGTTTTACCAGGCGATACTTTCCCAGATAAAGCAGGTAGGGAGTTTGTAAGGTTTAGCTATGCTACAGATATGGAATCTATAAAAGAGGGAGCGCAAAGAATAGTTGAATATACTGAAAAAGTATTTAGTAATCAATAATAAAATTTTCTTCTTTTTTGGTGAATATAGTGAACATTGGAATAATAACAGATTTTGGTAACAATTTCTATGTTGGCATAATGAAAGGCATAATAAAATCTTTAAGCAATAATGCTAGTATAATTGAAATAGATAACAATGTTCCCAAATTTTCTATAATATCTGGCTCATATATTTTATTTAATTCATATAAATGGATGCCTAAGAATTCTATAATACTTTCGGTTGTAGATCCTGGAGTGGGAACAAATAGAAAGGGATTAATAATAAAAACAAAAAACTATTACTTTATAGGACCTGATAATGGACTAATATACGAAAGCGCTTTGGAGGATGGAATAATCTCTATTTATGAAATAATACCGGAAAAACTCAAAGAATATTTAAAAACTTATTTTAATCTTAATATCATTATATCACAGACATTTCATGGTAGGGATATTTTTGCGCCAGCTGCAGCTTTATTATCAATAAATGACGATATAAAATATTATGCAAAACCATTGGAAAATAATGAGATAGTGAAACTCAGACTTTTAGACGCTAGAAAGGAAAATAATAAAATAGAATTGAAAGTTATATATATTGATGATTTTGGTAATATAGTCTTAAGCTCTATGTTTGATGACTTAGATCTAAAAAAATATAAGACTAAAATAATAAAAGATAACGTCATAACAGATATAAATATAGGTAAAAAATTTGCCGACGTGAATGAAGGTGAACTATTATTATATAAAAATAGTTTTGGATTTGCTGAAATAGCAGTAAATAAAGGAAATGCATCAAGCTTACTCAATTTAAAAGTTGGAGATAAATTATCTATTTCCTATTAATACAGATATTATCGAATATTTCAATTATATTTTTACATCTTTTTTTAAATCTTAAGGGGTCAAGAAATTCAGGTTGTTCTAATTCTCCTTCTATGATCTTTACTAAAACTTCAGAAAGCCCAGCGGAAAGAGTCAAGCCCGCACCATTTAATCCGCTTAGCGCGTAATTATTATTGCTAATTTTTCCCACAATAGGATATCCATCACATGTTGTTAAACAAGGTGCGGACCAAGAACTAATTGGATACATGTGAAATGCCTCCTTGTATTTTTTTGCTAACTTACTTAGTATGCTATAAACTTCGCTATTATCAGTTAAAAATCCGTCTTCTGGGTTATTTAGCAATACCCTTTTTCCATTGCCAATTATTGCTCTATGAGAAGATTCTGGAACATAATAAAATTCCATTATATCATCTTCAATAATTTTGTTTATTTGTTTACCTTCAACACTGTATGCCTGACATTTATATTTTATTAACCCATTTAATTTTAAATCGTTTTCAATCCAGGGACCATTAGTATAAATAACTATATCATATTTTTTATTATTGTCATTATTAAGTATTCTTCCTCCATTATTCACTATGCTTCTAGATAACTCATTAATTGCTTTGCCTATATCTACAGTTGGTTGAGAAATAAGCAATCCCTTGGTATCCAATAAAAATCCGTCTACTTCATTCTTTTCAATAATTTCGGCTTTAAAACCCCTATTATTTAAATATCTCAATATATTAAGTGCGCATTCATATTCTTCATTTCTTGGTATCCATATTGAATCATACCAATGTAGTATGTTATTTCCTAAAGAATTATACAACTCTACTGATCTTAGAGATATATTTAAGATATTTTCAGGTAACTGAAATGATAATATTCCTGCAGCCTTACTAGATGCGCCGTAGCCTATATAATTTGTTTCTATTAAATCTACATCATACCCTCTCTTTAATAATAGCAATGCGCTCCAAAGCCCTGAAAATCCTCCACCTATTATTTTAACCGACTTCATTTTTCCCCTTCAACATTATTTTTATTTAGATTAATTTATTTCTTTATGCTTTAATAATTATGTTAATTATACTTTAACGATATTAATAAAATTGTTCCAAAAATGCTTTGATATCAATTATTCTTTGCTAAACTTAAATAAATTTCAATAGATTTTTTTACAATTTCACATAATGTTTTTTCTTTAAGATTACCTTCAATAAAATTATTAATTATTTTATTTCCATGCTTTATAATAATAGCTATTGTTGGAGAAGCTTTAATATTAAAAAAGAGAAAAGCTCTTTTTGCACAGGACGAATCGCAGTTTTCAGTAAACCAATTACATAATGAAACGTAGAAATATAAATTATCTTTTTTAGAAATTTTTTCTTCAACAAAAGGATACCAAACTAAATTAAACAATCTACATGCTGGGCAAAAATTATTGCTAAAATATATAAAACTTACACCTTCAAAAAATAGTTTAAAATTAATTTCATCACAAGTTAGAGAAACCCAATTATGTGTAATATAATCAAAAAAATAAAAACCGTTTGATTTAAGGTGTGTGTTTTTACTTGCCTCCATATTTATCACTAGTATATCATCCATAAAATGGAGACCACTTCATCCATCCAGCAGTATGCTCAAATGAGGCAGAAATTCCAATATATAATGCTAATATACCAGCTAGTATTAATAATAACAAAGCTATGTAGCTCCAATACTTTTTTGCTTTTGTTTGTAATATTGGACTCAATAAGCCATTTAATCCAATTAATAAATACATTGCACCTGCAGCTGTAGGAGAATTAGTTAGCCCAAAATGAAGGATAACCGAACCATATACAATAATTGGGATTGATAATATAGAAATTCCTGCTAAAACCCCATGAATTGGAACCTTATATATATTTACAAAACCAAGAGCTAGTAATGCTATTCCATATAGGCTCCATGGATCAGTTAAAACCAAGTTATATGACGAAGGTAAAGGCCATACAAAGGTTCCCCATAGACCAGTTGCTAATACATAAATACCTAAAGCTAAAAACAAGAATCCGAAGCCTTTATTAATTTCAATTAGTTTTTGTTGGTCATAGTTTATTGTAAAGTTTAATAATACCCAATAAGCTATTAAGAAAAGACCTCCACCTAACAACATTAATTCTATATCCAGTATGTCAATAAAGAGCATTATCTCACCAAACATTATTTTATTATGTAGAGAATTAATATTTTCTATATAAAGAGATTAATATTATTTATAAAGAGAATATTTAAATACTAGAAACTTTTATTTATCTTTTTTAATTTTAAAAAGCTATGAAATGTGGTTATCCTTTTTAATCTCATTAATATATTCTAATAAATAATTTAGAGTATTGTAATCATAAACCGATAATTGATCTTCAAGTAATGGCAACTCTACAGAAAAAATATAATTTGTTAATTGAATCACTTCCTGAGTTTTAATTGTCCATGGTTTTCCATTAGATGTTAAAAGTTCTATAGCTTTTCTGTATCTATTTCCATCAATAACCATGGCCTCACCAGGTGTTACGACTATAGCTATGTCGACAATACTAGAAAGTAATGTAGGAGCAGCAACGTTAGAATTAGACTCTATTACAACTATTTCATGCCTTCCTTCAAGGTAGCTTAAACACTTGTCTATTTCTTTTGATACTCCTCCACTAATAATATTTAAGATATATTCATCATCTACTTTTGCAATGTTATCTAATAGAGAAATTAGATCTAATAACTCGTATTCTACACTTTTTGATATCCTATCCATAACATTCATATTTACCAAGTGTATGTTATGTAATGAACTATTTGGGCACATTGTTAACCTTGAAATTGCCAATCTCATATTAGGCATATAAAGTGCGTTGTTAAAAATATTTAGATTTCTCAATTTTTCAGGTAAAATTGGTACCAATAGGCCTCCGAAAGGATTTATAATGTTTATAGGTTCTTTTTCTTTGGAAAATTTATAAAGAATTGCTGAATCGTTAGTCACAACCATCTTGTATTTCTTAGATTCCGAAAGAGCTTCAGGATGTTGCCACAATTCAGTAGCGCCCAATGGCTTAAAGCCTATTGCATCGAATCCTTGATTTATTAAAAAATTTATCAAACTTGAGGCTAGCACTGTTTTACCTGAGTTTTCTTCCAATAAACCCGAAACTAATATCTTCATTCCTACCCTTGTTTTATAGTTTTTACTCCAGACTTAATTTCTTACATTTGTTTCATTAAAATTTGGTAAGAATTAAAAATCTGCATTCATATATTATAATTAAGGCGATGAAGATAGTTGTGCCCGAATGAAGCTAAAAGCGATGATAATCTCTGGGGTATCGGAGCCTTTTCTTTATTGAATAACATACCTTTAGAAAAAGGTATTTATTTAATAATCTATAAAGTTATTAGAGATTTCAATTGCATTATAAATAATAAATTCTATGTCTTTAATAGAGGGTATTTAATTTATATAGGTTCTGCAGGGAATGGATTAAGAAATAGGTTGAAAAGGCACATAAATAAAGAAGGAAAATTAAGGTGGCACATAGATTATATATCTCATAGAGAGGAAACAGAAGTAGTAGCGTTATTTTATAGAGAAGGGGATTTTGGAGTAAAATTCGAAGATGAGCTAAGCCATTACTTTTATTCAAAAATAAAACATATAGATCGTTTAGGGTCTACAGACTCAATGATGCCCCACCTTTATTACAGTAAAGAACTTGACATAATATTAGATATTTTAGGAAAATTAAACGGAAAAATTATTATATTTTCAAAAATTTTTGAAAAAACTTAATACAAAAATAATTAAAAAATATATTATTCACGTTTTGCAATCACAATATAGGGGTATAAGTGAAAAAAATAAAATTGGTTGTTTTCGATGTAGATGGCGTCTTAACAAAAGAAAAAAGCAGTTGGGAATTTGTACACAAATATTTTAATGTTGAAGATAAGGCAAAAATACATTTTAAAAATTTTCAAGAAGGAAAAATAAATTATTTAGAGTGGATGAAGCTTGATACAAGCCTTTGGATAGAAAAAAGCAATGGAAAGCTCAAGAGAGATAAATTAATTGAAATACTAAATAAAATAGAAATCAGGCCTGAGGCAAAAGAAGTTTCCATTTGTTTGCATAAAAATAAAAAACTTATTGCTCTTATAAGTGGTGGAATAGATCTGTTAGTTTCAAGAGTTAGTGAAATAGTAGGTGCAGATTATTGGTTTTCAAACGAGCTAGAATTTGATAAATATGGTTATTTATCACCTGGTGGATATCCTTTAGTAGGCACAAATAAAGTTAAGCCATTAAAAATTATTCTTTTATCAGAAAATATTAATCCAGATGAAACAATATATGTTGGAGATTCTATATGGGATGTCTCAGCAATGAAATATGTTGGATACCCTATACAATTTGGATATGATGAGTACCTATCTAAAATAGCCAAATATAAAATAAATAATTTAAAAGAAATATGTAATTTAATTTATGAAATTGAGAAATTATGATTGTTTGATAAAGCAAATGACAAACCTCGCCCCTTCTAGGGGTGGAATAAAATTTTTTAAATCAAAAATACTATTTCTATTTGAGATGCCTTTAGATGCCTTCGTCTGGTCAACTCTTAAAGCATGAGGAGCGGGAGCCGATTTCTCCCGCAATACCAGATGAAGGTATCTACGAAGTTAATTATACAAATAAGAGAAAAAATGTTGTCCGTCTTCTTCCAAATGGTTTTCAGGAAAGGAAGCTCAGAAAGCTATCTAATATCTCATCAAAGCTCTTCAACGAGTTGAACTATGAGAGAAGGCAACAG
>Ga0080006_1155070_pt1 | contig 29067 bp, 34 predicted proteins | sample RS3BMetagenome_FD_69209 | JGI IMG/M metagenome (GOLD analysis project Ga0080006, IMG submission 69209) | Ferric oxide microbial mat and aquatic microbial communities from Rainbow Spring, Yellowstone National Park, USA - RS3B (SPADES... ...
TCATACCAGACCCCAAATCGGATATCACCTCGTATGTCCACCCTTGGGACGCACAGTAGAGTTCAAGCAAGTGAATCTGTCGTTCTAAGTCTGCCTGTTGATCCTTAGATGACACCCGTGCATAGGCGACGGTTTTACGATCTGGTTGACCGACTGGTCGAAACCTCATCGTCTGGATCTTGGTAAGGTCGTAGCGTCGATGGCCACCAGGGGTCACCTCAGTTGGTTTTAACAGCCCATCACGATCCCACCGCCTGAGTGTCTTCATGGACACACCAAGGGCTTGCGCGGTCTCACTGATGGTCAACATATTTCCCATTGTGACTACATTACAGCACATATGTCAAAGAATACGTTCACTGTAGCGTACCCCGTAAGCCATCAAACGTTGATGGAAACACTCTATCCTATCGGTGTGGACAATGTGAGCAAAAACGACAAACCCTTGTCACCGCGCAAGCTTTTGCAATCCTTTTGGGCACGACTAGAGAGGATCGCCGCCCTGGCACAAAACCCGTTCATCAACGAGTTGCCAGCGGCAATCGCTCGTGGGGAGGCAGATCCTGACCGAGATGCCCCCGCCGCCACGGATCTGTTTCCGGACACTCTCGATGAGTGGCCAGACCTTTAAGGCGACTCGCCATGGCTACGGCGTCGCTCCGCCAGGTTTTGTAGGTTGTACCAGGCGGTTACCGTGGCAATAATGGAGAGACCGACATAGACCACCAACAACGCGATCAGGAGGTGTTCAAGGTAGGTACCCCAACCGTTGTAGCCATCGAGCACATTCATGAGGCTCGTATACGTGGCGAGAAATGCTCCGAGGATGGTCAATCTCACTCGCCAGGGGAACTTCACCGATCATCTCCGTCGATCGATGAACGCAATCGGGCAATGCCAAGCTTTGCCGCAATCTGATCGTCACCCTGGTACCAGAGCGCATCGATCTGCCCACATGGGCTCATCTCTCGTTCCAACCTAGCAACCGTCTCCGTTCCTTCGATCGCCACGACGACGGCCATCATGGAATCAAGAAACGAACCTCGAAGCAATCGAAGCTGCCCCGCGTCGACCAGGACGCCGGTGCAGCCACCAGCGTCTGCACTCTGCACCACTGATCGCGCAACGAGGTTGGTTGAGCCAAGCATCGCCGTTGGGATCTCTCGGCGACGACGGGCGAGCACAAAGCGATCGTCGGCCGAGATGTCGAGGGTCTCACAGATCTCTCTGAATCGTTCGATCGGGTCGAACGCAGAAGGTGCTACGACGGCAACCAGGTGCGTGGTCGGCGCTAGACGCGCGGTTTCAGCCATGAACTCGCGTGGGCGTACATCGATGACCGGTGACTCCTTAGAGAGATCGACCACGAGGGTGTCGATTCGATCCACGAGAAAATCTCCCGCCCCCGAACGGCTACTTGTCATCGCCCGCTGCGCCGCTTCGACGAGCTCGTCCTCGCTCAAGCCAGTCGCAGGGTCTCGATCGATCGACGTTTGAGACAACCGTACCCCATCTCGCGAAGGAGGGAAAGATGGGGACATCGATGTCGACATGGGCCCTGAGATCATATTCCGTGCGACATCTTCGGGTGTAAGGTTGTTCGACGTATCGTCAGTCGACTCAACGCTGATGACATCGTTGCCGGTGAGATCGATGATCTCATCAGCATTGCCTGTACTGGACCATTGGGCCATCGTCTGTGTCTCCCGAGACCCCATCGGCGGGCTCGCTTGGACCGTCTCATCACTGGCCGACGACCACCGAGGAAATGCAACGTTGGTGAGTTTGGTCACCTTGCCATCTCGTCGGAAAATTTTGGGCGCCACAATCGGTGCTTGTGTCACTGACGATGGCTGCGGTTCAGGGGTCGAGGTACGCTCGTATGCCCTGGCTAACTCGTCTTGTACGCTTCGATAATCGGACTCATCAGCGTCGAGGACACTCGTGGACCGCGGGCCAGTGGACACCAAGGCGTTGCGCAGCGCTGCCGCAAAGCCTGGGGCCGAGATCGGGGCCGTCGGTGGTTCGACCACCACGGTGAAACTCACACGTTTCCCGACAAAGCCAGGCTTGCTCACACGCTCGGCAGCCACCAAACGAACGCCCTCGCCGAGGGTGGCACGAGCCTTTGCCAGTGCCTCCTCAATCGATTTTCCACTAAACCGTAGCTGGTTCGACATCGCCAATTACTCCTATCTGTATCAACTTCAGTGAAGGAGCAAGCTCCCTCACGGCCAGCACCGGAATCGATGCATCTCCTGAACGCAAGGTCTGGAACAACGCGCGCCGGATGGCAGGCATACACACCAACACGGGTTCGTGGCCCTCGATCTCGGCGCGCAGTTTTGCTGCACGGATCTCTTCGCGCAAGCGCACGATCTCGTCCATCCCGATCCCGAGCACCCTTCGTCCATCGACGGTCACCAGGCTCTCGGCAAAGCGCATCTCTAATTGCGACGAGAGATAGAGGACCGCCAACATGCCATCTTGAGCAAAACTCGATGAAATCGATCCACCCAGTGCCTCTCTGGCCGCATCTAACAGTGCATCAGGCTCCTTAGAGCTGCGGTAGCGGTCGACAATGGCCTCAACAATGGCGGGAAGGTTACGCACCGGAACTTGCTCATCGAGGAGTTCACGCAACACTCGTTGGATATCACCCATGGCGACCTGGGCGGTGTTGAGTTCGTCAACAACCACGGGAGCGACCCGCTTGAGCGCATCCAACATCTCCTTGGTCTGCTGACGGGTCAACAACGATCCTGCGTGGTGTCGAACGACCTCTGAAAGATGTGTCACGATCACCGATGATCGGTCGACCACCGTTGCACCGAGCACCTGTGCTTGGGCCTTGTAGTCCGGCGGGATCCATCGAGCTCGTAGACCAAAGACCGGATCTACGGTCTCCTCACCAGGGAGGGCATCGAGGTTATCGCCGATGGCGAGTACGCGATCTCGTGGGACCTTGCCACGACTCACCTCGGTCTCCGCGATCCTAATCACGTACTCCGTTGGGCCGATATCGAGGTTGTCGTGGGTCCTCACCGGCGGCAGCACAAAGCCAAGCTCAGCTGCGAGTTTACGGCGTAGCCCCTTGACCCGCTCAAGGAGATCACCGCCCTTCGTGGGATCGACCACATCGAGGAGCTCAAAGCCGAGCTGGAGCTCGAGGATCTCGACACCGACGACATCTTGGGCTGTCTCCGGCGCAGCTACTTGGGTCAGCGTCTCGGTCTCGGTTGCTTCAGTCTTGTCGGGCGACTTTGAGACCCGCCATCCAATGACGAAGACCGTACCTCCGACCAGGAGAAACGGGAGCTTCGGCAGACCAGGCAAGAGACCGAGGGTTCCAATGATTCCCCCGGCAATCTGGAGAGCCACCGACTGTTTGAGCAGCTGTTGGAGCAGATCGAGGCCAAAGTCGGCATCGTTAGCGGTTCGGGTAACGACCAAACCGGTCGCGATCGAGAGCAACAGTGCCGGGATCTGACTAACCAGACCATCACCGACGGAGAGCAGCGAGTAGGTGTCGATCGACTGCGTGATCGACAGGTGGTGCTGGACGACGCCGACGATAAACCCACCGATCAGGTTGATCACGGTGATCACCGCGGCGGCGATGGCATCGCCCTTGATGAACTTGGATGCACCGTCCATGGCGCCATAGAAGTCCGCCTCTTTGGAGATGCGCTCCCGGCGACGGCGTGCCTCAGCCTCGTCGATATGTCCAGCATTCAAGTCGGCATCGATCGCCATCTGCTTGCCCGGCATCGCATCCAAGGTGAAACGAGCACCAACCTCCGCGACGCGTCCGGCGCCACTGGTGATCACCACGAACTGGATGATGAAAAGGATGGCAAAGACCACCAGCCCGACTATCACTGAACCGCCCACCACAAAGTGGCCAAAGCTCTCGATCACCGATCCGGCATAGGCGTGCAGGAGCACCAAACGGGTTGCCGACACATTCAATGCCAGCCTGAACATGGTTGCAATCAGCAACACCGATGGAAAGGCGGCGAATTCAAGCGGATCGGTTACCCGCAAGGAAACGCCGAGAACGACCAAGGCAAAGGTGATGTTAGCCGTAATCAAGATGTCGAGCAGTTGCGAAGGAATTGGGACAACCAACATCACCACAATCACGGCGATGCCGATGGGTACCGCTAACGCCAATCGGCGCATACGGGCACTCTCCATGGTCCTCCCTTTAGAACCTTGGTCATCCGTGAGAACCGAGCTCTTCCCTGTATGAAACGCTTCGTCACCCAAATCACTGACCTTTAATTCAAAGATCAATCAATTGCCAACTACGTCAACTAGGTGGCCAGTTCGCTCATGACGCGCTCCAAGATATCTTCCGGGATCTCGTCGAGATTGCTCTGATGGCTGGATTCGTAGTAGCGCGCGGTCGTCGAGAGCTGATAGACAAACGCCAATAGGCGAGCCACGACCAAAAAGAGTGAGCCTGGGATCGATTCACCGACCGGTACCGCGATGTTGAGTGCTCGTGCCAGCGGAGGGTCGATCACAATCGGGACTCCCGCCACTCGAGCTCGCTCACGGATAGTGGCCGCGATATATTCTGACCCCTTGGCCAACACGATCGGGGCGCGATGGGTGAGCGGTTCGTATTTCAGCGCCACCGCCACATGGGTCGGATTAGCCACGACGACGTCGGCTAAGGCGACGTTGGCGATCATCCTCCGGCGCGAGAGCTCACGAGCGACCCGGCGCCGGCGGCCTTTGGTTTGTAGGTCGCCCTCGTACTGCTTCATCTCGTCCTTGACCTCTTGACGCGTCATCATCAGCTGTTTGCGAACCTGGGTGCGGGAACGCCCGTAGTCGATGAGCGCGATCACAAGCCCGAGCACACCCGTGAGTCGCACCAATTCGACGCTCATCGAGGCGACGTCAGCGGCGACGGCCATAGGCGAGAGCGAGGCCGACGTCAGTGAATCGATCCCCCCAAGCAACAGAAGCACCGAGACCACGACCACAATGAGGAGCTTTACCAAGGACTTGAGCGCCTCGATGGCGGGCGTGGTCGAGAAGATCCGCGACAGATTCTTCTTTGGCGAGAAGTGAGTGATGTCGGGCTTCAACTTCTTTGGCACGAACCGGATCCCAACCTGGGCCACGTTGATCAGCGCAACGAAGATCGCGATCGGTACCCCTACGATGATGGCGAGCTCGCCAGCGGTCTCGAGAGCAGTCTCGAGGCGGCGCAACGTGGTCGCCGTGGTGACCGCGGCGCCGCCATCAAAGGCGAGGTGGCCAAAAGCGACGATCTTGCCCTCCACCAGGCTGAATACCAACGGCATTGCCAACGAAAAGGCCAAGATCACCAACCAGGTGGCGAGTTCTGCCGAGCGCGCGACCGTCCCCTCCTTCCTCGCCTTCTCGAGTTTGTGCGCCGTTGGCTGCTCGGTACCTTCATTCTTTGGCATCTAACCCCCCAAAAGGTCGTGCTCGGCGGCGAGTAGATCTCGGATCGAGGCGTCAAAGAGATGCGGCAACAGCGGCAGCGCCACCAACATCAAGATAAAGGACAACAGGATCTGCAGTGGAAAGATGAAGGTAAGTGCGTAGAGCTGGGGGGCGACTTTGGTCAAAACCCCAACCACAATTTGTGAGAAAAACATGACGGCCAAAACGGGGGATGCAACCTCGAGGGAGGCGACAAACAGAATCGTCACCGACTTGACGAGAATCCCAAGGGTAAAGGAGAGGTGAAAGAGGTTCGGGGTCGAGAAGCTAGCGAAATACCCGTGGATGACCACGACATCAGCACCGGAGACGAAGAACAGCACGATCCACATGAGGTTGTAAAATTCGCCGGTCACCGGCGTCTCATTGAGTGACAGCGGGTCGAGCGCCGGCGGCGTTGAGAAGCCACCGAACAGTCCGACCAGGCCACCGGCGGACTCCCCGAGCGAGATGAAGAGCATCGCAAAAAAACCGAGAGCGGCTCCGATGAGCAGCTGCTCGGCGGAGGAGCCGATCAGTTGACCCGCGGTGGTTGGCAGGGCCATGGAGTGCACCAATGGACCTTCGGTACCGAGTCCAAAGGCCACCGCGATGGCCACCCTTGCGGTGATCGGGACAACGGGCATGGCGAACGGGAAGGCCACCATGATAAAACCCATCGACCGGCTAAAGGCCAGGAGATACCCGATCAACCAGTGAGCATCAAAAGCTACCTGCATACCCGTGTACCTGATCTGATCGTGGCCATCTCAAAGTGATTGCACCAGTGAGGGAATCTCTTTATACATCTGGATGGTGAACCCATCGAGCTCAGAGAGCATCCAATGGCCAGCGAGAAAAATGATCAGCGCGATGACAACCAGCTTGGGCAAGAAGCTCAAGGTCGCCTCTTGGATCTGTGTCAAGGTCTGGATGAAGGCGACGACGAGACCAATCGCTAAGGCGCCGGCGAGCACGGGTCCGGCCAGCTTGGCGGCGAGATACAGCGTCTGTCCAGCGATTTGTAGTACCGGTCCGTCGTTCATCGATCACTCATTTCATACTCACCAAGAGAGCATGGACCACCAGGGTCCAGCCATCGACCATCACAAACAGCAGGAGTTTGAACGGTAGCGACACCAGTGTCGGCGGCAACATCATCATTCCCAAGCTCATCAAGATCGAGGAGACCACAAGGTCGATCACCAGGAACGGCAAGAAGATGACAAAGCCGATGATAAAGGCAGAGTGCAGCTCAGACAGGAGGAAGGCCGGGATGACCGCGTCCATGGAGACCTTCGCCGGCGCAACGGTACCTTGGTGGTTGACCTTGGCGAAGAGCTCAAGCTCCTGGGTTCTCGTATTCGAGAGCATCCACTCCTTGATCGGGGTCTGTGCCCGATCATAGGCCTGAACGGCGTTGATCTGCCCGTGGAGATAGGGCTGGACTGCGACGTGATCGACGGTTTTGATCGTTGGCGCCATGATGAAAATTGCCAGAAACAGTGCAAGGCCAGCCAGCACCTGGTTGGGAGGCGTCGCCGTCAACCCGAGTGCATTGCGGGTGATCGAAAGAACCACAACGATCTGGACAAAACCGGTCAACAAGATCAACAACGACGGTGCCACCGACAACAACGTCAGCACCAAAATGATGATCAGTGATTCACTCGGCCCGGATGCGCCATGCAGACTGATGTTGAGACTTGGGAGTTTGGTGGCTGGTCCGACGGAGGCCAGAAGAGCCGTCCCTGCGATCGAGGCGCCCATCGACTAGCTCTGTCGTCCGCCAAGCAGCCGGCGAACACCAGCTACCACGCTCTCCTTCTGTCGTCCATGCCAGATATCGCCATTCGTCCTACCCCAAGCAGCGATCAGTTCACGCTCTGGATCGTCAATCATTGACAGATCTAGCACCTCGACTGGCTCCTCGGGGGTGAGCTCTCCGTCGAGCTCGCCAAGCAGTTGTAACTGAGTCCCTGAGACCCCGATGAGCAGGCGCTTTGTCCCTGCGTCGATCACAAAAATGTTCGCCTTCTGACCAAGCGCCACCCGTTGGGTTACCTTGATGGGGCCATGACCTCGGTCGGCGCCGACCGATCCAAGCGTGCGTCGCTTGGCGACCTTGCCCATCAACACGATGAGCCCGATCACCGCGGCGAGCGCCACCAGCGCGGTCGCGATGGAGCTCATCAGCGCCCTGCCCGCAAGTTGTCGACCTCTTCGGAGTTGACGACCTCAACGATGCGGACTCCGAACTCATCGTCAACGACCACGACCTCGCCATGGGCGACGAGCGTGCCGTTGACCAACACATCCACCGGAGCATTGGCGGCCCGATCCAGTTCGATCACATCGCCACTCGTCAAGTTCAAGAGCGCTTTCACCGGCATCTTGGCACGACCAAGCTCAACAGTCAACTCCATCTCGACGTTGCGAAGCACCGCCAAGTTATCGACCGTCTCTGGCCGAACAGGCTCCACGACTTCCTCGTTATCTACCATTACTCCTCCTCACCCACGATGATCGCGGCGACCCGTGAACCAGCCTGGCCCAACTTCGCCTTGAACAGTTCAACTCGGTCCACCACCACCGACATCGGCCGACTCTTTCGATGTCCTAGCCCAATCACATCGCCTGGCTTCAATCGCAAAAACGCCTGCGACGAGATCGTCGTCGGCTCTAGCAACACACGAGCAACCACCGGAACGTCCTGAAGGCGTCGACCAAAGGCCGCCTGAAAGTCAGTCCCGTTCTCCTGCATCACGACGGCGCGTGAGGAGATCATCTCCACCACTGGTCGAAGCATCGAGTAGGGAAGCACCATGGAAAGTTCACTGACCTGGTCATCCCCGAGCGAGAAGCGAAACTTGGCCCACACACACATCTCCGAGAACGGAATGCCTTGGATGAATTCGAGTGAAGGTTCGGTGTGGATACGGTCCGCGACGACGGTTGTCTGGGTTGAGATCGCGCTAGCCACCTGGGTCACCATGTCCTCGAAGAGCTTGGATGCCAAACTCTGCTCAAGATCGGTGAGTTCGCGGGGCTCGATCTCGGCGCCCTCTCCATCGCCACCAAGTCGGAGATCGATGAGTCGGAGCGTGACGGCTGCCGGCAGATAGATGGTCGCCTTCGAGGCCAAGGGGTGTAAGGCAAACGTGATCACCAGACCAGAGCCGGTCAACTCGGCGAGCAGACTCTCCCAGGAGAGCTGATCGATGGAGGAGAGCTCGATCTTGACGTTGCGACGCAGGGCGGCGCCGATCAAGGTGGCACTCGGACGTGATGCACTCTCAAGCAAGAGCTCGACCCCACGCAGATGCGAGCGTTCAAAACTTCTTGGCAGCCGAAAGTCGACCGGCCGAACCGATCTCTTCTTCTGCTCTTCTATGGTCTCCCCACTCATGGGATCTTCATCGGCCGATGAACCCTCGACTGAAGAAGTTTTCTCGCTACTGCACGATGAAGCTCGCAAAGAGGATCGACTCAACGGTTGCGAAGGGCTTGTGCCCGGCGTGCAATACGGTATTGAACGCATTCGTCAAGGTGACCGCCGCTTGGGTTCTCCCAGATGTCGGTAGGAGCTGGCTATAAGTCATGCTCCCAAAGGCCAAAATAGCGGCATTATTGAGTTCTGGCAGGTCCTTGGCGACCTCGGCCTTGGTAGCTCCGGGCGCAAGCTCAAGGATCATCTGGGTCTGCACGATATGACCGTCGTTTAAGTTCGTCGTGATCGCCGGCATGGTATAGGAGACGCTGGGCAGCTCCGCGGCCGTCTTCGCGCTCTTGGCCGACGCGGCTGGCTTCTTTAGCACGAGAAAATAGGCGGCTGCCGCCGCGATGATGACCACCAGTCCAATGATCACGAACTTGGCCTTCCCTTTCTTCTTCGGCTCCTCAGCCTGAGCCGCTGGTGGTGTCGCCGTCTTTGCTGCCATCGTCGGTGCCTCCTTAGAGTCGATTCGTACTTTGTGAATTGAGAATGACAACGTCTACCCGTCGGTTGAGCGCCATGTTCGAGGGTGTCGAGTTTGGCACGATGGGGTGCGTCGCGCCAAAGCCGGTGGCCGAAAGTCGATCGGCGTTGACACCATCCGTGCGCATCAGCTGCTCAAGGACGGTAACTGCGCGCACAGCGGAGAGCTCAAAGTTCGACGAGAAGGGTCCGCCATAGATTGGAGCTGAATCGGTGTAGCCCTCCACATCGATATCGTTTGGCAACGGCTTGACGACGGTGCCAATGATGTTGACGACCTCGCTGCCGACGGTTCCAAGCGAGGCTGAGTCGGTGTTAAAGAAAACTTTATCAGAAAGGAGTCGAACCACCACACCCCGCTTTTCGACCGCCACCTGCACGTCGGAGGCGAGGTTCGCCTGCTGTAGCGCCGCGTTGATCTGGGCTGCGATCTGTGCACTCTGCTGTTGGGCCGTGCTGGAGGGGGTCCCACCGCCGGTTTGTGGAATGGAGATCTGTGGAGGACCAGGAGTGATGCCCGGGTGGGTGATCAACGAACGATGTTCCAACAGACCGGTCCCACCCTTCAACGCGGACTGAAGCTGCATCTGCGAAAAGGTCTGCAGCAGTCCAGTTTTGAACTCGTCAAACTTTTTCTGCGAAATGCTACTCATGGCAAACAGGACGACAAAGAGTGCCAGCAAGAGGGTTATCATATCGGCATAGGTGAGTAACCAGCGTTCGGAGTTCTCTGCCTCCGCCTCGCCTTCGGCGCGCTTCCCCATAACCTAGGCTGCCTTGCCCTTGTTCTGCTTCGGGGTCGTCTCACCGCTGGCGCGATCGGCCGGCGGCAGATAGGTCATGAGCTGTTGCTCGAGCAGTCGTGGCGATGAACCACTCTGGATCGCGAGCGCCCCATCGACGATGAGAAGCTTTGCCATGTGCTCCTGTTCGGCGAGATGAGCGAGTTTATTCGAGATCGGCAACCAGATCACATTGGCCGTCATCACGCCCCAAAGGGTAGCCGTGAAGGCGGCCGAGATCGCGGGGCCCAAGGTGTTCGGCGAGGAGAGGTTTGCCAACACGTGAATCAAGCCCATAACCGTGCCGAGGATGCCGAGCGTTGGTGCATAACCCGCCATGTCCTTGAAGAACTTGGCGCCAGCTTTATGTCTCGAACGCATCGCATCGATGTCAGCCTCAAGAATCTCTCGGATCTTCTCACCATCGACACCGTCGATGATGAGCTGGATACCACTTTTTAAGAACGGATCGGTCAGGTCCTTGGCAGCCGACTCTAACGCCAGTACCCCCTCGCGACGGGCCATCTCCGCGAACTTGACCAGCGTCTCCACGGTCTCCTCGGCGGTCAGGGACTTGGCCAGGATCGCGGACTTGAGTGCGCCAACGATCCTGCCAACCTCCTTGAATCGGATGCCGGCGAGTGAGACAAAGACCGTGCCACCGATGACGAGCAACATCGCCGATGGCGCAATCAGCGACGCCGGGTTGCCTCCATCGAGGACCATCGCCACGATAACGGCGATGAGTGCGAATACGATTCCTACCGGGGTTGCAACATCCATGCCTACTCCAACTCACTTCCATGTAAGACCATCAAGGCGTGACGATCTGAGTTAGCTGGGTTCTGGCAGAAAATCCGAGCCTTGTAAGCGATCACCAAGTCGATCACATCCGCGACCGGCTCCCGGACGACGAAGCACGCCCCTGTGGTGAGCGTGACCACCGTGTCCGGGGTCGCCTCGATCTTCTCGATCAAATCTGCATTCAGAACTACTGTCGATCCTGACAGCCGAGTTACCTCGATCACAACGCACCTCCCATGTGCTTTTGCTAGCATCGGCACAAACCGCGGCTAGCTCAAGACCCAAAAGGAGAGAGATTTATGCCATCTGCACCAAGGCCTGCAGGACCGAAGCCGTCGTTGAGACCACCTTGGTGTTGGCCTGATAACCGGTCTGGGCGACGACGAGGTTGGTGAGCTCTTGCCCGAGGTTGACGTTCGACTCCTCGACCGATCCACCGACGAAGGTGCCACGACCACCGGTTCCAGCGGCACCGAGCTGGGCGACACCGGAGTTGAGCGTCGACTGATACAACAGGTTACCCTGCTTGGCCAGCCCTTCCGGGTTCGTGAACAAGGCGCTTGCGATCTGACCGAGCACCTGCTTTGTCCCGTTGGCATAGGTTCCTTGTACCGTACCATCGGAGCCGATGGTAAACCCGGTCAACGCTCCCGATGGACTTCCGTCTTGGTTGGTCACCGCCAAGGACGAGGAGTCACCGGCGAACTGGGTGACAGCACCATTCGAGCCAACCGCTGGGAAGTCGAGGTTCATCGTTGTGGTCTTGAGGTTATAGCCAGATGGGAATCCTTCAATGGTCGCTGTTGTCAAGTTCGTTGTAGAACCATTGATGGAGCTGATCTGGCCCGTCGTGGGATCAAAGGCAATCGGTGTCCCACCGGTGATGGCTCCGCTTGCCGACTGTGTTGCTGTTGTGCCACCGATGGAGAGATATACAGGAGTTGAATTGGTAGACGACTTCGGGACTGACGCAGCGACGTTCCATTGATTGGCAGTCGTTGTCGAGGGTGTGAAGGTAAAGGTGATCGGGATCGGATCGCCCAGTGAGTCATAGGCGGTGGTCGTCACCGTGACGGGGTTCGTGGCTCCTGCGGCCAAGTTCCCCCCGAGGGTGATGTTCTGGGTCTCGGTCGGATTCGCCACCTGCCCCTGGGGAATCGTGATCCCGGTCAAGGCGCCATTTTGGTTGATCTGACCATTGGCCCCTGGAGCCCAGCCCTGCACGATGGCACCGGTTGATGTCACCAATTGTCCGGCGGCATCGAGTTGCAGTGCACCATCGGTGGTGTAGTAATCCTGCCCACCCTGGTTCACCACCAAAAAGCCGTTGCCAGCGATAGCGAGGTCGGTTGAGACACCGGTTTGTTGCATCGTACCCGGGGAGAAGTCGGTGTTGTTGCTCGCAACCCGAACGCCCGAGCCCATCACGATGGGGTTGGTGCCACCCTGGGTACCGACGTTAGGGGCGCCAGCATTCTGGGACTGCTGATAGAGCAGGTCTGCGAACTGAATTGAGCTCGCCTGGTAGCCGACCGTGTTCGAGTTGGCGATGTTGTTCGCGATATTGTCGAGCCACTGCTGATCGGCGTTGATGCCGGTAATGGCTGCTGATAGGGACTTCGTCATGTGCTCCTCCTTGGAGTTCATCGGTTATCTGATTACGGTCATTCGTAGTGTCGGATCGCCGTGGGTGATCGCTAGTTGCGTTCACCACTGGCGGTCTCGACGAGGTTTGGTACGTAACTCCCATCGTGGCTCGGCTGCATCCCAACGACAACATCGTGGGGCTGAGCGGGTCTCGATGGCCGGGCTCTTGCTTCTTAAGGGTGACTCAGCTACTCGACCCTCCGATCGCCTTGCCCACGCCAGTCACCTCCGAGCTTGGGATCGCGGTGCCATTGATGTTGAGATTGAGTGCACCGTTGGCCATCGCGACCCCTGAGACGACGCCACTACCCTGAGCACCGCTCGCGGTCGTGTAGCTGACCGTTTGGCCGATCAAGTTGGCAGCGTTGACAACCCCCTCTTGCGATTGGAGCGACTGCAACTCGGAACTGACGCTGTTCAGTAGCTGGACCATCGAGAGGCTCGATGTCTGTTGCACCATCGCCGAAGGGTCCATCGGAGAGAGCGGGTTCTGATTCGTCAGCTCCGTCACCAAGAGTTGGAGAAACTCATTCGACGACAACGAAGCAATCGAGTTATTCGTCGTCGTCGACGCGTTTGCCCCAGAGCCGACAGCTCCAGTAGAACTAACAGCACCGACATTGCCGACGGAGCTAATTGGTAAGGTCATGCCTGTTGATCTCCTTTCATGGTCACAGTCTCAGATCGATGAGCGAGTGAGTGGTGAGCGCCGTGGGCATCGGTTGCACCCTGAGGGCATCCTCAGTCTGAACGGGGCCAGCATCACGCACCTGGACCGGTGTGCCTGGTTCGGGGTGCCCACCTTGGTTACCGGTTTGTTGCCCACCAAAGCCCAGGTCACGGTTCAACACATTCGTCAAATCACCCAACTGTGCACTGACCATGCCCCTCGTGAGCGGATCGGCAACATGAATCTGCACCTGGATCTCACCAGCGTTCGACGTCACCTGGAGTTGGAGCTGTCCAAGCTCCTTGGGCTCAAGCGAGATGGTGATCGTCCTCGGCAGATTGCCTTCGCGAACCACCTGTGCCACCACGGTGCCAAGTTGGCCCAACGGAGTGGATCCGATCGTCTCCGAAGTCCCACTCGCCAGCGGTGTCGTCAACACCGTTTGCGGGGTCACCACCGTATCGGCACGCACCCCCCCGCCACCCGATGTGCTGCTCGCGCCAACAGCACCACGAAGGGCCAGGAGCTGCGAGAAACTCTGCTCGCTGGCATCGCTTGGGCTCCGGCCAGTCGACTCAAGAGCCTTGATAGCGTTAGCGTTGGACTCGGCTTGCCCATGCGTTGTAGCGAGCAAAGCCTCGTCACGTACCGTGGCACCCTTTGGGCTCCGAACCCCGTCAACATTCGGTTGCGCAGCTACCGTCTGACCTGACACATTCGGTGCCAGCCCAAGGCTGCTTGCCGTCGCCGACGAGGACGGGGGCGACGATAGCGTCGAGCCTGTCTGGCTCGCGGCTTCGTCCGTTCCCCGGTTTGACCTGGTTGGCTGTGCAGCATCGGTCGCCACAACACCGGTGTCAATCGTCGTCACAACCGGTTGGTTGGGGGGGCGACGAGCCCCGGACGTGTCCGCAATACTCGACGCGGGCACGGTTGTTCGACCTTCTTGTGACGTCGTGCCGGGGGCCCCGGTCGAGCCGGCAACATCTCCCTTGGCTTGGGGAATCATTGGGGTTAACGTCGTCCCCACTGGTATGGCCGAAGACGGCGTACCCGCCGCAGGCGACGTCACTGAGGGTGTTGTGGACAAAGCTTGCGTGGATGACGGCACATCGGCAACGACGGTGACACGCAAGGAGCCAGATCTCGTCGATTCCACATGAGCGGCCCTCGTCGTTCCTGGTGGCTCGTTCTTAGAACGCGTCGTCGCAGGGGTGAGCGTCGTCGTCACCGGGATGCCGCGCCGAGGTGTGCGCCCACCGGCTGGGTTGTGTTGGTGTTGCACCTGTGCCTGCACCTGTGCAAAGCTCGTCTCCGCGGTGTTCGAGGAGCTATTTGCCTGAGAGGCACCATTCTTCAGCACCTTCGGGGGGCTCGCTGGCATTGCCTCAAGGAGTGGAGTACTGGCTGACTTAGCTACTGGTGACATTTTGACCTCCCATGAGTCCCATGACTTCGGTGACGTAATTCTGTGTTTGGGCATACGGCGGTATCCCTCCGTACTGCTCGACGGCTCCATCGCCAGCGTTATAGGCCGCAAGCGCAAGTGGTACGGATCCGAACTTGGCGAGTTTTTGCGCCAGCAGTTCGGCCCCGCCGTAGATCGCCTGGGTTGGATCCATCGGATTCACCCCAAGCGACGCCGCTGTTTGCGGCATGATTTGCATGATCCCCTCGGCGCCGGCCGATGAGACCGCAGATGGATTCATCCCCGACTCCGCCGTAGCCACCGAGGTGAGCAGGTTGGCCGGGAGATTGTAGGCCCGACTCGCCGCGGCGAAGACAGGTGCAAGATCACTTGGTGCTCCACTCGACCCAATCCCAGCTGGCGTGACACTCGCCTGAGGTGCGACACTACGGATCTCGGTAGGTGATCCAACCGGCTGAATTTGGACCGTTTGGCCGGTCTCGGGCGCGTCGACCATGTACCCGTTGCCAAGATAAATACCAACGTGGTAGGCAGGATTCCCATAAAAGACCAGATCCCCAGGTTGTGCATCCTGAATGGATGCGACCTGAGTCCCAACCTGCTCCTGTTGATCGGCCACTCTTGGCAGATCGATACCCGCTTGACGATAGGCCCACTGAACGAGCCCAGAGCAATCAAAGCCGGTTGAAGGCGAAGAGCCACCCCAGACATAGGGCACACCGATTTCACCCAATGCATTTGCAACCGCCTGTGTCACCGGCGAGGCGGTCGAGGTCGAGGAGTTTAACGAGCTCTGGCCGATCGCAGCCGAGGCGGTGAGCGATGGAGCGCTCATGGATGAAGCGGCGATGAAGCCAGCGCTCGTGAGTCCCGCGGTAGAGCCAAGCGCGGATGCCCCCAACGCATCCGATATCGACCCTCCCGTAGCGGAGGTTGAACCGGTTGTGCCCGTCGCGTTAGCATTCGTCGCAGTTGCCGACGATGGGTCAAGGATCGATCCAATCGTCGATTGCACCTGATTGAGCGTCGTGAGGAACTCACCGGGGCCACTCGCCGTCGTCGCTTGGCTTGCCAACTGGTTGAAGGCGTTGGAGAGATCGGTGAGTGCCGGAAGGGTCGATGGGATGGCGTTCACGGGTTACTCCTTTCTGGGCGGTCTTGTCGCTCGACGGCTTGACGATTAAAGATCTGGCGGGCAACGAAGAAGTCCAGGACCTCGGTGAGTTCACGGCGATCCTCGATACGGGCGAGTTCCACATTCGTCGCGAGTCGCAGATCCTCGAGTGTTCGACGACGCGCATCATTTGCGAGCAACACATGCTCCTTGGTCGTAATGGTTTGGGCGGCGACCAAGGCTGCTTGGCCATGCTCTTGGGCGATCATCAAATGCTCAGGGCCGAGGTCAGCGAGATCGCCACGGGCTCCAACCACCGACAGGTGATCATCCATCTCACGAAGCTCACCGGCACGAAGATCGACCGCTCGGCGTAGCTCAAGGAGATGTTCCCAGCGCTCAATCTCGCCCATCCGAAGCAACAGCGTCAGTGCGCGACGGCGCCCAGCAAGATTCATGACGACACCCCAAGGGCCTGCGCGAGTCTCGCCCACGTGGTTGCGGCTGGAGTGAGCTCCATCAAGTCCTGTGAGAACAGCCGTGTCAGGTTTGGCACCACGGCCAGCGCCCGGTCGACATCAACATTTGATCCAGCGACATAAGCACCCAGGTCGATCAGATCGCGGACCTGGTCGAGCTCGGCGTAGAGGCGTCGTGCCTCATGGGCAAGTGCTCGCTTGGGTTCATCCAAGATAGCGGTCTCGAGGCGTGAGATCGACTCCAGCACCGATACTGCTGGATAGAGTCCACGCTGGGCCTGGGATCGGCTGAGAACAATGTGGCCGTCGAGGACCGAACGCGCCGAGTCGGCGATGGGATCGTTGAGATCGTCGCCGTCGACGAGGACCGAGTAGATCCCGGTGATACTGCCAACGCTCGAGGTTCCTGCTCGCTCTAGGAGCCGGGCCATCAGGGCAAAGACCGACGGGGGGTAGCCGCGAACGCTGGGTGGCTCGCCAGCCGAGAGTCCAATCTCTCGTTGGGCGAGACCGAGGCGAGTCAGCGAGTCCATGACCAACAGCACCCGTTTGCCCTGATCACGGAACCACTCGGCGACACGAGTTGCCGCGAGGGCGGCACGGACCCTGAGCAAAGGCGGAGCATCAGAGGTCGCGACCACGATGGCCGCCTTGGCAAGTCCCTCAGGGCCGAGATCGTGCTCGAGGAACTCTTTCACCTCACGGCCCCGCTCGCCAACAAGGGCCAGCACGATCACATCGACGTCAGCGCCACGGATCATCATCGACAGCAGGGAGGACTTCCCTACCCCAGCACCGGCGAAGACACCGAGTCGTTGACCGATACCACAAGGCACCAGAGTGTCGATCACCCGAATACCCAACGAAAGCTGCTCATCGATCAGACTGCGATCCATTGGCGATGGAGCGCGGCCCTCGATGACGACAAGATCCTCCGGCGTGAGTGGCCCCAGCTGATCGATCGGGCGACCTTCGGAATCGAGCACCCTCCCAAGGAGGGAGGGGCCGACCGGAAAGAGCGGCGGCCGCTTGAGCGACCAGGCGGCATTGCCGTAGCGAACACCGGTCATCTCCTTGAAGGGCATACAGATGAGGCGTTGGTTATCGAGCCCGACGACCTCGGCGATCAGGGTCTTGGACCCACCAAGGTCCACGACGACGGCGTCGCCGATGCCAGCCTCGACCCCCTCGACTTCAAGATGCATTCCCACGAGACGACAGACTCGTCCTCGTGGAGTGGGTTCAACGACGGAAAGAAGGCGATCGCGCATCATCTCAGGAATCATGCTGCCAGCTCCCAAGTTCGTTGATCACGCGCTCAAAGGCGGTCGAAAGGCGGGCGTCAAAGACACGCGCCCCAGCCTCCACCACCAGATCATGAGGCCCGAACCCTTCCCCGACGACCGCCACCGCCTCAAGTCCCTGTTCGAGGAGTTTTGGCATCAGCGTCTCATTCACAGCGTCCAGGTTGTCGCTGGCGACACGAACCAAAAAGGTCTCCTGACTCGCCGCAGTCTCAGCGGTCTCCTCGACGATTTGGCGGATCCGCTCGATGGGTTGGGCAATCTCGGTTCGGAGAATCCGTTCGGCTAGTTCGATCCCGAAGCGGACGATATCGGCGAGCTCTACGGCGAACTGCTGACTCCTCGCCTGATGGAGGCCGCGGATGGCGGTATCGATCAACTCGTTGTTGGACCGAGAGCGTGCTAGCTCCTCCTTCATCTCCCGATCGAGGATGGTTCTGGCGTGTTCGACCCCCTCATTGAAGGCCTCGCTGCGCACGGCTTCGATCTCCTCGCGCCACTGGGTCGCTGATCGTGCGGGCGCGGAGGAGCCTAAGCCGATATCTTCAAGGACGCTGTTGACGGAGGGAAGGTCCAGACGGATAACCTCAGACGGATTCGATCGAGACTCCATCAGTTGACCAACTCCTCGTCGGATCGAGCGATCATGATCTCACCGGCGGCTTCGAGCTCGCGGACCGAGCGGACGATGCCGGCCTGCGCCGCTTCAACGGTAGAGAGACGCACGGGTCCAAGGATCTCAATCTCCTCTTCGAGATCGAGCGCCGCACGCTCGGAGATATTGTTCATCACCTTCGCGACCATCGAAGGGGCAACTCCCTTCAGGGCAACCGCTAGATCCTTCGGCGAGACCTGTCGTAGCACCCGTTGGAGTGTCCGATCATCAAGCCCAAGGACATCTTCAAAGACAAACATCTGCTCGCGGATCCGGTCGGCAAGCTCAGGGTCGACGGCATCGAGATCAGAGAGGATTCGACGCTCGGTGGTCTGGTCGATGTTGTTGAGAATCTCGACCACCGAACTCAAGCCACTGTGCATGGCCACTGGGCCAGCTTTGGTCAACCCAGCAAGCTTACGTTGTAGCACCACAGCGGTTTGCTCGACGATGACCGGATCGACACGGCTCAACAATGCAATCCGTCGGGTGATGTCGGCACGGACCTCGTCTGGCATGGCCGCCATCACCTCGGCCGCCATCGTGGAGTTGACGTGTGAAAGGATGAGAGCAACGGTTTGTGGGTGCTCCTCCTGCAAGAAGGAGGCCAATTGAAACGATTCAACGTGTGAGAGAAACGAGAGTGGATTCTCGATCGAACGGCCCGAGAACTGGGCAAGGACCTCATCGGCCTCGTTCTTACCCAAACGCGCAGACAGAATTTCTCGAGCTGCGTCCATGCCACCTTGACCAACGGTCTTAACCGCGATGACCGACTCGACGAACTCCTCCATCAACTCTGCGATCGTCTCCTTGTCCAGATTCGGGAGTTTGGCGATCTCAAGTGTGAGCGCCACCGCCTCGGTCTCGCTCATGGAGCGCAGGACCCGAGCTGCCAGCTCGGTCCCAAGCTGCACCAAAACGGCAGCGGACTTCTGTATGCCGGTGAGGTCCTTCGCAGTCGTCACTTGCTGCCTCGGGATCCCATCCAGATGCGCAGGAGCTTGGCGACATCGTCTGGTTGTTTGTCGATGTAATCGAGCACATCGTCAGCGACGATCGGTTGAGCCATCGGCATTGAGAGCGCAGGCATCAACTGGGTGGCATCACCCGGGCCCAACGCCATGGCCGGTGCCCCCTCCGCAGCATCGAGGAACAGTGGCTCTACCTCCGTTCGCGCGGAGGATCGGGCCATCAACAGGATGGCACCAACCACCCCCAGCACGAGCAGGAGAATCTTGCCCAGCGAGAAGATCGAGCCAAGTGGGTTTGCCGACGCCGGCGTCGCCGTTGTCTGGGTGGCAAAGGGCAAGGCGACCACACTCAAGGTGTCCCCTCTCTTTGGCACAACACCAGCTGCAGCTGCGACCATGCTCTTGATCTTGGCGAGCGAGTACCCACCTTTGAGTTTCGAGTTGACCGCCACCGCGATCGAGAGGCGTTGCACCTGACCCGGTGCCTGCACCGTCGTCTGGTCAACCTGTCCTACGGCATAGCTGTTGTTGGTTGAGTTTTGTTTGTAGTTGCTGTTGGTGCCGTTACCCGCAACCGGAGTGACCGCACCGAGCGTGCCGCCAGCCACCGTCCCCGCGCCGGTGAAGGTCTGGTTCTGGGTGTTGGACTGGGTGAGCGCTGATTGCGCCTTGCCCTTTACCGTCGGAATCTGTTGGGACTTGGTGGTGACCTGATTCTCGTTCAGGGTGGCCGCCACGCGCACGTTGGCCTGATTGGGGCCGAGGACCGAGTCGAGCATCGACTGCAGTGAGGCCTCCATCGTGTTGTCATAGGCCTGGCTCACCGAATTCGTCCCGGTGCCGGTCACCCCTTGGCCGGGGGCGGCCAAGACATCACCGTTTTGATCGACCACCGTCACGCCGTTGGCATTCATGTTGGGGATCGCGGAGGCGACCAAGTGCACGATGGCCTGTACCTGGGTCGACGAGAGCGTCACGCCGTTGTCCAGCGTCACGATCACCGATGCCGTCGGCGTCTGATTGCCGCCGACCGCAAAGACATCCGTTGGGGGCAACGCCAGGTTGACTTGTGCGGTCTGCACGCCGTTGATCGCCTCAATGGTCTGCTCAAGCTGGCCTTGCAGTGCCTCCTGATAATCAGCCTGCTGGGTGATCTGCGAGGTGGTGATACCGACACTTGACAACAAGGAGAGGCCCACGGTAGAGTTGGCCGGCAGTCCGGCCTGGGCCATCGCGATGCGCTCCTGATCGACCATATTTTGGGGCACCTCGATCACCGAGCCCGAATCGGCAAGCTGGTACGGCACACCAGCGCTCGTCAACTTCGTGGTGATCGAACCTGCGTCCGAGGCCGATAGGTTTGTGAACAATACCCCATACGTCGGCTTTGACGTCATTGAAGAGACCACAAAGACGATCGCTACCACAATGGCCAGGCCAACCAGAACGACCGCCTTTTGACCCGTCGTGAAGCCATCGGCGAAACGCTTCAGGCTCTTGGTGACGTTAGACAAGGTATCCGTCGATGCCATTACAACTCCCTACCCACACTCGATTGGTTACGCGAACGCATAGCTGACGATGGCTTAAAACTGCGTCGACATGACTTGGTTGATGGCACTCACAGCCCCATTACGTAGTGCCACGACAAGCTGTGTCGCAAGCAACGACTCGTTGGAGGCAACCATGGCATCGCTCAGGTTCGCCTGTCCGGTCGCCACCTGTTGGGCTTGCGTAGCCGCTGTTGCCTGCGTGCCCTGCAGCGAGTCGATGGCGTTACCAAGGATCTGGCCAAATGAGCTTGTACCTGAGGCACCACTTGGCGCACTCGAGCCGATTGGGGGCAGATTGGCACCAAGGCTCGAGGTGATCGCACCGATTGCGGGGACCATCAGTTCACGATCCCTAAGACAGAGAGATAGGCAGCCTTTGCCTGGCTGATGACCGAGGCATTTGCCTCGTAGCTATACTGTGCCGTCACCAGATTGCCAAGCTGAGTACCGAGATTGATGCCTGGTTCCTTCACCATACCTTGCTTGTTCGCAAAAGTCGAGTTCGGATCATACTTGAGTTCGCCATTGGGCTTCGGTGTAACGATGGAGTTCACCTGCACACCATCCCCCAACGCATAGTTGGTGAAGTTGGGGATCCCCGAGGAGTTCACCGATGGCTTGGGCGCGACAAACACCTCTTGCTCCTGATACTGGGGCTGGTTTACACCTGCAATGTCATTGGCATTTGCGATATTAGAGCCAATCGTATCGAGCCATGTTTGTTCGGCATTGACACCTGTTCCTGCAATGTTGATAGCACCAAAGAGTGACATTAGAATTGGCCTCCCATCGAACCTGAGAGGATCTGGAATTGGGTCGTCAACTGGTCCGAAACCGCCTGATAGGCGAGCGCATTGTTTTGCAGTCGTACGAGTTGATTTCCGAGTGAAACGTTATTGCCATCCAATGACTCGGGGTTCGTTGACGGACTCAGCGTTACCGAGGCCGTACCGCCATTGGCGAGCGCATTGGACAGTGATGTCTGAAACGAGACATTCGACGCTTGAAATCCTGGTGTATTGACATTGGCCAGGTTGTTAGCGATCGCGTGCTGCTGGGACGTCAACCCATCGAGCGCAAACTGGAGAGCTTGAATCGAGGTAGAACCCACGGTACCGCCCTTTCAAGTAGGGCTATCCATAGCCTACTTCCGAGCGATCCGTGCTCGCAAGGTTACCTTCGGTTACGCTGATTGTGGACTTAAATAACTTCTCGCAATTCTCACCGCTTTGGGCGAAGTGAGCCCCAGAACCCGCCGATGAACGATTGCCACCATGCGATCAAATCCCAGCATCTAACGAATCGAGCCTTTCGAACGTTGCACGATCAGCTACCCTATGCCGACAGTGACATTAGATGTGGTGGTAATGACTGGCAAAAGCATACATCAGCGAAGACATCGGCCATCACGACGATCGACACAGCGTTTGATCGACTGTCATGCATTTTTCTGGTACCATGCTCGATTTACTAGATTCACTAGATTTACTAGGACCTGGTGCCACCAAAACGCCAGTCAATGCATCCAACCCCTGGTTCGATCCAAGATGCATCATCGTTTGCCGCTGAGAGTTGACAGGTCATTGCGCGGCATTGGGCAATCTCATCGACACCGACCGACACGTGTGGCGATGTGTATCGGCTCGCATCGCATAGGGTGCTATGCGAGGACATCAATAAGGACGATTCGACTCGGATCTTTCATGCGCGAGTAACGCAACACGGTAGAGAATGCGGTCATCCGATCGCGGAGTTCGTCACTCAGTGCTTCAGTGCGCACAACGAGTGCCTCCGAGCGAGCTTTGAGGTCCCGAGGGAGACGTGAGCTCGGCTGTGGATGGGCAAATGCCAACACCACCACGCGGCCACCACGCAGCGAGTCCTCGACGGCGTCTAGGTGCCGCTCATAGGCGTCCAAGTACGCGATCCATTCATCCATTAACGCCGACCAACACCGCAGCCTGTCGCCAGGCATCCATCAAGGGACGCAACACCTCTTCTGCCTCCATCAGGAGTTCAGGGTTCTTGGCCAGATTTGACCTCAGCAATCGATCCAGCGCGTACTCGTACAGGCGATAGACATCACGAGCGCCCTCCCATGCGTCGAGCACCAGACTATCGCGAAGCAACGCCACGATCGTCTGCGCGTTCTTGAGTCCACAGTGGATCTCGTAGAGATCGTGCGCCTTATAGGCACGGTCAGCTCGAAGCAGCGCCCCCTCGAGAAGGTCGATGATCATCACGAGACGCGATGATGGTGATGCCGTCTCTACCGCGTGTTCCGCGTAGCTTCGCTTTCCAGAGTGAACCACGTCAGATCCTTTCTACAGAAGTTAGGCGATCTCGATCGCACGGTCGTTTTTGTAGGGCAACGGTCTTGATTGATCAACAAACTCGGTTCTGTTCCCATAGTGTCGAACCGTAACGCAAGCTTCTTGAGTTCTGTCATGCTGTTCTACTCCGCCACACCAACGTATCTGACGCCGCGTCAAATCGTTCACATTGCCAACGCTCGGCGAGGCCAAGACGGGTGGTGAGCATCGCCGGTTCAGAAGTTCCAGTTGAGCATCTACGAACCAGGAACACCACCTGACAAACACGCACTCCTGGACCGAGGTCCCCGCAATCGCCGCTGGTCAAGCAGCCACAGAGACCCTCGCAGGAATCCCCGATGACCGATCACAGGAGTACCTGCCGTCAGCGGTCAAATGCGCGAAACCATTGCACCATCAGAACGTTGTGAAAACACGGCATCGCCCCCAGCCGGAGGGTAGCAGCACGTCTATGTTCACACAAGCAAGACCCAAGCGGCCAACGTCGCTCAATGTGTTGTGGCCCGATGCGAACGCCGTCTCCACACTCCAGGCGCCATCAGTGCACGCCCAAAACCTGCCACGCGAGCGGCATGGCGGTATCGTTTATCACAAAATCGCACCCCGCCTGATGGGCCCTACAAGCCAGCCATGCACCGCGAACACCGTCGATCAACACTCGCGAAACGACGCGCAAACGCTCCGCGCCTGGTCAACCACAATACCATTCGTGTGCAGGGTTGTTGTGTAGCCCCCACCTCGGCAGCAACCTCTTGCCAAGTGCTACGGATACTTCATCAGCTGAGCAACAGCATCGACACGGCATCGACACGTCCGATGCTATCAGCCCAGCAAGAGCTCGAGGATCTGGACTGCGTTGAGTGCGGCCCCCTTTCGAAGGTTATCCCCGGCCACAAAGAACGCGATTCCCTTCGGAGACGACCGATCCAGTCGAATCCGGCCAACGAGAACCGAATCGACTCCCGCGCTTGCCAACGGGGTCGGAAGCTCGACGACCTTACACCCGGGCTGATGTTCAAGCGCATCCACAAGCGCCTGGACCTCGGGCTGACCGTGGCACTCGGCGACGATCGCGATACTGTGCCCCGTGAAGACTGGCACCCGAACACAGGTGGCATGCACCTTCAGGTCAGCCAGCCCCAGGATCTTACGAGACTCGTTGATGAACTTCTCCTCCTCAGACGTGTTACCACCATGGAGCTCACCTGCAACTGGGATCACATTGCCAGCGAGGACGGTGGGAAACTTTTGTGGCGGGCCAAAGGTCACCGAGGCACCATCGAAGGTGAGCTTGACAAGGTCTGGGCGCTGCAGCTGCTCATCGAGTTCGGCTACCCCAGCTTTACCGGCTCCCGACGCAGCCTGATAGGTCGAGGCGATGACCCGTTCAAGTCCAAAGAGGCGGTCGATCACAGCGAGCGGGGGCATCGCGATCATTGTGGTGCAGTTGGGGTTTGCGATGATTCCGAGCGGTCGATTCATGGCATCACCGGGATTAACCTCGGGCACCACAAGGGGCACCTCTGGATCCATTCGATACGCTGACGAGTTGTCGATCACGACAGCGCCGGCTGAGACAAACCGAGGGGCATAGCGCTGTGACGCCGTCGCGCCAATGGAGAAGAGGGCGTGATCGACGCCGGCGAGGTCGGCGGTTTCGACATCCTCTACCTGAACAGAATGTTGACCACACAGTATCGTTGACCCTGCCGACCGAGACGAAGCAAAGAGCCGCAGATGATCAAAGGGGATGTTACGTTCCTCAAGAATTCGCAGCATGACCGTCCCAACCTGGCCAGTCGCACCGACGACCGCGAGGGTCCCTGCGCTCCTCATAACCCGAACGCCTCGTGCAGGGCCTGCACCGCGGTCTCAAGCTGGTCGGAGCGAATGACGCAGGAGATACGAATCGCCGAGGTCGAGATCATCTCGATATTGATACCCTTGTTGGCCAATGTCTCGAACATGGTCGCCGTCACGCCGGGGTGTGACTTCATGCCAGCACCCACCAGCGATACCCGTCCGATGGCGGCATCGACGATGACCTCACCAGCGTGCACCTGCTTCGCAACCTCCTCGGTGACCCTTTGTGCGAGTTCGAGGTCGACCTTGGGAGCGGTAAAGGAGATATCGGTGTGACCAGCGATCGACGTATTCTGCACGATCATATCGACATTGATACCCGCATCTGCGATCACCCGAAAGATTTGAGCGGCCACCCCCGGCTGGTCCGGTACCCTCAAGAGCGTCAGCTTGACCTCAGAGGCATCATGTGAAATCGCACTGACCACTGCCTGTTCCATCGTCTTCTCCTCTTCCACAACCCAGGTCCCTGGCTCCCAGGTAAAACTAGAGCGCACGTGCAGGTTCACTCCATAATTTCGCGCAAATTCCACGGAGCGAAGAGCAAGAACTCGTCCGCCAGAGGCCGAGAGTTCCAACATCTCTTCAAACGAGATCCGCGGTATCTTGCGGGCACTCGGCACAACCCTCGGATCCGCCGTAAAGACCCCTGACACATCGGTGTAGATCTCACAGACATTGGCACCCAGGCTCGCAGCAATCGCCACAGCAGTCGTATCAGACCCCCCACGCCCGAGCGTCGTGACATTGCGCTCGGTCGAAACCCCTTGAAACCCGGCGATGACCGGCACCACTCCGGCGCCAAGCGAGGCTCTGATTCGGTCGGGTTTGATCTCGACGATCTTTGCTTTGGTGTGGTCGGTGTCGGTAATGATGCCGGCTTGTGACCCCGTGAAGGATTCCGCCAAGATACCCAGGTCAGCAAGCGCCATGCACAGCAGCGATACCGAGATCCGCTCCCCGGCGGTCAGGAGCATATCCATCTCCCTTGGAGGGATGGTGGTGCTGACGTCGCCGGCGAGACGGATCAGGTCATCGGTCGTCTTGCCCATGGCTGATACCACCACCACGACATCATCACCCCGACGCCTTGAGCGCGCAACGTAGTCAGCCACCGTCCGGATACGATCCGCATCAGCTACGGAGGTGCCACCGTACTTTTGAATTATGAGAGCCACGCAAACAATCTACCAGGCCGATCCTGGCCAACCAAGGGGTGGATAGGTGTTCGTGCTATTAAAGTGTTGACGTGCCAAGCGAAAAGCGGGCTCGAATTCGAGCGAACCAACAGAAACTGAAAGAAGCCGAACAGGCGCGTGCCAAGCGTCGCAAGACGCTGCGCAATGGCGCCATCGTCCTCGTGGCTGCGATCGTGGTCTTCGTCGGTATTTATCTTCGCACCAAACCGACCCCCAAGAAGGCCGTGGCCGCCCGCAAGACGACCACCGCCAAGACGGCTGGCTACCTGCTCCCCAACGGTTGTCCTAATCCAAACGCGACCATTCCTCGCAAGACCCATTTTAAGAAATATCCGCCAGAGTGTCTTAATCCAAAGGATCAGTATCTTGCGGTTGTGAACACCACCGCCGGGACCTTCGATATCAAACTTGAGCCAAATCTTGGACCAAAGTCAGCAAACAATTTCTACGTTCTGTCGCTCTATCACTTCTTCAACGGAACGACATTCTTTCGCGTCATCCCAGGCTTTGTCATCCAGGGAGGGAGTCCGACCAACAACGACTTCGGAACACCGGGATACAGCTTTGGCGACAAGAATCCTCCTGCCGGCTCCTATCACATCGGCACCGTGGCCATGGCCAATAGTGGCTCGCCAAATTCCAACGGGAGCCAGTTCTTTGTCGTGTCCGGAACGGCCGGTGAAAAAGAATTGAGTGATACCTACAGCGTCTTCGGTCAAGTGACCAAGGGGTTGTCGGTGATCGCAAAGATCAACGCTGGGGGCAGTACTGCCAACAACGGTATCCCGCCAAGGACCACCTACAAGATCAACACCGTTACCATCCAGGTGACAAAGTAAGGTTTTGGGTCAACAGGGATCCTGATCAAGCGCTGACATACGAGGCGCCTACAACGGAAGGAAGAACAGCATGCTCGGACGAAAGAAAGAGAATTATCCTTGTCCCGAGCCGGATGGCTCCAGTCCTCAGGTAAGAAAGTTCGATGCCAGTCCGTCATACTGCTTGGATGATGGCGCCTCCTACGAAGCCACCATGGAGACCAGTCATGGCACGATGCGGTTTGAACTCTTTGCGAACCGTGCACCGATTACCGTCAACAGCTTCGTCTTTCTCGCTCGCTATCACTACTTCGATGGGATCGACTTTCACCGGATCATCCCCGACTTTGTCGTTCAAGGTGGAGATCCAACTGGATCCGGCGCAGGAGGACCTGGATATCAGTTTCGCGATGAACTGCCCAACCCGGGCGAATACCAGCGGGGAAGTCTTGCCATGGCCAACGCTGGTCCGAACACCAATGGAAGCCAGTTCTTCATTATCTCAGGGCCAAGTGGCGTCTCCTTGCCGCCCCTCTATAGCCTGTTTGGCCAGCTGATCGAAGGAGACGAGGTAATTACCCTCCTTGATGCTGCTGGCTCACCGGGTGGCAAACCGAAGGAGCGATGCACCATCTCCTCGGTCACCATCCAGACTGCCTGACCATCCGCATTATCGTAAAAACGGAATGTAACAGCCACGATCCACGTATCTAGGAGTTCTCGACCGCAGTTTCCCACACAAGCCCATCAAAACGGGTTGACCGACCAACAAGAGTGCTGTTCCAGACGCTCACTCTCTGAATCGCTCGGCTGACTAGAAATTCACGACTACTCTGCTTCGAAATGGTTGCGACTGCAAACCGACAACCGCTCCCCCAATACGCTAGATTCGTCTAGCTCGAATTGGCCAAGCCCAGCCAACGTAATCCATGGTTGCATGCCTGGCGAACTGACGCCATCGGACAGAATGGGACCAGCTTTGTTGCTAACGTCGGCATCCTCAGCTCTGCATTCACACGCTGGCAAAACATCTATCGCGCACCCCACCGATATGCCGCCACGCAACTCACGTGCCAGAGGAGCAGCGCTAGCACTCCACCCACGCTGAGATGAGGTCATTGAACTGACGCTAGACGCTCATTTTCCTGCAAGACCCCCCGTACCGACAGGCGTTCCGTATTTCAGAGCTGGATAAGAGCCTTTACTGCTTACTTCGGTGTTGGCCGCTAATGATTAGGTCACCGCCCTTCGGAGATACAACCATACCCGGACAATGAAACGGCGCGGACCATCATTGCGTGCTGATGAACGATTTATCGCTTGACAAGCATGACTTCGATAGCCCTCGCAACCGACACATTGCCCTCCACGGCAAGCCATCCGCTGTTACACAGTTTCCGGACTATCTCGCCAATGGCAAGGTCAATGGCCCCATTTCTTCGTAGTCATAAATCTTTTATAATATCCAACCGTGGACCTCTACCAGAACCGCCAGACGCAGTCTATTTGTGCATAGCAGCCGGTCATCTAAACTACAACTGCAACAACCGTATATTACCCTCATCAACCAGAGATCTCCTCAGCCATTGCCCAATCACCAAGAGCAAATTCCTCTCGAAATGGAGCATTTGGACGGTCAAGGTCAAGCGGAAGCGTCCTCCGATAAGTTTCAAACATCCAATCACTTTTGCGAAGCAATGTAAGCTCAAGCACGTCATAACCCATCACGTTGCCGGCGATACCACGCGCACCCCGGTTATTCGCATGTAGGTGCACGATTTGATGAGTCCGGAAGATTGGCTCTATTGACACTCATGTGGATGGAATTGCCGTTTCCCAGGGAAGCTTCAAGTCAATCGGTCCACAAGCTAGCATCACTAGTGCGAGGGTAGCCTTGGCGGAGTGAAACCCATACGAGCGGGCAATGATGGAGCGGACTTTGGTGTTGAGTCCCTCGACCCTCCCGTTGGATACCCCAAGTCTGATGGAGGCAAG
>Ga0080006_1158679_pt1 | contig 29065 bp, 28 predicted proteins | sample RS3BMetagenome_FD_69209 | JGI IMG/M metagenome (GOLD analysis project Ga0080006, IMG submission 69209) | Ferric oxide microbial mat and aquatic microbial communities from Rainbow Spring, Yellowstone National Park, USA - RS3B (SPADES... ...
GAAACCGGGCCGGGGCTCGCGATGACAGCGCGCGGACCGCGCGGCACCCCCCGCGAGCCGTTGCGCACGAACCGCCGGGATGGAATTCTGTCGCCTGTGATGAGTACCAAATCCCCAGCTATCGACCTTGACCAGGTGGTCGCGGATGTACTGTCGGGCGCGGAAATCGAGCGCCCGGTCGCGCAGGCGATTCTCGACTGGCCCGACCAACGGCTCGGCGAGTTGCTTGCGGCAACGCGCCGGGTGCGTGAAGCCACTTTCGGACGCCGCGTGAAGATCTGCATCCTGCGCAACGCGCAGAGCGGGATCTGCCCGGAGGACTGCCATTACTGCTCGCAGTCGCGCATCTCGAAGGCCGATATCAAGGTGTACAAGATGCAGACCGTCGAGCAGCTCGTCGAAGGCGCCCGGCTCGCCGCCAAAAGCGGAGCCCGCCGCTACTGCATGGTGTGCAGCATGCGCGGGCCGTCGCAACGCGACATCGAGCACCTGGCCGAGGCCTGCGAACGGATCCGCACCGAGATGCCCGAGCTCGAGCTATGCCTTTCGATCGGCCTTCTCGAACGTGATCAGGCCGAGAGGCTTAAGGCCGCCGGCGCGGGATGGATAAACCACAACCTGAACACGAGCCGCCGCTTCTATCCGGAAATCTGCACCACCCATACCTGGGAAGATCGCGTGCGCACGATCGAAAACGTGCGCGCGGCCGGACTCTCGACCTGCTCGGGCGGAATAATCGGCATGGGCGAGACCGACGACGATATCCTCGACCTTGCCTACGCGACGCGCCGCCTGCGGATCGATTCGGTGCCGGTCAATTTCCTTCATCCCGTGGCTGGAACGCCGCTCGAAACGACCCGCCAGCTTACGCCCGAGCGATGCCTCAAGGTCGCCTGCCTGTTCAGGATGCTGAATCCGAAGAGCGAGGTCCGCGCGGCCGGGGGACGCGAGCTTAACCTCGGCGAGCGTCAGGGCGACCTGTTCAACGCTGTCAACTCGATCTTCGTCAACGGCTACCTGACGACCCCGGGATGGGATTACGAGCGGACTCGCGCGCTGATCGAGCGCAGTGGCTTCGAAGTCGAAGCGTAAGCCCGTCGCGACACCCACGGGGCGAAGCGACGCTTCAAACGCAGGCACGGAGCGATCGCACTTGGAACTGTTTTGCCGCGCGCGCCGCCACGAGCGGCGCGGCTCCGGGGAGCGGCGCCGGCCCCGCCGAGCTGGTGCGGGCCGCCGGTCGGCGGGCGCTGGCGCTGCCCGCCGACCTCACCGATCTCGACGCCGTGCGGGCAGCCGCCGACACCGTCGTGGCGGAGTGGGGCGGCGTCGACGTGCTGGTGAACAACGCCATCTACACCGGCCGCGGGGCACAGGCGCCGATCCTCGACGTGTCGGTCGGCGACCTGACCGACGAGCTGACGGTGGACATCCTCGCCCCGCTGGCACTGATCTCGGTGCTCGTGCCGGGGATGGTCGAGCGCGGTGGTGGGGCGGTGCTCAACGTCACCTCGGCCGCCGGCTACGTCGACCCGCTCGTGATGGGCAGCTACGGCGTCGGCTACGCCGTCGGGAAGGCAGGGTTGTTCAAGGTGGCCGGCATCCTGGCGGTCGAGCTCGGCGACCGGGGGATCCGGGCGTACAACGTCCACCCCGGCTTCATCCTCACCGAGCGGATGGCGCTGCACATGGCCGACGTCGCCGGCCTCGACCCTAGCCGGGCGGCGCCGCCGGAGGTGTGCGGCTCGGTGGTGGCGTGGTTGGCCGCCGGCCCCTCTCCCGAGCCGGCCAACGGATCGCTCATCGAGTCCCAGGAGCTCTGCGCCGAGCTCGGGCTGGTGCCCGGCTGGCCGCCCGGCGGCGTCGCCACGGCGAGCGCCGGCGCGGCGTCGTGACCGGCGCGGCGTCGTGACCGGCGCCACGCCGGAGCCGTTGGTCGTCGGCGTGCTGCTCGACCACGGCGGACCCGAGAGCCCGATGATCGGGATCGTCCGCCGCCACCTCGAGCAGGCGGTGGCCGACCGGCGGCTCGACCGTCCGGTCCGAGTGGTGACCGAGGCGCCGACCGGGCTGCCGCTGGGTAGCGCGGCGGCGGTCGAGCGAGGCTTCGAGCGCCTGCTGGCCCAGGACCCGCTGCTCGTCCTCGGCCCGTCGATCACCGACAACGCCCTGGTGGTTCGGGAGCTGGCCGACCGGGCGCGGGTGCCGTGCTGCAATTGGTCGGGCACCGACCGGTCGCGCAGCGAGTGGATGTTCCACTACCAGATCGGCTCGCTCGAGGAGGAGCCGTCGCTGCTGGCCGCCCACCTCTCCGACAGCGGTGCGGCGAGGGTGGTGGTCGTCCAGGACCGCTCGCCGATCGGCGCACGCTACGGCGCCTTCTTCGAGGCGGCCGCCGACGCCCACGGTCTTCGAGTGGTCGGCCGGGCCACGGTGTCGCCGGTGGTGACCGACCTCGAACCGACGGTGGCCGAGATGCGCCGCCACGACGCCGACGCCGTCGTCTACCTCGGGCTCGGCCTCAGCGCCCGGGCGCTCGCCGTGGCGATGTCGGCGGCGGGCTGGCGGCCGCCGGTGGTGGCGAACTCGGCCCTGATGTTCGGGTGGGCCAACCCGGCGTGGACCGTCGAGTGGGAAGGCTGGACCTACGTCGACGCGTGGTCCGAGGAGAACCAGCGGCTCGCCGAGCAGCTGGCTACCTACGGTGACGACCCGCCGTCGCCGACGATGCTGGCAGCCGGCGACGACCTCGGCCGCCTCGCCGTCGCCGCCCTCGCCGGCGCCGAGATGCCGAGGGCCGCCGAGGTCAAGGAGGCGTGGGAGCGGGTGAAGTGGCTCCCGGCAACGCTCGGGCTGCCGGGGACGACGATGGGGTTCGGCCAGTGGGAGCGCGGGGCCCTCAAGGGGGGCTTCCTGGTGCTGCGCCGCTGGGAGGGCGGACGCTCGGTGGTGGCCGGCCGGCAGGTGACGACGTGAGCGGTGATCGGGGTCCGGCGGCGACGCGGACGCTGCGCGCCGGCCGGGTGGCGGTCCCCACGCTGGTGTACCACCCAGAGAGCGGCGAACCCGCTCGGGCCGGCATCGCCCTGGTCACCGAGGCCCAGGGGGTCAACGCCTTCATCCGTGGGGTCGCCGCCGAGCTGGCCGCAGAGGGCTTCGTGGTCGCCGTGCCCGACTACTACCACGGGGAGGGTCCGGCGGATCCCGAGCAGTTGGTCGACCTGGCCCACCTGGCGGAGCTGCAGGCGCACATCGAGCGGCTCGACTTCCGCCAGGGGATCGAGGACGTGCTGGTGGCTGTCGACCACCTCTTCGAGGTAGAGGGCGTCTTCCGGGCCGGGGTGTGGGGCTACTGCACCGGCGGCACGCTGGCCATGCTGGGGGCCTGCCTCGACCGGCGGGTGGCCGCCTCGGTGCTCTACTACCCGAGCCAGCCGACCTTCGCCGCGCTGTCGGACCGCCATCCCCAGCACCCGCTCGACCTTCTGTGGACGCTCCGCCGGCCGGCGCTGCTCGTCATCGGGGAGGACGACCCGGTGTGGCCGCCGGCCCTGCGCCAGGAGGTTGCGGCCCGGGCGGCCCGCTGGAGCCTGCCCCTCGAGGTCGATCTCCAGCCTGGGGCGGGCCATGCTTTCGCCAGCCACTTCGAGGACTGGCACCGGCCCGAGGCCACGGCCGCCTCGTGGGACCGATCGCTGGCCTTCGTACGCCGGCACCTGTACGACGAGGGTGAAAGATGAACCGGGTCAAGGTGGGCTTTTTCTCGTTGTCGGGCCACGCCACCGGTGGCGACGACCGCCCGTACCTGCGGTGGCACCAGCTCGACCACATGCCCGAGCAGTACCAGCTGCCGGGGCTCGTGCTCGGGCAACGCTGGGCCGCCACCCCGGCGTGCCGCGCCGCCAGGGTGGCCGGCGCCGAACGCTGGTCCGGTGTCGGCAACGTCGTGCTCTACCTGATGGGTGAGCCGCTCGACGAGACGCTGGACGAGTTCCTCGCCCTCGGCCGGCGGCTGGCGGAGATGGGACGGTTCTCCGAGCGCTTGCCGTCGTGCTACCAGGGCGGCCTCCGGTTGCTCGAGACCTGGGCCTCGCCGGCGGCGCTGGTGAGCCCCGACGTCGTCCCGTTCCGGCCCAACCGCGGCATCTACCTCATCGTCGAGGAGGCGACCGACCGCCGGCGCTACGACGGCCACCTCCAGCGGATGCACGCCGAGGTGCTGCCCGGCCTCGTCTCGGTGCCCGGGGTGGCCGGCCTCTGGGTCTTCGCCACCAGCTCGGCCATCCGCCGGCCGAACTTCGACGACGGCGAGTACCGGATCACCGTCTGCTACCTCGACGACGACCCGCCGGCGGTCGCCGAACGGCTCCGGGAGCCGCTGGCCGACGCCTGGGCGGAGGCGCCGGTGCGCCCGCTGCTCGCCGCCCCGTACGAGACCGTCAGCGTGTGGGACCTCGACCGCTTCGCCCCGGCGGGGGCGACGCGGGCCTCCTCCTGAGCGCACCGGGGTCGACGGCGTCGCCGGGGAGGGTTGCCGGGGCACGACTACGCTGCGGTCGGCGAGCGGTCGGCGACCACCGGGACGTGGGCTCCGCGCGCCGACGGGAAGGGAGCAGGGTGGACCTCGAGCGAAGCGACGACCAGGAGCTCTTCAGGGAGACGACGCGCCGGTTCCTGGAGAGCACCGCGCCGGTGGCCACCGTGCGGCAGTGGTCGGAGAAGGAGCCGAGCGGCTATCCGGCCGACTGGTGGCGGCGCGGGGCCGAGCTGGGCTGGGTCTCGTTGCTCGTGGCCGAGGAGGACGGCGGTGGCAGCGTGTCGGGCACCGGCCTGGCCGACCTGGCGCTGGTGGCCGAGGAGATGGGGCGCCTCGTCAGCCCCGGCCCGCTGCTGATGGCCAACGTCGTGGCGTCCGCCGTCTCGGACCTCGGCACCGCCGACCAGCGTGCCGAGGTGCTCCCGGGGCTCCTCTCGGGGGAGTCGGTGGCGACGTGGTGCCTGGCGGAGCCGACGACTCCGGCGGTCGGCGGTGACGGAGTGGCCCTCGAAGCCGTCGACGACGGCGCCCGTTTCGTGCTCACCGGGGTGAAGCTGCCGGTGGAGGCGGCGGCCGACGCCGGCCACCTTCTGGTCACCGCCCGGGTCGACGGCGGCCTGACCCAGTTCCTCGTGCCGGCGGCGACGCCGGGGGTGACGGTGTCGCCGCTCCAGAGCCTCGATCTCTCCCGCCGCTTCGCCGAGGTTCGCTTCGACGGCGTCACGGTCGGGCCCGAGTCGGTGCTCGGGGAGGTGGGTGCCGCAGCTGACCAGGTGGAGCGGCAGCTCCAGACGGTCGTCGCCCTGCAGTGCGCCACCATGGTCGGCGCGGTCGACGAGATGTTCACGCGCACCGTCGAGTACGCCTTCGATCGCTTCTCCTTCGGCCGGGCTCTCGCCTCGTACCAGGCGCTGAAGCACCGGTTCGCCGACATGAAGCTGTGGCTCGAGGCGAGCCACGCCACCACCGTGGGCGCCGTCCGCTCGGTCGACGCCGGCGAGGAGCGGGCGGCCGAGCTGGTGAGCGTGGCCAAGTCGTACGTCGGCACGAAGGGCCCGGTCATCCTGCAGGACTGCGTGCAGCTCCACGGTGGGATCGGCGTCACCTGGGACCACGACCTCCACCTCTACCTGCGGCGGGTCGTGCAGGAGCGGGCGCTGTTCGGCACCCCTGAGGAGCACCGCGAGCGGATCGCCGCCCGGATGGGCGTCTAGAGCTGCGAGGAGGAGACGAGATGGCGACCGGAACCGGGCGCGGCGAGCCCAACGAGGACGTCGAGGCCTTCCGCCTTCGGGCGAGGGCGTGGCTCGCCGAGCACATGCAGCGCCTGCCCGACGACGTCGACAACTACCACCTGATGCGCGACGACGAGTTCGGGGTCCGTGCCCGGGAGCTGCAGCGCACGCTCTACGACGGCGGTTTCGCCGGCATCTGCTTCCCGACGGAGTACGGCGGTCTCGGGCTCAGCCGCGAGCACCAGCAAGCGTTCACCCAAGAGTCGGCGCCCTACGAGATGCCGGTGTTGTTCAACGTGCCGACGCTGTCGATCCTGGCGCCGACCATCCTCGACTTCGGCACCGAGGAGCAGAAGCAGCGGCACATCCCGGCCATCCTCCGTGGCGAGGAGATGTGGGTGCAGTTCCTCTCCGAGCCGAGCGGTGGCTCGGACCTGGCGGGCCTCGTCACCCGGGCGACCCGGGACGGTGACGTCTTCGTCCTCAACGGCTCGAAGATCTGGAGCTCGGGGGCGTTCCGCTCCGACTACGCCCTCTGCCTCGCCCGGACCGACTGGCACGCTCCGAAGCACCGGGGGCTGACGATGTTCATCGTCAAGATCCACCAGCCTGGGATCGAGGTGCAGCAGATCCGGATGGTGAACGGCTGGAACGAATTCTGCCAGGAGTACTTCGACGACGTCGCCATCCCGGCCGAGAACGTGCTCGGCCAGGTGAACGACGGCTGGACCGTCGCCTCGCGCCTGTTGATCCACGAGCGCGACGCCGTCGGCGGCGCCTCCAAGTACACGAGCGGTCAGGGGCCCGGCGGCGAGCGCTCGGGGACCCTCGGTCGTCTCGACCAGCTGGCCCGGTCGACCGGCCAGGCCTCCGATCGGCGGGTCCGCCAGCTGGTGGCCGAGGACCGGGTGAACGAGCGGGTCGCCCAGCAGCTGGTGCGCCGGGTGACCGCCGGTATCGCCAGCGGCCACTTCCCGCCGCCTGCCGGGGCAATGCCGCGCCTGTTCGCCGCCACTGCCAACGAGCGCCACCGCGACATGGCGCTCGAGATCACCGGGCGCAGCGCCGCCGCCTGGCACGAGGGGGACCAGGTCGGTGAGGTCAGCGTCGAGTACCTCTTCCGCCAGGGCGGGAGCCTCGGCGGCGGCAGCAACGAGATGCAGCGGAACATCATCAGCGAGCGCGTCCTTGGGATGCCGCGCGAGTACGCCGCCGACAAGGACAGACCGTTCGACGAGGTGCGGCACAACGCGACGCCGTCGAGGTCGAGGTGACCGGGGGCGCCCCCTGGTGAGCCGGACGCTGTTCGACGACGACCACGAGCAGTTCCGGGCGACCGCCCGTCGCTTCGTGGCTGCCGAGGTGGTCCCCCACGTCGACCGGTGGGAGACCGAGGGGATCGTCGACCGCGCCCTGTTCACGAAGGCCGGCGAGCTCGGCCTGCTCGGGATGGCGGTGCCCGAGGCCGACGGCGGGGGTGGGGTCGACGACTTCCGGTTCAACACGGTCCTCAACGAGGAGCTGCACCTCGCCGGGTGCAACGGCGCCGGGCTCGGGATCGTGCTGCACAACGACATCGTCCTGCCGTACTTGCTGGCCTACTGCACCGACGAGCAACGCGCCCGATGGCTGCCGAAGGTGGCGTCGGGCGAGCTCGTGCTGGCCATCGCCATGACCGAGCCGGGCATCGGGAGCGACCTGGCGTCGATGGCAACCACGGCGATCCGCCACGACGACACCTATGTGGTGAACGGCGCCAAGACGTTCATCACCAACGGGATCCACGCCGACCTCGTCGTGACGGCGGTGAAGACCGACCCGTCGGCCAAGCACCGGGGCATCAGCCTGCTGGTGCTCGAGCGCGGCATGGCGGGCTTCGAGCGCGGGCGCAACCTCGACAAGCTCGGGCTCCACGCCCAGGACACGGCCGAGCTCTTCTTCAACGACGTCGAGGTTCCGGCGGCAAACCTGCTCGGGGAGGAAGGCCAGGGCTTCCTCCAGCTGGTACACAACCTGCCCCAGGAGCGGCTGTCGATCGCCGTCTCGGCGGTGGCGGCCGCCCGCTACTGCCTCGAGCTCGCCCTCGACTACTCGAAGCAGCGCACGGCGTTCGGGCGGCCAGTCGGCACCTTCCAGAATTCTCGCTTCGTCCTGGCCGACCTCGCTACCCAGGTGGAGGTGGGCCAGGCGTTCGTCGACGCATGCGTGCAGGAGCTGGTCGCCGGGACGTTGACCGCCGAGCGCGCCGCCATGGCCAAGTGGTGGTGCACCGAGCTGCAGGGGCGGGTGGCCGACCGGGCGCTCCAGCTCCACGGCGGCTACGGGTACATGCGCGAGTTCCCGATCGCCCGCGCCTACGCCGATGCCCGGGTGACGACCATCTACGGCGGGACGACCGAGATCATGAAGGAGATCATCGGCCGGTCCCTCGGGGTCTGACCGTTGACCCGCTACGACGCGTACGAGGTCGAGATCAACCCCGATCCCGTTCAGTCGACGGCCAGCGCCCGGTGGGCGAAGGTCACGAGATGGGCGGTGGTGTCGGCGTCGGGGACGCTGCCGCGCAGCAGGTGCACCCGGACGGTGTCGGAGGTGTAGGCGTAGATCAGCCGGGCGTCGCGGGCGGGGTCGGGCGACCGGGCGGTCCCTTTGGCCACCGCCCGGGCGATCTCGCGTTCGAGCAGGGCGGCGATCGCCCGCTGGTTCCGCTCGAAGTCGGCCGGGAAGGTCGACGCCAGGCGCCCGGAGCCCAGGGTCCACGGCCGGGTGCGCTGGGCGGCCGACGGGTGGACGGCCTGACGCACGAAGCCGTCGATCCAGGCCCCGATGGCGGCCTTCGGGTCGGCCGCCGCCGCCATCCTCCGCTCGAGGTACTCGACGAGCACCCGCGTCCCCTCGTCGAGCGCCACCAGCAGCAGCTCGTCCTTGGACCGGAAGTGCCGGTAGAAGGCCTTGGTCGACAGGCCGGCCTGCTCGAGGATCTCGCGCACCGACGGTTCGATGCTCCCAACTCGCGCCGTCACCGTCCAGGTGGCGGTGATGAGCGCCGCCACCTCGTCGGGTTCGCCGGCGACCTGCGGGTCGGTCCCACCGGTCGACGCCGCCGGGGCAGCCGACGCCGCCGGGTTGCCGGGGTGCAGCACGGTTGTCGTTCTGTTGGCAGCCACGCCCCGTACTGTAGAGCCACCCGGTGGAGAACGCGGGTTTTCGCCCTCAGGGCGGGTGCTAGCGTCGGGTTCGGCTCGTCGGTGCTGGGGGAGGTGGCGTGGAGCGCGAGGTGCTGTGCACCGGGATCGGTGGCCAGGGCGTCCAGCTGGCGGCGCGCACGTTGGCGGTGGCCGCCGTCGACGAAGGCCGCGAGGTCATGGTCTTCGGCAGCTACGGCGGCATGATGCGCGGCGGCAACACCGACGCCACGGTGGTGGTCGGTGACGGCCCGCTGCGGGCGCCGCCGACGGTTGCCCGAGCCTGGTCGGCGCTGGCGATGCACCCCGAGTACTGGCCGCCGGTTCGCGACCGCCTGCGTCAGGGCGGGGTGGCAGTGGTCGACGCCGGCACGTTCGGCTACGACGTCAGCGTGCCCGGCTGCCACGTGGTGGCGGTCGATGCGGCGGCGGTCGCCGCCGAGCACGACGCGCCGCGGGCGGCAGCCATGGTGGCGCTCGGGGTGTTCGTCGCCGCCACCGCCCTGGTGGGGCTCGAATCGCTGCTCGATGCGGCCGGCGCGGTGCTCCCGACCTACCGTCGTCAGCATGCCGAAGCCAACCGCCGCGCCCTGGTCGCCGGCCATGGCTCGGTGGCGGCGCCGCTGGCCGACGCCTGGAGCCAGGCGGTGGCGGGCGCGGGGCGGTGAACATGGTGCTCACCCGCGGGACGGTGGTGATCGACGTCGAGGCCTGCAAGGGCTGCGACCTGTGCCTCGACGCCTGCAAGCCTGGCGTGCTCGTGATGACCGGGGCCACCAACCGGCGCGGGTACCACTATCCCGAGCTGCGTGCAGGGTGTACGGCCTGCCGGGCGTGTGCCCAGATCTGTCCCGACTTCGTCTTCCAGGTGTGGAAGTTCGACGAGCCGGTCGAGCTGGACCCGGGGCCGGTGCCGAGCGCCCGGTCGACAGGGGGGGACGGGTGAGCCGCCGGTTGGTGGAGGGGGCAGAGGCGATCGCCGGTGCGATGGTCGCCGCCGGGTGCCGGTTCTTCGCCGGCTACCCGATGACGCCGTTCACCGAGGTGCTCGAGCACATGGCGCGGCTGTTGCCACCGGTGGGCGGCACGTGCATGAACGCCGAGAGCGAGCTCGAAGCGGTTGGCATGGCCTGGGGAGCGGCCGCCACCGGGACCAGGGCAGCCACCGGCTCGGTCGGCCAGGGCCTGTCGCTGATGCAGGAGTCGCTCTCGGAGATCTGCCACGCCCGCCTGCCGCTGGTCGTCTTGAACATGGCGCGCGGCCAGGGCGACTACCACCAGGCGACACGCGGCGGCGGGCACGGCGACTACCGGCACATCGTCCTCGCGCCGGCCGACGTGCCCGAGGCGGTGGAGCTCGTCCAGCGGGCGTTCTGGCTGGCCGACGTCTGGCGCAACCCGGTGCTCGTCGTCGGCGACTACTACCTCGCACACGTCCAGGAGGCGGTCGACGAGACGCCGATCGACCTCCCGCCGCCCCCGGCGAAGCCGTGGGCGCTCGACGGGTCGACCGGGGGGAGCGGGGCGGCGAAGATCGTCTCGCCGCTCGGGACGGCCAAGCGCGGCGACCCGTCCTTCGTCGAGTACGGCCAACACCTCGAGGGCATCGGCGAGCGCCTCGCCGTGATGGAGGCCGGCGTCGAGCCGCTGGTCGAGACGATCGGCATCGACGATGCCGACCTGGTGGTCGTCGCCTACGGGACGCCCGGGCGCTACCTGCGTTACGTCGTCGACGAGCTGCGACGCGAGGGGCTCGGTGTCGGGCTCGTACGTCCGGTCACGCTCTGGCCGTTCCCGACCGGCGTCGTCGCCGCCGCCGCCGAGAGGGCGCGGGCGGTGGCCGTCTACGAGCTGAACACCGGACAGATGCTCGACGACGTGCGGTTGGCGGTGCTCGGGCGCCGGCCGGTGCGTTTCATCGGGGGCCTCAGCTTCGACAGCTCCGGCTTCGGGATCGCCCCTGATCTCGACGCCGAGCGATTGGCCGACCGGGTTCGCCGGGCCCTCGACGAGACGGTGCGGACGGGGGTGCCGGCATGACCGATCGGGTGGGTGCCTCGGGTGACCGGGTCGGGTCCGTCGGGGGTCTGCCGCCGCGTCGGCTGGTCGACGATTTCGTGCCGCCGCTGATCCTCGAGGGCGAGCACTCGCTCTGCCCCGGCTGCGGCGAGCCGGTGGCGATGCGGAGCCTGGTCGAGACCGTCGACGAGCTCGGCCTGACCGACCGGACGATCGCCGTGTTCGGGATCGGCTGCTACACCGCCTTCTCCGGCAACCTCGACCTCGAGGCGCTCCAAGCGCTCCACGGTCGTGCCCCGTCGCTCGCCACCGGCGTCAAGCGGACCCGCCCCGACACGATGGTGGTCACCGTCCAGGGCGACGGCGACATGGTCAACGAGGGCCTCGCCGAGGTGCTCCACGCTGCGGCGAGGGCGGAGGCGATCACCTGCGTGCTGCTCAACAACGGGGTGTTCGGCGAGACGGGCGGCCACATGACCGCCACCACCGTGCTCGGCCAGCGCACCAAGAACACGCTCGACGGGCGCGACGCCGCCCGCCACGGCTACCCGATCCTGATCGCCGACCTGATCGCCTCGCTCGAGGGTGCGGCCTTCGTCGCCCGCGGCGCCGTGAGCTCGGCCGGCGAGGTGGCGCGGTCGCGCCGGATGCTCCGCCGGGCGCTCGAGGTCCAGGCGGCCGGGACCGGCTTCACCTTCGTCGAGATCCTCACGATGTGCCCGACCGGCTGGTTCGTCGAGGCGGCGGAGGCGCCGGCGTACCTGCAGGGCCGATTGGCCGAGGTGCACCGGCTCGGGGTGCTCAAGGACGGCGCCTCTGGAGCGGACGGCGCCCCGGTGGCCGCCCGGGACGGTGCCCGGTGAGCGATCCGGGGGTGTCGGCCGCCGACGACGGGGCGATGCTCGGCGAGGTGGCCACCCGGCTGCTCTTCGAGAACCGCCGGGTGCGGGTGTGGGAGATGGACCTCGAACCGGGGGAGGCGAGCGCGCTGCACCGGCACGCGCTCGACTACGTGCTGGTGATCCTCGAAGGCGACCGGATCGCTGCTCGAGCGCCCGGCGACGGGCCGGCGGCCCGGGCGTCCGACATCGAGGCCGAGGTCCGTCCCGGGCAGGTCTTCTTCGTCGAGGCCGGCAACACCGAGACGGCGGTCAACGTCGGACGCCGGCGCTACCACGAGATCCTGATCGAGCTGAAGGACGGCGCCGGGTCCGCATGAGAGGTCTCGTCATCGGCGACATCCTCGAGTTGACGGCTCGGCGCGCCCCCAGCCGGGTCTGCGCCACACTCGGGACGACCAGCCTCACCTTCGGCCAGGTCGAGGAGCGGTGCACCGGGCTGCTCCGGGCGCTCGCCGCCCGCGGCGTCGGGCCAGGGCACCGGGTGGCCTGGTGGGGTGACACCGGCCTCGACGCCATCCCGCTCTGGTTCGCCGTCGCCCGCCTCGGGGCGGTCTTCGTCCCGGTCGACCCCAAGGCCACCCCCGCCGAGGTCGACCAGCTGCTCGGGCTCGCCGACCCGGCGCTGGTGGTCGGCGACGATGCCCACCCGGGCCAGGTGGGCATCGGGACGCTCCTGGCCGACCGGTCGAGCGGCGGGGTGGTGCCGGCGACGATCGACGAGGACTCGCCGCACGTCATCTTCTTCACCAGCGGCTCGTCGGGGCGACCGAAGGGGGTGGTGCTGTCGCACCGGGTGTCGAGGACCCGGGTGATCGGGGACGCCTCGCCGTTCCCGTCGGGGCCGATCGTCTGCATGTTCCCCCAATTCCACATGGCCGGGTGGTTCGGGCCGATGATCGCCTGGGGATCGGCCGACGAGGTCGTCTTCGTCGAACGGGCCGAGGCGGCCCCGCTCCTCGAGGCGGTCGACCGCCGGCGGGCGGTACGGCTCTACGCCATCCCGGCGGTGTGGCGCCGGATCCTCGAGGCCGACCGCGCCGCCTACGACCTCTCGTCGCTCGTCCACTGCGACACCGGCACGTCGGCGACGACGCCGGAGCTGCTGCGGTCGATCGCCGAGGCGTTCCCGGGCTCGGACACCACGATCACCTACGGGTCCACCGAGGCCGGGAGCGTCTGCCGGCTCTGGCCCGATGACGTGCAGCGCAAGCCCGGCTCGGTCGGTCCGCCGGCCGTCCTCTGCGACGTCGCGCTCGGCGACGACGGCGAGCTGCTGGTGCAGAGCCCCGTGCTGATGAGCGGCTACTTTCGCGACGACGAGGCGACGGCCGAGGCGTTGGCCGGCGGCTGGTTCCACACCGGCGACCTGGCGGAGCGCGACGACGAGGGCTACTACTCGATCGTCGGGCGGGCCAAGGAGGTGATCCGCACCGGCGGGGAGACGGTCGCCCCGGCCGAGGTCGACACGGTGCTCCTCGCCATGGAGGGGCTGGCCGACGCTGCGGTGGCCGGCGTGCCCGACGACGACTGGGGCGAGATCGTCACCGCCTTCGTCGTGCCGCACCCGGGGGCGAAGGTGGACCTCGCCGCGGTGCGCGCCCATTGCGAGGGCCGCCTGGCCGCCTACAAGCAGCCGCGGGCCCTTGTCGTCCTGGAGGCGATCCCGCGGACCGGGGCGACCCGCCAGGTGCAGCGGCGCCAGTTGGTGGCCCGGGCCGTTGCCGACCGACGATGACGGTGGGGCGGTGGCCGGCCCGCTGACGGTGGCGGTGGCCACCCGCATCGTCGACGAGCCGGCCGCCCGCCTGTTGGCCGAGGCGGTCCCCGAAGGGGTCACCGTGACCTACGCCCCGCTCGACTACCGCGACGGCGGCGGGGCGGTCGACGTCCCCGACCAGTGGCGATCGCTGCTGGCGGCCGCCGACGTGCTGGTCGGGTTCGCCGAGCAGTTCGCCGACCTCGGCGCCGTCGCCCCCCGGCTCCGCTGGATCCACCACTGCGGCGCCGGTTACGAGCGGGTCGACCTCGAGGGGCTGGCCTCGCGGGGCATCGGCCTGGTCAACGCGGCAGGCGCCGGGGCCGACGGGATCGCCGAGTTCGTCGTCCTCGCCATGCTGAGCCTGGCCCGTGACGCCGGCGCCCACCATCGTGCGCAGCAGGAGCGCCGCTGGGTCCGCACGGCCACGAAAGAGCTCCGGGGGCGTCGCCTCACGGTGCTCGGGGCCGGCGAGATCGGCAGCCGGGTCTGCCGCCTCGGCGCCGCGCTCGGTCTCGACGTCACCTGCGTCCGGGACCGACCGGCGCTCGGCGCGCCGACCGGGGCGCGGCGGGTGGTCGGCCAGCCGTCGCTGCACGAGGTGCTCTGCTCGACCGACGTTCTGGTGCTGGCCGCCCCCTTGACGAAGCGGACCGAGCACGTGGTCGGCGCCGACGCGTTGGCTGCACTGCCGCCGGGAGCGCTGCTCGTCAACGTGGCCCGGGCCGGCCTGGTCGATCACGACGCACTAGTGGCGGCCCTGTCCGACGGCCGTCTCGGCGGCGCCTGGCTCGACGTGTTGCCCGAGGAGCCGTTGCCTCCGACGAGCCCACTGTGGGACGTGCCGGGGCTCGCCATCAGCTCTCACAACGCCGTCGCCGTCCGCTCCTACCCGTCGAACGTGGCCCGGCAGGTGGCCGCCGGGGTGACCGACTGGCTCGCCGGGCGCCCGGTGGCCCACGTCGTCCTCCCGCTGCCGGCTCCGCCGGTGTCGCCGTGACCGCCGTCCCGGCCGTGCCGGCCAGGGGCATCGGGGTGGTCAGCATCGCCTTCGGCGCCGACTGCCCGGCGCAGGAGGCGGCGGCCCGGGCGCGCCGGCTCGGGTTCGACCACATCGACCTCGGTGCCGATCGCCTGCCCGACGGGCCGGAGCCCCCGCTCGCCCTCCCGGTCGGCGACCGCATCGGCAGTCGCCCGCGGGCCGGCGGGACCTGCCGGCCGCCGAGGCGCTGCACCTGGGACGAGGGGGTGGCCCTGCTGCGCTCGGTGCCGGGGATCCGGGTCGAGCCGGGGCCGTCCTCGCTGCTCGACAGCGCGGCGGCGGTCCGGGCGATGTGCGAGGCGGTCCCGGGGCTTCGGATCACCCTCGACACCGGTTGGGCCGTCTCCTGCGGGTACGACCCGCTCGAGGTGGCCGACCTGGCCGGGCACGTCCAGCTCCGCCAGGCCCGTCCGGGCCACCCGCAGCTGCACCCCGACGAGACCGGCGACGTCGACTTCGCCGGCTTCCTGGCCGGCCTGGCCGCCCGGGGCTACCAGGGCCTGCTCAGCGTCGAGTACTTCGACCTGCCGGATCTCGGATTGCCGCTCGACGACCCGGTGGGGCATTGCGTCGCCCTGGCCGACCGCCTCCGGCCGCTGCTCGGGGGAGGCTCGGCGTCCGGTATACGGTGAGCGTCTCGTCAAGGAGGGACCAGCAGATGCCCGAGTACCAGTTCGTGACGTACGAGACGCTCGAGGAGGGGCGGATCGCCCGCATCCTCCTCAACCGTCCCGACACCCGCAATGCCCAGAACCGGGGGATGCTGGTCGAGCTCGACGACGCCTTCCGGGTGGCCGAGGAGGACGACGAGGTCAGGGTGGTCATTCTCGGCGGGGTCGGGCCGCTGTTCTCCTCCGGCCACGACATGGGGTCCAAGGCCGCCATCGCCGAGCGGACCGAGCACCCGACGGTCAAGATCAACGGCGGCACCCGCCAAGGGGCGGAGTCGCTGATGCTCCAGGAGTGGCACTACTACTTCCAGAACACCCTGCGCTGGCGGAACCTCCGCAAGATCACCGTCGCACAGGTGCAGGGCACCGTCTACGCCGCCGGCCTGATGCTGATGTGGGCCTGCGACCTGATCGTGGCGGCCGACAACGTCTCCTTCGCCGACGTCGTCGGCACCCGGCTCGGGATGTGCGGCGTCGAGTACTTCGGCCACCCGTGGGAGTTCGGCCCGCGCCGGGCCAAGGAGCTGCTGCTCACCGGCGACGCCATCGACGTCCACGAGGCCCACCGCCTCGGGATGGTGAGCAAGGTGTTCCCGGTGGACCAGCTCGAGGAGCAGACGTTGGCGTACGCCAAGCGGATCGCCGAGACGCCGACGATGGCAGCGCTGCTCATCAAGCAGTCGGTGAACCAGTCGGTCGACAACATGGGCTTCTACAACGCCCTGCACGCCTGTTTCACCCTCCACGAGCTGAACCACTCGCACTGGGCGCAGGTGCACGAGAACAAGTACCCGGTGGCGCTCCCCGAGGACGGCATCGCCGACTGGCGCAACGCACCGCCGGTCCGCCTGGCGGTGCCCGACCAGGTCGAGGGGCCGGTCCCGGCGCGCTGAGGCCGGCACCATGGCGGACGGCAGCGTCGCCGCTGCCCGCCCAGACCGGGCGGCGGTGGTCGTCGGTCGTGCCGACGGCGCCGACCGGGTTGTCACCTACCGCGAGCTCGACGAAGGGTCGGCCCGGCTGGCCCGTGTGCTCGCCGGTCTCGGGCTCCGGCGCGGCGACCGCTACGCCGTGCTGGCCGAGAACCACCCGCGGTACCACGAGGCGGTGTGGGCCGGGCTCCGCTCCGGCCTGTACGTGACGGCGATCAACTCCCACCTGACCGCCGAGGAGGCCGCCTACATCGTCGACGACTGCGGCGCCCGGGTCCTCGTGACCACCGCCGCCCTGGCCGACGTGGCCACCGGTCTGCTCGACCGGACCCCCGGCGTCGGCGCCCGCCTGATGCTCGACGGCGCGGCGCCGGGCCACGAGTCCTACGAGGAGGCGCTGGCGTCGGTGCCCGGCGGCCCTTTGGAGGACGAGCAGCGCGGGACGGTGATGCTGTACAGCTCCGGGACGACGGGGCGCCCGAAGGGGATCGAGTTCCCCCTCCCACCACCGGGACCGCCGTTCGGCGAGTGGGAGATCGCCGCCCACAGCGCCACCCGCTACGGGTGGAGCGAGGACATGGTGTACCTCAGCCCGGCGCCGCTCTACCACTCGGCGCCGCTGCGCACCACCCTCGGGGTCCAGACCCTCGGCGGGACCGTCGTCGTCATGGACCGCTTCGACCCGGTTGGGGCGCTCGCGCTGATCGAGCGCTGGCAGGTCACCCACAGCAGCTGGGTGCCGACGATGTTCGTCCGGATGCTCAAGCTGGCTGAGGGCGAGCGGTCGCGCTTCGACCTCTCGACGCATCGCAGCGCCGTCCACGCCGCCGCCCCGTGCCCGGTGGCGGTGAAGGAGCGGATGATCGAGTGGTGGGGGCCGATCATCGAGGAGTACTACTCCGGCACCGAGAACTTCGGCAGCACCGCCATCAGCTCCGAGGAGTGGCTGGCCCACAAGGGGTCGGTCGGCCGGGCGACCCCGCCGGCGGTGATCCGGATCTGCGACGAGGACGGCGCGGAGGTGACGCCCGGCGAGACCGGCACCGTCTACTTCGAGGACCCACGGGCCCAGGTCGCCTACCACGGCGACCGGGACGGGACCGAGGCGATGACCCATCCGGACCACCCGACCTGGCGGACGCTCGGCGACGTCGGCCACCTCGACGACGACGGCTACCTGTACCTGACCGACCGCCGGGCGTTCATGATCGTCTCCGGCGGCGTCAACGTCTACCCCCAGGAGGTCGAGGACGTGCTGGTCGCCCACCCCGAAGTGCTCGACGCCGCCGTCTTCGGGGTGCCCGACGACGACATGGGCGAGCAGGTGAAGGCGCTCGTGCAACCGGTCCGCTGGGCCGACGCCGGCGATCGGCTGGCCGCCTCGCTCCACGAGTGGTGCGAGGGACGCCTGGCCGGCTACAAGCGGCCACGCTCGATCGAGTTCGAGCGGGAGCTCCCGCGCCTCGACAACGGCAAGCTCTACAAGGGCCCGCTGCGCGACCGCTACTGGGCCGGTCACGCCAGCCGGGTCGTCTGAGCGAGGACGTGACGGCGCCGTTGCAAGTCGGGATCCACCTTCCCCAGTACGGCCGGGTGGCCGGGGCCGACGCCATCGTGCGCGCCGCCCGGCACGCCGAGGCCCTCGGCTTCGCCGACCTGTGGGTGAGCGACCACGTCGTCCATCCGGCTTCGCAGGACTACCCGTCGCCGTACCTGTTCGACCCGCTCGTCACGCTGTCGTGGGCGGCGGCGGTCACCGAGCGGATCGGGCTCGGGACGAGCGTGCTCGTCGTGCCGATGCACAACCCCCTCGAACTGGCCAACAGCCTGGCGAGCCTCGACGCCCTGTCGTCCGGCCGGTTGACGATCGCCGTCGGTGCCGGGTGGTCGGCAGCCGAGTTCGCCGCACTCGGGCGGGACTTCGCCACCCGGGGCCGCCGCCTCGACGAGGCGATCGACCTCTTCCGGGCCGCCTGGACCGAGGACCCGCTCAGCTTCCACGGCCGGTTCTCCTCCTTCGACGACATCCGCCTGCTGCCGAAGCCGGCCCGGCCGATCCCGATCTGGGTCGGCGGCCGCAGCGAGCCGGCCTACCGGCGGGCCGTCGAGCGCGGCGACGGCTACCAGGCAGTCGGCCTTTCGCCGGACGAGGCGGTCCCGATCGTGGCCCGCCTCCGGCGGGACCGTCCCGACGAGGGGTTCCCGATCTCGCTGCGCACCGGGTGGGACCCCCTCGGGATGGACCCGGGTCGGATCGTCGAGGAGCGGGCGGCCTTCGCCGAGGCGGGGATCCGCCACGTCGTCAGCGCCCCGTGGCGCCGGGAGCTCGACGACTGGCTCGCCGCCATGGAGCGGTTGGCCGAGCTCGTCCTCTGACGCTGGTCGGCGACCCGGTCGACCAGGCGCTGCGCCGGCCGGACGACTGGGACGGGAACGGCCCGGGTGACCTTCTCCTCTGGGCGCCGGGGCGTGGCCGACGGATGCTGAGGCCGTGCGGCGCCACGGGACACCGACGGCCAGGGGCCGGGAAGGGTCGAGGTGGTGGCAGTGGTTGGCGGTCGCCGTCGTGGTGCCGGTCGCCTCGGCCTGGCCGGTGCCGGCCACCACCCCGGCGGGAGCTGCGACCCCGGCGGGGGCTGCGACGCCGCCGGCACGGGTGGCGCTCTTCGGCGACTCGCTGGCCTTCCAGGCTGCCCCCTACTTCGCCTGGCTGGTCGAGGCTGGTGGGCGGGCGACGGTCAGCCAGCACACCTTCGGGGGGACCAACGCCTGCGACTGGCTGCCCACCATGCGCCGGGTCGCCGCCGACGACCATCCCCAGGCGGTGGTGCTCGAGTTCGTGGGCAACACCTTCACCCGGTGCATGGCCGGCTGCACCTCCGGCTCGGCGAAGGCGGTCGACCGGACCTGCAGCGACCTGTCGGTGGCGGTGCGGATCTTCCGAGCGGTGCGGGCCCGGGTGTACCTGGTGGGCACCCCGGTCACCCGGGCCCAGTGGGTCGACCGGGATCCTCACCGTGACGACCTGAACCGTCGCCTCGCCGCCATGGCGAAGGCCGCCGGGCGGGGCGTCGCCTACGTCGACGCCGGCCGGGCGGTCGAGGGCCGGGGTGGCTCGTTCGTGACCTACCTTCGGTGCCTCTACTACGAGCCGTGCACCGGGCCGCTGCGGGGCGGGGTCCGCACCGACGTGGTTCGCTCGCCCGACGGCGTCCACTTCTGCCCCGGAGAGAGCGGGAACCCGATCGGGCAGGTGCCCGGGTGCACGGTCTACAGCTCCGGCGCCTACCGGTTCGCCGCCGCCATGGCGGGACCGGTCATCGCCGACCTCCACCTCGGAAGGTCCGACCCGCCGGTCCGGGCGCACGCGCCATCACGCGGTACCACCGGTTGACCGCACCCATTGGCGGGAGCCGAGAATTGCGGCGACCAGGAGGAGAGCCGACAGCCGAGATCACCGACACCTTCGGCTTCCTCGAGCCGACCCGGCTCGGGGAGGAGACCACCGGGCTCAAATGAGCGTCGACGCCGTGCCCGCCGGAGGGGTGACGCCGAGCCGCACCCGGTAGGTGAACCACCACCGGGCCGTCCGCCGCCCGAGGACCCGCCGGCTGGTCGCCGCCAGCTGCTCGATCCCCAACACCTGGTCGTCGAGCCCGACCCGCCGCAGCGACTGGTAGTCGCCCTGGCTGCGCATCAGCTCGACGAACCGTCCGGCGTCGCCCGGCTCGGCCCGGTGGAGGGCCAGCTCGTGGCACCAGGCGAAGTGTCCGGAGGCGGTGATCCGTTCGAGGTGGTCGTCCTTCGACCAGCTGCGGACACCCCGGGCGAGCGTCCGCCGGCGGTGGGCGTCCCTCCCCGAGTAGCCGGCCCGCCCCGGGTCGTCGGCCTCGACCGGCGCCCGCAGCGCCGCCCCGTCGGCGCCGCCGGCCAGGCGGGTCTCGTAGACCCTGAGCACCGACCGGCACTCGGCCCAGGCCGCCTCCAACTCGGCCGACCCGACGGTCGGTGGCCAGTCGCAGTCGACGGCGGCGAACACCCCGCCGGGGCGGAGCAGGCGGGCCACCTCGTCCAGGGTGGGGCCGGGGTCCATCCAGTGGAAGGCCTGCACCGCCAGCACCAGGTCGGCCGAGGCCGCCGGCAACCCGGTCCGGTGGGCGAAGGCGGCCACGAACCGGCAGTTGGCCGGAGCCCGGGACTCGGCCACCCGGCGCATGTCGTCGCTCGGCTCCACCCCCACCACCGAGGCGGCCCAGCCGGCCGCCCACCGGCTGGAGAGGCCGGTGCCCGACCCGAGGTCCACCACCTCGGGCGCCTTCCGCCCGCAGTAGCGGGCCAGGATCCGGGCCAGCTCGGCCGGCGGGAACGGCCGCACCTCGTCGTAGAGCGCGGCGAACCCCGAGAATCGCTCGGCGTTGGCGCCGAGGTCGCCGGGGTCGGCACTGGGTTCGGCGCCGGGGTCGGCACTGGGTTCGGCGCCGGGGTCGGCACTGGGTTCGGCGCCGGGGTGCGGTCGGCTCACGGCGGCTCTTCGGATCGCAGCGGGGTGTGGCTTCCGACAGCCCTCAACGCGGTCGGTTCTCGGTCCCCATGCCGGCGGTGATGAACAAGGCGGTGGCCGACCCGTCGATGTCAGCGGTGTGCCACACGCCGGCTGGATTGATCACCGCCTCACCGTCGCGGATCGTGGTCCGCCGGACCTCGCTCCCGAGCTCCTGGTGGAGAGTGATCTCGCCGTCGAGGCAGAGGACGAGCTCCTCTCCGTGGGGGTGCACTTCCCAGGAATCCCAAGGCTGGCTGAAGGTGTGCATCGTGACGAGCCGGCCCTCGACGCCGTCCGCAGCGTGGCGCGCCGCATAGCGCTCGTACCAGGAAGGTGCACCGGTGAACCGCTCCTGGGGCACGGTGGTGGCCCCGCGGCCGAGGTGGACCGGCGTGTCCGAGAGGCGAAAGCTCGGGTGGTGGTCGCTCATCGGCTCCACTCTGTCAGGCAGTGGAGGTGAAGGGAACCCATCCCGCTCGACGCCGAGGAGCGCTCATCGCCCGGCGGCCGGGAGGGGCGTCAGGCCGGCGCTGTCAGGGACGGGGCGGTCCACGTCCTGCGCCGGTGCCCCACCCCTGCCGACCTGGGCCATGATGGAGGCGGGCGCCGCCGCCCGGCGGGCCCGGGGGAGGCGCAGTGGCACTCGACCTGGTGGTCCGGGGTGGGACGCTGGTGGACGGGAGCGGCGCGCCGTGCGAGGTGGCCGACGTCGGCGTGGTCGGCGACCGCATCGTGGCGGTCGGCAGCGTCCAGGGCGAGGCAGCGGTCGAGATCGAAGCCGATGGCCTGCTGGTCACGCCGGGCTTCGTCGACGTCCACACCCACTACGACGGCCAGGCGACCTGGGCGAGCTCGCTCAGCCCCTCGGCCGAGCACGGCGTGACGACGGTCGTCACCGGCAACTGCGGCGTCGGCTTCGCACCGTGCCGCCCCGACGACCGGAGGCGGCTGGTCCAGCTGATGGAAGGGGTCGAGGACATCCCCGAGGCGGTGATGACCGCCGGGCTCTCCTGGGACTGGGAGAGCTTCCCGGAGTTCCTCGACTCCCTCGACCGGCGCCGGTTCGACATGGACGTGGCGGTGCAGCTGGCCCATGCCCCGCTCCGGGTCTTCGCAATGGGCGAACGTGCCCTGGTTCGCCAGCCGGCCTCGGCTGACGACGTCGCAGTCATGCGGTCGCTCGCCCGCCAGGCGCTCGAGGCCGGGGCGATCGGCTTCTCGACCTCCCGCAGCCTCAACCACAAGGCGATCGACGGCTCGCTGATCCCGAGCTACGGCGCCGCCGGCGACGAGCTCGCCGGCATCGCCGAGGCCCTGGCCGACACCGGCACCGGGGTCCTCCAGCTGATCTCCGACTTCGACGACGTCGACGCCGAGTTCGCCGTCGTGAGGCGGATGGCCGAACGATCGGGGCGGCCGGTCTCGGTCACCATCCTGCAGTTCGCCCATGCCCCGGACCGCTGGCGCCAGGTGCTCGACCAGATCGAGGCGGCGGTGGCCGACGGGCTGGCGGTGCGCGGCCAGGTGTGCGGCCGCCCCGTCGGCCTGATGATGGGGCTCGACTTCAGCCGGAACCCGTTCATGGGCACCGACGCCTACCGGGAGGTCGCCGGGCTCCCGGTCGACGAGCGGCTGGCGGCCCTTCGGGTGCCGGCCCGCCGCCAGGCGATCCTGGAGCAGTTCCCGGGCACGCTCCCGGGGAGCGCCGCCCTGTTCTCCACCTTCACGACGATGTTCCCGTTCGAAGGTGCCGCCTCGTACGAGCCGGGGCCCGGCGACAGCGTGGCCGCCCGGGCCGAGGCGACCGGCTGCGACCCGGCCGCCTACGCCTACGACCACCTGACCGCCGGCGACGGCACCGGCGTGCTCTACGTGCCGGTGGCCAACTACGCCGGCCGGACCACCGAGGTCATCGAGGAGATGCTGACCAGCGACGTCACCATCCTCGGGCTCGGCGACGGCGGCGCCCACTGCGGGCTGATCTGCGACGCCAGCCTGCCGACCTACATGCTCGAACGCTGGTCGGATGCCGGGCGCGGGACGATCCCGCTGGCCGAGGTGGTGAAGTGGCTGACGGCCGACGCCGCTGCCGCCGTCGGCCTCGATGACCGCGGGGTGCTCGCCGCCGGCAAGCGGGCCGACCTCAACGTCGTCGACCCGTCGTCGCTGCGGCTGGCGCCGCCCGAGATGGTCCACGACCTGCCCGACGGCGGCGGCCGGATCCGTCAGGCGGCCGGCGGCTACGTCGCCACCGTGGTCGCCGGGCAGGTCACCCGCCGCGACGGCCAGCCGACCGGGGCGCTGCCGGGGCGGCTGGTCCGCGGCTGACCGGTCGCCGCCGGCGGGCGGGTCGGCTCCCGGCGGGCCCCGCTCAGTCGCGCACCACCGGTACGCTGGCGTAGCCGGCGACGTTGGACATCTGGACCCGCCGGCAGCGGTCCTCGTCGACGCGGTAGCGGGGCCAGCGGCGGGCGAGCTCCTCGATGGCGATCCGGCTCTCCATGCGGGCCAGTGCCGCCCCGAGACAGCTGTGGATCCCGTAGCCGAAGCCGAGTGAGAGGCTCGGTGGCCGGTCGATCCTGAAGTCGTCCGGCCGGTCGTAGAAGCGCTCGTCCCGGGTGGCCGAGCCGGTGACGAGGATCACCGGGTGCCCGGCCGGCACGGTGACACCGCCGACGTCGGCGTCGTGGAGCGAGAACCGCCCCTGGTACTGCGACGGGGGCCAGTAGCGGAGGATCTCTTCGACCGCTGCCGGGACGGTCGCCGGGTCGTCGAGCACCTTCCGCCACTCTTCGGAGTTGCGGTGGAACAGCACGACGGCGTTGCCGACGAGCTTGGTGACCGTCTCGGCCCCGGCACCGCCGAGCAGGCTGGCGAAGCCGGCGATCTCGTCGTCTTCGAGGCTGGTGGCGACGCCGTCGCCCCGGTCGACTTCGACCTGGGTGAGCCGGCTGATCATGTCGTCCGCCGGTTGGCGCCGCTTGGCGGCCACGAGGTCGAGGAAGTACATGCTCGACTCGATCTGCGCCTGCATCCCCTCGGGGCTCGGGTCGATCTGACCGGGCTCCCGGTGGAGGCCGACGTCGAGCCAGAGCCGGATCTGCTGGCGCTCACCCTCGGGGACGCCGAGCATCCGCGAGATGATCTCGACCGGGAAAGGGGCCGAGAAATCGGCGACGGCGTCGAAGGCGTCGGCGCCGTCGAAGGGGTCGAGGAAGCTCGTGATCACCTCCCGCACCATCGGCTCGAGCGCCTGCACCGCCCGCGGGGTGAACACCCGGCTGACGAGCGCCCGCAACCGGTCGTGCTCCGGCGGGTCCATCATGATGATCGAGCGGTACATCCGGATCAGCTCGGGATCCTTGCTCAGTGTCGACAGGTCGACCCCGTGGCTGCTCGAGAACGTCTTCCAATCCTTGTGGGCGGCGCACACGTCGTCGTAGCGGAAGAGCGCCCAGAAGCCGTAGCGCTCGCTGAAGAAGACCGGCGCCTCGTCGCGCATCCGCCGGTAGAGGTCGTAGGGATTGTCGAAATAGGTCGCCGAGAACGGGTCGAACTCGACCGGCGCCTCGTCGAGTGCTGTGTCGGACATCACCACTCCCTCCCCGGAGCGAACGCCGTCAGGTTCGCCGCCGGGTCGATGGTAACGGCCTCAGGGGACTTCGGCGGCCTCCGGCGCCGACGAACCGGGCTCGGGTGCCGGCACGTCGGGCATCACCAGGACTTCCTCCACTCTGGCCGGGCTGGCGAGGACGGCGACCACCTGGGAGGCCATCTCCTCGACTGGCAGGGCGGCGTTGGCCGGGTAGCCCTCGGCGCTCCAGCGGCCGTGCATCTCGATCGCCAGGTCCATGTCCCACCCGTCGGCGAACTCGGTGATCGTCGGGCCGACGATGAACGTCGTCACCCGCAGCCACGGGTACTCGTTGCGCAGTCCACGCGCCATCTCGTGGAGCGCCGCCTTGCTCGTCGTGTACGGCACGAGCCCGGGGTACGGGCGCCCGACCGAGCTCGACCCGAGCAGCATCAGCCGGCCGCCCGAGCGCTGGAGGTGCGGGATCGCGTGTCGGGCGATCATCGCCGCTCCGATCACGTTGGTCTCGATCACGCTGCGCCAGAGCTCGCCGGTGGCCTCGTGGCTCCTGGTGAGCGGGGAGTGGCCGCTGGCGTAGACGACAGCGTCGAGCCCGCCGAACGCCCCCGCAGCCGCGCCGACGGCCGCCTCGCAGTCCTCGTCGCGCCGGACGTCGCAGCTGACCGCCAGGCAGTGCTCGCCGGCTGCCTCGACCGCCTCCTCGAGGCGGTCGAGGCGTCGGGCGGCGAAGGCGACTCGGGCGCCGGCCTTGGCCAGCTGCAGCGCGGTCTCGCGCCCGATGCCCGAGGACGCCCCGACCACCAGCACCCGCTTGCCCACCAGGTCCGACATGGACGCCCCCAGATCTGCTCGTCGCTCCGACCGTCGACGCACGTGCGGTCGCCGGCGCCCGTCGGCGCCGATGGTACTGCCCGGTGGGCCCGTTCTCGGTGCCGAAGGATAGGGTGCGGCGGTGCCACTGGACCTGAGTCCCTCCGACGAGCAGCAGCAGCTCATCGACGCATTCGCCGCTCTCTACGACAAGGAGTCGCCGACCGAGCGGGTCCGGGCGGCCGAGGCGCTCTGCCACGACCCCGAGCTCTGGCGGCGCCTGCTCGAGAACGGCGCGGTGGAGATGGCGGTCGGCGAGGAGCACGGTGGCGGGGGTGCCACCGTGCTCGACCTGGCGCTCGTCGCCGAGCAGCACGGGCGCCATCTCGGTTCGGCCCCGCTCCTCGAGGCGCAGGTGGTGGCGCGGCTCCTCGGCCGCCTCTGCCGCCTCGGGGGCCTCGGGGGCGAGGCGGCGGGCTCGTTGCTCGGCGACGTGATGAGCGGCGATCGGCTGGTCACCCTGGCCCTCCGGCCACCGCGCGCCGGTGTGCTCACGATGGTGCCGGCCGGCGCGGTGGCCGACGCCGTCATCTTCGCCGACGGCCACGAGCTTCTCGTCACCGACGTCGCCTCGGGGCGCACGCCGGTGGCCAACCTCGGCTCGCTGCCGGTGGCCGACGTGCCGGCGGCCGGCGCCCGTCCGCTGGCGGCCGGGCCGGCGGTGCGCGAGGCCGTCGAGTCGGCGCTCGACGAGTGGCTGGCGTTGATGGCCGCCGCCATGGTCGGGCTCGGCGGGCGCGCCCTCGAGATCGGGGTCGCCTACGTGAAGGAGCGTCACGCCTTCGGGGTCCCGATCGGTTCGTTCCAGGCCGTGGCCCACGGCCTGGCCGACGCTGCCACGCTCCACGACGGCGCCGAGCTCCTCGAGCGCGAAGCGGCCTGGGCGGCCGGGGAGGAGCCGGCAAGGTTCGGCGAGCTGGCGGCGCTCGCCTTCGGCTTCTGCGTCGACGCCGCCCGCCAGGCCGCCTACCGCAGCCTCCATTACCACGGCGGCTACGGCTTCATGCTGGAGACCGACATCCAGCTGTTCTGGCGCCGGACCACCGCCTGGCCGGCCCAGTACGGCGAGCCGGACGTCGCCTTCGCCCGGGCCGAGGCCCGCCGGCTGGGCATGAGCATCGAGGAGGCGTGATGGACTTCCGGCTCGGCGAGACGGCCGAGGACGTCCGGCGACAGGCACGCGAGTTCCTCGACGAGCACCTCACCGAGGAGGTGGTGGCACGGATGGAGGCCACCGGGGTGCACCACGACTGGGACTTCCACCGGGCGCTCTCCGACCGCGGCTGGGTGGCGCCGGGGTGGCCGGTCGAGCTGGGCGGCCAGGGCTACAGCGTGGTCGAAGGTCTGGCGATGCAGGAGGAATTCCACCGGGCCGGCGCCCCCACCTACGGCGTCGGCACCACGATGATCGTCGCCGGGATCATCCGCCGAGTCGGCACCGACGCCCAGAAGGAGCTGGTGATCCCGAGGGCGCTTCGCGGCGAGATCGTCATCGTCCTCGGCTTCACCGAGCCCGAGTGCGGTTCCGACGTTGCCGCCGCTCAGACGAGGGCGGTGCGTGACGGGGACGAGTGGGTGATCAACGGGGCGAAGATGTTCACCACCAACGCCCAGGAAGGCGACTACGCCTTCATGCTGACCCGCACCAACCCCGACGCCCCGAAGCACAAGGGGCTCACCACCTTCCTGGTGCCGCTGCGCCAGCCCGGCGTCGAGATCCGCCCGATCCGCACCCTGTCGGGCGAGCGGACGAACCTCACCTTCTACACCGACGTCCGGGTCGACGACGCGATGCGGATCGGCGAGGTCGACGGAGGCTGGGACGTGATGGCCGTCGGCCTCTCCCTCGAGCGAGCCGGCGCGCAGGGCGGCGAGTCGATCCGGATGCTCGACGCCCTCGAACGGTGGGCGGTCGCCGGCGACGAAGGTTCGCCGCCGGCGACCGATCGGCGGGTGCGTGCCCGCCTCGGCCGGGCGGCGGCTGAGAACGAGGTGTCGGTCCTGCTGGCCCGCCGGAGCGCCTGGGTCCAGGACGCCGGGATGTTGCCGGGGGTCGAGGGGTCGATGGCAAAGCTGTTCGCCTCCGAGGCGATCACCCGCCAGTCGGCCGACTTCCTCGACATGCTCGGCCCCGACGGGATCCGCCGACAGGGAGACCCGACGGCGGTGGCCGAAGGTGCGGCCGAGTACGCCTTCCGCTTCGCCCTCGGCACGACGACCTACGGCGGCACCAGTGAGGTGCAGCGCAACATCATCGCCCAGCGCGGCCTCGGGCTGCCCCGGCCGCGCTGAGCGCCGAGTCGTCGCAGGGGTGGTGCCTCACTAGATTCGTCGCTGTCGGGCGAGCCGAGGCGAGGAGGCAGTGATGGCGGTAGTCGAGTCGGCCTGGGAGCGGTACCCCGAGTACCGGATCGACCTCGTCCCGGTACCCGGGACCGCCCGGGTGTGGCATGGGGACCTGCTGTTGGCCGAGAGCACCGGGGCGGTCCGCCTGATCGAGACCGACCACGTCGAGCGCCTCTATCTCCCCGAGAGCGACCTGGTGGCCGGCCTGCTCGAGGCGAACGACCACCACACCGTCTGCCCGTTCAAGGGCGAGGCCGACTACTGGTCGCTCGTGCGGGCCGACCCGCCGGTCGACGACGTGTTCTGGACCTACCGGACGCCGTTCCCGCAGGTGGCGGGGATCCAGGGCCTGGTCGGGGTGTACCACGAGAAGGTGCGGGTCGAGATCGAGAGCCAGTGGGACGACGGGACGACCCAGGTGACGCCGTTCCCCGCCTGGGGCGACCAGGACGACCTCGTCGGACTCGTCAACGTCCAGCCGGCCGGCCCCGGCCGCTTCACCGCGCCCGGCTACCACGACCGGACGCGCAACGTCGTCGAGGGTGGTCAGCTGCTGGGACAGGCGCTGGTGGCGGCGGCACGGACGGTGCCCGGCCAGCGACTCGTGTCCGCCTTCGTCACCTTCCCGAAGGCCGCCGGCTTCGACCGCCCGATCGACCTGATCGTCGAGCCACTCCGCCTCGGCCGGAGCTTCTCCACCGTCTCGGTGCGCAGCGAGCAGGGCGGCGTCCTGATGGCGCCGACCCTCGTGATGCTGGGAGCGGCGTCACCCGACGTCATCCGCGACACCGTCGCCATCCCACAGGTCGACGGGCCGGAGGCGGCCGAGCCCTACGAGATGCGGGTGATCGGTCGGCCGGTGCGGGTGGTCGAGGGTGCGTACTCACCCGACCCCGACCGGATCGGTCCGCCCGAGCTCTACGCGTGGCTCCGGTTCCGAGAGGACCAGGAAGAGGAGTGCCTTCGGCGCGCCCTGCTCGCCCAGGCGACCACCCACTGGACGATCGCCGCAGCGATGCGTCCCCATCCCGGGATGGGCGAGGCCGACGCCCACGTCACGCTCTCCACCGGGATCATGTCGGTCCACATCGCCTTCCACGACGACGCCCCGCTCGACCAGTGGATGCTGTATGCCAACCGCGCCACCTGGTCGGGACGCGGTCTGGCACAAGGAGAGGGCCGGATCTTCTGTGCCGACGGCCGGCTGCTCGCCAGCTACTCGGTGCAAGCGATGATCCGGAAGTTCGACCGCGATCCGTCGTCGATGGGGAAGGACTTCACGAGCGCCATGTGATGGGAGCAGCTTCCCGCCCGACCGCTATTCCCTCTGCGGTGACGGGCGGTCATCCGGCCGGCTGTTGCGCAGCCGGTTGTGGAAGCCGCAGAGCAGCCTGCCGTTCTCCTGGGTGGTCGGGCCGCCCTGGGCGTAGGG
>Ga0080006_1201939_pt1 | contig 29064 bp, 29 predicted proteins | sample RS3BMetagenome_FD_69209 | JGI IMG/M metagenome (GOLD analysis project Ga0080006, IMG submission 69209) | Ferric oxide microbial mat and aquatic microbial communities from Rainbow Spring, Yellowstone National Park, USA - RS3B (SPADES... ...
TGGAACAAGGAGCCCGGTGGGGGGATCCCCACCCTCAGGGGTAGGGAATTACGTGAACGTCGAGGTAGGGAATTACTTGAACGTCTTCGTAAAGCACTAGGGAAATACTTGAACGCTGACAAGCGGACGATGAATCTTCGACATCTTGATATTCGCTGATCGGTCAGTCACCCACGCGACCGTTGATTGCCTCCGGTCAGAACCGCCAGGACCTCGCCGATGACCAGCTCCCTGTCGGTCACCTCTGGCAATGGTAGGTCCTCTTCGATCCGATATCGATTTCGTCGACCATCTCGCAATTTCTCGATATAGCCGGCATCAGCAAGATCACTGACGAGACCGTAGGCACTGCGCTCGGTGATGCCCAGGTCGGCGGCGATCTCTCGTAGGCGAACGTCCGGGTCTCGGGCAATGCACAGGATGGCCCGACCATGGTTACTGAGGAACGTCCACCGGGGCATGGGAGAACATTACTAAATTAAATCTAGAAAATGTTTGCTAGAGAACTAAAACCGGAGTACAGTTACGTGGACAGTCCGAACGTCCGTCACCGACGGTTATCTATTTCGGGTGTGCACGAAGGGATTGACCATGCTTTCCTCCAGAATCTCGGCGGTCTCGCACGTTGGCTCCCGCCTGGGAGATACCTCGGTCCAGCGACGCGTTCGTTCGGGCCGTTCCAAGGCGTTCCTGGCCGGTGCGCCCCTGCTGGCCGTAGTGCTCATCGGTACGGTGTTTATCCAACCGGCTTCGGCTGCCGTGGACGTCCAGCTCGGAACGGCGACCCCGTTCGCAGTGTTGGCCGGTACCGCTGTGAGCGATGTCCCCACGTCGTCGATCACCGGCGATGTCGGACTCAGTCCTACTACCGGTGCCGCCATAACCGGGCTGACCCAGACTGAAGTCACCGGCTCCATATATTCGGTCGACGGTTTCGGCCCCAAGGGCACGGTCAATGATCCGTCGCTCCTGACCACGGCCCAAAACGACCTGACCACGGCTTACAACTCGGCAGCCGGACAGACGCCGATCACGACCTATAGCGCGGGGAACCTCGGTGGCCTGACCCTGACGGCAGGCGTCTATGCGTTCGGAGCCAATTCGAGCAACATCACCTCGGGCAGCCCGCTGGTGCTGAATGGGCAGGGTGACCCCAACGCTGTGTTCGTCTTTCAGACGGCGTCCACACTCATCACCGCCTCGAGCAGCGTCGTCCAGCTCGAGAACGGAGCGCAGGCCTGCAATGTGTTCTGGCAAGTAGGTAGTTCGGCCACCCTCGGTTCGTCGAGCACCTTCGTAGGCACCATCATGGCCAACACCTCGGCAACCCTGAACTCAAATGCCACCGTGCAGGGACGGGTCCTGGCCCAGACCGGCGCTGTTACCCTCGATGCCAATACCATCACCGTACCCTCGACCTGTCTCACCTCTATCCCCACCACGACCACGACAACCACGGCGCCCGGCACAACCGCCACCACGACGGCGCCCGGCACAACCGCCACCACGCCGGCGCCCGGCACAACCGCCACCACGACGGCGCCCGGCACAACCGCCACCACCACGGCGCCCGGCACAACCGCCACCACCACGCCAACTAGGACCGGAGGGCAGGGCCTGGCGAGCGGATCCGGAGGGACTCTTGGGACGGGTGGCTCCGTGACCACCACGGGGAGCACCGCATCGGGTGAGGGTTCGAATGGAACCGGGTCAGCAGCTGGGGTCAGTGGGACCGCGGCCGTCGTTCCGGTCGGCGCGCCGCACACCGGGTTTGGCGGAGCCACTCGCTCGGCTGACATCGGTCTGATCGAGCTCGGTGCCGTGGCGCTGGTCGCGTCGGCCGGGCTCCTGACCTTCGGTGTCCGCCGTCGGCGTGGGCATTCGGAACATGGGTCCTCCCCCGCTTCGTCGTGACGCCGAGGGGGAACATCCGATCGCTCAGGGGCCTCCGATACGAATGGGTGTTGGCCGCAATCCTGCTCGTGGGCGGTGGGATGCTCCTCGGTCTTGGCTTTCGGGGTTCTGATCACGCCTTGACCGGTCCGGTGCCCTCGCCCGCCGCCGTGCGGGCCGCGGTCCCCAGTCCGACGACGCCACAGGCGCTGGCTACCGCCCGGTCGGTGCCGGTGAATCTGGCCATTCCTGCCATCGGCATGTCTGTTTCGCTCGGAAGTCTTGGGCTCAACCCTGACGGCACCGTGCAAGTCCCGAACAACACGGTGCAACCGGGGTGGTTCCGACTGGGCCCGGCGCCCGGTCAGATCGGCTCCTCGGTCATCCTCGGACATGTCGATAGCTATCTCGGCCCCGGAGTCTTCTTTCAACTGCGCACGCTGGCCGCTGGCGATCGGGTCGATGTTGGTCTGGCCGATGGGGCCACCGTCCAGTTCACGGTCAACGCAGTCGCCGAGTATTCGAAGACCGACTTCCCCTCCCAGCGTGTCTACGGTTCCCACGGGTCCAGCGACCTGCAGCTGGTCACCTGCGGTGGGGTGTTCGATCAACACACCGGCAGCTACCTATCCAACATTGTGGTCTACTCCTCGCTGACCGCGGTCCTGCCGGCGCCGCCCGCGCTTCCATCGGCTCCACCGCCCAGGTGGTGATCGCCACCTCCCGCCACGAGCGGGCGTGATGGTCCCCTTGCCGACGCTGGAGATACCCCGCTGACTCAGGATCGCTCCGATAGGTAGGAGCGATCCTCGGCCGCCTCCACCCGGGGAGTGCGACGGCGTTCCTTCGAGGCCCACTCCGCTTTCGATGCCTTCGAACGCCGTTCCTTGGCGGCCGCGCTGAATCGATGTTCGGCACCCTGGGGCGTGATCCCCCCCACCGCCTCCCCGATCTCACGCCAGCTGGCTCCCTGCTGGCGGGCTGCCTCTGCCGAACGTTGGCTCTGCCGCTCAGCTGACCGACGGAGGGAGTCGGCGAAACGGAGCTCGGCAAGGGTCGCTTCGCGGCCGTCCGTCAACCCATCGCTGACTTCCTGGCACCCTAGTTGCATGAAGTGGTCGGCCAGGCTCTCGACATCGCGTGTCATGTTGTAACCGTACCCGTTGCGAAGTCCCAGATCAACTATGTGTTGACAACCATGTGTTGAAGAACTAATGTTCAACACATGGTTGATGAACAGACGGAGTCGGAGGGCGCGGCAATTGGAGCGGTTGGCCAGAAGGCCGAGAACCAGGGGACAGGTGGGGGCGGACAGCAGCCCCGACACCGGCTTCTCCAGCGAGGGTTCTGGGCCGCTCTGGTGGCAGCCGGCTTTGCCGCCGCAGTCGCCGTCGCCGTCTCGATGGGGATCCCATCCACTGCCCACGCGTCGCTCCCCGCACCACCGACAGCCACCCCCCGTCATGCGACAGCCACCCCCCGTCATGTGACAGCCACCCCCCGTCATGCGACAGCCACCCCGGCACCGGCTAGTGCCTCGGCACCAACCGTGGCAGCTGCCGCCTCTCCAACTCCATCCACTGGCGTAGCTCCCACGACTCCTACCGCAGGCGCGGTCCCCCCATCAGTGGCGGCGGTGGTCGCCGAAGTCGAGAATTCCGGCATAGCGCCTTCGTCGTCCTGGAGTTGGAGCATGGGTGACACCTCAGCTCCCTGCGGCGTGACCTCGAGCGCAGGGGGAGGGGCGGGCTGTACCTCGTGGTCGGCAGGTGTAGAGCACACGGTATTCAGCGGAGCGCCATCGCTTGCCCTGGTGGCCCACGAAGTAGCCAACGCCGAGGTCGAACAGTTCGCCCTTCCTTCGTTGCTGCAGGAGGTCGCTTCGGCCGCCGCAGGGACTTCGTGGTCACCCACCGACGCCGTAGCCTCGTGCCTGGTGGCACATTTCCTCGGCTTCCAGGACGGAGTCGCCGGTTCGTGGCAGTGTCCAGCGACACTGGCAGCATGGGTCGCCGCCCACATCCACGACACTGTTGTCACTACCCAGACCACAGCGGTCTGCGGCACGGCGTCGGGCATTGCTTCGACCCTGACCGTGACCGCAGAATCGGGCACACTCACCGTGACGACACCGTCGACCACCCAGACGGCCGTTGCCGGCGTGCCGATAACGGTCTCGGGTATCGGCACATTCATTGCTCGAGACGTGGGGGGCACGGCTACCGTCGTCGGCGTCTGCGAGGGATGATGGATGCCGAGGTCGGGGTGGAAGGCGAGCAATCCGGCCGAAACCGGCCACTCGTTCCGGCCGAAACCGGCCACGGAGCCTGGAGCAATCCGGCCACCCCGGCCGGATGAGATCTGGCAGCCGAGTGGAAGTCCCACGTCGCCTGTGCGCTGGCCCAGAGTCTCCATCAGACCCAGGGCGAATCAGGCGTTGCCAGTCGGTTCGAACGAAAAGTTCGGAACCCACGGGTTCACGCAGTCGAGCCGGGACCATCCGATCCGGTCGGGTGGATCCGGAGTTGTAGTCACGAACGGAAGGCAAGTGGAAAGCCGTCGGCCCAATAACCGCCTCTGACCTGGTGGGCCGTGCGAGTCTCGATCTCGCCACCTTGGGATTAAAAGGGCGTTCTCGGATGTCGCCCGGGGTCCGGTCCCGTCGCTGCCTGTCCCGTTTGCCCAGGTCGAGTCCGGTGTGCTCGTGCATGGATAAGACGTTGGCAATCGGGTTGCAACGCACGACGACAGAATTGTTGGGTCAATTGTTGGGCAGGATTCCCTACCGCTGCCCGCATCCCATCCGGTATCGCGAGGACGTTTGTCGCGCCCTCTATGCCACTGGACACTCGAGGAGGAAGAGCTGTGCATTGAAGCATCTGGACTTGGCGGAACTCGGTGGCCCGGAGGGCGGCAGCTCTGGCGAGGATCATCCTCGCGATTCCGCTGTGGGAGACCACCCGGTCCTCCGAGGACCGCCTGTCGAGTTCGTCCAACACGCCGAAGATCCGAGCACAGAACCCCCCTGGATCTTCGGCGCCGTACTGGGAGACCATGCCGGCCGCCGTCAGTCGCCGCATTGGCAGTCCGGTAGCGGACCCTTTGTCGTACTGGATCAGGCGGTCGTCCATCTCGACAGGCACGTCGAGGCGCAGGTCGTCGTGCACGATGGCTGGGATTTCCCGGGCGCGCCGGAGCAGTGAGGAGACGATCCACGTGAGCCCGCCCGGCTACCGGGGAAGTGCTTCGCGAGCCTGGATTCATCCTTTCGCCGCCAGCGGTGAGTCGTCACCCTGGCCGGCGAAACGGCCTGCCGCGTTCGCCATGCTCTCGCTGTGGCGCAACAACCAGATCGCACACGGGGCAGCGGTCACAAGTCATGCCCCCGACACCTTCCGCGCGGTCCACAGGATGCCGACCTACATACGGTAGGAGTCATCAGCCTCGCGGGCGGCTCCGACGAACCCCATCGCCACTCGGCATGCTTGCCACGGCTCCTGCGTCGTGCAGCGGACCCGACCCGGAGCCATTGGGGCCTTCGATGAGCCGAAGGTAGGGTGGAGAAAGGGATGTTCGGCTTGGTCCACGAGCTGGGTAGGAGGTGAATGATGCGATGTGACGAGAACGCCATCAGGCTCCTGGTGTTCCTGGCCGACGAGGACCGGAGCGGCCACCGAGGGCTCCACCAGTTCATGTCGCAGGGGGCCAGCGGAGGCGGCGTCGCCAGGGGGATCCTGTGGCGGGCCATCGATGGCTTCGGTCGGGCCGGCACTGTCCGCAGCAATCGATTTCCGGATTCGATCCCGGGGATCCCACTCGCCCTGGCGCTCATTGATCCCGAGGAGAGGATCGCCTCGTTCCTGCCGGTGTTGGCGGAGCTGGCTCCCGCATCACCGGTCCCCCGGGAGCCGGTGCAGATGAGCCGTGCCACACCGACGAGCTGACGACCGGATCCCCACCGGTGATCCGTGGGCCGTCGGGTTGTCCAAACGGGGCACCGCATCGAATGAGCTTGACGTCCTGTGGGAACGGGCCGAAGAGTTGGCAACCGGAGCCGTGGGGCGCCCCGAGGGGGAGCGGGCCGTGCGGCTGCTCGACCGGCTCGACGCTAGGCAGTTCTTGGTGGCCGTGGTCGGAGAGTTCAAGCGGGGGAAATCCACGCTGGTGAACGCGTTGCTCGGAGCTGAGGTGGTTCCTTCTGGCGTACTCCCCTTGACGGCCGTACCGACCGAGATCCGCTACGGCGAACCCACTACCACGGTGACGTTCCAGAGCGGGGACAAACGTCGGATCGATGGGTCACGGCTCGCCGAGTTCGTCACGGAAGCGGCGAATCCCGAGAATCTGCGTGGTGTGACCCGTGTGGAAGTCACCAGGTTGTCGTCACTTCTGAGCCACGGCGTGGTCCTCATCGACACGCCCGGGATCGGTTCGGTCCACCTCCACAACACTGAAGCGGGCCACGCCGCCCTGCTGGACGCCGACGGGGCCGTGATGGTTCTGTCAGCCGACACCCCGATGTCGGACCAGGAGCGGGCGCTCGTCGCCCAGCTGGCCGAACGGCGTGCCCCCACGTTCTTCGTGCTCAACAAGGCTGACCACCTCTCGAGCGCCGAGCTGGCCGAGGTCACGGCGTTCGTCGGGCAGCTTCTGGTCGAGCTTTTCGGCACGGAGGTGCCGATCTACGCCGTCGACGCCCGCAGTGCCCTCGCGGTCCGCTGCTCGGGGGTGGACCGCGTGGGCGATGTCGGCGTCGACTTCGACGCCTTCGCCCGTCACTTGGAGCGCTTCGTGGCTGACGACCTCGTCGGGGCCCTGGCGGCCAGCGTGCGTGGCGAACTGACCCGCCTGGGCGCCTCGCTTCAGGGTTCCCTCGGCCTCGAACAAGCCGCCCGGAGTGCAAGTGCGGCGGACCTCGACCGCCTGGTCGGCCGGTTCACCACCGAGGCGGACCGCCAGCGCGATGGCTTCGAGGACGACTGCACCCTGCTCGACCGAGACGTGGCCCGGCTGACCGGTGAGGTCGCGACCCGACTCGACGCCTTCGCCCACGCTTCCCCAGCGACCTATGCCGACTCTCTGGTGGACATCGCCTCGACGGCGCCCCGGGGTGAACTCGCCATGGCATTGCACGCCGGTGTGCGGGATGCGGTCCAGACGGCCTTCGATGCCTTCCGCCGCGGGGAGGTCGGTCGCGTGGAGGCGGCGTGGCAAGAGATAGCGGAGACCTTCCGCTCCCGAACCCAGCGCCGGGTCGACGACGCCCGCGCCGCTGCCGCCAGTCTGTTCGAGGTCACGCTCCCTACCGTGGTAATCCCGACACTGTCCGCCGAGACCGAACGGTTCACCTACCTGTTCCTCCAGGTCGGCAGCACTCTCGACCCGGTCAGTAACCTGGCCGGCCGCCTGGTTCCCGACAGAATCGCCAGGCGTCGCGCCCTGGCCGGCGCCCGCCGCGAACTGACCGCGGAGTTCGACAAGCACGCCGGGCGGGCCCGGTGGGACCTCACCCAACGCCTGGACAAACTTCGGGCCGAGCTGACGGGGAACATGCGTCAGGAGCTCGACCGGTCGCTCGACACGGTGAGCGAGGCCGCCGGTCGGGCCGAGGACTGGCAGAAGCTGGCAGAGGATGACCGTAGTGCCCGTGCCGAGGAGATCGAGCGACTACACCGGTTGGCCGAACGACTGGTGGCGATGAGCGGGCCATCCGAGTGAGCCGGCCACAGAACGCCGACACCCACGGCGGGGCTCTCACCAGACGAGCCGAGGTGATCGATGGATAGCGAACCGGAACGACCGGAGGACCAATCCGCCCGGGAGGACGCGAGTGACGGTTCGCCGAGCGGTGGCACAGGGGCGGGCTCCGCGGCATCCGGACCCGACCGGCACACCTGGCTGACAGCCGGAGTGGGCAGCGTCGGTGCCGCGAGCTTCTTCTCCGACTCCGGACACGAGATCACGACAGCACTGCTCCCGAGCTTCCTGACGTCGGTGCTCCACGGTTCAGCTGCGTCGTTGGGTGTCATCGAAGGTGTCAGCGACGCGCTGATGGGTGTGACCAAGCTGGTCGGTGGTCCGCTCGCCAACGACCCCGGGCGTCGGCGCCGGTTGGCGGTCGGGGGGTACCTGGTCACGGCTCTGGTCACCGGGGGAATCGGCTTTGCCGTGACCCTGTGGCAGGCGGGGATCCTGCGGGCCACGGCGTGGATGGCCCGCGGAATTCGATCCCCGGCGCGAGACGCCCTGCTGTCCTCCCTGGCCCCAACGAAGGCTTACGGCCGAGCGTTCGGCCTGGAGCGGGCCGGTGACAACCTGGGTGCCGTCGTCGGGCCGTTGCTCGCCGCCATGCTCGTCGGCTGGATCGGTATCCGACCCACTCTCTGGTGTGCCGCCATCCCGGGAGTGCTGGCCGCGATCGCCATCACCATCGCGGCCCGAGAGGCGCGCCGACTACCGAAGGGAGAACGGATCCCCGTCCGCTTCGATCTGGCAGGACTGCGCCAGGCCGGGCTGACCCGCCCGTTCATCCCCATCGTGTTCTTTGAGTTCGGCAACACCGCCACCACGCTGCTCATCCTGCGGGCCACCCAGCTCCTCCACACGGGCGGTCGGACGCTGGTGGCCGCCACCTCGCTGGCCATCGTCATCTATGCCGCCCACAACGCCTTCGGGGCCCTGGTGTCATTCGCCGGGGGCCACTGGATCGACCGGGCCGGTCCCCGGCTGGCCTTTGGGACGGGGGCAGCGCTCTACGTCCTCGCCTACGGTGGCTTCGCGGTGGGGCCACACTCGTGGCTCGTCCTCCTGGTCGCCTTCATCCTGGCCGGCTCGGGCATCGGCCTGAGCGAGACCTCGGAGTCGGCGCTGGTGGCGCGGGCGTTACCGGACCACTTGCGCGGCTCCGGGTTCGGAGCCCTCGGTGGGATCCAGGCGGCCGGTGACGTGGTCTCATCCGTCACGGTCGGAATTCTCTATACCGTGGTGTCTCCCGAGGTCGCCTTCGGCTACGCCGCGGCCTGGATGGTGCTGTCGGTGGTCTCGTCCTCGTGGCTGATGGTCTCGGACCGGGAGCACGCGCGGACATCCACTCCCCGGTGACGGGCCGACCGCTGGGCACCCCTGATCACCGGCGGTTGGGCCTTTTGGCCCCTGTGGGCGGAACCCGAAGCTGTGACACTGGGAGTGATCGACAACCAGGAGAGTGCGCGATGAGCTTCACGGTGACCGGAATCGAGGCGGTGGAGATTCTCGACTCTCGCAGCAGACCCACTCTGGCCGTCACGGTGACCCTGGGCGACGGGACGGTGTCCCGAGCGGGCGTGCCGTCGGGGGCGTCCACGGGTTCCAACGAGGCGGTCGAGCTTCGTGACGGTGACCCGAAGCGTTTCGGGGGCAAGGGGGTGCTCGGTGCTGTCGCCAACGTCAACGGCGAGATCGCCGAGGCACTGGTCGGGCCTACGTTCGGCGACCTCGCCGAGGTGGACGATGCCCTGATCGAGCTGGACGGGACGGCCGACAAGTCTCGCCTTGGGGCCAACGCCATCGTGGGTGCGTCGATGGCCGTCGCCCGGGCGCTCTCGATCACTGGCGGTCTGCCGCTCTGGCAGTCCCTCACTCCGGCGGGAGTCGAGCCGAGACTTCCCGTCCCACACTTCAACGTGGTGAACGGTGGAGTCCACGCCCCCAACGACCTCGACTTCCAGGAGTTCATGGTGGTGCCGCTCGGTGCGCCGACCATGGCCGAGGCAGTCCGGGCCGGGGCTGAGGTCTACGCCGCCCTGCGCGGGCTTCTCGCCAGCGAGGGTCTGGCCACCGGGCTGGGGGACGAGGGAGGGTTCGCACCGGAGATCAGCCAACCCGAGGAGGTCCTGCGGCTGCTGGTCCAGGCGATAGAGGCCGCCGGCTACGAAGCAGGAAGAGGCGGTGTGGCCATCGCTCTCGATCCTGCCTCCAGCGAGTTCTACCGCGGCGGCGCCTACGAGGTGGGCGGGGAGCGCCTGTCGAGCGACGACATGATCGCCCGGTACGAAGCCATCGTCCAGCACTTTCCGGTGTGGCTCATCGAGGACGGGCTCGCCGAATCGGATTGGGACGGCTGGGAACGCCTCACCGCCCAGCTGGGCGACAAGGTCGAACTCGTCGGCGACGACATCTTCTGTACCAACCCCGGGATCATCGCGGCGGCAATCACCCGCAAGGTGGGCAACGCCTCGCTCATCAAGGTCAACCAGATCGGCACCGTTACCGAGACGCTCGAAGCGATGCGAATCTGCCGGGAGGCCGGATGGCCGCAGTTCGTCTCGCATCGCTCGGGTGAGACCGAGGACACCTTCATCGCTGACCTCGCGGTTGGCTCCGGCTGCGGGCAACTGAAGAGCGGGGCGCCCGCACGAGGGGAGCGGGTGGCGAAGTACAACCGCTTGATCGAGATTGAGGCGACCCAGTCGCTGCCCTACGGCCTGGCCGACGGAATGGTCACAAGAGCCGGACAAGGGTCCCGTACGACGGGATGAGGGGCCCGGGTCTGGGGCGAAGCGACTGCCACCGCCAGCCGAGGGCTGTCTCGTGAATGTCTCTCACTCATGAGCGATATACACTCTCCAGAGGCGATGGAGCTCGCCGAAACCGCCCGGGTGGGCTGATGGCTCCTGCAGACGATGACGACGCGTTCGCAGGAGGTGTCTTGGTGATGGCGAAGGGCAACGGCCGCCGGTCGCACCGACAACAGGTCGACTCGGAGTGGACCGAGACGGCGGGTAAGCGGCCGTTAGCGGCGGGTACGGCTCGCTCCGGTCTTCCAGCTCACGTCGGAGGGGGTCGTGTCTATCTTGCCCGCCACGGACGCACCGCCCTGAACGCCGCCGGGGTGCTACGAGGTCGGCTCGACCCTGAACTCGACTTCTTCGGCGTGTTCCAGGCCCGGGTCCTCGCCATCGTGCTCGGGAATCGCGACCTGCGAGTGGTGGTCTCGAGTCCGCTTCGCCGAGCAGTGGACACCGCGTCGGCGGTGGCCGAGCGCGCCGGGCTCCAGGTTGCCGTCGATGATCGTCTCATCGATCGTGACTATGGACCTTGGGCTGGCAAGCCGCTCGATGCCGTCCTCGATCGATGGGGCTCGCTCGATGACGCTCCCGACATCGAGCCGGCGAGCGCTGTCCTCGCACGCGCCACCGTGGCCCTCGCCGATGCTCGTGCACGTGCGGGTGAGGGCGCAGCACTCGTGGTGAGCCATGACGCTGTCAATCGGCTTCTCATCCAAGCTATTGATCCGACGCGACCTGACATCGAAGCCATTCCGCAAGAGACCGGTTGCTTCAATGTTCTCGATGAGGGCGAAGGCAGGTGGTCGATTCTCAGTATCAACAACGTCAGTGGGAGTCACGACGTCGAGTCGACTCTCGATGCCGGGAGCGCGCATCATTCGGCGCAGAGCCTTGAGGGGAGCGGCCATGGATGATCGACACCCAGTGAACCTGCGGTGTTCGGCAATGGTTCTGCGAGACAACACTGTCCTTCTGTGCCGACGCGTCGGGGGCAACAATGAGTTGGTGCTTCCGGGCGGGACCCCTCGGGATGGCGAAGGCTCCTCGGCCGCCGCCAGCCGGGAGGTCGCTGAAGAGACCGGGATACACATAGCAGCGGAGCGAATCGCGTTTGTTCTCGAGACGACGAGCTGGGACGCCGACCACCACCTCATCGAGATCGTCTTCACCGCCGCCGAACGCGATCGTCATGCCGAGCCCAAGCAGCTCGAGGAGGGCCTGGTGCCTGCCTTCTTGGGGCTCGACGATCTTGACCAGATAGTTCTGCGTCCCCCGATTGCCGGTTACATCCGTGGATTTGCCCGGCTGCGCGGGAGCAGCGTCGACCCTCACCCCGCGACGGCTGCCTATTTGGGAAACCTCTGGCGGCCGACCGAAGGCGGAGTCCGCGATCAGCCGCGGCCGTGTCCGGCACCCGATGAGCACTCGGCTCCCGAAGGCTAGGGGTCCGAGCAGCATGCTCCCTTCCGCGGACTCGTGCCGTGCTCACGACGGCAGCTGTCAGTCAGCCCACCACGCAGACCGACGATGAAGGTGGGGGGTTCGCCACCGACCCTGGCCAGGGTAGGCCCCGACGGGTCGGGGATCACGATCCTCGTGCGCTCCGTCGCCGGTAGCAGGATGAGCATGGAGCGAGGCAGCATGTCTCTTCGATCTGGTTGTGGCCGATGCGTTCGCAGACGCAGAAGGCGGCAGGACCTTCGGGCCCCGTTCGTCAGCTGCGGATTGGATTGGTTGGCGGCCGTTCACCGTGAGAGCACCTTCCATCGCTCCCCATCCAGTCGCCGCCCACGTCGCCGGAACGTCGCCGGAACCTCACTGCCCCGGGTCGGATTGCTACAATCGCTGTCGAGGTCGGGGGGCGTCTACGTGGTCGACAGACCGATCGCGTCTGCCATTGTGATGGTGCCTTGCACGCGATGCTACGAGGGGAGTGCCATTGCCGTCGCAGGATGACGAGGCGCTCGATCTCCCCAGGGATCCCGACATCGACCTGCCGGATGTCGCTCCGCTTGGAGCGGGGGGCCGTGGACCTCGAGTCCGTCACCCTCAACGGGTGATCGCGGTGGCCATCGGCGTCGGTGGCATGGTCGGCGCCATCGCTCGATACTCGATTTCCCTTGCCATGCCGACGGGAGCGGCCGAATTCCCGTGGAGTACGCTTCTCGTCAATGTGACGGGAAGCGCGATCCTCGGGTTCGTCCTCGTCCTGCTGGTCGAGCAGTTTCCCAGGGGGCGACTGGCCCGACCGATTGTGGGAACCGGAGTGATCGGGGCCTACACGACATTCTCGACATTCGAAGTCGATGCGGTGACATTGATTCGCGCTGGACACCCGGTGACCGCTGGGGTCTATCTGGTCGCAAGCGTGGTCGTTGGCCTGATCGCCGTTTGGCTTGGGATCACGACAGCTCGAGCCTTGCTCCAGGTCGAGCAACGGCTGCAAGAGGAGATGTGATGGCTGAAGACCGCGCCTCATCGCTGCCTTTCCGCCCGGGGCGGCGGATCAGCATCCTCCTCACCAGTCACGATCATGCCCATCACCATTCACTCATGAGCGAGATCGTGCACCGTGCGCACGGTTCCAAGTTGGCGGGGGCAACGGTCTTTCAGGCGCAAGAGGGCTACGGAGCCTCGGGGCGGCTCCATCGGAGGCACCTGTTCTCGGATGACGCCCCGGTCACGGTTGTCATCGTCGACGAGCCGGAGAAGGTCGACTCGTTCCTCAACGGTATTGAAGACCTCCTCACGAGTGAACTCGTCGTCATCGACGACCTCGACATCATCGATGTCTGAGGGCTGGTCGGGCACCGGGCCAGTCCAATGACGCTGCTGTTGTTCGCGGCGGTCGCGGTGGGGGGCTTCATCGGTGCACCGACCCGGTACTTTCTCGACCGGGCCGTCAGCAACCGCTACGAGTCAGACCTGCCATGGGGAACCTTCACCATCAACGTCACGGGGTCCTTCATCCTCGGGTTCCTCACGGGGCTCTCGCTGCACCACCATCTGCCGGCGCTTCCGAAGGCTCTACTTGCCACGGGATTCTGTGGCGCCTATACGACCTTCTCGACCTTTACGTACGAAACGTTCAGACTTGTCGAAGATGGGCAGTTGATCGAGGCGGCCGGAAACGTGGTCGCCAGCGTGCTGCTCGGATTGGCCGGCGCGGCGGCTGGGCTTGCCGTGGGCCTGACCCTGTGAAGGCGGTAACCCGTCCGGCGAGGAGGCGGATGGTCGCTCTCGTCCTGCATGAGCCAGGACGCCTGGGGTCATGGTTCAGCCTGCGACCGACACCCGCGCCGACCTCGGTGGTCGAGGCATTGCGCCGCCATCGAGGAGATCGCCGCCGACGCAGCTACTTCCGTACCGCCAGCGGCGTCAGCGGCTAACGTGGGGCCAGGCGATGGAGCTCGCCGAAACCGCCCGAAGGGCTGATGGCTCCTGCGAAGCGATAGGAAACGTTGAGCAGGAGGCTTTGGATTGAGCACCGCCATCGAGAGCAGCGCCGCTCGTGATCTCGCCGTACCCGCCCAAGAGTTGCGTTCCGACAGGACGATCCCGTCGCTTGGAGGTGCGCCGATCAGTCATAGCTTCCTCGTTCGCGCCGGACGAGGGGCCGGTCACTGGAGCGGGGTTCCCAGGGCAGACTCGATCCAGATGGAGGAGCCGGTCGGCGTGGCGAGGGTCCTACCGCGCCCAACCGGCTCGGTCGAACGTGATCGGTTCATCGACACGCGTGGAGGCGACCGGAACGCCCCTGGTGACCCTGGCCGTTGGCACTGCCCAAGCGAGGGGAGATGGCAGTGACAGAGGGAATGACCGAGGTGAGCTCCGATGAAGCTGCTGACGGGGGCGCGAGTCCGAGCCGGTCCCACCGGGGGGAACCTCCGACTTCGCTGACGGCCCCTCCACGTGGGACCTCCCACGATGAGAACGCTCCACCCGTTGGGAGCATCCTGTTCGTCGACCCGGAGAGCGACAGGGGTCCGCAGGAGGGAGACGAGCCCGCCTACGCTTCCGATCTCCACATCGATCAGATCGTCCAGGCCATCACCGCCGGCCGAGCAGAGTACGGCCTCGAGCCCTTCTTCTACCAGCACCTTGGCGACGCGGATACCATTCACTTCCGCCACGAGGTATTCCGAGACCTTGAGAGCAAGGCCATCTTCGGGCTGCTGACCACCTTCTCCGAGGGGATGGGGCAGGTGCGGAAGTTCCTTTCGTGGGCTGCCGCTCTTCCGAATCGGCACCAGAAGAACGGCTGGTTTCTGGAGGCCACCCGAACCTACTGCGAGGCAGTGACCAGGCTGGGCGACGGTCTTGCCTCGGCGGAGGTCACGTCACGCGGCCTCCGAGGCATTCAAGAGTACGTGAGCGGCTATCTGGTCTCCGAAGGTTTCCTGTCGGTTGCCACCGAGGCGGAACGGCTCAACGACGAACTCTCCGGGGTGCGCTACTGCATTCAGATCAAAGGCCTCAAGGTAACCGTGCGGAAGTACGACTCGGAACCCGATTACAGCATCGAGGTGCTGGACACCTTCGAGAGATTCAAGCAGGGAGCGGTGGACGACTACCGGATCGGCTTCTCCAACCCGCCGAGCATGAACCCCGTGGAGGGAAGGATTCTCGATCGGGTGGCACGCCTGTTCACCGAGATCTTCAACGGGTTGGACGCCTTCCGCGTCCAGCATGGCGAGTTCCTCGACCGTGTCATCAGAGACTTCGACCGAGAAGTGCAATTTTACATCGCCTATCTCGAACACATCGAGCCATTCAGGTCAGCGGGTCTGACCTTCTGCTATCCGAACGTCCAGCGTGCATCGAAGGCGGTCGCTGCACGAGATACCTTCGATCTGTCGTTGGCAAGCGTGCTGGTGCCCAAGCGGGTGCCCGTCGTATGCAATGACTTCCACCTGAGCGGTGCCGAACGCACCATCGTCGTCTCTGGTCCCAACCAAGGGGGCAAGACGACGTTCGCTCGGACGTTCGGACAACTCCACCACCTTGGAAACATCGGTTGTCCTGTCCCTGGTCGCCAGGCCCAGCTCTTCCTCTACGACCGGCTGTTCACCCACTTCGGCCGAGAGGAGGAATCCACCTATGTTGCCGGCAAACTCGAGGAGGACCTCCTGAGGATCCGAGACGTTCTGAATGAGGCCACACCCGAGAGCGTCATCATCATGAACGAGATCTTCTCCTCCACGACGCTGGACGATGCGCGCCTTTTGGGCAGGAGAGTCATGGAGAGGATCTTCCAGTTGGACCTGCTGTGCGTGTACGTGACGTTCGTGGACGAGCTGGCTTCGCTGAACGAGTCCGTGGTGAGCATGGCCAGTACCGTCGTTCCGGATGACCCGGCCGTGCGGACGTTCAAGGTCGTGAGGAAGCCAGCGGACGGTCTCGCCTACGCCATCGCCCTCGCCGAAAAGTACGGGCTCACGTTCGAGCAGTTGCGGAAGCGGATCGACCCGTGAAGGCCCATCTGATGCTGGAGGACCGTGACTTCGACTTCGAGCGACCCCCGCCGCGCAACGAAGAGGAGCTGATCCACGACCTCGATCTCAATACGCTGTTCGCGGCCATGGCCAATGGCGACAAGTTCCTTTACGGGATAGCGAAGGCCACTCTAATGTTGGGTCTCGACGATCCGGCTGCGATCGTCTACCGCCAACGCATCCTGAAGGACTGCCTGGCCCATCCAGAGGTCATCCGAGAGCTGTACACGATCGTGGTGGACGCGATCCAGGCGCAGCGCCACGCCTGGGGCGTATGGTCCGGATACGCAAAGCAGCACCCTTCCTCGGCATTGGGCAGTTCGGTGGGAGAGCTCGAACTGTATGTGGTCTCGTTGAGGCGGTTGCGGCAACTGGCCGACGATCACGCCACCTTGTTCGTCTCCGAGGGTCTGGTCAGACTCTTCGCTGCGCTCAAATTCGAGCTCGACGACGACTACTTCCAAGCCATCGACGAGCACCTGCAGCAGCTCAAGTTCCGAAACGGCATGGTCATGAGCGCCAAGCTGGGCGCTGGAGCCAAGGGAATCGAGTACGTACTCGCACCGGCAGCGGCCAAGAGGACCTGGAAGGATCGGATGGGCATCGGGGCCATCCCCTCCTATTCGTTCGAGATCCATCCTCGTGACGACGCAGGCATCGCCGCCATTACCGAGCTCAGGGACCGCGGACTCAACGCCGTGACGAACGCCGTGAGGCAGTCGACCGAGCACATCAGGACCTTCTTCGACCGTTTGGCCTCGGAGCTCGGCTTCTACATCGGTTGCCTGAACCTGCACGATCGGCTTACGGAGAAGAGAGAAGCGATCTGCATCCCGCTTCCCGTGCCGTGGGAACCACCCAGACTCGACTTCTCGGATCTGCGGGATGTCTGCCTGATGTTGAGAACCACGGGGTCAGTCGTGGGCAACGATGTGAACGCCAACGGTCGACAGGTGATCATGATCACCGGTGCCAACTCCGGTGGGAAGTCCACGTTCCTTCGGAGCGTAGGAGTTGCCCAGCTGATGCTGCGGTGCGGCATGTTCGTAACCGCCAGCTCCTACCTCGGGAGTGTGTGGGGCGGCCTGTACACCCACTTCATTCGGGAGGAGGACGCCACGATGACCAGCGGAAAGCTGGACGAGGAGTTGAGCAGGATGAACCGGATCGCCGATTGGCTCACGGCAGGCTCGGTCGTGCTCTTCAACGAGTCGTTCTCGGCGACCAACGAGAGGGAGGGTTCCGAGATCGCTCGGCAGATCGTCCACGCCTTGGTGGAGTCCGACGTCAGGGCGCTCTTCGTGACCCATCTGTTCGACCTGGCGGAAAGCTTCCACGTGGAGCACCGCGAGATGACGCTCTTCCTCCGGGCCGAACGACAAGAGGATGGGCAGCGGAACTTCAAACTGGTCGAAGGCGGTCCGTTGCCCACCAGCTTTGGAGAGGACATCTACGACAGAATTGGCGGATGGGCTCCGGCAACAACGGGAGGTGCCGTGTGAGGTCACGGAAGGCTGAACCCCATGGGAATCGAGGATGCGCTCCCAAGAGCGTGGGCGGATGCCCGATTCCGACGGGCCCCGAAAGGATCGGGCAATGAGGGGAGCCGCCGGATTCCTCCCCGGGACCGGAGGGGCAGGTGTCTGGCGACGGAGGCCTCCGGCGCCGGATGCGGCGTGCGAGGTAGGGTCTGGCAACGGATTGCAGCTGTGCCCGCAGTCGATGGCGAGAGGTACATGATGCGGATTGATTCGGTCGGAACCCGACTGGTGGTGTACCTCAGCGAGGACGATCGCTCTGGTCATCACGGCCTTCACGAGGAGCTCCTCAAACGGGCACGCGACGACGGCCTGGCCGGCGCGACGCTCTGGCGGGGAATTGAGGGATACGGCTCAGCGGGCAACCTCCGAACCAGCCGCTTCCCCGATATGGCCACCGGGCTTCCGTTGGTTCTCGAGTTCATCGATGCCCCTGAACGGATCGACGCCTTCTTGACGGTACTCACCACGTTGGCCCCGGGGTCGATGGTCACTCGTGAGTCGGTGAAGATGAGTCGAGCCGTACCGCACGATAGAGCTCCGTTGGATGATTCTGCGTAGAGGATGTCCTTCCATCGGCCTAGAGGTCGACATGACCCGAGATCACCCCGACCACAATTGCGTTCGGGCCGACATGGACACCGACGGCGGGACCCAGCGACGTGACGAACGAAGGTACCCGGCCGAGGTCCTTTGACAGCTTCTGCACGACGGCGTCCCGGTCGGTGGCATTGCCGTGACCGAGTGCCCATGCTCCGAGGCCTGACTGGGCGCTGGATCGAGCGTGAGTGACTAGCGACGCCAATCCCGCTGAACGGTCCCTTGGTTGCTCCAAATAGAAGGCCCTACCGCGAATACCGAGCAGCACCGGGCGATTGTGTAGGTGCACCTCGGGAAGGAGTCCGGTTCGCCCGCTCCTCTTCAGCGATTTGACGTCCTCCACCAGGACAAACGTGTGGAGCCGGCCGGGGAGCGAGCTAGCCAGATCAAACGCGGCCTCCTCAGGTATCGAGGGATCGATGGATCGGTACACCGCGGCCACCACCAAGCCAGCTCCCACGCTGAACGACCGGGTGTCGACGAGGGTGAGGTGTGGACCGATCCGGTTGGCGGCCTCCTTGGCCCGGGTCATGGTTGCGCTGAGTTCTTCCGAGACGTGGATGGCACACACCACCTCGCCTTGGCGGTAGGCATCGGCGAGTGCAGCGACGGTGGGTGGCGCCGTGGAGAGTGGTGCCCCCCTGCGGATCTGATCCCAGAGCTCTTCGTTGGAGCTCACCAAGGGTCGGGTTCCTTGCCTCACCTCACCCGGCACGATCCGCACCGACGGTGAACGCGCGAGGCCGGCCGGGAGATCCACTGCCGTGTCGGTGACTAGCAACATCTCTCGTCCCCCTGTTGCTCATGAGCTGGCGCCTCGCCGGCAGCAGATCGCCGTGAATACCCTGGCAGTAACATTCAGACGACCAGGACAGGACATGGCATGTCGGACAGGACATGGTGCAGCACGTGGCCGATGCCGCCATGAGTCGTCTGTTCACGCCCGTGGCCTCCCATGACGACGAGGTCCACTCCATGCTTCGTTGCGTGGTCGGCGATCGCCTTCGCCGGATCGTCGGCGAAGGCGACGTACGTCGTGACCTCCCACGTGCGATGCGCCTCGCGCTGCCCACCGTTCAACCCTCGGGAGAGGTTGTCGCGTTCGGCTGCCTCCGCCTCAGCCAACTGCTCGGGTGTCTCCACGTGTGCCGGGGGACGAACGATCAAGAGCACTTGCACGAATCCGTCGAGATCGACCGCGAGATCGACCGCCAGCCGGAGTGCCCTCAGCGCATCACTCGACCCGTCGAAGGCGACCAGGATATGGCGGAGTGCCCCCCCCTTTGCTCCCTGCACCTGCAGCTTCTCTGCTGTCATCACATCTCCTCCCTATCGAAGTGCCGCGGTCAGAGCCAGTACTCCGAGCAAGGCCAGGAACATGTAGCCGACGTAGGCATCGAGGCGACCGGACTGGAATCGCTTTGCGACCCGGGTCACTGAGAGCGTCGCCCGACGGATCGGCTGATAGAGGTAGGACTCCACCGGTTCGACGACCGTCGTCACCGTCTCGACTCGGGCCTGTACGGGTAAGAGTGGGTCCGCCGGATCCTGTTCCAGGACCCGGATCACTCGTCTGGTGCCGAGGATGTTCCCGAGTACATGTCGGAGGGGGTTGGCGAACGCGAATGCGGTGTAACTCGAAGGTCCGTCCACACCGCTGGTGGCTGAGTGCCAGGAGGGTACCCGGCGGAATCGCAGATATCGACCTCCTGAGAGGACGATGGCCCCGACGAGGACGATGCCGAACAACACCGGCATGACTACCCAGAGCCACGACGGGGAGAGAATCGAGAAGTTGTGGAACACCGGCTGCAGCACCCACGGTGACTTCAGAGCTTGCATCGTGCTGGCCCGTGGAACGAGCGGGCTGAGCCCCCGGGCGATGAACCGGATCTCCCAGGGTGTGAGGGCAGCCAGACCGAGGCACCCGAATCCGAGAGCCACCAGTCCCGCCTTTCCACCGAGGCCGGTGTCCTTGAGCCGGTCGAAGGAAGCCGGCGGCTTTCCCAGAAGGACCAACCCCACAACCCGTAGAAAGGCCAATGCCGCAAGACCGGTGGTCAGCGCGACCATCGCGCCGGCGCCGGCAAGTCCGAGTCGCAGGGCCAATCCGTGGAGACGGAACTCCTGCAGCAGTGCCTCGAGAATGAACCATTCCGAGACGAACCCGATGGTGGGAGGTAGCCCGGCCAACGTGACCGCTCCGGCACCGAACGCCGCGCCGCTCCAGCGCAAGCGACGACCGATGCCTCCCAAAGCGGCAAGCTCGTCCGTGCCGGTCGCCGCCTCCACGTTCGCCAATGACACGAACAGGGCCGATTTGGCGATGGCGTGGGCGACCGTCTGAAGCGTCGCCGCCAACAGCCCTATAGCGACCAGCTCCGGTAGTCCGGTGGCGGCTCCGGTCAGTGCCACGCCGTAGGCTGTGAAGATCAGGCCGGCGTTCTCGATGCTGGAGTACGCGATGACCCGGCTGAGACGTGCCTGGATGCCGGCGAAGGTGATGCCGAGGACGGCCGTGATGCCGCCGATCAGCAGCACGATGATCACCAGCCACACGGGTGGTCGCCCCAGGACGCCGAGGAATCGCCACAAGCCGTAGACGCCGACATTGGCAGCGATACCGGCCATCGCCGCACGTGCAGGGCCGGGAGCTGCAGGATACCCAACGGGAATCCAGACCTGCAGGGGCACGACTCCGAGCTTGGCGCCGAAACCGACGACAACGAGGACCCAGGCCACGTCGTGTACCGCCCCGGGCCCGACCGTGTGCCAGCTGGCAATCGTGAGGCTGCCCGTGTGGGCGGCGAGCAGCAAGAAGCCGAAGAGCAGTGCCGCGCCGCTGACCTTGCCGATCCCTACCGTTGCCCATGCGGCACCAGCCTGTCCCTCGGTCGATCGGGTGGCGGAGGCGAGAACGTAGAACGACACGGTGAGCAACTCCCACGCGAAGAGGAAGAGGAACGCGTCGGCAGCGACCACGATCATGGCGATCGATGCGAGGAGGAGGAGGTATCCGGCGGCGATCCCCTTGTGGTGCATCCGACCAGTGAGCCGGGACCACGACAGGAAGCACGCTGACACCGCGACGGCGAGGAGGAAGAGGAGCGTGAGGAAGAAGCCGGACAGGGGATCGAGGAGGAGCGCGCCGTGGTCGACGCCCAAGAGCCCGGCGATGCCGACCGTGATCCGGGCTGTCAGCACGGCGTGGATACCCAGCCCGGCGAGGCACGCGCTGCCGACTATGCCGAACAGATAGGGCACCGGTCGCACGAGTCGTCGGCCGACGCCGAAGACCACGTCCACCAGGCCACCGACAACGAAACACGCCAGACCGCCGGCAAACAGGGGGCCGTTCACCGGGCGTCCCTTGGTGGAGAGCCCTCTGGAAAGGGTTGACCGGTTGGTCGCTCCGGCGATGATCCAGCGCCGGGGTTCGCCTTCGTCGGAAGTAGGCCGACGGACAGGAGAATCCCGTGGAGAAGGCCGAATGGCGATGGTGGAGACCCGGGGACATACACATCGACCGGCACCAAGTCGTCGATTCCGCCGCGAGCGGCGTAGCCGCTCCCGACCAGACCACCGCTTGCCGCGTCCACACCGGCCGCGATGACCACCTTGGGGTGAGGCATCACGTCATAGGTGTGACGAAGGGGCTGGACCATCCCCGCTGATCCGAGCCCGGTCACCAGTAGGACGTCGGCATGGCGGGGGCTGGCGGTGAAGTAGATCCCGAGGCGCTGCACGTCGTAGATCGGATTGGTAAGGGCTGCAACCTCCCACTCGTCGGATCCGTCCGATCCTGCATCCACATGGCGGATGTGAATGGAGCGGCGGAGCGCCTTCACCCGACGTGCCAGTTGTTCACGTGTCACCTCAAGGCCCGCATCGTCATCATCGATGTCGGGTACGACGAGCTCGCTCCGGCCGATAACTGACGTCTCATGTCCCGGATCGAGACGAAAGACATCGGGACGGAGGGCCGAACAGCGGCCGCACAGCACGCAGCGCCCTCGGTCCAGTCGCGCCCGGCCGTCGACCACCGAGATTGCGTCGGTCGGACAGCGGGCGGCAACCTCGGCGAGGCTCGCATCGGCATCGTGGTCGGGATCGACTACGATGCTGGAGCAGAACCCCGGATCGTAACCATCGGGTCGGCGCGGATAGCCGGTCGTTACGATCCCACGTGCCAGTCCTCGGGTGATCCACGGCATCAGCCGACGACTCCGGCAATCGAGAGACCGAAGCTGGCTTCAATGAACGCGAAGTCGGTCAGGATGTCCTTCGGAAATGCTGACGGGAAGAGAGCCAGATTGTGAAACGAGGCGGAGCGCGGTTTCACCCGGCGGAGCCGAAGACCGTCAAGCTCCACGAGGTAGAGAACTTCACCCTGCGGGGCCTCGGCCCAACCGATCGCCTCGCCAATAGCCGGCTCCACTACTTCGTGCCATCGGCCTCCTCGTGGGCTTCCAGCCCGGTCGAGTTCATCCGCTGCCTGGCGAATGAGATGGAATGCGCCCCACATCTCTTCCAGGCGGATGTACTGGCGCGCCAAAGCATCACCGTCGATTCGCGGTTCGAGTACCTGGTGGCCCAGGTGACGGTAGCCCGCATAGGGCCGGGTGAAGCGCACATCCTCCATCTGGCCCGAGCCTCGTCCAACCGGACCGAGCGCCGCGCACGACGTGGCGAGCTCCGGGGGCAGGATCCCGGTGGACCGGAGTCGATCGATGAAGGACGGTGTGGCCAACAGGAGCCGGCAATCGTCTCGGATCGACGATTCCAACTCGGTCAAGGCCGCCAGTAATTGCCCCGAATCCAAGCGCAGTGGAGCGGTCACGCCGCCGGGGACGACGACGCCCCGGCCAAATCTGCTGCCGCACAGTTGTGACCGCAGTCGGAGCACACGCTCCTTGTGGGTGGTCAGGCGAGCGTATGCCACCGCCTGTCCCGCGGTCTCCGTGTGGCGCAGCGTCGAGTCCAGATGATTGGCGACCCGTTCGAGCTCGGCATGGATCACCCGGATCATTCCGGACTGAGGCGAGATCTCCACTCCGACAATGCGTTCGATCGCACTGCAGAACGCGATGGCGTGGGCCACCGTAGCGACTCCTTCCACGCGCTCGGCCAGAAGGACTCCATCCTCGACATCCATGTTCTCGAACCGCTTCTCCACTCCACGATGTTTGTAGAAGACCCGGGTACGGAGAGAGGGGATGTCCTCCCCCGGGGTCTCGACGAGATACTCGATGCTTTCGAATACGCCCGATCGGACCGGCCCATACGGGATGGTGAAGACACCCTCGCCGCTCAGGTGGGCCGGAAGCGGAGTGGTGTCGGGTTCGATCGCCCCCAGTGGATCACCGGATCCGGGCCGAGGCCGCTCGGAGCCGGAGGGAAACGGGAAGATCAGAGGATCAGGTTGAGCCTGCCCTACGGCGTCGAGTCCGTACAGGTCGCGAATCTCTCGTTCGTACCACGCCGCCGCCGGCACCTCGGGGGTGAGGGACGGGTACTCGCTCACCCCGGCGGGCAGCACTACTTCGTCAACGGTCAGGCGCTCGTCCGAAGCCACGACCGCCAGCAGACGCGTGTCATGGTCTCGAGGTGAGGCGAAGAGACCACAGAACCGATTCCCTCGGTTGACTCGATCTGTCACCGAACTGATGAACGCTTCAGGCGTCTGGGCTGTCGCGGTCTCGTGGGTCATCTTCGGGGGCTCGCAAGCTCACTCGCCGCATGATCCAACAACTGACTCAGTTGGCTGGGAATGTGGACACCCAGAATGGTGAGGGCCACCAACCCGACCACCATGGAGACCACGATCGAGATGCTCGGTTCACCCTTCTCGACGACCACCGTGCTGCCCTCGCTGTCCGGGCCCGATCGTGCATCAGGGGTCAGCATGGTCTGGGTGGTGAACCACGACAGCCCGAAGAAGGCCACGGTGACCAGGACCACGAACACCGCCGCGGCTGCATCACGAGAGTTCGACAGGCCCCCGGAGACGATGAGGAACTCGCTTCGGAAGATGCCGAACGGAGGCAAGGCGGACAGGGCCAAGATCGCGGCAATCAGCATCGGTCCGCTCCACGGGAGCGCACCGATCCCACCTCGAAGACGCGTCATGTCCTTGGTGCCGAACTTCCGCACCACGGAGCCGGCACCGAAAAAGGCAGTGCCCTTGGCGGCCGCATGGGCAAGGACGTGGAGGAGCACGCCGGTCATGGCCACCGGGGCACCGAAGCTCGTTCCGATGGCGAGGATTCCCATGTGTTCCACACTCGAATACGCGAGTAGTCGTTTGAGGTCGCGCTGGCTCAGCAGGTACAGGGCGGCCAGAAGCAGGGACGCGATGCCGAATACCAGGAGGATGTCGCGGGGGAAGGTGGGGCCCAGCGTTCGCTCCGCGATCTGGAAGTAGCGGAGAATGGCGTAGAAGCTGACCGCCAGCAGCGAACCCGACAGGAGTGCGGAGACCGGGGTCGGTGCTTCAGAGTGGGCGTCCGGCAACCACGTGTGCACGGGGACCAGCCCCATCTTCGTCCCGAATCCCAAAACGGCCAGGACGTAGGCCAGGCGCACCACGTCAGGTGGAAAGTGACGGGCGCCGACCAGCAACTTCGCGTACGACAAGTTGTACGCCGAGCCAAAGACGGTCGTTCCCGCGTAGTACATGATGATGGTCGCCAACAGTGCAATCCCCAGCCCCAGCGACGCGAGAAGCACGTACTTCCACGCCGCTTCGGTGGAGCCCTCGGTGTCGTCCAGCGCCACGAGCAGAGCTGATATCACGGTTGTGATCTCGATGGCCACCCAGAGGAGGGCCAGGCCGTTCACCAGTGGGGTCACGACCATCGCCCAACAGAACAGATTCAATCCGGCATAGAACCGGCGGCCATAGCGGTTCCCGGCCGGTCCTGGCTCGAGGTGCAGGTACCCAGCTGCAAATATCGCCGTGGCACCGTAGAGGAACCCCACAGCCACGAGGAACACCAGGGAGAGGGCGTCGGATCTCAACAGACTGCCGGCGGCAACCTGAGTGCGGACCACGGTGGGGACCAGGGCCACGGACAACCCGAAGACCGTGACCCCCGAGGCGACGGTGATCACTTTGGACAAGGCTACGGGAAGAAGGTACGTGGCTACGGCAACTGCGAACGGCAGCGTAGCGATGACGATCAGGATGGAGGCCACGCCTACCCTCGCAACCGATCGAGCTCTTCGGTCGACAAGGTCTTACCTCGACCATGGTGGACCCGCATGATCACACCGAAGACCACCACCGCTACCAGGAGGTCGAACAGGAAGGCGACGTCCACGACGAGTGGCAGTCCGGAGGCAACGACCAGGCTGGCTACGGAGACGCCGTTCTCCAACGAGAAGAAGCCGATCGCCTGAGAGACGACGTCCGAGCGCAGGATGATGAGCACGAAGGCGACCAGGACGACTGCTGCGGCGATGGCCAGTGCCGACGTGGGCAGAGCATTCGAGTGCACCTGGAGTGACCCCACGGTGAAGAAGCCGAATGCCGATACGGCGATGGCAATCAGGATCATGCTGGCCACTCCGAGCGCCGAGCTGCCGGCGAGGTCGGTGTCCGCGTCGCGGAGCAGGCGCAGCACCAGTCCGGGCACGAGGATGACCTTGAGGGCCAGCGAGAACGCGGCCAGTACGTACAGCTCGGGTATGTGATGAGTAGCCGCCACCACCACTGCCAGCACGGTCACGACGAACGATTGGAATGCATAGAGGCGGACTTGGGAGCGCAGCAGCGGTGCACGCAACATGGCGAACTCGGTCAACAGCACGAGCACCGCAACGACGTCGGCAACTCCGGCGTAGGTGGAGGGGGCGCCGGTCACTATCCGCCCCCTGCGAAGAAGACGAGAACGCCCAGGCCGGCGAGTAGAAAGGCGGCGGCGATGAACTCGGTGATCTTGAACAGCCGCAGCTTGGAGAAGGAGTTGTCGATCAGCGCGAACACCAGTCCGACCGCCACGGCTTTGCCGAGCAGGGCCAGAATGGCGAGCAAGACTGCGCCGACGTCCCCTGACGCTGCCAATCCCCAAGGGGCGACGAACACGTTGATGAGGATGGTGTAGAGGATCAGCTGCTTCATCGCCGACCCCCACTTGAGGAGCGCGAGTGCAGGTCCGGAGTGTTCCAACGTGCGCCCCTCGTCGATCATTCCGAACTCCAGTGTTCCCGAATGCGTTTCGACCGGGATCCGGCCCGTGTCGACCAGCACGACCAGAAAGAAGGCGAGCGCAGCGAGCACGTGCCCAGGTCGCACTATTTCCGATGCTGATGAGCGGACGGTTGCCGCCAGTGCATAGGGCAGATCCGTGCTGGTGATGAGGGCAACGGCGAAGATGACAAAGAGGATCGTCGGCTCGATCAGGGCGCCAAAGGTCATGGCCCGGCTGGCCCCCAGCTGGGCGTATGGAGCCCCTGACTCCGTGCCGGCAAGTGCCACCGCGAATCCGGCAAGGGCGAGAATGAACCCACCACCGAGGATGTCGCCCATGTAGCCGAGCGGAAGACCGAACGTCGTGAGCACGGGGATGAGGAGCGGCACGATCAGGTAACAGCCGAAGGCGATAACCGGACCAGCCAGAAACACCCAGCTGGACTCTTCGGTGACCAGGTTCTCCTTGCGGAAGAGCTTGATCAGGTCGTAGTAGGGCTGAAGAATGCGGGGTCCCCGCCTCCCTTGGAGCCGGCCCTCGATGTGGGCGATGACGCCGCTGACCAGGGGGGCTCCACAGAGGATCGTGAGGACCTGAAGTGCCTGGACAACTTGAGGAGCGATTACGGTAGCCGCCAATCCTCTGACCTCCACGAACTTGACATTCATGTAGAGGCCATCAGCCCGGAGGGCGGTTCGGGCAGTGCCCACCGGGGCTTCATCCGGCTCACTCGAATCCTATCTGAACCACACCGAGACAGGTGGTTTCTGTCACCGGGCTCGCCAGGAAGATCACGTACCGAGGGCTCGGCAGCCTGGAAAGTAACGCATGGAGTTCGACGCCCGCCCCTACGGGCCGACGCTGCTACTCGCTTCCGCACGGTAGGTGCACCAAGGGCAGATGGCAACGAGTCTGTCCGTGGCCACGGACACGTTTTCGGACGGTTTCCGGCAAGCCCGTAGCCCGGATCACACGAATGGTCGACCCGTCTTGCGAGTCGACCCGATCAGAGCGGTCTCGGCATGTGACGTCAACTCCATCCGATGCCTACGCCGCTCTCCGGTCAAGACAAACGTCCAGTTCGCACTGGACCAATACACCGGCAAGGAATATGCGTCTCCACCAGTGCATACCGCCATCCCGTTGTCACACCCCCTGAATACCTTGAACACGATTGCAAGGGGTTCCCCTTGCCGGGGAGAGGGAGTCGGTGTGGCCTGGATGCGGATGATGGGAGCGGACTCTGTCGCCTACCACCGCAAGACCATCATCGAGCGCGCCGACGACTTCCCGGGGGCCGCCCTCGAGTACTACGCCTCGAGAGGTGAGACCCCGCTGCTCTGGGGAGGGAAGGGCGCCGAATCCCTCGGCCTGATCGGTCCTGTCGACAACCCCTCCTACGACGCCCTCTACGGACCGGGCGGGGCCCGTCACCCGAGGACGGGCGAGCGAATGGTCACCGCCCGGCGCCCGGGCATGGAGCTGGTCATCGCCGCCCACAAGTCCGTCGCCGAGCTCGGAGTGCTCGGTCGCACAGAGGACATGCACGCCATCATGGACGCCGAGCGGGACGCCACGCTTCGCTACTTGGACGACCTGACCCGAGCACGCGGCGGACGCCGAGGAGTAGCTGCGGTCCCGACCGCCACCACCGGCCTCGTCTACGCCCACGCCCGCCATGCCACCACCCGTGCCGGCGATCCCGGGCCCCACGACCACGTGCTCATCGCCAACGTGATCGAGATGCTGGACGCAAAGGCCGGCACCAAGGCTCCCGACACCACCCTCTGGCGGGAGCATCTCCACGCCGCCACCATGGTCGGCCGCGTGGCCTCTGCCGCCACAGCAGTCCGACTCGGCTACGGCATCGAGGCCGACAACGGGCCGTCCGGCAAGCTCGGGCACTGGAAGATCGCTGGCATCCCCGACGCCGCCCTGGCGGTGCATTCCAAGCGCTCTGTCGAGATCGGCGAGGCCATGGCTGAGAAGGGCTTCTCCACCTATCAGGCCCGCCAGGTGGCGGCCCGGGAGACGAGGAAGCAAAAGCGCCACACCTCGGTCGAGGACCTGGTGCCGAGGTGGCGTGACGAGCTCACCACTGCCGGCTTTCCACCCGAGCAGCTGGTGGCCGACATCGAGCGGGCCGGACTCGATTACCAGCGCCAGCACAACAACGGGAACGAGTTCCTCGGCAACCGAGCGCTGACCGCAACAACCGAGGACCTGTTGGGACCGACCGGGACGCTGTCCGCCCGCAAGGTGTTCGCCAAGCGGGACGTGATCGTGGCCGTGGCGCCAATGGTCTTCGGCCTTCCGGCCACCGAGTTGGACAAAGTCACGACCCGCGTCCTGCGCGATCCCGACGCCGTCCCTCTGGTCGGTGTGCCGAGGGCATCGGAAAGGGCGTATGCCACAGCCCACGTCATCGCCACGGAGCTGGCCATCGAACAGGCGGTGGAGCGGGGTGTGGAGAACCGGGAAGCAGCCAGGGTCTCGTCGGAGGTGGCAGCCGGTGCGGTGGACCGCCAGAGCGCTGACCTGGGGTCTCCATTGACCCCCGGCCAGCTGGCGGCGGTGCTCGGCATCGCCACCTCGGGCCGGGGAGTGGAGCTGGTCGAGGGTGTGGCCGGATCGGGCAAGACGACGGTCATGGCCGCCGTCCGGGACGCCTTCGAGACGGGCGGCTTCACCGTGGTGGGCACCTCGACCTCCGGCCAGGCGGCGCGGACTCTCGGTCGGGAGGCGGGACTGTCCGAGTCCCGGACGCTCGCCTCCCTGCGTTGGAGGCTCGAACACGACC
>Ga0080006_1228396_pt1 | contig 29049 bp, 25 predicted proteins | sample RS3BMetagenome_FD_69209 | JGI IMG/M metagenome (GOLD analysis project Ga0080006, IMG submission 69209) | Ferric oxide microbial mat and aquatic microbial communities from Rainbow Spring, Yellowstone National Park, USA - RS3B (SPADES... ...
CCTCTATCTTCCTAGCTGACATGGTAGTTTAGATGTATCATACCTGCTAGCTCATTTGTTGTTTCTATTATATCAACTTCCTTATCAGAAGAAAAGTGACTTAACCTCATTGCCAAGGTTATAGCAAGTGGTGCTGTGAGCAGCTCTGTTATCTCCTATTCCATAGATTCGATGTGGAGCAAAGTCTGGATTCAATGATTATAACCATAATAGCTTAATGCGAAGGCAACTGCTTGCAGGACTGATTTTTCGGAAAGAATTTTTAATGCGGTTAAATCTCCGCAAAAACCTCGTGAGGCTTTAGGTTTGCTTTCTCAGCCTTCCAACGATAGAAAGCTATTTTTTGCGGCAATACTCATAATTGGCATTGTTGCAGGTGCAGCAGCAGGAACTGCTCTAGGTTTTGCGCTTGCTGCTAACTTGAGGCAATCCTCTCCTTCTTCTCTGCAGCAACAACTGCTTGCACTGCAGGGTGAGGTTAACCTTTTGAAGGCACAGCTCAGCTCTATCAACAGGTCATCTTTACCTCAGTCTTTGCCAGAGAACCTGACGAACATTTACAACCAGGTCAAATATTCTGTAGTTGTAATTGAAGGGATAATCTCTCAAACTGTATTAACCTTTTTCGGTCCAACCACTCAATATGAACTGGTTCAGGGTTCAGGGTTTGTGTATTCTTACAACGGTAGCGATTACATAATAACGAACAATCATGTAGTCAACGGGGCAAGCAATATCACTGTCATCTTTATCGACGGTTCCTCAAGCTATGCGAAAGTTGTTGGGACAGATCCTTACAGCGATCTAGCAGTTCTGTATGCCAAAATACCCACTGATGTCAGGCCTTTAACTATAGTTTCATCAAGATATGTACAAGTTGGACAGGCAGTTGTTGCGGTTGGAAGCCCATTTGGTCTTGCTGGCTCGATGACATTCGGCATAATCAGTCAGGTTGGAAGGACAATAACAGAATCGACAGCAGGTAACTATGCGATAGCAGATGTCCTTCAGTTCAGCGCACCAATCAATCCTGGGAATTCAGGTGGACCACTGTTAGATACTGATGGCAACGTTATTGGTATAACAACAGCAACCGTAAGCAATTCCCAGGGGCTTGGATTCGCTATACCCTCAGACACTATTTTGAGGGAGCTACCGAGCCTTGTTGCTACAGGTAGTTACAATTCTCATCCTTACCTTGGAATTCAGGGGACTGATATGACTCCTTACATAGCCTCTGCAGCAGGAATGAATGTAACCTATGGCTGGCTAGTCGAGTCAGTAACCCCTGGGGGTCCAGCTGCTAAAGCTGGAATAAGAGGTGGAAATCAGCAACTGCAGACAGTCGAAGGTCAGATAACAATAGGAGGAGACCTGATAATAGCTATAAACGGAACAAGAATTACCAATGGAGATGCCCTTAGCTCATATCTTGAGGAGAACACCATGCCAGGCCAGACAGTAGCACTTACTATTGTAAGGGACAATCATACGCTTACGATAAACGTGGTTCTGGGGACTCGCCCTCCACCTTCATCCTAGCCATATGTCATTATTCTGCCCACGTCCTTGTATTTCTCTCTGAGTGGTTTCTTATCTATCTTACCTGTGCTTGTCTTTGGAAGGGGTTCGTTCACAATTATGAACCTATCGGGAACCCAGAATTTCGCAAGTTTACCTTCTTCAACTAGCTTCATGAGATACGCTTCAAGCTGTCTTTCAGTTAAATTCTCCTTTGCATAAACTATTGCCAAAGGTCTTTCTCCCCACTTTTCATCCTTCATCCCTATCACAGCAGATTCTATGACTGATTGATGCCTGCTCAGGTAATCTTCAAGCAGCACACTGGATATCCATTCCGAGCCACTTCTTATAGCATCTCTCAGCCTATCTACTATGGTGACGAAGCCTTCTTCATCCATAACTGCCATATCTCCTGTATGAAGCCAGCCTCCTCTCCACAGCTCCTTGCTCTTCTCTTCATCTTTATAATAACCAGGAGTAAGCCAGGGAGTCCTTACCACAATCTCGCCTGGAGTCTTCGAGTCCCTGGGCACGTCATTCATGGACTCATCAACTACTCTTAGCTGTACAAGAGGGATAGGAAGCCCTGTCTTCAAAAGCACTTTTTCGAGAAGCTGGTCATCACTCATATCCTGATGCTCTTCTGTAGGTGTTGCAAGCGTAAGCACTGGAGATGTTTCGCTCAATCCGTAACCTGACATAACCCTTATCCCGAGAGCCCTGGCTTTCAAAGCAAGACCTTTAGGAAGTGCGGCACCTCCTATAACCACCTTCCAAGATGATAGTGCATCTCTGTAATCTTCAACGTTTGGAAGGTTCAGTATCATGTTAAGAATACTGGGTACCATGGCAGAAAATGTCACTTTTTCCCTTCTGACCAATTCGAGAATGTTGGCAGGATCATACTTACCTACAAGTACAAGCTTTGAGCCCAGAAAACCTGCATTGTAAGGTATCCCCCAGCAGTGAACATGGAAGAAGGGAACAACTGGCATTATTACATCTCTAGCTTCGAGCGAATACTTTGCGGGGGCCATGCCGAAGCCTACAAGAGACGAAATGGAGTGAAGTACTATTTGCCTGTGGCTGAACCAGACCCCCTTTGGCATACCAGTGGTGCCAGATGTGTAAAAGATTGTTGCAATATCGTTTTCATCCGGTTCTTCGAACACGTATCCAGGGTCGCCTGATAAAATCAGGTCGTCGTAGAATTTTACATTCTGGAAAGAAAAAGAGGGAGCAATTCCATCATCGCTCATCGTCACTATGGTCCTAACTCTTCTAAGATTCTGCAATGATTTAGAAATCAGAGGGAGAAAGTCACTCCTTACCATCAATACTTCATCTTCAGCTTCGTTTATTGTGTATGCAATATGCTCAGGAGCTAGTCGAATGTTTACAGTATGGAGAACTGCACCCATCATCGGCACGGCATAATAGGCTTCAAGGTATCTATTGGTGTCAAAATCTAACACCCCGACTTTTGTACCCTTTTTTACTCCTAGTTGCTGTAAGCCTGAAGATAACCTCTTAACTCTTTCATAGAACTGCATCCAGGTATATCTCTTTTCCCTGTAAACTATCTCAGTCTTCGCTTTCCTGTGCAGTGTACGTGAGAGTATGCTGTTTATGTTCAGCTGATACTTATAATAACTCATGTATTAAAATATGAAAGGGCTAAGGTATAAGCATTTCTTTTTGCAGAATATTAGCATAAGCTGAATCAACTTTCAAAATTTGTCATTATGCGTATAGGCTGTAGGCGTTTCCCCTGAATACTATGCTTCGGTGAGTTAAAGAACTGAGATTTACTCCCAATTCTGCGTAGCTGCCAGTAAAGTAGAACTCATTGTTGTCAGATTTTTGAAGGAGAATAAACCTTTCGCTTGAAAATTGTTGAGGGATGGCTGAAAGAACAGGCTGATGATCCAGCATATAGGAATAGGAAAGGGTGGGCAAATCTGTGTAGACACTGGCATTCTCAGAAAAAAGGTTCAGTATATCAGAAACTGCTTCAAGCTCTCCCAAAGGATAGAACCAAGTAGAACCGTTGAATATATTCCTAGGTGAATAGATAGGTTGTGCTTCTGCATAAAGTCCTGAAACTATTGAAAAAGATACGAGAAGAATCATAGCAAGCCCAGTTAATCTGCTTATCCTTGGCCATGAATTCGTCAACCATACTACAGCAACTGAAAATAGAAGACCTGATGGTAATGTAGCTGCAACGTAACCTCTATACGCAAGTACAGGGTTTCCGTCGAAGACGGCAAAGATACCCAGGGACATCGGTGCGACGAGCCAGAATATCAGGAAAGATGTCCTTATCTTATCGCTCGTGACTGATAAAGAGATGCCGAGAGAAATAGCTGGTAGCAGAGAAAGAAGAAAGACGATTTCAAGAATCAATGAACCATCAATAGGTACATAAAGGTATTTTGAAAGCAATGGTATTAAAAGCACTCCTGCAACAGAGATTAATGAAACAGACCACGGGAAACGAATTATATCTTTTCTTCTGTCGAGAACCCTGAAAGCCACAAGAGCAATAACAACATCATAAGAAAGAAGAGTGATTATGAAGCTCAGGTTGTAACCGCTAACTCCAGATATATAATTGAACTGGGAGGTATAGTATAGAGATATGAGAACAAGTAATCCTATCAACCAGATAAAAAACCTTCCAACATGTTGGTGCGGCTTCAGAAGTATATAGACCCCAGCCCCGGCCATACATCCCAGCAGCACATAGCTAGAGTAATGATGTCCAAAGATTACGCCTAAAGATAGAACCGTCAAAGCAATTACATCTTTGAAGTTCAGCTGACGCAGCTTCTTGATTACTAAGCCTGCCGATAATATTACCAAGGGCATCGCATACATCTCCTGCTTGAAGCCGGAATAGAAAAGGTTTGCAGGAGCGTCTGCAGCAAGGAAAAGAGCTGCAGGCCAGTATCTTGATGTAAGGTGGTATGAAATAAACAAGATCGAAAGAAATTCGACAGTCGATGTGGCAATAACTATCGCCGGGGCTATGTAAAAGAGGGGAATTCCGGTAACAGAAGCAAACTGAGCAGCGATAACTCCAAGGGAAGGCCAGGTTGCGAAGTAACAGCTGACCTGATGCTGACAGGGGAAGAATGAAGCATGAGCATCTTGCAACAACATTTTGGAATCAGCTATCAAGGGCCAGGCATCTATGCTGAATACAGGTGAGCCCTGAATTGCAGGAAGTATCCTGTAAAGCGCAAAGACCATCAATGCAACGAATGCAAATACATGGTCTTTCATTCTTCAAACCTTCTGTTACTCATGTATAGGGATAACGAGGCAGAGCATTCCAGAACCAGAAAGAGCATTACAAGGTAGAACAGATTTGGTGGAATGAGCTTCTGGTAAAAGAAGGAGCCAGTATTTCCAATTCTTAAAAGCTGAGCTGAAGCGATTTCCGCCGCTATAATTGAAAAAGAAGCAAGAAGTGCAGGGATACCAATTGAACCTGCGTAAAGCTTCAACTTTTTCTCACCCTGCTCCCACCTTATCCTTGCAATTTGCCTTATACCTGAAGATGATACGAAGACTTCAGATGCATACCACGTGCTTACAGAGGATCCAGCAACTATAGCTAAAGAAAGTGCAGCCATAGAATTGACCAAAGGCTGAATGCCAGAAAAGACCGAGAAGAATCCAGCCTTAACCTGAGGTGCTTGAAGAAGGAGTATCCTGGTAAGCAGCTGACTCACACCTAAAGCTGGCGCTTCTTTCACATCTGTAAGTGTTTTCATGCAGCTACTTTGCACTCTTACATATGAATAGTCTCCTTCATCAGAATCACTCATTGCATTTGCAGATTGAATGCTTGTGACACCTTCCTGCTCGTTTACTGTGCTTGCATGACTCTTGTATATCCCTGTGACTGTGAAGGTTGCATAATTGCCCGTAAGCTGGTCCGTTACCCTTACCTTATCCCCTTCAGACACTCCTAACTCTGCAGCTATTTGTTCTCCCAGAGCTATCTGGTAAGGCCTATCTGGCCAGACTCCAGATACTATATGCCAGTCGTAGAAATAGGATGAATTAGCAATGCTTACTCCTCTAACTACAGTTCTGTAACCATTTATCGATGCAGGATAAGCTAGCTCAGCGCTATAAATACTGCAGTTCATCCCTTGAGGCAATGCAAAAAACGTGGTGAGCGGGAACTGAGTCGTCGCAGGTATCAAAATTCTTCCTCTTGTAATCGACAAATAGTCTATGCTGGTAGTCGAAGATACTACGGTGATGTAAGGGAGAGATGATGCAAAAGCAACAAAGAAAAGCAGTAAAACCAGATAGGCGAGTCCTTTCTTCCTGCTTCCACCCTGCTTTATCTCGCCTCTCTTTAATAACAAAAGAGAGAGGAGAGCAAAGGACAAGGCAGAAATTGAGGATAGTATCGCTGCCTGAGTTAAACCGTTCAGTCCGACACCTGAATACAGAAGCGAAGATCCAAGAATTGAATCTACAGCCCCTATCGATATGTTCTGCACAAAGACAGAAAAAGTTATCGAAAAGAAGAAGGTCAGTACAAAGATTACCGAAGATAACACGATCAGGGAAAGAAGTATGGTTTCTTTTTTCAGGCCTTGCTCCTCAACACTCTTCAATGCATTTTGGCTTCTCCTGAGTGCAAAGGACCACGCCGTAACAGATAATGCGAGTACTGCAAGGAAGCCAAATTGCCAGAATTCGCCGATGATCGAATATAAGGAATATGTTGCATTTTTTACAAATCCTTCAGAATCCCCCTGCTTCAGGGCAACAGAGCCCCCTCCTAAATATGCATAACCTGACTCTGTTATATTACCCATAGGTACGAGAATACAGTAATTCAGCATGGATGGAAGTTCTAGCAGAGGAATACCGCTTACCCCGCTGTACTCCCCTGCGACAATGCCTGTTCGATTGTCGGAAAGAATTGCAAACGAGGATGAATTCACTTCAGCTATGCATTGATTTCCGGAATCATTTGTATATAAGGCATAATTCAGAGTTTCAACGCCTGATTGTGTTCCAAGTACATATGAAAGCTCATTACCAAACCTTCCGTAGACTTGATATCCTATTGAGGATGTTGTCACAAATACAGATGCAAGAATAGAGATTGCAAGTAAAGTAGATACGAATTGCCTTGACCTGAAGAATAGCTTGAGAAAAAGATGTATGGACCTTACATTTGAGACTTCTTTCGATGAATGGCTCAAGTCAGGCAGCACCTGTCAGCTCATCCTTTGCTTAACTGAAGCATTCCATCACGCATAAAATAGAATGAATCAAAATATCTATCATAATTCTGCTCCTTGTGTGTCGACGAGACAAATACGCATCCCCCTCTTTCTGAAATCTTTCCAAATTCTTTGAAGACAAGCTCTTCGAGGTCGGCATCTAGGCTTGATGTCGGTTCATCAGCGATAATAATTACTGGATCCTTGACCATAGCTCTTGCTATTGCGACCCTCTGTGCTTCTCCACCAGATATTTCAGAAGGTAAATTTTCGGAGACATGCTTGATGCCAAGCCTCTCTATAATTTCCATAGCTCTTTCTTCGCACTTTTCCCTCTTTATTCCCTGCAAAATAAGAGGCAACTCGACGTTTTCAACTACAGTCAGCTGGTCTATCAGGTCGTGAAATTGAGGTATATAGCCTATCTTTGCAAGCCTTAAATACGAATCTTTTTTAGAAAGAAACGGGTCCTCGCTATCGATAATGAGCCTACCGGAGAATTCCCTGTCAACAAGTGCGCATATTCTGAGAAGTGTTGTCTTCCCTGAGCCTGATTTACCTACAACCATAACTGTTTCTCCCTTCTTGATTTCTAGATTCACCCCTTCCAGCAATTTCCTGCCGTTTTTGGTTTTGCATACAGATTCCAATCGTAGCAGGGAATCGACTGGCTCCAATATGTGATGCAATGCATAATGGCATTAATATGTCTTCGTGTAATGAACTAATTTAGTCTTCTGCAAGTCAACCATCTGCACTCCTTCGCATCTCCCGCTTTTCTATGTCAATATGCTGACGTCAAACAATTAGGATACATCCCTGTCATACATCCTTTACTTCATTCTGCTTCCTCAACCTTGTGAGAAATCTCTCTGTTTTATGACGGAATGAAGTTTGACTTTTTCTCCCAGCTATTTTTGATAGTTTTAGATTTCTTCTTCAAGTAGCTGCCTCTCTTGACTTGGGAATATTAGCTTTTATCGTCTTCAAGCAATGAAAGACAGCTCAGGGCATAATTCCTTTCAGGTATATCCAGGCAAAATTCTTTCTGCTTCTAGATAATGTGAGTTTTCCGCGCAATTTGGGCAAAGATCGATAGGCTATCAGCTGCATTACTCAAAAATATTCATGGATATTCCCGTAAGGAAGCTATTTCAAAAGCTCATTAAGACATTATACACAAAATCCAATCTTCTCTATTTACTCGGCTTCAAAGAGCTCCTCTTCTCTTCCTTCGCAGACAGCCTTAATTCTCTTGAGCGCATTTCTGGTTCCTTCCCTGATATGCTTCTTTACAATCGGAGCGAACAGCAAAAAGGACAGGCTCAGTTTAACGTGCCAGGCCGCCGTCAGCTTTGTGATTCCTTCAGTGATAGGCTCGATAAAAAGAACTTTTGTCCCTTTCATCGAACCTCTAAGGTTAAAAAATTCTACCGAATTCTTTGGATGTAGAACAACCTTCTGAAGAACCTTGCCACCGCTAAAGTTCTGCAACACCTCTCTCTCGATTATATTTTCGTTTTGAGAAATAACTCTAACCTCTTTTATGCTGTGCCAGTAATCTCTTTCCTTCGAAAGGTCAGATATAATATCCCATACTTTATCTCTGCCAGCCTGTATCTCTACGCTCTCCTCAATGTTCATCGATATTTGGCACCAATTATTGTGGACGTAGCACGTTTTTCAATTTTGCTTTTGATGCATGAGACATCAATTTAGTTAACTTTTCTATAATTTCCGTCTATTTTGAAGCTTTAATTGACTTAATACAGAATCGATTGCATAGAATAATTCTCTTTGCTTCTGTCAACATCCTTCTACACAATTAACATAGTCTGCTTTCTGTAAAATCAGCACTCGATATAGCAGAATCTCTAATAAGGCTAAGATTTACTTAGCTTGATCAATTCTGTTAAAGATTCCGTGCTTCTTAGGTCAGGCTTTGCAATAACTATTCCAGACTTGGCAAGTTTTGAGGCTCCGGAAGTTGATATCTCTTCATGAAGTATAACTATCAATTTAGAGAGTTTTACAACGCTTTTGGAGGTTAAAAGAATATCGACCAATATCGATTCTTCAGGTATGGAAAGAGGATAGAGTTTTACGCCTATCCTTCTATCTTTTCTTTCTGCATATAAGTCAAGAAAGACATTGTCAGACTTCCCTTCATAATAGAAGGGAGCCGTAATTGTATACCCTGCTTCGCTCAGTTTTAAGGCCAAGTTATCTCTTAACCTGTAGGTTGCAAGTAAACCGAGAGAGCCTGCCCAGTACTTCTCCGTCAGTTCATAGCTGCAAACCTCAAGTGCAGGTTCATTACCTTTTTCATAGCTTGCTCCGCAACTGGTGCATTCATAGTTTGCCTTATAGTTTGAAAAGAGCCTTGAACAGGATATACATCTGTATATCGAACCGTTAGACCTGTAATCTGATCCTTCCTTTTGAAGTTCTCTCTCGCATGCTGGACAGACTAATCTGCCATTTAGCCAGAACATATGTTCAAATCCACTGTAACCGCATATATGAACTAACTCTCTTCCAGCCCTAAGCTGAGTCGAGCCACAGCTTGGGCATCTCCCTACCAGCAGAAGAGAATTATTGAAGCACTTCACACAGTAGGTAGAGAAAGATTCATTCTTAGAAAGGTAACCCGAGGCGGCTAGGTCCTCCAAAACATTCAGCACATCTTCAAGCAAGATCTTTTCTGCGAGTGAAAGCTTTGGTTCAACAAATAAGTGACCAGAAAATTTCTCCCTGGTCACCACAACTTTCTGTATTTTCCCCTTTGAAAGGTTTGTCAGTATCTCATTCATAACGTACTCTGATTCAGCCGACTGAATTCTCTGGAGCAACTGGTCAAGTTGAAAACATCGAGTTTATATTGCTATATGGATATTATCTATTAAAGATAAGGTACAGTTCCGAATTTATTACCGATTTTCATGCAAGAAGTTTCAAACCTACATATGTCGACTTCGCAGTTTAAAAATGCACCAAACATTAGAAAGATGTTTAAACCCTTTCTTCAAGGCTTAGAAATCAACAGTTGACTTCTGCCCAGCTACAAATCGATTCAAAATGGATGAGGATATTCCTGCTGATGTTCATATTGGAGATTGTTCTGTATTATGTCATAGTCTCATTACCAATGTCAAATCAAGAGGCGAACTCTCTTGCATCTTCATATTCTTCGCTGAACCAGACAATTCAGACTCAAGCTTCTTTATTTTCTAAAGCCATGTACATCTATACTCATAATCTTGCCATAGCTCTAATAGGACTATTACCTTTCATCGGTATCATATCTTTTGGTTACTCAACGTACTTCACATCAAGAACTCTTGAGGCTCTTGCAGTAATTCAACCTTCGTTGGTTGGACACTTATCTCCTCAGCTGCTTGTAACTGCTTTACTTCTTTATCCTCATTCTTGGCTTGAACTGCCAGCCTATGCCCTTGCTCTTACTGAAAATTTTTACATAATAGAAGCAATTTTCAGAAGGAGATTGAGAAGAGAGTATCATAGAGCAGTCATTGTAGCTATACTCATAGCTGTTCAGCTGTTTGTGGCTGCGACAGTAGAAGCCACGGAGTTGCAATATCCTGATTTAGCACTTTACTTCTGGATACCTTCCGCGTTATACCTGTACCTTTTTTACAGGCTGATAAAGAGATTGACGATACCATTGCCATATTGAAAGTTAATTAATTATTCATCCTTAGAAAATATGTAGAATGATTGTACGCAAAAGTTCATCTTGCCAGACAAGTTGGCATAATGAAAGGGTTTTGGGAAACAGTGGAAACCAGTACGTCGATGGAATTAATTCATATTTGTCAAGCACAACATCTGTGATAATCACTTTTAATGCTAAAGCTCCAGTAAAAAATACCCGATGTCAGGGGAATGACAGGCTGAAGTACATTCACTTTTTTGGACTAGTCTTGTGAGACTAGTCTGGCACAACAAGATATAAAAATGTTAGAGTGAGTAACGATACCTTGTAACGATATCTTTTATGCTTAGAGTCTCGGTTCAATTTTACATTACGCAGTTTGGCTCAAAATTACGGAAAAAGAGACACAATGTTCGCTCGCAAATCGGTAGCTTCATACAATATGCTCCACCGTCAAAGAAGCTAGCGGATGCTTGTAATTCCCGAGGAGTGAATTAGCTTTTTAAGCTGAAAACCATCTGCTAGAGGCAAAGAAAATTCATAGGCTGGCCAGGCAAGACCGTGCTTGATGCTCCAACGGAGTAATCGGACTTGATTTTGGTCCCTCTAGGTTGGGTAATTGGTACACACTTTCTCTTCCCTCCCCCGATTCATTCCACACCTAATTTCAGAAAGGTAGTGTGGTTATCCGCTGAGCTTATGAGCCACTCACCTCTTGTAAAAAGATTCTTCTCTGATGATAGTGTTATCTTAATCCTCATTCACCCTTAGTCTTCTACGCAAACAAAAAACTTTTTTAATATATACAGATAGGTCAATCTGCTTCAGTCTTATTTCTTCTTTGCTCCCTTTTTTATCTGAGGAGCTGATAAGAGAAGAGGCGAAAAGACCTCTCCGAATCCCTTCTTAGCAACCTTTTTGAAGCACTCGTCAAAATATCTCTTCGTCTCTTCATCGCCATTCTTGTAAAACTCCAGTATATCCTGAAATCGAGCAGCCACATCAACGTAATCCTCTATCAAATATTTGATCTGAGGGTCTATAGTCATAGCGTTTCACCCTTCACCATTTAGCGGACTTTCTCGATTTATTTTAGTCTTTTCTTACAACGAGCCACAAAGCTAAGAGCAGAGGTAATAAAACCCATGCAAGACCATCTATAAGAAGTGTTGCAAGTGTCACCCCATAGTTTGAAACGTTAACTGGAACATTTAGTATTGTATGGGTCTGATAAATCTGCACTAAAGCTAGATACTGGCTGGGGTTGAAAAAATCAAGCAAAGTCTGTATGTGCAGAGCATAATCTGACCCAAAACTTGTACCTGCAGCTGAAAGGGCAAAGAAGACAATCAGCTGCCATAAAAAGTCAAGAACAAGGAAAAGCCCTATGCCTGCACCTATGAGTGCACCTGTAGATTTGGTTAGCTGTGAAATTGCGAAAAGCAGTCCTATAAACGCTGCAACTTCAACAACAAGGGAGGCCCATGACGAAAATATGAAAGTTGCGCTCAGATACTGATTCAACTTAACAGCAAATATCAAATCCACCACCAAAATTGTAATTATTACGGCTGCAGCGCTTGCCATCAATCCTGCTATGAATCTTGACAAAAGCAGACTCCTTCTTGTGACAGGCCTTACAAGAACTGATTCAAGCACTCCTGATACCCTATCCCTTCCATATATTGAATAAGCTCCGAGTATGGCCATAAGAGGTACAAAGACAGATAATATTCCTGAAAGAAAACCTGATGCTATCTGTGACGCTGAGATGTTTATATTCGGAGATATAATGTTTGTCTCTAAGCTAGCAATCATTGTTCCGTTTCTTTGGAATGCTGTTACAAGAAGCATATCGTTTACAGAAACATTGCTAGGCACGTTGAAGTTAACTACTGTCGTAATATCCTTTATATCAGCCAGATACTTCATGCTGGATTCATTGAGAGGCCCATAAAATCCTCCTGCTTTACTTGCTGGTATTATACTATAATACAAAACATAATCTGGTTTGCTGAAGTTGGGTCCCACTGCAAAGACGAAAATATCTTTTTTAGACGCATTGCTAACATCAGAAACCAAGTTAATTGAAGCCAGGAAACTAGGTATTCCTGGCTTTCCAGATAAAAATATCTGGTTTGGCTGGCTTAATGAAGAACCGACAATATTCACGTTCAGCTCTAAAGTTCCTTGAGTGGAATTGGCAGGAACTAAGAATTCAACAAGGCCGCTTGTGTTTGTAGTTAGGGTCTTGCTGAAATCAAAATTCACCCCTGTCAGGTTGAATGTGATTCCTGATAGAGGCTGACCGAACGAATTGTATGCTACCATCAGAACGTTAAAGCCATTAGAAGTAGGATAAGAAGAGTAGTCATAATTTACCCCAGGCTGAAAAGATACACCTGTCTGAGATATCAGGGGTATTATAGCAAGGCTAAATAATATCATGAATAGCATTACTGCAAGCATACCTCTGCTTGTCATTGCCTTTTTCAGGTCGTAGGCTAAGATACTGATCAATTATAGTCTCCTTTCTCCTTTATCAGTCTGAAGAAGTAGTCTTCTAAGCTGGGAGTCCTGTAAGATATTTCCCTAACCAGGTAACCCATCTTTACCAATTCTGCATTTATCAACGATGGGTCGCCTTTGAAATCCGTTACGTTTACCTTGTCACCTTCAACCTCTACCTTCCCATAAGACTTCAGATATTCTCTGACTCTATCATCTACAGTGTTAAGCTTCAGGAACAGAAAGCCCCCCTCCACCGCTGATAGCTCCTGCTTTGTGGAAACACGGATAACCTTTCCCTTGTGAATGAACACAACCCTGTCAGAAAGCTCCTGAACCTCCGAAAGAATATGTGACGATAGAAGTATTGCCTTTTTCTTCTTCTTTAAATCAACTATAAGGTTCCTGAAGAACATTATCCCCTCGGGGTCCAGACCGTTTAGTATTTCATCAAAAAGGAAGTTCTGTGGGTCAGAAAGAAGGGATGCAGCGAGGCTGAACCTCTTCTTCATTCCCTGTGAGAAGCTGGATAGCTTTTTTCTCTCAGCTCCGGCAAGGCCAGTTTCCCTGAGCAATTCCATAGCAACCTTCTCCGCTTTAGTGCTTTCAATTCTGTAGTATCCAGCATAATACTTCATCAGGTCAATGGCTCTGGCATTCTGTTCGAAATTTGGAAGCTCTGGAACCCAGCCAAGCTTTCTGGAAGCGTTCACCTTGTCCCTGACTATATCAAATCCATCGACTTTGACGGTGCCTGAAGTGGGAAAGATAACCCCTGCAGCAATCCTGATTGTTGTAGTCTTTCCTGCACCATTCAACCCTACAAACCCCACCACTTCTCCGTCATTTATGTCAAATGTTACATCTTGTATAGCAGGTCCAGCCTTACTCGAGTATATCTTCGTCAGTCCCTGAACCTGAAGCATGATATAGCCGTGAAAATATTACTATTTATCGTTGGCTGAACAAGCGTTAACTCAGGTGAAGACGACCAGCTTAATAGCCTATTCTTTTATAAATGTGCAATTCGAGACATGAATTGGTATGTGAGCAAGATGGTGAAAAGACTGAGAGAAGGAATGAATGTTAGACATAAAGTCAAGGGAATTGATGCTAAACTTGGGTCTTTGGAAAGGAAGAAGAGAGGATACTCTGAACAGCTTTCGAAGCTTAATTTAAGGATCAAAAAGTTAAAGGTTGAAGAGAGAAAGCAGATTGCAAAATTAAAAGATGCAAAGAGAGAACTTCTGAAGGCTGAAAAGATACTGATGAGGACAGATTCAAGACTTAAGGAGAATTCTTTTAAGTCAAAGGCTATTGAAGAAGCACTGGGAGAGAAAAGAAATGAATTCTCTTCACTGGAAGAGAAAGTTGAATCAGCTAAAGTGGAACATGGTAAAATAATGTCAGAGACAATCAATATGAAAATGGCTGATTCGATGCTCCGGCTTTTTCTTGCCGCGGACGCTGAAGGTCTTAAGAACTGGTTGAGCAATGATTCCGCAGTTCTTCTTGATTACATAAAAGGCTCTGGTCCTTCGCCCTTCACCAGATACTACAAGCAGTTGCTGTATGAAGCCCTTCTTGGCAAGGCTTATTCATACTACAGATGCTCTAAGTGTAATTGCTCTTTTCACATGCAGGAGGGAAAAGAACCTAGAAACTGTCCCTACTGCTCTTCTGAGAAGAGCTCGCTTCGATTGATAGATGTTTTTAAAGAGACCTCTCCCAGAAGCGAGAGTGGGATACCCTTGCTTCCTTCTCCAACCTAGTCAGCAAAGAGAGGCAAATTCTCTTCCCCAGGAAGCATTATCCTGCCGCAGGAGACGCATCTATAGTATTCTTCAGAATCATCTAGGACTGCTCTCCCTTTGCAGGACACGCAGTATACCTCCCATACGGCCTGCATCAACGATCTACCTCTTCACCCATTATTGCATAACTGGTATTTATGCATAGCATTTTATCGATTAGACATTCGACGATAGTCGAATAAATCAAATACTAGAAAAATTCTTTTGAACCTATAAGCCGCTGCCTGCTGCGATGTCGCTTTCCGAGAGGTTGCTGATAGAGGGTAAGGGAATGTATGTGGATGATATTTCAATGCCGGGCATGCTCTATCTGCATTTGGTCAGAAGTCCTTACGCAAGAGCAAGAATAGTCAGAGTAAAGGGCGGAATAAACGGATATGAGTTCAAAGCCAGTCTTGTATCAGTAGGAGAAGGAGCAGGAGGAAGGGCAAGCGTTCCATTTTATGTCTTATCTACAGACTATGTCAATTTCGTTGGTCAACCTGTTGCTGCTGTCGTAGCCAGTAGCAGGGAGAAAGCTGAAGATGAAGCTGAAAGTGTCGAGGTGGAATATGAGCCTTTAAAGCCTGTCGTGGACCCTGAAGCTGCAGTTAAATCAGAACCCATTCACCCTGGAACAGGAACAAATGTGTTTGGAGCTGTTGAGCTGGGCTCTGACTTTGAAATCAAAGAAGAGCACATACATGTAGAAAGAAAACTTGTCAACGAGAGGATAATCCCTAATCCTATGGAGACAAGAGGGATACTTGCAAACTATGATGGGGGGATGTTAAACATATTAATGCCAACACAATCTGTCTATTCTATTCAAAGAGGGTTATCATCTGCCTTAGGAATACCCAAAGAATCGATTCATGTGGTGCAGACTGATACTGGAGGAGCTTTCGGTACAAAGGGGGCACTTTATCCAGAGTACGTAATAGCTGCATATGCATCAATGAAATACAAAAGGCCTGTAAAGTGGGTTGAAACCAGGTCCGAGCATATCGTGGCTACGAACCAAGGAAGAGGAGCAAGAGGCAAAATTGAGCTATATGCTAACAAGAAGGGCAGAATTCTGGGCCTCAAGGCAGATATCATGATAGATGGAGGGGCATATCCTGTAGGTAATGCTGAATTCTCCCCGAACTGGATAGGTTACCAGATCACAGGGCCATATGCCATAAATAGGGTGTACGTCAAGGCAAGAAGCGTCTTCACGAACAAAGTTCCGCTGGGCCCATATAGGGGTGCAGGGAGGCCCGAGGCAGCATTTTTCATAGAAAGAACGATAGATATGCTTGCGGATCAATTGAAGATGGACCCTGCTGAAATAAGGATGATAAATGCAAGCGATGAGCCATTCACTTCCCCGCTTGGGCTGAGTGTAGACCCTCTGAGGCCATTTCTGAAAGATGCCCTGCAAGCACTGAATTACTACGAAAAAAAGAAAGGCAGCATAGGTATATCCTGCTTTGTCCTTATACCTGCTGCGCAACCCGGAGAATCTGCAAGGCTGAAAGTTTCTAATGGTGTAATAGATGCGTGGCTTGGAGGAAGTGCAAACGGGCAGGGGCATGATGTCTTTGTAGCAAAACTGGTCAGCAAGGAGCTTGGAGTTCCAGAGAAGCTGGTAAGATACAACCATAGCGATACCGACCAGCTTGATAGAGGTGTGGGAAGCTGGGGGAGCAGGTCTGCACTATTAGCAGGCATGGCTGTTGTTCAAGCAGCAAGACAGCTCAGAGAGCAAGTTATCCAGAAGGAAGGAAAGTACACACCAGAAGCATTGGTTAAGGGGGAATACGATGCAAAGGTCTTCTTCCAGCCCAATTCATCTCTTACATCTCTTGGCGTGAACCTTGTAGAAGTAAAAAGGGATGCATCTCATGGACTCATAATAAGTGAATGCTCTGCATATTATGATGTAGGCGTACCCCTGAATCCAGATATGGTCATTAGCCAGATAGTAGGAGGCTCCGCACAAGCGATAGGACAGGTGCTCTATGAAGCGGCTATTCTCGACGAAAACGGACAGCCTCTTGTCGCAAGCATATGTGATGCAGGTGTACCTTCTGCTCCTGAAGTGCCCAATGTAAAGGTGCATCTTGCGACAAACCGTTCGTCGCTTGACCATGGAGCCAAGGGTGTAGGCGAGAGTCCTACTATAGGGGTTCCACCTGCGCTGGCCAGAGCAATAGAGAAGCTTACAGGAAAAAAGATAGATAAAACACCTTTAGATAAGCAGGTTATAGCTTCCCTATTTGAGTAACCATTCAAAAGGGTAAAGAAGACTCCAACAAATTCGCACGTCTTTGAGCCCATCGCCTTGCATGCAGCTTCTTTCACATTTGTCTCGGAACCGCTCCAGAGGTGAAGAATCCTGCAAAGCTGCCTGCCTTTCTTACGGTCCCCTCTACCACCGTGCCCACCCCGAGTTCCCTGCCGATTTCGGCGACGCTTTTTCCGGAGCCCTTTTTCATCTTTTTCACCAGAGACCCCGTCCGTAAGGGCGGGGAGTATAAATATAAATATGTCCTTGAATAATACTCCTTTGAGCGTGTCGCTCGGATGTGGTATGGATGTCCAAAGGCTGGAATAAGGCTCCATACCGAAATGGGAGGCAGGAAGCTCCAGCGAACAAACGAAGCGAGCCATGGTAGAGGTTGTTAACATAGCCCGTGCCTTAACGAGAGGTACGGGTCGGGGGTCTGTAAACACCCTGAAGGGGAGATGAAGGTGCGACGTGAAGTCCACTGGAAACCCCAAAGCCCCGTCCGTAAGGGCGGAGTAGTTTACAGCCGATGTCCTCGCAATTACTCTAATTTCCCTGAGTTTCGAAACCGCAGAAATCAGCTCATCTGTCATGCCGTCTGCAAAATAACCGTCTTCGGGTTTGAGACTCACATTGGTGAAGGGGAGTTAGATTAGCTTACTGGACTCGACTTTAGATATTGTGATATGAACGTATATACTAAAACACGTTTCTCGTTAGCTGTTGCGACCCCTTTTCTCAGCTATACCTCCTTTCTTCTCTTCCAAAAAAGCTCCCATTCTACGGTAACCTTTCTAATAAATTAAAGTTTCAGATAACAATAAGCAATAGATATGTAACTTTTAATTGACTATTACGAAACTTTTGCAATAATACACGCCGAAAACGCATTCAAGATTTGATACTGTTACCAAAACTGTCTCTAAAAAGCATCATTCCTGAATTATTTTTATATCGACGTCTCCATCTCTTTCTGTAAGCAGAACTATGCTAGCCTCAATAAGATACTTGAGAATGGCCCTGGCAAGCTGAACGTCATATCCAGCAGTCACTCTTATTAGCTGAAGAAGGTCGAGAAATATCTCCTTATATTCTGCGCTTACAAACCTTTCCTGCTCCTTTACCATTTTAGATATAGATGCCAGGCTCCTTTCGAACTCGTCAAGCTGGTATGAATAGGCAGGACCCCCAGCCCCTTGGTTCAACTCTCTTCTCCCTCTAGTATTCCACTCATGAGTCTAGCTGCCCATGCAATAATATAACGTGTTTGGTATTAGAACCGTGGAATAGGCTTAACGCTCCATCAGCACTTCATACACCATTCTAATTTTCTAGAACCAGTTAAAAATCCTAGCACATCATTTTGCCGTATCGTTTAACACTGCAGCCTCAGAAATGTTGCCTACTTCTCTCCACGTATAAAGCATAACTGGTAAGGCAATAAGCACCATCACCATTATAACCATGAGATTCCCCACATCAAAGGGGACAATATTCAGTAGGCCGTAAGAATAGAGGGGAGCAAAGACCACAAATGCAATTCCTCCATACAGCAGCACCCTTGCCCCTACCAGTCTGCCGAAAACAGCAATCCTGATAGAGGTGAACTTTCTGGCAATCTGAAGGGTCTGACCAAAGAAAAATCCTACAAGCATGAGAACTACAAATGTACCAAGACCGAAAAGGGCCCCAGGCAGCCAGCCCAGCATCCATAGGCCATTATCAGCAAGTGCAGGAAGTGCTGCAAGGTAGACAAAGGTTGTGAAGACTCCAGTATCTACTCCAAAGCCGGAAATGAAGCCGTGTATGATCGTCCAGTGAACTGGTACTGCTCTTTCGCTCATACTCGTATGTTTCATCAAATCGCTTTTTGATACACTCATCATAGGGTGAAAATGGGGAACCTTCTCCTTCAGGATTAAATAACCAGCAGCAGCCATAGCTATACCAACGATGAAGTATATCGGACCGTTCAACCATTCCCTTGTCACCAGAAATACTGCTACAGCAAAGTAAACCAGCTGACTCATTATGGCCCTCTGTACAGTAAATGCAAGAGAAAAGAAACCTCCTGCCTTCATACCACCCTTTCCAGTTGCTGAACCTACTGAATAGGCAAACGTTATCGGCCAAGTATGTTCGTCAGGGATGATTCCATGAAGCATACCCAAAGCAAAACAGCCTGCAAGTAGGTATGGCAATGAACCAATAATCAACCCTTTTGCTCACCTATCTTCAGAGCATGGAGGAATCGGTTTTCCATGAGGACAGGCTTTTGGATGCCCCTGAATAGAGCAGAGCCTTTCTACGATATCGTGGCTGAGTGCCATATCTATTTCTTTTGCAGCTCTGCAGGCTTCGTCTACAGGAAGTTTCATTTTGTAAAAAACGCTTTCAGCTATTCTGTGGTGCCTTTCGTAATCATTAAGGCATAATCTTCCCCTTGCCGTTATCCTTGTCTTTCCTGAAACACGTCTGACTAGACCTATATACTGGAGTGCCCTGACGTGTTCCAAGGCTGATGGTGGCTTGATGAAGAGTGATGCTGCTATATCCTCTAAAGAGACACCCTTTCTTGTGGCAGGCAGTCTTTCAACCAACTGCAGCACCTCCAGCTGGCGTCTTGTTAGCCTTTGAAGTGTCTCCACAGATTAGGCAGTACCTAATTACTATATAATTTTTTAGATATAACCTAATTTTTACACCACCCTAGGCATGAAAAGGTTGTGCAGATATATCATTGCTTGACTGCGGTGCTGTTTATCGAGACAAAGGAATTTAACTGCCTTTGATCCTTCGCCTATGGGAATAATTTAAAAAGGCAGTCCAACTTCACAGGAGAAAGATGTCTCTTGTCATAATCGAGGCAGTCGCAACTTCTATTCTCCCCTTTTACCTGGGTCTTGCTTTATTAAGCAAGGAAGAATGGCTTCAGAAGTATAGACAATTTATCCAACCTTTGTCACTTGGAATGCTTATTTTCTTAATGATCGATTCATTCAGGGATTCCGCAGACCTTGGAGGCGATGCAAGAATTTACCAGGGCGGTTTGATACTTTTACCCTTTGTTCTTTTAGTCTTGATACTCATATTTTGGAAAAGGTTTGCAGGTACAGGAAAAGGCTTGATCTATCCTCTAGCGCTTGCCATTTCTCTCCACACGGCAGGAGAATCTTCAGAGGTTGTAGTACTGCTTCAGGCTATAAGCGTAAACCAGTTGTTCGAAAATTACATCCCGGGCTTCATCGGTTTTATAGGTCACAAGTTCATAGAAGGATTCATTCTTGCGTTTCTTTTGTCGAGCATTAAAACAGCGAGAAAAAATAAGATTCTAGCATCTTTTCTTTTGATTCTTATAGTATCGTTCTTCGGTGCCTTTACCGCCGAGGCGTCTCTTTTGACTTCAGTCTACCTCTTCTCGGCAGGAACTGCTGGAGAGCTTTTCCTAGTTGCCTATCTGGTTGAGTCAAGGAGTCAAACCGAAGGAGCGAAGTTCTACGTCTACCTTCTCATAGGTTTCATAACTGTCTACTTACTTGGCTACCTTCATTCTGTAGCTTGATTCAGAGATATTAAGCACTTTTGGAAAGGATTACCTAACTTGCAATCTTTATTTCGTATCGAATCCTGCAAAATTATAAAAGGCTGATTTACTCTCTAAAGAAGGGTTGTTTCCAAGTAGAATGCTAGTTCAAAAGGGCTGAGAAGCAGGCATGAACACAGTAGTGTTTGAATTGTTAGGTCCCCATTACTTTTGTCCGACGGACTTTTAGTAGGATATATATTAAATATAAATGAGTTTGATAATTCAGCTTTTTGCAAGGGGTGTACATATAACATCTTTTGTCCATAGCCTCGTAAATGAGCGTAAAAAATCAAGCTGCCTAGGAAATAAACATCAAGCATAATGATGCATTAAAAAGACCAATTAAAGACTAGAAGCTTATTTCTCTCAATTCCTTCATAAGCAGGACAGAAGTCCCCGATAAAAAGACAATAAATCCTACCAAGAAAAATGTGAATTCTACTCCGCTGATTTGGATAAGCAGACCTGCAATTGGGCCGGAAGCGAAGGTTATCGCCTGTGCGAATGTATTGAATGCCCCGAGAAATCTGGCGACATAGTCCCTCTGTACAATTTTAAGGACAGAAGTATTAATACCAACGTTGCTTATTCCCAAAAGCAATCCTATTAGAAGAAGAAGAGGGACCATATGTAAAGGCGAAGATAACATACCTATCAACCCAAGCATCGTTCCGCTGAGAATCAGAGAAGATGTCAAGATTGTACCGAGTCTGATCCTCAGCCTTGAGCCGATAATTGAACCTATTATCCCGCCAACCAGCACTGCAAAGATAACTAAACTAAGGTAGTATGCAGGTAAGCCCAATCTCTGCTTTATATCCACACTTATTAGAACATCTATCATGGAACCACCAAAGTTTGCTATGAAACCCAATATTATCAGTTGTACCAAAGGTTTTGAACTTCCTATGAACCTGAAACCTTCAACTATTGGTAGAAGACTCTTCCTATTTTGTGAACGCTCTTCATAATTTGGGTTGATAAGAAACAACGGTAATAGTGAAAGGAAAAACAACGCCTGTATTAGATAAATGGTTAAATGGCTTCCGAGTGTTAAAAATACCCCTGTAAGAACTATGCCTACAGCTTGTGAAACATTCATCATAAGCTGGGATACTGAAACCCCTTTCTTGTAGACGGAATCGCTTAGCAGAGTCTTCGTCCATACAGCCGTTACTGAGTTTACTATGTCTGAAGTGAAACCAATAATCAGCGAACAAAGGCTGATCAGGATAGCAATTCCTTCAGGCCAATCAAAACCGAAACTAACTAACAAGGTTACCGGAGCGAATACTCTTGCCAGAGACGATAACACCATGAGAAGTTTTCTGTTCTGATAGCTGTCTACGAACGCACCTACAGCGAAACTAAAGATGAGAGGTAAAGAAAGAAGACCTTCCGAAAGACCGGCAAGCAAAGGTGAACGGGTTAATGAGAGTGCTATCCAAATCACGCTCAGGGCATATGTTGTGCTTGCGACTCTTGATATACCTCTTTGCATGACAAGAAACTTATAATCTCTGGGTAGTCTTGACTGCAAACCCTGACTATTTAGACGTTTGATTCTCAAAATTTATAACTCTTGCTTTACTACGAAGTATTTGCAGACCAGAAAAAGAGTACAGTGTTCGGTTTTACTACGGATTTCTTAATTCAGCAAAAATAAAGAGCCCTTGTTTATAAAAGACTATTTTGAACTTTCGTTTACGTTTAAATATGAACCTAACTTCATAACAGGGCAATTTTGCAAACCCGCAGAGCCACCGATCGAATGAAGAGTTTCATCATAATAATATCAATTGTAGCATTGATTGCCCTTGCATCTGCATCGGTTATTTTTTCAGAAAACAGGCAGGTTAAAATTCAAAATTACCTCTATCTTTCTGGTGAAGATATTCAATATGCTGAATCTACATCCAACACAACAAACGAAGGTTATCTAATTCTTCATCCTGGAAGAAGTTACCTTATCAATTCAACCATCTTCATTTTGGGTCCTCCCAGCAAACAACTAAACAGGCAATACAGCTTGAGTATAGAGGCTCCACCATGGCTTGACATTCAGCCGTTATCTGAAATTTTCAAAAACGGCACTGCAATCTTCCTTTCTATTACACCTCAGAATTCTTCGCCATTGGGAGTTGTGGGTTCATTAGTACTTTCTGCCAACGACAGCAACCTGCTTCCTGCCACAGTCTATTTTACGGTAGTTCCACTTTCGGAGAAGATAGTGCCGGAGAAGTCTTTGCTTCTGACCAGCAACTCATCCGGCTACTTCCTTTCATCATCTTTTCAGATTGCTTACAATTACTCTGTAACTTCAATAACAGCATCAATTCCTGGCGCCGGCGTGCACATCAGCACTTCAGAAAAATCAATTTTAATGAGCAACTCAACAGGTCTGTTCATAAAGGCAGTTATCAGGTCAAGGGGAATAATGCAGTACAACATGCCCCTTCAACCCCTTCCTCTTGTATATACTATATATTCTCAGGCTGGCATACCATTGTCTCTAATAACAGACAAAAACTATACAATGAGTATGGAATTTAACTTCTCTGACGGTAGTGTCTATACCTACACCCAGGTTATTCCTGTTATAAGCATAGGTAGTACTCAAGTTGGAGGAGTGATTTCAGGCAATTATTCTAACTTTACTATCATAGCCAGCAACCAGGGCTACAACCAGAGCATTTTGCATGGAGCACCATCAAACCCCTGGCCAGTCATAAAGGTCAAAAAGGGGGCATATGTCACAATAACAATTATCAACAACGATACAATAGAGCCTCATGGCTTTGCAATAAATCATTATTTTGACAGAGGTGTTGCGATCCAGCCGGGCCAGAGTTACACGATCAGCTTCACTGCTGACCAAACTGGTAACTTTATCATATATTGCAACATACCCTGTTCGATTCATGTATACATGATAGCAGAGCTTCAGGTTTCAGGGTGATCATATAAGCGCAGCTACAACTGCAATTAGAAATATCACCGCTAAATAAGGACTTGAGAATTTGAACGCTAACCATGCATTATCCTTTGTTGGAGATGCGTAGAGCTTGATGTTTGTATAGAGCAGAAATGCTCCAAAGACTAGCGCTGAGACAATGTATACAACGGAGCCAAGACCTCTAAAATATGGGTAAACAAGAAGGCTTACAGGTATGAGGAGTAGTGTATTGATCACTATAGCCTTTGAAGCTTTTGCCACCCCCACAACTGAAGGAAGCATCGGCATCCCTACAGAAGAATAATCTTCCTCAGTTATCACTGCAAGGCTCCAGAAATGGCTTGGCGTCCACACAAATACCAGTGCAGCAAGCACTGCAGCAATATACCAGTAGTCTCCTGTTACAGCATACCATCCTGCAAGAGCAGCACAGCTCCCAGCAAACCCTCCAAGCACTATGTTCCAGATCGTTCTGGGCTTAAGCCAGAGTGTGTATACAGGAACATAGACGAAAGCTCCTAACGCTATGAAGAATACTGAAGTGAGTGGAAGAGTAAAGTATGCCAGAAGGATACCAAGAAAGAGCATAATGAATGCGAAGAGCAAAGCCCTGTTAGGTGGTACTATTCTTCCTGAAGGGAGAGGTCTCCTTTTTGTTCTCCTCATTTTGGCATCTATATCCATTTCAAGGTAACTGTTAAGTGCAAGTGCTCCACCTGATGCTAGAGTTCCTGAAACAAGCAATCCTATAACCTTAGGAGGAGAAGGAAAACCTCTTTGTGCTATCAGAGCTGAAGCTATGGCTACAAGAATTAAGAGGGGGATTATCCTGGGCTTCATCAGATGCAGGTAATCAGTCAGGCTCAATTGTGATACCAGCTTTCCTAGCCAGACGGCTTTCTCGTTTGGAGATATTGACAGGTATATTAGAATTGCCTGTCTTCTATAATTAGATCTTACAAAAGGCCTCTCGTAGGAAAGCTAGACAGTTGCAGAAACTCCTTCCTTGATGGATGATTCATTCTTGATTACAGATTGAGCTGCTGCAAGCCTTGCCACAGGAACTCTGAAGGCTGAACAGCTGACATAATCTAGACCGAGTCTGTCGCATATTTCGACCGAGCTTGGCTCTCCGCCATGCTCACCGCATATCCCTACTTTCAGCGAGGGATTGGTCTTCCTTCCATCTTCTACAGCTATCTTCATCAGTCTTGCAACTCCTTTAGGATCCAGCTTCTCGAAAGGATTATCTGCAAGTATCTTTGTGCTCAGGTATAAAGGCATGAATTTCCCTTCTGCATCGTCTCTGCTGAACGCAAAAGTCGCTTGGGTCAAGTCATTCGTTCCAAAAGAGAAGAAATCTGCATATTTTGCTACATCGCTAGCAGTCAGAGCCGCCCTTGGTGTTTCTATCATGGTCCCAACTTTGTAATCAACCCTCACTCCTTTCTTTTCCATAACTTCTCTTGCGATTCTTTCAATTATTTCTCTTGCCCTTCTCAGTTCCTCTGCTTCAGCAACCTGTGGGACCATAACTTCTAGGTCAACGCTTACGCCTTCCTTCACAAGCTCTGCAGCAGCTTCAAATAGAGCAGAGCTCTGGGCTTCATAAATTTCAGGATAGCTCATCGCAACCCTTACTCCTCTGTGTCCCATCATAGGGTTATGTTCAGACAATTCAAGAACTCTCTTCAGAAGTGCGTTCTTCTTTTCGTATTCCTCTGACCCTGGCTTTTGAACTTCAAGCCTGGCTACATCGGCTATCAGCCCTTCTACTTTTGGCAAAAATTCGTGAAGTGGTGCATCAAGGAGCCTGACGGTTACTGGAAGCCCGTTCATAACCTTCAAGATCTCTTTGAAATCATTTTTCTGAAGCTCTTTCAGTTCTTCAAGGTACTTTATCCTTTCTTCCCTGCTTCCGGCTAGTATCATCGATTGCACTATTGCAAGCCTCTCCTCCGAACCGAACATCCTCTCTGTTCTCGTGAGGCCTATCCCCTCTGCTCCGAAAGACCTGGCCCTTGAAGCAGCAGACGGGGTATCTGCGTTTGCCCTTACCTTTAACCTTCGTATCGAGTCAGCCCAGCCTAAAAGAGTGCTTACATCTTTGGTAAGTTCTGGTTCAACCATTGCAACCTGTCCTAGGTAGACCTTACCTGTGCTCCCATCTATTGTTATGATATCTCCTTTCTTGACCATGATGCCGTTGACCTCGAAGACCTGCCTTGCAAGGTCTATCTTTATCTCTTCAGCACCAACTATACATGGTTTACCCATTCCTCTTGTTACTACTGCAGCATGGCTAGTCTTTCCCCCTCTGCTGGTCAGAACTCCTTCGGAAGCTGCAATACCTGCAATGTCTTCAGGTGCAGTTTCTGGCCTTACCAATATTGCAGCTTCTCCTCTTTCCTTTGCACTTACAGAGTCTTCATCAGTGAATACGACCTTCCCTGCAGCTGCACCTGGTGAGGCAGCTATCCCCATTGCTATTGGCTTATCTTTGGCTGTTGGGTCAACCTGCCTGTGAAGAAGCTGGTCTATCTGCTCAGGCTCAACCCTTGCAATAGCCTCCCTCTCATTTATCAGCCCTTCGTATACCATATCCACAGCTATCTTTACTGCAGCCTGCGCAGTTCTCTTGCCTGTTCTGGTTTGAAGCATGTAAAGCTTCCCCCTCTCTATTGTAAACTCAACATCTTGCATATCTTTGAAGTACTCTTCAAGCTTTCTTGCAGTCTCAACCAGTTGTGAATATGCGTCTGGAAGATGCTCCTGCATATTTTCTATAGGCAAGGGCGTCCTGATACCTGCTACAACATCCTCTCCTTGAGCCTTCGTCAGGTACTCGCCATATAACTTTCTTTCTCCAGTGCTGGGGTTTCTTGTGAATGCAACACCGGTTGCTGAATTTTCATCGTAATTACCATACACCATTTCAACTATATTGACCGCTGTTCCCAATTCTTCTGAGATTCTGTAAATCCTCCTGTATTCTTGGGCTCTCGGGTTATACCAAGAATCAAATACTGCCGCAATTGCCATAAATAGCTGCTTGTAAGGGTCTTGAGGTATATCCTGACCAGCAGTTTCAATCGTCTTTTTCCTGAATTTTACTATTACATTTTTCCAGTCATCAGCAGTTAATTCAATATCATTTTTTGCTCCTTTCTCTGCCTTAACCTCCGCTATTATCCTTTCATATTCTTCTCCTGGTACTTTAAGCACTATTTTTCCGAAGAGCTGTATGAACCTTCTGTAGGTATCATAGGCAAACCTGGCATCACCACTAATCTTCTCCAGTCCTTCTGCTACAGGATCATTGATACCAAGATTGAGCACTGTATCCATCATTCCCGGCATAGAAAACGGCGCACCTGACCTTACAGAAACGAGCAGAGGATTGCTTGGGTCTCCAAACCTTTTTCCAGATTTTCTCTCTATATCTCCAATCTTCTTCCTCACTTCTTCTTCAAAACCTTCAGGAAAAGAGCGATTCCTGGCAAAATATTCCCTGCACATTGCTGTTGTTATAACCGCTCCAGAAGGAACTGGCAGGCCCAGCTTTACCATTTCAACTAACCCATATCCCTTACCGCCCAGCTCAAACTTTCCCAGGCCCAGCCTTGACGCTTCTTCAAACGTATAAATTTCCAGACTAGAAGTCATCGGCGCTTAGTATAATTACAAGTCCTTATAATGTTGACTTGAGCATCTTTTGAATGAATATAGGTAATTTGATTTAAAAAGCGCTACTGAACAGCCAGCATAGTCAGGGTTGACCTGACCTTGCTCATTCTTCTTATCTTCCACGTAATCAGTTCTTTCAACTTCTCTGCAGATTCTGCTTCCAGCTTCACTATAGTGTCGTATACACCATATACTCTGTATGCCTCCTTTATTTCTGGAATACCCTTAAGCGACTGCAGTACTTCCTCTTCTCCTCCTGGCTCAACGTTTAGGAGTACGAATGCTGTTGGCATGCAGCATACGGCATCAGACCGCATTTATAACCCTTTTTCAGTAATACTGGCTTTGCTGCAGCAGATTGTTTATAGTTCCTAAAAATCATTCGGACAGATGAAGAATATCGCATGTATTGATTCCATCAAATCATGTACTTCTTTACTTCTTCACTGTCAGCTGCCACTACAGAGATCTCCTTGATTGTCGCATCATTCTTGTCGAAGAACCTAACAATTACGCTCTTATCCCTAGGGGCATCGCTGTATCTGGCACAGATAGAAGCTGCTATATCTTCCTTTCCTGAGCCCTGCATAAGGCATGTTGGCCCTACGTAATCTTTAGCAGCCAGCAAAACCTCATCTTCTGCTGCAAGCAGCATTATTTCGTTGTTTTCAACCATGTTTCTCCCTACTATCAGTTTGGATTCCTCTGAAAGTCTGAAGTGCCTGCCAACCTTAAGCAGCTGCACATCTCTATATCCAACTTCGCTCTTATGCTCAAATAGGTCTTTCAGCCTCCTTGAATATGCCTTTTCGGTTAAAATGCAGCCTCCTGCTGGATTCGGATATCTTCCTATACCAAGCTGCTCAGCAAGTTTAATCTGCACCTTTCTTGACCTTCCGCTTATATCGAGCAACCTGCTTCTGTCTACAAGACCTTTTTTCTCAGCTTCTGTAGGCTGAAGCAACTTTGCAGAGAGAGGTCTCAGTATTTTTCCTGATAGACCTGATTCTTCCTCTATTATCTTCATCGCCCTTAGGTTCTGAGACATCGGTCTTTGGCCTAGCACTTCTCCTGTCACTAAGAAGTCAGCCCCTATTTCTTCCATGACCTTCTTTCCTTCCCTAAACATCATTATCCTGCAATCTATGCATGGGTTCATACCTGAGCCCCTGCCATATTTAGGATTCCTGACCATTGCTATGTATTCATCACCAAGCTCTCTTGCAATCCATCTGACGTTGTTCTTTCTTGCGATATCAGAAACGTCTCCTGCACATGCCCCTGCCCCACAATCGAAATTGCAGAAAGGTGTCTTGAGGCTCAGTGCTACAGTCTCTACTCCCAAACTCTTTGTTATAGCTAAGGCTAGACTGCTATCCAAACCTCCCGATAACATAACCACTGCCTTTGGTCTTTTCTTCTCTTCAGCCATCCTCCTTGACAGATAATCGATGCATTAATCATCTTTTCGCAGTTTTAAGTGGATGTTAGGGGCTTGGGAAAGCGCTGACATCCTCCACGCCCCTAAAAGGTGTGGGGTTCCCGATTTGTAGGCGCTCTTCATGGTGCCTCATCCTATCGGGTCCAAGGGCTGTGCCAGAACAACCCATGCCATGGAGATATAATATAATATGATATGATATAATATGATATACCCCATGGCTCGCTTTGTTTGTTCGCTGGAGCTTCCTGCCTCCCATTTCGGTATGGGGCCTTATTCCAGCCTTTGGACATCCATAACACATCCGAGCAGACCAGCTCAATAGACTATTATTCATGG
>Ga0080006_1155106_pt1 | contig 28998 bp, 25 predicted proteins | sample RS3BMetagenome_FD_69209 | JGI IMG/M metagenome (GOLD analysis project Ga0080006, IMG submission 69209) | Ferric oxide microbial mat and aquatic microbial communities from Rainbow Spring, Yellowstone National Park, USA - RS3B (SPADES... ...
CTCGGAGACCACCAGGTGACCCCCGGGGCGCAGAAAGGGAGCGGCGCACTCGGCAGTGACCGCCGGAGGCCCGAAGGACCGCGCCAGGACGCAGTCGAAAGAGCCACGGAGCTCCACCCGCCGCCCGGCTTCTTCGGCCCGGGCACGGACGACGACGACCCGGTCGGTCACCTCCAGACCGGCAGCCGAGCTCAGCAGGAAGTCGGTGCGCCTCTCGCCGGCGTCGAGCAGCACGAGGCGGGCGTGGGGGAGGGCGCGGGCTACCACCAACCCGGGGAGTCCGCCACCCGACCCAAGATCGAGGATCCTGCCATCCCAGGCCGCCGCGCCGGCGGGCGGCGTCCCGGCGGCGGGCGGGGGAGCGAGGGTGGCGAAGCCCAGGGCGTGCTCGAGGTGCGACACCACCGGACCGGGGCCCAGGAAACCCAGTCGTTGGGCTTCCTCCAGCACCGCCGTCAGCGCCTCCCGGTCGGCCCGGGAGAGGGTCGCTCCACTCGAAGGCGGGCCGGTCATCCCGCCGGCCTGGTCGCTCAGCCGGCGGGGGCGATGACGATATAGCGGGTGGGGTCCTCGCCCTCGGAGCGGGTGACGACCCCTTCGATCTGATTGATGCTGTCGTGGACCACCTTGCGGTCCGCCGGCGACATCGGCTCGAGTGCCCGTTCGGTGCCCGACTCGAGCACCTCTTGGGCCACCTGCTCGCTGAACCGCTGCAGGGCAGCGGCCCGGCGCTCCCGGTACCCTGCGACATCCACCAGGATCCGGTCGGTGCGACTGGGGAACCGTCGTTGCACGGCGGTCCGGGTGACGTCCTGCAACGCCGCCAGGGTGGTGCCGCGGGGACCGATGAGCAGGCCGAGCTCGTCGCCAACGGCCGCCACCTCGACCGTCTCGTCGTCGACGACCCGGGTATCGAGCGTGGCGGTCATCCCGAGCTCGTCGAACAGGCCCTGCAGGAAATCCCGAGCCACCTCTGCCTGCTCCTGCAGGGTCATGCCTTCGGCCATGCCGACCTCCTTCGCCGCGGAAGCCGGCTCGGTTCGCCGGCTCCCCTCAGACCCGTTCTGTGAGGCGCCGTCCTTGCGACGGCCACCGTCGTCCTCGCCGGTCCGGCTCGCTTCGCCGGCAGGACCGGTGCGGCCCTCAGCCGACCGGGTGCTCCGGCCGCGGCGGCGACGGGCCGATCGGCTCGTCCCGCTCCCCGAAGGGGACCGGCCACCGTCGTCCTCGCCGGCCCGGCTCGTTCCGCCGGCAGGGCGGGAGGCGGCAGGGGGCCGCTGGGACGAGCCCCGATCCTGCTCACCCCGCCCTCGTTCGCCAGGCCGATGCGAGCGCTTCGGCCGGGGCCGCACTGGGCGGACCCGAGCCCGAACCCGGGCCTCGCCCCGAACCCGCCCGAACAGCCCGGTGCGGGGCTCGGCCACGACGACCAGTTCGGCGTCGGACTCCGCCACCCCGAGCTGCTCGAGCGCGGCCTCCTTCGCCTCGTCGATCGTTTTGCCGGTGACCTCGACCCACTCCACGCCTCAGCGCGCCTTTCTCGCTCGCTTTGCCTTCGACCTCGGATGCGCCTTCGGTGTCGCGCCGACGCCGTTCGACCCGGCGCGCCCCGGCTGCCGACCACCCCCGGTCCCCTTTCCCGTGGTGCCCTTCGGCCGGGCACCGGCGGGGCGCGGGGGGCGCTTGGTCGCGGTCCCGTTGCCGTTGGCCGCCTGCTCCAACGCCGCCGGGGCCCCTGGTCCCTCGGGCCCCCCGGATTCCTTCTGACCGCCTCTCGCCGCCTTCTCGGGCGCCCGGTCCTCCTGGGGGCGACTGCCGAGCAGGGCGCTCATGACCCCGCCGGCCGGTCGCGGCGCGCCGCCGATCTGCCGCTCCCCGGGTCGTTGCACGAGGCCGGTCCGGAAGATGACGTCCTGGGTGGCGATCCGGACGATGGTCGAGACAATCATGTAAAGGACAACCCCTACAGGGATCAGAAAATAGATGTAGGCAAAGATCAGCGGCATGATCTTCTGCATCGCCTGCATCTGCGAATTCATCTGAGCCGCCGCCTTGTTCCGCTTGGTCATCTGGCTCATCTGGACGTACTGAAGTAGCACGGCAACTGCGACAAAGGCAAAGTACGGAATGTAGTCGTACCAGAACGCGTGGTGGGCGAACGGTCTGAGGGCTAGGTTGAGCCCCAATGAGTGCATGACGCCATGGCTCGCCACCAGGTTCTTGTACATCTTGGAACTGTGGGGAATATAGTTCGGCCTGGCGATCGTCCGGGTGACTGTCTTACCGGCCACCTGGGTATGCACGGTGACGGTATTTGCCAATCCCCGCAGGACGTCGTACAACACGATCAGGGCCGGCATCTGGAGGAACATCGGTAGACAGCCGCCGGTGGGGCTCACCCCTTGTTCCCGGTAGAGCCGCATCATCTCCTGGTTCAACTGCTCGCGGTTCTCGGCGCCCTTGTACTTCTGCCGGAGTTTCTGGATCTCCGGTTGCAGCGCCTGCATCGCCAGCATCGAGCGGGTGCTCTTGATCGTGAGCGGGGTGAGCAGCGCCATGATCAGGATCGTCAGGATGACGATCGAGGCGGCGTAGTCGGGGACGATCCCGTAGATGAATGCCAGCACGCTGGCGATGGCGATGAACAAGGGGTGGAAGATCTGTCCAATCGCCTTGAACAGGGCGTTCTCGGCCAGGAGGGGGACGAGGTGGGGGAGGGCGGTCACCGGTGCCTCCGGGAGCTCGGGGTCTCAGCCGGGACCAGGTCGATCCCGTGGGCGCCGAACGGGTGGCACCGCGACACCCGGCGCAGCGCCAGCCACCCGCCATGCCAGGCACCGTGGCGCTCGACCGCCTCCAAGGCGTAGGTCGAGCACGACGGCAAGAACCGGCACGGCGACGGGTGGCCGGACCGGGCGGCCTGGTACCCGCGGACCACTGCGATGAGCAGGCGGGCGGTCCGGGTCGGGGTGGCGCTCATCGCCCGCGGGCCGTCCGGGCGTCGGCCACGGCGACGGCGCCGGCGACGGCGTCGCCGACACAGCCGACCAGGGTCGAGTAGGGGAGCGACGCCGCGTCCAGGCCGGCACCGACGAGGTAGGCACCGGGTCGGATCTCGGACGGCGGCAGTGCCGAGAGTGCCGCCCGCAGGCGCCGGCGAATGCGGTTGCGGGTGACCGCACCGCCGACCCGTCGGCCGACGTTGAACGCCACCGTCGCCCGATCCTGGTCGCCTCCAGGGGGCGGGCGGAGGTAGCGGACGTCGACTGGACCGGACGCGCCGCGCCCATTCGGTCTCCTGAGCTGGGAAAACGTTTGCCGGTGCCGGATCGGCCCGAGGGGGGCGGTCATCGTCGCCCTCACACGGTCAGCCGATGGCGCCCCTTGAGCCGTCTCGCCCGCAGGATCGCTCGTCCGCCCCGCGTGGCCATGCGCCGGCGGAAGCCGTGCGTCTTCGCCCGCTTGCGCGTGTTGGGTTGGTAGGTTCGCTTCACGTCCGGCACGCCTTTCGCCGCTGCCCCGGGTGCCGGCTACTCCGGTCCCCGGCAGGAAGAGGGGTCGACCGTCGGCCCGCGCTTTGTTCTGCGGCGAGCACGATGCCGACAGACCATGCTAGGCGCGATCGCCTGCTCCCACTAGTCGGACGCCCGCCGTCCCACTAGTCGGCCGTGCCGGCACGGTGTACGTTCGAACGGCCACGGTCGCAGCTGTGGTCCACACCTGTGGACCAGGTTGTGGACGGTCGGTCGGGCGGGCTCGCGGAGGAGCAGGTGAACGGAGCGAACGGGCTGTGGACGCGCTGTGCGGCGTCCCTTCGTGAGCAAGTCTCGGAGACCACGTGGCAGATGTGGCTCTCGAGCGTCGCGCCGCTCGCCGTCGATGACGACACACTGGTGCTGGCGGTACCGAACGTCCTCGTACGCGACCGCGTGGCGACCCGGTTCCTCCCGTTGATCGAGGAGACGCTGGCCACGATCGCCGGCGAGCCGATGCGGGCGCGGTTGCGGGTGGTCGAGCAGACGGCCGAACCGGCCGAACCGGCCGACGCCGGGCCGGTCCTCCTCGACGCCGTGCGCGGCGGCGGTGGGATCGGCGCCGCGCCGACGCGCCCGCTCGGCGCCGCGCCGACGCGCCCAGGATCCGGCGGTCGGCACCACCAGTCGCCCGAGGCCGAGCCGACGGTCGCCTTGGACCGCCGCTTCCTGTTCGACACCTTCGTCGCCGCGTCGTCGAACCGTCTGGCTCACGCCGCCGCCCAGGCCGTCGCCGAGACGCCGGGCCGTTCGTACAACCCGCTCTTCATCTACGGCGACTCGGGGCTGGGAAAGACCCACCTCCTCCACGCCATCGGGAACTACGTCCAGGAGAACTTCCCGATGCGCAAGGTGCTCTACGTCACCACCGAGACATTTCTGAACGACTTCGTCGACTCGCTGCGGATGTCGACCACCATCGCCTTCAAGCGCCGCTACCGGGAGTGCGACGTCCTGCTCATCGACGACGTCCAGTTCATGGAGAACCGTGAAGGGCTCCAGGAGGAGTTCTTCCACACCTACAACGACCTCCACGGCGCCGGCAAACAGATCGTGCTCACCGCCGACCGGCCGCCCAAGTCGATCGAGACCCTCGAGGACCGCCTTCGCAGCCGTTTCCTCTCCGGGCTGATCACCGAGATCGACCCGCCGGACTTCGAGACCCGGCTGGCCATCCTCCGCTCGAAGGCCGAGGCCGACCACGACGACATGCCCGACGACGTGCTCGAGTTCATCGCCACCCACGTGAAGAACAACATCCGCGAGCTCGAGGGCGCCCTCATCCGGGTGACCGCCTTCGCCAGCCTCAACCGGGAGCCGATCTCGCTCGCCCTCGCCGAACGGGTCCTCTCCGACATCGTCTCGGCCGGGGAACCACGCCGGATCACCCCGCAGATGATCCTCGAGGCCACGGCGGCGAGCTACGGGTTCGGGGTCGACGCCATCTGCGGGCCCAGCCGGACCCGGCCGCTGGTCACCGCCCGCCAGGTGGCGATGTACCTGGTACGGGACCTCACCGACTACAGCTACCCGGCGATCGCCCGGGTCTTCGGCGGCCGTGACCACACCACGGTCATCCATGCGGTCGACAAGATCACCAAGCAGATGAAGGAGCGGCGGCAGCTCTACGACCAGGTCACCGAACTGCGGCTGGAATTGAAGAACGGTACGTGAGCCGGTCATCCCCTCGCGCACCCTGGCGCCGCCATCCTGTGGACGCCGGTCGGGCGACCTGGGGACGGGCACCTGGCGCGTCCCCAGCCGTCCCCAGCCACGAGTGCCGCGACGGCGCTGCGTCCACCGCGGCCGGACCGGCGGTGGACCGCCGATCGGGTGCTGACCAGCCCTTCGGGCTCCCGGTCCACAATCCACAGCACCTACTACCTCTATCGAAGGGAATTACGCTTCCGGTGCATCGCAGGCACGCCGCTGGGCGAAAGGACACGGTCCGGTGAAGTTCCGATCCGAACGCGATTCGTTGGTCGACGCCATCTCCACCGCCGGGCGAGCCGTCGGAGGACGTGGCTCCTCGTCGGTCGTCCTCTCGGGGTTGCTGTTGCGCTGCGACGGCAACCGCCTCGTGGCCATCGGGACCGATCTCGACCTGACGATCAAAGTCGAGCTCGAGGTGATCGGGCTGGAAGACGGTGCGGCGGTCGTGCCGGCGCGGTTGTTGGTCGACATCGTGCGTTCGCTCGAGCCTGGGGCGGTGACCGTCGAAGGGGGAGACGACAGCGAGAAGGTGGAGATCGCCGCCGCCCGCTCTCGCTTCGGGCTCCGGTCGTACCCGGTGGTCGAGTTCCCGTCGGTCTCGGTCGCCGACGGCGTCGGCGTCGGTCTTCCGGGCCCGATGCTGGCCGAGGGGCTGCGACAGGTGGTGCGGGCGGCGTCGAGCGACGACGCCCGGCCGCTCCTCACCGGGGTGCTGATGGCGAACGAGCAGGGTGCGGTCCGACTGGTGGCCACCGACTCGTACCGGTTGGCGATGCGAGACCTCGAGGGCACGAAGGGGGTGACCGACGCCGGCGGCATGCTGGTGCCGGCGCGGGCGCTGGTCGAGCTCCAGCGCCTCACCAGCAGCGGCGACGGCGACGGCGTCGACGAGATCACGGTGAGCACCGGCGACCACGAGATCACGTTCAGCCGCGGCCCGGTGCGGATCAGCACCCGGCTGCTCGACGGCACGTACCCGGACTACCGTCAGCTGATCCCCGAGCACTACCCGAACCGCCTCCACGTGGGGAAGGAGTCGCTGGTGGCGGCGCTGCGACGGGTCCGCCTGCTGGTGCGGGACAACACGACGCCGGTGCGGCTCTCGATGCGCCCCGGCGGGGTCGACCTGACGGTGGTGTCCCAGGAGGTGGGGGACGCCTCGGAGTCGGTGGACGGCGATTTCACCGGGGAGGACATGGTGATCGCCTTCAACCCGAGCTACCTGATCGACGGGGTCGAGGCGGTGGCCGGGGACGAGGTGGTGATCGAGACCGGTGACCCGTCCCGGCCGGCCACGGTGCGCGGTGCCGAGCGCGACGACTTCCAGTACCTCCTCATGCCGGTGCGGGTGTCCTGACGCCCGAGCGCCCGACGGTCAGCCTCCGGCGGCTCGAGGTGGTGGACTTCCGCTCGTTTTGCAGCGGCGAGCTGGAACCGGACCCGGCGGGGACGACAGTGTTGACCGGCCCCAACGGCAGCGGCAAGACGAGCCTGCTCGAGGCGGTCGGGTACGCGACGACGCTGCGGTCGTTCCGTGGCGCCACCCGCGGGGCGATGGTCCGCACCGGCGCCGACCGGGCGATCGTGCGGGCCACCCTCGAACGTGACGGGCGCCCGGTGATGGTCGAGGCCGAGCTGGTCGCCGCCGGTCGCTCGCGAGCCCAGCTCAACCGCCAACCGGTCCGTTCTCGCTACGAGCTGGCCCAGGTGGTGGCGGTGACGGTGTTCTCGCCCGGGGACCTCGGGCTGGTCCAGGGCCCGCCAGCAGGCCGTCGGGAGCTGCTCGATCAGGCACTGGCGGCCATCGACCCGCAGGCGGTGTCGCTGCTCGAGCGGGTGGAACGGGTGCTGCGCCAACGGGCGGCCCTGCTGCGCCAGGCCGGCGCCCGGGCGGGCGGCGAGGTGCTCGGAAGTCTCGACGTGTGGGACGAGCGCCTGGCCGGGGCGGGGGAGGAGCTGGCCGACCGCCGCCGCCGCCTGGTGGCCGACCTCGTCCGGCCGGTGGCCGAGGCATACGACGCCCTGGTGATCGGGGGGGACGACGGGGTCGGCGAGGCGGTCACCCTGCGCTACGAGCGCTCGTGGGAAGGGCCGCTGTCCACCGCCCTGGCCGAGGCCCGCCGGGACGACCTGCGCCGGGGGGTCAGCACGGTCGGTCCCCATCGCGACGACCTGGTGCTCGGGCTCGGCGGGCGAGACGCCCGCACCCAGGCCTCCCAGGGCCAGCAACGCTGCCTCGCCCTCTCGCTGCGCCTGGCAGTGCACCGTCTCGTCACCATCGAGACCGCGTCGCCGCCGCTCCTGTTGCTCGACGACGTCTTCAGCGAGCTCGACCCGGCACGCAGCCGGGCACTGGTGCGGTCGTTGCCGACCGGGCAGGCGCTGCTGACCACCGCCGTCCCGCTGCCCGGCGGGGTCGAGGTGGCCAAGGTGGTGCCGGTCGGGTGAGCGGGCCACCACCCCCGAGCAGGTGGCGAGGACCGAGGCAGGACGCCGGCCCGCGGCCGCTGTCCGAGTCGCTCGCCCAGGCGGTCTCCCGGCTCGGCGAGGCCGGGCCGGCACAGCTGTCGGCGATCTTCAACCGTTGGGACGAGGTGGCCGGCCCGGTCCTCGCCCGCCACGTGCAGCCGCTTCGGATCAGCGGGGGAGTGCTGGTGGTGGCGGCCGACCACCCGGCGTGGGCGACCGAGGTGCGGACGATGGCCGCCTCCTTGCTCGAGCGGGTGGGCGAGATCGCCGGCGAGGTTCCCGACCGCCTCGAAGTGACCGTTCGCCGGCCCGGAGGTGGCTCGCAGAAAGCACGGAATCACCGGCCTGTCGGGTAGAATGGGTCGTCCGCACCGGATAGGACGGCCGACCAGGGACCGGGGGTCCGGAGCGCACAACGGACTGTTCTCATGCGAAAGGGCGCGCCCGTGGGGCCGAAGCGGGAGATCCACGTTGGCAGGTGACAGAACGGGGTACGACGCCGGGGACATCACGGTGCTCGAGGGTCTGGAGCCGGTCCGGATGCGTCCGGGCATGTACATCGGCTCGACCGGCCCGACAGGACTGCACCACCTGATCTGGGAGGTCGTCGACAACGCCGTCGACGAGGCGATGGCCGGGTACTGCAGCCGGATCGACGTGACGCTGCTGGCGGACGGCGGCTGCCGGGTGGTCGACGACGGCCGCGGCATCCCGGTGGACCCGCACCCCCAGTACCCCGACCGCTCGGCGGCCGAGATCGTCCTCACCACCCTCCACGCCGGCGGCAAGTTCGGCGGGGCGGGCTACAAGGTGTCGGGGGGCCTCCACGGCGTCGGCGTCTCGGTGGTCAACGCCCTCTCGACGAGGCTGGTGCTCGAGATCGACCGGGGCGGCCAGCACCACGTGCTGCGCTTCAAAGACGGCGGGACGCCGGAGGGGGCGCTCGAGGTGACCGGGCCGGCCCCGCGCGGGCGGACCGGGACGACCGTGACGTTCTGGCCGGACGCCAGCATCTTCGAGGAGGTGGAGTTCCGGGCCCAGACGGTGACCGAGCGCCTGCAGGTGATGGCCTTCCTCAACAAGGGCCTCGAGATCAGGTTCAGCGACGAGCGCGACGGCGGCAAGAAGGAGACCTTCCGCTACAACGGCGGGATCGTCGACTACGTGAAGCACCTCAACGCCTCAAAGGAATCGCTCTTCCGCAAGGTGGCCTCGTTCCAGCAGTCCGAGGACGCCCACGAGGTCGAGGTGGCGCTGCAGTGGAACACCGGGTTCCACGAGAGCATCTTCTCGTTCGCCAACGGCATCTCGACCACCGAGGGCGGGATGCACGAGGAGGGTTTCAAGAAGGCGCTGACCAACGTGGTCAACCGCTACGCCAGGTCGCGCAACCTCTTGAAGGAGAAGGAGGAGAACCTCGACGGCAAGGACATCCGCGAGGGGTTGACGGCGATCGTGTCGGTGCGCCTCAAGGACCCGCAGTTCGAGGGGCAGACAAAGGCCAAGCTCGGCAACGTGCCGATCCGCTCGTTGGTCGAGCGGGCGACCAACGAGAAGCTGGCCGAGTGGCTCGAGGAGAACCCGACCGAGGCCAACCAGACGGTGAAGAAGGCGCTGACGGCCCAGCGGGCCCGGGTCGCCGCCCAGCACGCACGTGACCTGACCCGCCGCAAGTCGGGCCTCGACGGCGCCGGGCTGCCGGGGAAGCTCATCGACTGCTCCTCACGCGACCCGCGCGAGTCCGAGCTGTTCATCGTCGAGGGCAACTCGGCCGGGAGCTCCGCCAAGGACGCCCGCGACCCGCGGACCCAGGCGATCCTGCCGATCCGGGGCAAGATCCTCAACGTCGAGCGGGCCCGCATCGACAAGATGCTGAAGAACGCCGAGATCCAGGCGCTGATCGCCGCCATCGGCGGCGGGCTGGCCGAGGACTTCGACGTGGCGAAGATCCGCTATCACAAGGTGATCATCCTGGCCGACGCCGACGTCGACGGCAGCCACATCAGGACGCTTCTGCTCACGTTCTTCTTTCGCCAGATGAAGCCGCTGGTCGAGGGCGGCTTCGTCTACGTCGCCCAGCCGCCGCTGTACTCGACGCGGGTCGGCAAGGAGAAGATCTACCTGAAGGACGACAACGCCAAGGACGCATTCCTGGCCGCCAACCCGAACCACAAGGAGGACTTCCAGCGGCTCAAGGGTCTCGGCGAGATGGACTTCCACGAACTGCGCGAGACGACGATCGACCCGACCAAGCGGTCACTGCTCCAGATCAGCGTCGAGCAGGCAGCGCTGGCCGACGACGTCTGCTCGGTGCTGATGGGTGACGACGTCGAGCTGCGCCGTCATTTCATCCAGACCAACGCCAAGGACGTCCGTTTCCTCGACATCTGAGGTCGCGCCCGCCATGCCACCCCGCCGCAGAACCACCACCGACGCCGCCACCAACGGCAACGGCAGCTCGCCCGACGCCGACGCGCCGGTGATCGGCTTCATCGAGCCGATCGACTTCCAAGAGGAGATGGAGCGCTCGTACCTCGAGTACTCCATGTCGGTCATCGTCAGCCGGGCGCTGCCCGACGTCCGCGACGGTCTCAAGCCGGTCCACCGGCGGATCCTCTATTCGATGTTCGACCAGAACCTCCGGCCGGACCGCCCGCACGTGAAGTGCGCGGCGGTTGTCGGTGAGGTCATGGGGACCTACCACCCCCACGGCGACTCGGCGATCTACGACGCCCTCGTCCGGATGGTGCAGGAGTTCTCGATGCGCCACCCGCTGGTCGACGGGCACGGGAGCTTCGGCGGTCCCGGTCCCGACGAGGGTCCGGCGGCGATGCGCTACACCGAGTGCCGGCTCCAGACCCTCACCTTGGACCTCGTGGCAGCGATCGACGAGGAGACAGTCGACTTCGTCCCGAACTACTCGAACAGCGCCGAGGAGCCGGTCGTCCTGCCGGCCCGGTTCCCGAACTTGCTGGTCAACGGCTCGCAGGGGATCGCCGTCGGGATGGCGACCAACATCCCGCCGCACAACCTCGGCGAGGTGATCGACGCCACAGTGCATCTCCTCGAGCACCCCGAGTCGACCCCTGACGAGCTGATGCAGTTCGTGAAGGGCCCGGATTTCCCGACCGGGGCGCAGATCCTCGGGCGACAGGGGATCCTCGACGCCTACCGCACCGGCCGCGGCTCGATCCGGATGCGGGCGGTGGCCGAGATCGAGGAGGGCCGGGACGCCACCCGGATCGTCGTCACCGAGCTCCCGTACCAGACGTCGGTCGGGGTGATCGCCCAGAAGATCGACGATCTCGTGAAGTCCGGCGACCTCGACGGGATCGCCGAGGTCCTCGACTCGTCGGCCGGCAAGCAGACCCGGCTGGTCATCCGCCTCAAGCGCGACGCCAACGCCAACGTCGTGCTGAACAAGCTCTACAAGCACACGCCGATGCAGACGAGCTTCGGCGTCAACATGCTGGCGCTGGTCGACGGCGTCCCGCGGACCCTCAACCTGGCCCAGGCCCTCGGGTACTACGTCGACCACCAGATCGAGGTGGTCACCCGCCGGAGCCAGTACCGGTTGCGCAAGGCCCAGGATCGGGCCCACATCGTCGACGGACTGCTGCGGGCGATCGACATGCTCGACGCCGTGATCGCCGCCATCCGGGCGAGCGACGACCGCCCGGCGGCCCGGACCGCCCTGATGACCGAGCCGTTCTCGTTCAGCGAGGCGCAGGCCAACCACATCCTCGACATGACCCTCGGACGGCTGACCCGACTCGGGCGCACCGAGCTCGAAGAGGAGATGGCGAAGCTGAGGGAGACGATCGCCGAGCTCGAGGCGATCCTCGGCGACCCGGCCAAGCTGCGGGCGGTGATCCGCGACGAGATGGTGGTCATCCGGGACAAGTTCGCCGACGACCGCCGCAGCGTGATCACGCACGACCCCGGCGAGCTCGGGATGGAGGACCTGATCGACGACGAGGAGATCGTCGTGACGATGACGGCCGTCGGCTACATCAAGTCGGTGTCCGCCGCCGCCTTCCGCACCCAGGGACGGGGTGGCCGGGGCGTCCAGGGAGCCCGGCTGAAGGAGGAGGACCTCGTCACCCATGTGGTCCACACCTCCGCCCACGCCTACCTCCTCCTCTTCTCGAACAAGGGTCGGGTGTTCCGACTGCGGGGCCACGAGGTGCCGATGAAGGAGCGGACGGCACGGGGCACCGCGCTGGTCAACCTGTTGCCGCTGGGCAACGACGAGAAGATCCAGGCGATCGTGCCGACGCGGGACTTCCCGGCCGACCACTTCCTGTTGTTCGCCACTGCGCAGGGGCAGGTGAAGAAGACCCCGTTCAGCGAGTACGACAAGTCGCGGCGCGAGGGCTTCATCGCCATCAACCTCCGCGGCGGCGACGAGCTCGTCCGGGTGGTGGCCACCACCGGGGGCGACGACATCTTCGAGGTGACCCGCAAGGGGATGACCATCCGCTTCTCCGAGGACGACGTCCGCCCGATGGGGCGCGACGCCGCCGGCGTCCGGGGGATCCGGCTGCGCGAGGACGACGAGGTCGTCTCGTGCGACGTCGCCAGGGACGAGTCGGACATCCTCATGGTGACCGACGCCGGCTACGGGAAGCGGACGAAGGTCGAGCGCTTCAACCGCCAGGCCCGGGGCGGCCAGGGGGTGCGCGGCATCCGCCTGACGGCGAGACGGGGTCGGGTCGTGGCCGCCTTCATGGTGGCCCTCGACGACGAGATCCTGCTCGTCTCGACCGGTGGTGTGGTCATCCGCACGGCCGTGCGCGAGATCGCCTCACAAGGTCGCGACGCCACTGGCGTCCGGGTGATGAACCTCGACGACGGGCAGTCGGTGGCGGCAGTCGCCCTGGTGTCGGGGTCCGAGTAGCCGGTCAGCCCCCGCCGGTCACCCGGATGGTGAACGGCGCCACCTGCGGCAGGTAGTAGCCGACGGTCTTGCCGCCGACCGAGAAGAACAGGTGGGCGGCCTTCGAGCCGACGTTCACCACCAGCTCGTGCTGGTGGGTGAACGTCTGGGTCTGGCCGGCGGCGAGGATGCCGGCGAAGAGGGGCGGCCCGCCGTTGGCGTTGTCCACCTGGACCCAGGCCTCGCCCCCGACCGCCGCTACCTGGGTGGTGAAGGTCGGCGCCCGCACGCTGAGCGCCACCCCGGTGGCCGAGGTCTGGCCGACGCTGAATGCCTGGGTCGTGGTCGGGGTGCCGATGGTCGTGCGGGCGCGGGCGTGGTGGCCGCCGGTGCGGCTGCCGCCGGTGCTGGCCGCCGGGGGGGTCGAGCCGTGGGTGAGGCCGAGGGTGCGGAGCCAGCTGGGCCGGAAGTGGTCCACGACCAGTCCGGCGACCCCGACGGCGATCGCCAGGACGACCAGTCCGACGGCCAGCTGGAGGAGCAGGGGGCTGCGCCCAGCCCGGGGCGGTGCCACCGTCGGCACCGGGCCGGTGTCGGCGATGACCGTCGGCACCTGGGCGGTCCGCTCCCCCCCGCCGGAGCCGCCGCCGGGCGGCCCGCCGCCGCCCCCCCAGGTGGTGGCCACCGGGGCGGTGTCGTCGGACGGAGCCGGCTTGAACGGCCGTCCGACCACCGGGACGGTGGCGGTGTCCTGCGGCGTCACCATCGGGAGCACCCCGGTCGCAGTGGCCGAGGGGGCACCGGCCGCCGCCGGGACCTTGGTCAGCTCAGGCGGCCGTCCCGCCCCGACGCCGGCCGGCGTCCGGCTGCCCGGCCAGAGGTCGATCAGGGCGAGGACGAGGCGCTCGCCGGGGAGGCCGAGGAAATTGGCGTAGGTGCGCAGCGACCGCAGCACCGCCATCCGGTCGATCGAGCGGTCGAAGGTGGCCGTCTCGAGGGCGTTGAGGTGCTCGAGCGGGAGCCCGGCCCGGAAGCTGACCTCTTCTAGACGGAGGCCCTGCCGAGTCCGGACGCGCCGCAGCATCCGCCCCAGCTCCGTCGCCGACGCGGGCGCACCCCCCTCGTTACGGCTCGGTGAGCGGTCGCGGCGCCGTTTCACCCCGCTCCTTTCCTCTTCTCGGGGACCGATCGTACCCGGCCCCTGGTCACGGGTTACTACCCCCCTTCTCGCCAGGCCAGACATCAGGGCCGACAGCTGACCCACAGGGACGCGGTGGACAATGAGCCGGGAGGTGCGTCCGGTGACCGAAGACGCCCGCGTGCTCGTCGTCGACGACGAGCCAGGCATCACCGACCTCGTGGCGATGGCCCTGCGCTACGAGGGCATGAAGGTCGAGGTGGCCCACGCCGGCCGGGAGGCGCTGGCGGCCGTGCCGACCTTCCGCCCCCACGTGATCGTCCTCGACGTCATGCTGCCCGACCTCGACGGGTTCGAGGTGCTCCGGCGCCTGTCGGCCGGCCACGACCGGGTGCCGGTGATCTTCCTCACCGCCCGGGGGGAGCTCGAGGACAAGCTCCGAGGCTTCACCCTCGGCGGGGACGACTACGTGACGAAGCCGTTCAGCGTCGAGGAGCTGATCGTCCGGACCCGGGCCCTCCTGCGCCGCACCCGCGACCTCGCCGCCGACAGCGGGATGCTCGGGTTCGACGACCTCGTGCTCGACGAGGAGAAGCACGAGGTCGTCCGGGCCGGCGCCACGGTCGAGCTCACCCCGACCGAGTTCAAGCTGCTGCACTACCTGCTGCTCAACGCCGAGCGGGTGGTGTCGAAGGCCCAGATCCTCGACCGGGTCTGGCAGTACGACTTCGGCGGGAACGAGAACGTCGTCGAGATCTTCATCAGCTCGCTCCGGCGCAAGCTCGAGGCGCAGGGCCCGCGCCTCATCCACACCGTGCGCGGCGTCGGCTACCGGCTTCGCCGGCCGGGTGCCACGTGACGCTGCGGACCCGGCTGCTCCTCGTCCTGGTCGGCCTGGTGGCCGCCGGGCTGGTGGTCGCCGACGTCGTCACCTACACCGAGCTGCGCTCCTTCCTGGTGCAGCGGATCGACCCCCAGCTGGAGGCCGCCTACCTCCCGGCCTCGCGCGAGCTGGCGGTGGCCAACAAGATCCCGGTGGGCGGGGTGCGGTTCCTGCACCGGTTCGGCGCCATCCAGACGACCACCAATCCGGCGCCGGACGGCAAGGGGACCGCCACCGTCCACCCCACGCAACTCCACGCCGGCGAGCACGCCGGGTTCTCGATCGCCTTCCCCGGCCCGGCGCTCTACACCGTGGCCGAGCTGGTCCACCAGGACGGCCACCTCTACGGCCAGCGGATCCCGTTCTACACCGGCGACCGCCCGGCGCCCCCGCCGCTGCTCCCCGACCCGCTGCCGCCGGCGACCGTCCGGGGGGGTGGCCAGGTCTTCTTCAGCACCCGGAGCGCCGCCGGCACCAGCTACCAGGTGCTGGCCAGGCCGCTCGGTACCCGCGGGCTGACGGTGGTGGTCGGGATCCCCCTCACCGAGGTCACCCAGACGACCGGGCACCTCCTGTGGATCGAGATCCTCGTGAGCGGGGCCGTGCTGCTCGGCCTCGGCGTGCTCGCCTGGTGGATCGTCCGGCGCGGGCTGCGCCCGCTCGAGGACATGGCGTCGACCGCCGGGGCGATCGCCGGCGGGCGGCTCGGACTCCGGGTGTCGCCGGCCGAGGACCAGACCGAGGTCGGCCGGCTCGGCCTCGCCCTCAACGCCATGCTCGGCGAGATCGAGCAGGCGTTCGCCGCCCGGGCCGCCTCCGAGGACCGGCTCCGGCGGTTCCTGGCCGACGCGTCGCACGAGTTGCGGACGCCGCTGACGTCGATCCGGGGCCACGCCGAGCTGTTCGACCTCGGCGCCACCGAGCACCCCGAGGACCTGGCCACCTCGATGCGGCACATCCGCGAGGAGGCTGGCCGGATGAACGTGCTCGTCGACGACCTGCTGCTCCTCGCCCAGCTCGACCAGCAGCGGCCGCTCGAGACCGCCCCGGTCGACCTGGTGGCGCTCGCCCGGCAGGCGGCAGCGGCGGTCGGGCTGGTCGCGCCGGGCTGCGAGGTGACCGTCGAGGGTCCGGCGGCGCTGGTGGCGATCTGCGACGCCGAGCGGATGCGCCAGGTGCTCGACAACCTCGTCGGCAACGCCGTCCGCCACTCACCACCCGGGTCGCCGGTGCTCGTGCGGGTGGGCGCCGAGGCGGACGCGGTCAGCGTCGAGGTCGAGGACCGGGGCCCGGGGGTGTCGCCGGAGGACGCCGAACGGATCTTCCAGCCGTTCTTCCGGGCCGACTTCGCGAGGGCCCGGTCGGCCGGCGGCGCCGGGCTCGGCCTGGCGATCGTCGCCGGCATCGTCCGCGCCCACGGCGGGACGGTCGGCGTCGGGCCGGGGCGTGACGGGGGCGCCTGCTTCTGCGTCCGGCTGCCGGGAGCCGCCGCCGGCTGAGTCCTCACCGGTCCTTCAGGCGGTCGACAGCCTGCGGACAGGTTCGTGGCCTTCACTGCCGCCATGGCCCTGCCCGACGTCGGACCGATGGTCGAGCGCGGACCGCAGCGCACCGAGGAGGTGCCGGCGCTGCCCCCGGTCGGCCCGCCCCGCCGCCGGCCGTCGCCACGCGCCATCGCCCTGTCGGTGCTGGTCGTCGCCGTGCTCGCCGGCGGCGGGACCGGGCTCGGGGTGTGGCTCTTCTCCGGGAGCGGGTCACCGTCGGCCGGGGCGACGGTGACGACGCAGGTCGTCTCGGTGAGCAGCGGGACGATGCAGCAGACGGTCACGTCGAGCGGCACACTCGAGCCGTCGCAGACGGCCGACCTCGACTTCGCAGTCCCGGGCACCGTCACCGCCGTCGACGTGAGCACCGGCCAGCAGGTGAGCGCCGGCCAGGCGCTGGCCACCGTCGGCGCAACCGCGCTCGAGGACCAGCTGTCGGCGGCCCAGGAGTCGCTGGACTCCGCCGAGGCTCGGTTGTCGGAGGACCAGTCGGCCGGGGCGGCGGCGAGCCAGCTCGACTCCGACCAGGCGGCGGTCACCTCGGCGGAGAACGACGTCGCGAGCGCCCAGACGGCACTCGGCGAGGCCACCCTCACCTCGACGATCAGCGGCACCGTGGCCTCGGTCGCCCTCGGCGTCGGCCAGCAGGTGACCGGCTCGGGGGGCACTGGCACCGCCAGCACCGGCTCGGGGGGCACCGGCACCGGCGGCACCGGCACCGGCGGCACCGGCTCGGGCGGCACCGGCACCGGCGGCACCGGGTCGTCGGCCGAGGTGGTCGTGGTGTCGACCGACAGCTTCGTCGTGGACACCACCGTCGACGACACCCAGGTCGGCCAGGTGAAGAACGGGGACCAGGCGGTGATCGTGCCGAGCGGATCGACGACCGACGTCTACGGCACCGTCTCTACGGTCGGCCTGATCGCCTCGTCGACCTCGGGCGTGGCCAGCTTCCCGGTCACGATCGCCGTCACCGGGACACCGAGCGGCCTCTACGCCGGGACGACCGCCAGTGTCTCGATCGTCGTCCAGCAGATCGACGACGCAGTGCAGGTGCCGAGCGCCGCCATCTCCTACGACAACGGCCAGCCGGCCGTGACCGAGTTGGTCGACGGCCGACACGTCACCCGGGACGTCACCACCGGGGTCAGCGCCAACGGCGACACCCAGATCACCTCCGGGGTCTCGCCGGGCGAGAAGGTGCTCGAGCGGGTCGTGACGTTCAAGGCCCCCAGCGGCTCGGCGGCCTCGAGCCTGTTCGGCGGCCGCCGGTTCTCGGGAGGCGGTGGCGCCTTCGTCGGCGGCGGCCTCGGAGGAACCGGCGCCTTCGGAGGACAGCCCAACGGTGTCTTCGGGGGGGCCGGTGGGTGACCCTCGATCGGCCGGGGCACCGGGCGACCGCTCGCCCACGCCGCCGGATGGCACGCCGGTGACGACGGCGCCGGTGATCGAGCTCGAGCAGGTCACCAAGGTCTACCGGACCGGCTCGCTGTCGGTCGCCGCGCTCCGCGGTATCACACTGCGGGTGGAGGAGGGCGAGTACGTCGCCGTCATGGGCCCGTCGGGGTCGGGAAAGTCGACCCTCATGCACATCCTCGGGTGCCTCGACGTGCCGACCTCCGGCCGTTACCGGCTGGCCGGCGCCGACGTCGGCGGGATGGCCGAGCGGCAGCTGGCCGAGGTGCGGAGCCAAGAGATCGGCTTCGTCTTCCAGCAGTTCAACCTGCTGGCGACCATGACCGCCCTGCGCAACGTCGAGCTGCCGCTCGTCTACGCCGGCGTCGACCGGGCAGAGCGGCGCCGGCGGGCGCTGGCGGCCCTCGGCCGGGTCGGTCTCGGCGACCGGGTGCAGCACCGGCCGGGCGAGCTGTCGGGTGGCCAGCAGCAACGGGTGGCGATCGCCCGGGCGCTCGTCACCGACCCGGCGCTGATCCTGGCGGACGAGCCGACCGGCGCCCTCGACTCGCAGTCGTCGGCCGAGGTCATCGCGTTGCTCAACGAGCTCCACCAGGCCGGCCGGACGCTCGTGCTGATCACCCACGACCCCGACGTGGCCGGCGCGGCGCAGCGGTCGGTCAGGCTGCGTGACGGCCTGCTGGTGGTCGAGGCGGTGGTGGTGTGAGCTGGTTCGAAACCCTGCGGACCGGCCTCGAGTCGGTGCGGACCCATCGGCTCCGCTCGTCGCTGACCGTGCTCGGGATCATGATCGGGATCGCCGCGGTGATCCTGACCGTCGGGCTCGGGCAGGGGGCGCAGAACCAGGTCAGCAGCGAGATCACCGCCCTCGGGACGAACCTGCTCACCGTCTCGCCGGGCAGCAGCACGTCGTCGGCCGGCGTCCAGCAGGGCCTCGGCTCCGCCACGACGCTCAGCCAGGCCGACGCCGCCGCGCTGGCGTCGAAGGTCGTGGCCCCCGACATCAAGGCGGTCGCTCCGGTGATCAGCTCGGTAGCCAGCCTGAGCGACACCGCCAACGGCAACACGTGGACGACGACGGTGAACGGCTCGACACCGGCGTGGGCGACGGTACGCGGCCGCAGTGTCACCCAGGGCCGGTTCATCGACCACCAGGATGTGACCGACCACACGGCGGTGGCGGTCCTCGGCTCGGACACGGCGGCGGAACTGTTCGGTCCCCTCGACCCGGTCGGACAGACCGTGCAGGTGAACGGTGTCCCGCTCAGCGTCATCGGGGTCCTCGACACCGTCGGATCGTCGTCCTCGTCGTCGTCCACCGGGACCGACCAGGACGACGAGGTGATCGTGCCGATCAGCACCGCCAGCGAACGGCTCTTCGGGACGTCGTCGCTCAGCGCCATCCTCGTGCAGGCGACCTCGGGCGGCACCCTGTCGGCGGCGTACCAGGAAGCTGACGCCGAGCTGCTGGCGATGCACCGGATCACCTCACCGACGCAGGCCGACTTCACCATCACCTCGGAGTCGTCACTGGTCTCGACGGCAACGTCGGTCGACCGGACCCTCACCGTCCTGCTCGGCGGGATCGCCGGCATCTCGCTGCTCGTCGGCGGGATCGGGGTGATGAACATCATGCTCGTCTCGGTGACCGAGCGGATCCGCGAGATCGGCCTCCGCAAGGCGCTCGGCGCCACCCCGGCGTTGATCCGGCGGCAGTTCCTGGTCGAGGCGTCGGTGCTCGGACTGGCCGGCGGCGCCCTCGGGGCGGTCTTGGCAGTGGTCGGCTCGGTGGTGCTGCCGCATGCCACCGGCTACCCGGTGAGCCTCTCCGGCGTGGCTGCCGCCGGGGCGCTGGCGATCGCCATCGCCATCGGACTGATCTTCGGCGTCTACCCGGCCTCGCGGGCCGCCCACCTTCCCCCGATCGATGCATTGAGGAGCGAATGATGCCCTGTTCTGCCCGACGCGTCGCCGCCGGCACCCTGCTGTGTCTCGGGACCCTCGGTGTCGCTGCCGGACCGGCGGCTGCGGCCGGTCGCCCGACGACGCCGCCACCGTTCGCCTCGGGCACGGTGGCGGCGTTGGCCCCGAGCTCGATGGAGGTCCAGAACCCGCAGTCCGGCCAGACGACCGTCAACTGGACGACGGCCACCGCGTTCTCCCGCACCGTGACCGTCGGCGTGGGCGCCGTCGTTGCCGGGGACTGCGTGACGGTGAGCGGCACGACCGCCAAGAAGGTGCTGACTGCCAGGACGATCAGCATCGAGGCGGCGCCGACCGGCGAAAAGTGCGGGGGTGCCAGGACGACGGCCGGTGGACCGGCGGGTGGGATCCACTTCTCCACCAGCGGGCGTCCGCCCTCGGGCACCTTCACCTTTCCGAGGGGAGCGGGCGCCAAGGGCGGCGCCTTCCCGCGCCCCGCCGCCGACCTCGGCTTCGCCTCTGGGAAGGTGACGTCCGCCAGCGCCACCCAACTCGTGCTCTCGGGGTTCTCGTCGACCGGGCTCGAGCGCGCCGTCAAGCGGCAGGCCCACGGCGGCAAGAAGGACCAGAAGAGCTCCCGGTCTCGGGTCCGCCCGAAGCCGGCCACCGTCTTGGTGCGGCTGGGGTCGTCGACCGCCGTCGAAAAGACGCAGCCGGCAGCGCCCGACGATCTGGCAGTCGGCGACTGCGTCACCGCCACCGGGACGAGCGACAGCACCGGCGCCATCGCGGCCACCAGCGTGCACATGGCCATTGCCGGGCCGAACGGCTGCAGCGGCGGCTTCGACTTCCAAGACGGCGGCCCCGGCGGCCCCGGCGCCGTGATCGCCGGTGGCTGAGGGGCTGGTGGTCGCGCTGCGCCAGCACGGCCGGCTCGGGGTGACGGTGGCCGTCGTGCTGGCCGCCGCCGGTGTGGGCCTCGGCCTCGGCATCAGTCAGGCGTCGAGCGCCGGCGGCTATCGAACGGCGGCGTCGACCGTCGGCTCTGCCCGGCAGCTGCTGACGGTGACCGGTGCGGCGACCCCTGTCCACGAGGCCAGCAACGACTTCCAGGTCGCCGGCACCGTCGCCACCGTCGACGTGACCCTCGGACAGTCGGTGCAAGCCGGCCAGACGCTGGCGTCCCTCGACGCTGCCGCCCTCCAGCAACAGGTGACGAACGCCCAGTCGAGCCTCTCGACCGCCGAGGCGCAGCTCTCCCAGGACGAGGCCGCCGAGGCCACCACCACCACCACCACAACCACAACCACCACCACCACCACCACCACAACGCCGCCGCCAGCCGCCGGGAGCGGGTCGCTGGAGGACGACCAGCAGGCGGTGGTCAGCGGTCAAAAGACGGTGGACACCGACTCGGCCAGCGCGGCCAGCGCCCTGGCCGCCGCCGAGTCGGCCTGCGGCGAGTCGACGACGACATCGACCACCACGACGACCCCGGCCGGTTCGGGCTCGGGCGGCGGGTCAGGTCCGGCCTCCGGCTGCGCAGCTGCCCTCGACGCAGCGCTGTCGGCGCAGCAGACGGTGGCGGCCGACCAGAAGGCGCTGGCAGCAGCCGAGTCGGCACTGGCCCAGGCGTTGCGGTCGACCGGGTCGGGCGGGTCGGGCGGGTCGGGCGGGTCGGGCGTGTCCGGCGTCGGCGGTACCGGGAGCTCTTCGACCGGTGCCAAAGCGACCGGCGGTGCTCCAACCGGCACCGGTGGCGGCAGCGCCTCGGGGAGCCCGGCGCAACTGGCGAGCGACCAGGCGGCGATCGACCGTGACCAGGCCACGTTGACCACAGCCGAGCAGTCGCTCAGCGAGGCGCAGCTCGTGAGCCCGATGAGCGGGACGGTGGCGGCGGTCAACCTGGCGGCCGGCCAGTCGGTGGCCGCCGGGTCGAGCAGTGCCGACGTCGTGGTCGTGAGCCCGGGGAACTTCGAGGCGACTGCGTCGCTCACCACGACCCAGTACAGCGAAGTGGCGGTGGGTGACCCGGCGGTGGTGGAGGTCGATGGGGTGCAGGACGGCATCGTCGGTCGTGTCGCCTCGACCGGACCGTTGCAGGTCGGCAGCAGCAGCGACACCTATCCGATGGTGGTCGCCCTGCGTTCGGACCCGACCGGCATCGCCGCGGGAGCCAACGCCCAGATCGAGGTGGTGCTCCATCAGGTCCGCCACACCCTCGTCGTGCCGACATCGGCGGTGCACACCCTCCGGGCCGGTGTCGCGTACGTCGAGGTTTTGGAGCGTGGGCAACCGGTGCGCGAGCGAGTGACCGTCGGGGTGAGCGGGCCGGTGGACACCCAAGTCACCTCCGGGCTCCACCTCGGACAGACGGTGGTGCTCGCCGACCTGGCGACCCCCGTGCCGTCGTCGAGCAACGCGCTCGGCGGGCTGGCCGGTCTAGGTGGCGGTGGCTTCGTCCACTTCCAGTCGGTCGGCGGGGCGGGCCCGAAGGGCTTCGTCCAGCACGCCGGCCCGTAGCCGGCGCCGCCGCCTGGCGGCGGTCAGACCTGCTGACCAGCCCCTTTGAGCCCGACGACGGCGACGGGAATAGGCGGCCGCGGTGACCGGTTGCGTGGGGGGACCGGAACCCCGATGATCGCGGGTATGGCGAGCGTCGTGCGGCCGCCAAGGGGAAGGGTGGGGAGAGAGCAGAGTCGATGATCCTCGAGATCCTGCTCGCGCTGGTGGCCAGCCTCTTCACCGCAACCGCCTCGGTCGCCCAGCGGGTGGCCGCCGCCCCGGCGCCCGGAGAGCTGACCTTCAGCTGGCGACTGCTCACCTTCCTGCTCAAGCGGCCGATCTGGTTCCTCGGCATCGTGTGCATGATCGCCGGCTTCCTCTTCCAGCTGGCGGCGCTGCACTTCGGTCAGCTGACGCTGGTCCAGCCGGTGATCGCCACCGAGCTGCTGTTCGTCTTCGCCTACCTGGCGATCCGGAGCCGCAACCAGGTCCACGTGCGGGACTGGGTGGCAGCCGGCGGGATGGCGTTGGGACTCGGCGGCTTCCTCTTCCTGGCCGACCCCTCCGGCGGTCAGGCGGGGACCGCGACGATGTCGACCTGGTTCCAGGCGGCGGGTGCCACCTTCGGGGCGGTGGCGATCATCGTGGTCGCCGCCTACCTCCGGTACGGACCGGGAGCCAACGCCAACCCGGCCCGCAAGGCGGCCATGCTCTCGGTGGCCGCCGGTGCGTCCTGGGGTTTCATGGCGGCGGTGATCAAGGAGCTGAGCGTCCACGTGAACCAGGGGGCGGCGGCGGTCTTCACCAACTGGTCGCCGTACGTGTTGGTGGCCGGAGGGGCGATCTCCATGTACCTGGTCACGATCGCCTTCCAGGCCGGCCCGCTGGCCGCCTCGCAGCCGGGCCTCACGATCTGCGATCCGCTGGTCGCCAGCCTGCTCGGCGTGACGATCTTCGGCGACCACATCCGCCACGGGCCGTGGGCGCTCACCGGTGAGGTGATCGCCGCCCTGGTGCTGGGAGCCAGCGTGATCCTCCTCAGCCGGAGCCAGCTGATCCAGACGCCCGAGCCGGTCGGTGGGTCCGACGGGGGCCGGGCGCCGGGGGGCAACTCCTCACCCGAACCGCGGCGAACGCGCCGGGAGGCAGCGCCGGCCCGGACCTGGCGCGGCCCTTCGGGGAGGGACGTCTCGCTGCGCGGCCGCCAGCTCCTGCTCCGCCTGTGGCCGTTCCTGCGTCGGGGCGACGCTCCCAACCCCGGCTGCTGACGCTCGTTCAGCGAATCGTCGCCGTGGGAGGCACCTTCGCCCAAGACGTCGTGGTCTCGCCAGCCGGCACCGGCCGGTACGAGGCGGTCCTCGGGCACGAGTGGGACCTCGCCCCGCTGCCCCAGGGCGGGGTGATCGTGTCGTTCGGGCTGCGGGCGGCGGCCGCCGAGGCCGGGCCCGACCAGCCGCTGCGGACATGCACCACCGTGTTCGCCGGGCAGGTGTCGGCCGGCGAGCTCGAGATCGACGTCCGGGTGCTCCGCCGCGGTCGGTCGGCCACCCAGGTGCTGGCCGAGGTCCGCAACCGCGGGGCGCAGGCCGGCGCGGTCACGGTGGCGGTGTACGGCGGCCCACGCCGTGGTCCGTCCTTCGTCGAGCTCCGGCCACCGGTCGTCGCGCCACCGGCGGAGTGCCGCTCGTTCCGGGAGCCGCCACCGCCCGGCGTCGAATGGCCCGGGCCGCTGCCGTTCTGGACCCGGGTCGAGGGGCGGGCGGCGCTCGGGCACCCGCCATGGGAAGAGCACGAACCGGGGGCGTCCGACGTCGCCGCCTGGCTGCGCTTCGACGACCCACCGCGCTTCGAGGACGGGAGCCTCGACCCTCTCGGCGTGCTCACGCTGGCCGACCGGATGCCGGGGTCGGTGGCCGAGCGGCTCGGGCACGACGGCGATCCGTGGTTCGCGCCGAGCGCCGACCTGACCGTGCACTTCTTCGAGCCCGCCCGCAGCGAATGGCTGCTCGCCCACGACCGGGCGAGGTGGGCCGACGACGGCTGGGCGTCGGCCGAGACCACCCTCTGGGCCGAGGACGGCGCGCTCATCGCCTACGCGACGCAGATGATGCTGTTCACGTACTTGTCGCACTGACGAGCCGCAGCCGGCGCCCTCGGTCGGTGCGGCCCTCGGGGAGCACCTGGCCATCGGCGGCACGCCCCCGTTGCCCGTTGGCCACCCTGATCGACGTCGGGTACCAGTCGAGCACCGGCTACCACGGCGTCGTCTCTTCCGGGGCGTTCCAGACCTGAACCGTCAACCGGACACGGGTTCGAAGTCCTTGCAGATGTCGTTGGTCCAGCCGAGAGCGTCCACGTAGGCCTTGGCGAGCACCATCAGGTCCGCCCCGCCTCGCCGCCGGACGCCCTCGCCGCCGACCTCCCAGGCGAGGACGTCGGCCAGCAACGCCCCGATCGGCCCACCGTGGTGCAGCAGGGCGTCGACGAGGTCGTCGGTGATCGCCAGATGATGGACGACCTCCTCGAGGCTGACCCCGAGCACGAGGTCGAGAGCCGAGACGAGCCCGACGGTGAAGGCCGAGTCGCGCAGCGCCGGCTTCTCGGCCAGGGCGACGAGCTCACACATCCGGGCGCGGGTCATGGCGATGGCGATCGTCTCCTGCGGCCCGAGGTGGGTGCCGGCCAGCAGCATGAGCGACACCCAGTCGCGCAGCCGTCGGGTGCCGAGCAGCACGACACCCTCGCGGATCGAGCTGAGCTTGCGGTAGAGGCCGCCCTCGGCGCGGACCGGTGCGGCATGCAGGAAGCGGTAGCCGAGGCTCGGGTCGGTCTCGATCAGGTCGGCCAGCTGCTGGGCGGAGACGTCGGGGTCCTGGAGCTGCTCGATCAGCCGGAGACAGGTCACCTGGGCCGGGTTGAGGGTACGGCCGACGACCGAGCGTGGGCGGGAGAGGAGGTAGCCCTGGAAGAGGTCGAAGGCCAGCCCCTCGCAGACCGCCAGCTCGTCGTGGGTCTCCACCTTCTCGGCGACCAGGCGGGCGGCGAAACCGGAGCAATGCTCGACCTGTCGCCGCAGGTCGCCGTCGGGGACGTCCTGGATGTCGAGCTTGACGAACGAGGCCAGCTCGAGCAGCGGCTCGTCGCCTTCGGCGTAGACGTAGTCGTCGAGGGCCAGGCGGTAGCCCTCGCTGATCAGGCGGCGGCAGCCGCCGAGCACCTCCTCGTCGTGGGCGACGTCCTCCAAGACCTCGATCACCGTCTGCTCCGGCGGGAGGCTGATCGGGAGGTCGCCGACGATGAACGAGCGCGGCACGTTGACGAAGGCGAACTTGCTCCCGACGAGATGGTCCAGCCCGATGTCGAGACCAGCATGGACCAGGATGTCGGCCGTCTTGCTGTCGGCGTCGACGCCCAACCCGAGGTCGTCGCGGAAGAGGAGCTCGTACCCGTAGACGTCCAACCGGGCGTCGAATATCGGCTGGCGTCCGACCAGGAATTGCTCCATTGAGAGCATGATCCTACCGAGCATGCTCACCAACGGCACGGATACAGCCGGCGTCATTTTCGGGTCTATCCGAGGCACTGATAGGCGGACGCTCGGAGGCCTATTTGCGGTGCGGATGCTGCGGAATGGGCCGGCGAGGGGTGATCATCCGCCGGTCCGGCGCCGGCCGGTCGTCTCGAACCGTCGACCATGCGCGTCACGCCGGATCGTCCCGGACGTCGTTGACGGTATGGAAGCCGGGCGGCGGACGGGATGGGGGGCCGCCCGCCGTGGCGGAGAGGTCCAGCGGGAGTTCGAGGGGCTCGTCGTTGCCGCCACCGACCGGCTGTTCCGGCTCGGCTATCTCATGACCTTCGACGCCGCCGAGACCGAGGAGCTCGTGCAGGAGACATTGTGGCGGATCGCCCGCCGCTGGGACGAGGTCGGGGTGCGCGAACAGCCGGAGCGCTGCGCCCGGCGAACCCTCGTCCAGCTGGTGCTCGACCGGGCGTCGCGTCGGGCCCGCCGCCGGGGGGCCTCCGGCGGTGGGTCCGGGGCGGAGGACGGAGCCCCCGAAGAGACGTCGATCCGCGTGCTCCGGGGTGTCGACGAGGTGGCTGAGTTCCGCTGGGCGCTCGCCTTGCTCGAACCCGAGCAGCGGGCGGCGATCGTCCTGCGGTTCTACGAGGAGGTCTCCGAGACCGAAGCCGCCGAGGCGCTCGGCTGCCCGGTGGGCGACGTGGCGTCGGTGGCGTCCCACGCCACCGTTCGGCTCCGCCGCATGCTCGGCCGCCGCCCCCTCGAAGGCGGCCGCCTTCGGGCACACTCGACCGGCCACCCGTCATGAGCGCCGGGTTCGAGTCCGAGCTGCGCCAGTTGCTCCGGCGGGCGGCGGCGGAGGCGGGCAGCACCACCACCCTCTGCCGGGAGCTCACCCGGCGGGACTTTCGACCGCGCCGCCCCCGCCGACGGTTGGTCAGCGTCGCCCTCCCGATCGCTGCCGGAATGATCGCTGCGGCGGTGCTCATGCTCGCCGTCCGCTGATCCCCCGTGGTCCAGCGCCCCGACCGCCACGGGGCGGACCCGGTCGGCAACGGAGTCGGCAACGGATAGGAAGGGCCGTTTCGCGGCGAGGCCGAAGGTGTGTTCCAGCCTGCTCCGCACCTCCTGACGGGCAAATGGCTCGACGGCGAGCGCTCGAAATGTGGTTCGGCAGATCTTGCCGCTGACCGCCAGGGTCGGGTCAGTGCCAAGAGGACGCCACCTGCTCGGCTCTCACCCCGCTCGTCGGGCCGACCGGCGCTCTCGGCCGGGCGAGGTGGCGCCACCAGGTCGACCCGGCCCTCCAGCGCTGGTGAGGGGTCCGTTGCCGGGGCGCGTAGCGACGGCCGGCGACGAGTCGTAGGCTCAGGGGTGATGGGGACGAGTGGTCGGTCGCCACGATGATGGTCGCTGGGATGCTCCAGGCAGTCGACGTCGACGGTCTCGCCGGCCATCCCTGGCACCACTACTGGGGGGGCGGACCCGAGAGCCTGGTGGTGCTGGCCCTCCCGCTCGTTGCCTTCGCCATGTTCGTCGGCAGCATGGTGGCCGTCCGGTGGCTCCTCGGACGGGCTGCGGCGACGGCGCGGCGTCACCTGACGGCTCGCGCCCTCCCGGTGGTCTCGGCGGTCGCCCGGTCCCTCCCGCCCGCCCGGGTGCTGGCGTCGGACCGGGAGCGTGACGAGACGGTGGCCCGGCTCTCGGCCGCCGCCGGCGAGGGTCGCCTGAGCCTCGAGGAGGCCTCCGAGCGGACTGGCCGGGCTCTCCTGAGCCGTCACCGTCACGAGCTGGCGGCCTTGGTTGCCGACCTGCCGGCATCCGCCCCGGCCGCACCGGCGACGTTCGACGGTTGGTCCCGGGTCCGGCGCGACCTGGCGGTGTTCGCCCTCTGCGCGCTCGCCGCCGCCGTGGTGATGCAGGCCGCCGCCGGGGCGTGGGCGCTCTGGCCGCTGACGGTCGCATGCTTTGCCGCACTGGCGCTCCTGCCGCGCCGGTCACGGGGGCGGCGGGGGGCCCACTCTCGCCGCTGACTGGTCGGCGGGTTGCCGAGAAGCCACCCAGCGGGTACCACGGCACCATGGCGAACGGCCGTCAAGACCTCGACGCCATGGCCGAGAGCCTGGCGGAGTGGCTGGCGACCGGTCCGGACATGACTGACGAGGACCTTCGGCTGGCCAGGGAGGTCCTCGGTGCGCTCGGCGTGCCGGCGCTCCTCGGCGAGCTCGCCATGGCCGAGCGCGTCCTGCGCTTCGCCAACAGCTTCCATACGGTGGCCCGGTTCTTCGCCGACGGGAGTACCGAGCAGCGGTACCTGCGCTCGCTCACCGACGGAGCGGGGGAGGAGCGGGCGTGAGCTCCTTGGCGTGGGCGGGCGGGACTGGGCGGAGGCCGACTGCCTTTGCCGCCCACCCTGGGCTAGGAAGCTTTCGCCGGCGAAGCCGGCACACTTGAGTCAAGTTTCACGCGGCCAGATCGTATTCGCCGATGAACGCGTCGATGGCGTTGTCGAGGTTGTCGAAGTGCCGGCGGATGGGCGTGGGGATTGCATGAGCATCGAAGGTGTGGGCGAGTCCTTGGCGTAGCAGCCGTGAGTAGGTCCGCGTGAAGAACATCGCTACTCGGAACCCGAGGGGCGTGACGTGGTAGCGGTGGGTGTGGGGCACGCGCTCGACGAGGCCGTGAAGGCGGAGGCGCCGGAGGTCGTAGGTCATCCTGCCCGCGGTCATGGCGGCTGGGTCGATACCCAGCAAGGGCGCGAGGTGCTCGCGTAGGTCTCGGTTGGAGAACCCGTCGGGCAGGAGGCGGAAGACGACCAGGACGCTCAACAGGGCCTGGACACGGGGGTCGCCGAAGCGCAGGGCGGGGCCTCGTTGACCGTCGACCACCACCGGAGCGCACACGTGGGCGAAGGTGTCCTCGCCGATGGCGCAGTCGCAGCTCGTTCGTTGCACCTCCAAGAGGCGCCGGTTGGCGTTGAAGCCGATCTCCCGCAGGGCGGGAAGGTTATGGAGCCGCTTGCCGACGCCAAAATCACGGGCGTCGTTGATGGTGGTCTCTGTCCGAAGGGCCCGGCCGAGTTTGTGGTACTGCTTGATCTTGGTCTTCTTGTAGTCGACGTGGAGCGACGGGACGACGCCCTCGGTGAGCACCCGGGTGCGGAAGCGCCCCGGGGTCCGTCGGCTCACTCGGCGCTCGAAGATCAAGGCGACCTGATCGGGACGCCCGAGATCGAGGTTGTCACGGATCACCTCCTCGAAGAAGACCCGCCCTGACAAGGGCCGGTCGAGGGTCTGGGTGAGGGAGAACTCGGACTGCAAGATCGAGACGTCGTAGCGGTAGCCGGCCCGGCGGTCGGCTCCGGTGAAGGGGTGGGGCAGGATGCGCAGCCACTTGCGGATGAGACGGTCGATCTGGGCCGGGCCGAGGCGAGCACAGATGCGGTTCAGGCGCTTGGGATCTTCGCACGAGA
>Ga0080006_1153693_pt1 | contig 28992 bp, 32 predicted proteins | sample RS3BMetagenome_FD_69209 | JGI IMG/M metagenome (GOLD analysis project Ga0080006, IMG submission 69209) | Ferric oxide microbial mat and aquatic microbial communities from Rainbow Spring, Yellowstone National Park, USA - RS3B (SPADES... ...
GTCGGGGGTGGCCACCATGCCGACGATCGGCTGGTTGAGGTGACTTCCGCCCATCGAGCCGTAGAACTGGGCGTCGCCGAAGGCGAAGATCCCGCCGTCGACCGCCCCGAGCCAGTACCCGCGGTCGTCGGGGGTGGCAGCCATCGCCACCACCGGTCCCTGCAGCGTGATCGCGCCCGCCGAGCCGAACATCGTGGCGTTGCCGAAGGCGTAGACGCCGCCGTCGGCTCCGGCCAGCCAGTAGCCGTCGCCCCTGGTCGTGAGCACCATCGCCACCACCGGCGAGTTGAGCGTGGGGGTGCTCGTGGCCGGCGACGAGCCGGCGGGGTCCATCGTGGCGGCGTCGCCGAACGCGTCGAGCCCACCTCCGGGGTAGACCGCCGGACGCAGGAACGACGGCCGTGACCCTGCCGGCACCGGGGGCGCACCAGCCGCCCCGGCCACGGCCGCCGGACAGAGCAGGACCGACAGCGCCGCGATCGCCGTGACCATCGCCGCCACCACGGCGGCGCCGACACGGGAACTGCACGCCACCGGGCCATAGTGGCAGAGACCGGCGTCCTCGGCACGGGATCCCGCCTGGGCTGGGCCGACGGTGGGCGCCGGCGGCGGCGGGCAGAATGACGTCATGGCCCGCTCCACTGCACCCGACGCCCACCCCGACAGCTTCGGCGCCCGTCGCCGACTGGCGGTCGGCCGGCGCGAGGTCGAGATCTTCGCCCTCGACGCCGCCGGTCTGGCCGGTCACGACGTCACCCGCCTGCCGTACAGCGTCAAGGTGCTGCTCGAGAACCTCCTTCGCCACGAGGACGGGGTGCGGGTGAGCGCCGCCGACGTCGAGGCGGTGGCCGCCTGGGGGCGCCATCCCCAGGCCCACGGCGACGGCGGGGACGATGCCCGGGAGATCGCCTTCAGCCCCGAGCGGGTGCTGATGCAGGACTTCACCGGCGTGCCGGCCGTCGTCGACCTGGCCGCCATGCGCGACGCCCTGGACACGCTCGGCGGCGACCCGAAGCAGATCAACCCGCTCGTCCCGGTCGAGCTGGTGATCGACCACTCGGTGATCGCCGAGCGGTCGGGGACGGCGTCCGCCTACGAGGAGAACGTCCGGATCGAGTACGAGCGCAACCTCGAGCGCTACCAGCTGCTGCGGTGGGCCCAGGGCTCGTTCGACGGCTTCCGGGTGGTGCCGCCGGGCACCGGCATCTGCCACCAGGTCAACCTCGAGCACCTCGCCAGGGTGGTGTTCGCCACCGACGACGGCCGGGCCTTCTGCGACACGCTGGTCGGGACCGACTCGCACACGACAATGGTCAACGGCCTCGGCGTCCTCGGCTGGGGCGTCGGCGGGATCGAGGCGGAGGCGGCGATGCTCGGCCAGCCGCTCTCGATGCTCCTGCCCCCGGTGGTGGGGCTGCGGCTCTCGGGCGAGCTGCCGGAGGGCACGACCGCCACCGACCTGGTCCTCACGATCACCGAGCTGCTCCGTCACCACGGCGTCGTCGGCAAGTTCGTCGAGGCGTTCGGCCCCGGCGTGGCGGCGTTGCCGCTGGAGAACCGGGCGACGATCGGCAACATGTCGCCGGAGTACGGCGCCACCTGCACGATCTTCCCGATCGACGACGCCACCCTCGACTACCTGCGGTTCACCGGGCGCGACCCCGAGCACGTCGACCTGGTCGAGGCGTACGCCAAGGCGCAGGGGCTCTGGCACGAGCCTGGCGGCGACGAGCCCGTCTACTCAGAGACGGTCGATCTCGACCTCTCGACGGTGGTGCCGAGCCTGGCCGGGCCGGCACGACCGCAGGACCGGGTGCCCCTGGCCGGCGCCGGACGAGCGTTCCGTCAGGCGCTCGAGCGGGAGCCGCACGAGACGCCCCTTGGGGGCGAGGGCGAACGGGCACTGCGCGACGGCGACGTCGTCATCGCCGCCATCACCAGCTGCACCAACACGTCGAACCCGCAGGTGCTGGTCGCCGCCGGCCTCCTCGCCCGCAGGGCGGTCGAGCGCGGGCTCCGGCGCCGGCCGTGGGTCAAGACGTCTCTCGCCCCCGGCTCGAGGGTGGTCGTCGACTACCTCGACCGGGCCGGACTGCTCGGCCCGCTCGAGGAGCTCGGCTTCTACCTCGTCGGCTTCGGCTGCACCACCTGCATCGGCAACTCCGGGCCGCTTTTGCCGGGCGTCTCCGAGGCGGTGGCCGCCGGCGACCTGTCGGTCGTCTCGGTGCTCTCGGGGAACCGCAACTTCGAGGGCCGGATCCACCCCGACGTCCGGATGAACTACCTAGCCTCCCCGCCGTTGGTCGTCGCCTACGCCCTCGCCGGCACGATGGACATCGACCTCTCGACCGACCCGCTCGGCACCGACGCCGACGGGCGACCGGTCCGCCTGGCCGAGCTGTGGCCGAGCGAGCAGGAGGTGGCGGCGACCATCCGCTCCTCGCTCGACTCGGCGTCGTTCCGGGCCCGCTACGCCTCGGTCTTCGAGGGCGACGACCTGTGGCGCTCGGTCCCGGTCTCCGCCGGCGAGACCTTCGCCTGGGACGCCGACTCGACCTACGTCCTGCAGCCGCCGTTCTTCGAGCACATGGGGCTCGAGCCCTCGCCGATCGAGGAGATCGCCGACGCCCGGGTGCTGGCGCTGCTCGGGGACAGCGTCACCACCGACCACATCTCACCGGCCGGTTCGATCCGCCCTTCGTCACCGGCCGGCGAGTACCTGAGCTCCCACGGCGTCGGCCGGGAGGACTTCAACTCCTACGGCGCCCGCCGCGGCAACCACGAGGTGATGATGCGCGGCACGTTCGCCAACGTCCGGCTGCGCAACCGCCTCGCCCCCGGCACCGAGGGTGGGGTGACCCTGCACCTCCCCGACGGCCACGAGACGACGATCTTCGAGGCAGCCGAGCGTTATCGCCGCGAACGGGTGCCGCTGCTGGTCCTCGCCGGCAAGGAGTACGGCTCGGGGTCGAGCCGGGACTGGGCGGCCAAGGGCACCCTGCTGCTCGGCGTCCGGGCGGTGCTCGCCGAGAGCTTCGAGCGGATCCACCGCTCCAACCTCGTGGGCATGGGGGTCCTCCCGCTCCAGTTCGCCGCCGGCGAGTCGGTGGCCTCGCTCGGCCTCGACGGGCGCGAGCGCTACTCGGTGACCGGGCTCGACGCCCTCAACGATGGGACGACGCCCAAGGAGGTGGGCGTCCGGGCCGAGGGCGAGGACGGGCGGGCGGTCGAGTTCGCCGCCCGCGTCCGGATCGACACGCCGATGGAGGCCGAGTACTACCGGCACGGCGGGATCCTCCGCTATGTCCTCCGTCAGCTCGCCCGGTGACCGCCAACCGGGCGCTCAGCCGGTGGCGAACGAGCGGAACGACTCGGCCAGCCGACCCTCGCCGAGGCCGGCCGCTTGCGACTGTGCCCCGTTCCACTCGCGCAGCATCCCCTCGAGGTGCTCGCCGGAGCCGACCTGGCTGACGTGCCGGCGCAGCGCGGCGAGCTTGCGGTCGAACGCCGCCGTGATGTCGATGGTCACCGTCGGCGTCGGCGCCCCCATCAGCCAGATCTCGGCGACCGTGTGCGGCTCGAGCCCCTCCTCGAGCAGCTCGGGGTGGGCGAAGGGGTTGCGGGCGTCGGGATAGACGGCGCAGGCCGCCGCCTCGCCGGCCGCCAGGTGATCGGGATGGTCGCCGTAGACGCTGGCCCAGCTCCGGTGGGGTGACTGGGTCAGCACCCGGTCTGGGCGGAAGCGGCGGATCGCCCGGGTGATGTCGCGCCGAAGCTCGATCGTCGGCTGCAGGTACCCGTCGGGGTGGCCGAGGAAGGTCACGTCGGTGACCCCGAGCTCGGCCGCCGCGGCGCGCTGCTCGGCCTGGCGGACTTTGGCCATCTCCGAGCGGGGCACCGTGGCGTCGCTCCCCCCGGCCTCGCCGCTGGTGGCGATGCAGTAGGCGACCTCGACGCCGGCGGCCACGAACGTGGCCACCGTCCCGGCGGCGGCGAAGTCGACGTCGTCGGGATGGGCGGTGACCACGAGGACCCGGCGCACGCCGTCGTCGGGCGACCAGGGCGCCGTCGGCGCCCCAGCGCTCGGGTCGGTCAGAGTACGCCCTCGCCCGGAGCCGGCTCCCAGGCGGCCAGGTCAGCGAGCCGCTGGTCGTTCGAGAACATCTCGACGATCGGGATGCGCAGCCCGAGGCGGCGCTGAATGACTTCGGCCTCGACGACCTGGTTCCACAGCACGAGCGTCACCACCACCCCGGCCGAGCCGGCCCGGGCAGTCCGGCCCGAACGATGCAGGTAGGCCTTGTGGTCCTCAGGGGGGTCGAAGTGGATGACCACGTCGACCCCTTCGATGTGGAGCCCCCGCGCGGCCACGTCGGTGGCCACCAGCACCCCGAGGCGACCGTCGGTGAAGTCGGCCAGCGCCCGCTCCCGGTTGGCCTGACGGAGGTCGCCGTGGATGGCGGCCGCACGGACGCCCTCCTTCCCCAGCTGCTCGACCAGCCGGTCGGCGCCACGCTTGGTCCGCACGAACAGCAGCACCTTCTGCTGGTGGCGGCAGACAGCGGCGGCCACCTTCACCTTGTCCATCTGGTGGACCTGGAGGAAGCGGTGCTCCATCGCCGCCACCGTCTGGGTGCGCGACACCACCTCGTGGCGCACCGGGTCGTGCAGGTAGCGATGCACCAGCCGGTCGACGGCGCCGTCGAGGGTGGCCGAGAACAACAGCGTCTGGTGCTCGCGCTCCAAGCGGCGCAACACCCACTCGACCTGCGGCATGAACCCCATGTCAGCCATCCGGTCGGCCTCGTCGAGCACGAGGATCTCGACGTCGGCCACCGAGAGCTCACCACGGTCGCCGAGGTCGATCAGGCGGCCCGGGGTGGCGATGACCACCTCGACGCCCTTGCGCAGGCGACTCACCTGCCGGTCGATGTCGGCACCGCCGTAGACGGCGGCCACCCGGAGGCCGAGCCGGGCGCCAAGCGGCTCGAGGACGTCGTGCACTTGGACCGCCAGCTCGCGGGTCGGCAGCAGGACCAGCGCGAACGGCCGGGCCGGCCGGCCACCGTCGCGGTGCGCCCCGGCGGCCACCGCCTCGGCGGCACGCTGGAGCAACGGCAGCCCGAACGCCAGCGTCTTGCCGGAGCCGGTCTTGGCCTTGCCACAGACGTCGCGCCCGGCCAAAGCGTCGGCGATCGTCAGGGCCTGGATCGGGAAGGCGGTGGTGATGCCCTGGTCGGCCAGGGCCTTGTACAGCGGCTCGTCGATCCCGAGCGAGTCGAACGTTCGGGCGGTGGCGTACGTGTCGGCGTCGGGGCTGCCCGGGTCCCCGCCGCCCGCACCGGCGTCGTCGCCGGTGATCAGGCTGTCGATGCTCATACCTACTCTCTCGCGCACGGCGGGGCCCGGCGCCGCCCGAGGAAGTGGAACGAAGGGCCCTGACGCCGGCCATCACCATGCGCCGACACGATTCTACCAGGGAGAAGTCGCAACTCGGCGCACCGGCGGTCCGATGTGCCACGCTGAGCGCCCGGCCGACGTCCGCCGGGACCGCTGGAACCGACCAGTCGGTGGGTGTCGGTGGGTGTCGGTGGACCCGGCGACCGGCACACAGAGGACCACTCCGGCGAAGGAGGCGACGATGGCCAGGCTCGAAGCAGGCGACAAGGCGCCCGAGTTCACGCTGCCCGACCAGGACGGGAACCCGGTGTCTTTGGCCGGCTTCTCCGGCGCCCCGGTCGTCGTCTACTTCTACCCGGCCGACGACACGCCGGGCTGCACCAAGGAGGCATGCCAGTTCAACGACAACCTGGCCGCCTTCTCCAAGGCCGGGGTGGCGGTCGTCGGGATCTCCCCGGACGGAGCGGCCAAGCACACCAAGTTCCGGGGCAAGTACAGCTTGAAGTTCCCGCTGCTCTCGGACCCCGACCACTCGGTGATGGAGCAGTACGGGGCCTGGGGTGACAAGACGATGTACGGCAAGAAGACCGTCGGCACGATCCGCTCGACCTTCCTGGTCGACGCCACCGGTTTCGTCGCCCGGGCCTGGTACAACGTCCGGGCCGACGGCCACGCCGCCAAGGTCCTCGAGGTGGCCGGGGCCTGACGCCCGAGCCGGGTCGGCGCCGGGCCTCAGTGCTGGTGGGCCGGGCACCACCAGGTGGTCCGCCCACCGATCCGCTCGCGCCGCAGCTCGGTCCCGTCCTTCGGGCACCGGCCGCCGAGTCGTCGCTCGGGCATCAGGTCACCGGTGTGCGAGCCGCCACGGCGCAGGGCCTGCCGGAGGGTGGCCCTGATCTGGCGGTGGAGGCGGCGGACCTCGTCGGGCGCCAGCGAGCCGGCCCGGCGGCCCGGCGCCAGCCCGGCGCCATAGAGCACCTCGTCGCTGAGCAGGTTCCCGAGGCCGGCCAGGTGGCGCTGGTCCTGGAGGCGGGCCTTGAGCGGCGGCCCGGCCCCGTGCCCCGCCAGGGCCGCCGCCAGCTCGGCGAGCGACAGTGACAGTGCGTCGGGCCCGAGGACCGATTCGTCGGGGTCGAGCAGCACCCGGCCGAAGCGCCGCGGGTCGTGCAGGGCGAGGTCGTCGCCGTCGTCGAGCCGGAGACGGAAGCGGACCCATCGCTCGTCGTAGGTGCCTGACCCGTGGCGGAGCCGGTCGACCGCCCGGCGGTCGCCGAGGACGAGGGCGCCGGTCATGCCGAAACGCAGGCCCACCGTCGGTCCGTCGGTCTCGACGAGCAGCAGCTTGCCGTGGCGCCGGGCACCGGTCAACCGCCGGCCGGCCAGCGCGGCGGCGACGGCGGCGCCGGCCAGCGGGCGGATCGCCCGGGCGTCGGGCGCCTCGACGGCGTCGACCGTCCGACCGACGGCCAACGTCGCCAGCCGACGGTAGTACTCGACCTCCACCAGTTCCGGCACGCCGCCGCACGGTAGCGGCCCCGGCGACGTCTGTACCCGGCACCGGGTGGTCGGTAGGGTCTGTCCGTGCCTCCCGAGAAGCCCCATTGGGCCCACCTGTACGACGAGGTCGTGACCTCCGGCCTCTGCACCGGTTGCTCGGCCTGCGTGGTCGCGTGCCCCTACGACGTCCTCGGCTACGACGACGCCGGGGGGCGCTACAAGCCGTTCCACGTGCCCGAGGAGGGCGGCATCGCCGACTGCACCCACGGGGTGAAGGGCTGCACGCTCTGCACCCGGGCCTGCCCGCGCTTTCGGACCTGGGAGCCCGAGATCGAGCAGTTCCTGTTCGGCCGCGAGCGGACGGCCGACGAGGTGGCCGGCATCGCTGCCTGCACGGTGCTCGCACGGGCCACCGACCCCGAGGTGCACGTCGCCGGGCAGGACGGCGGCCTCGTCTCGGCCCTGCTCATCTGGGCACTCGAGCACGACGTGATCGACGCGGCGCTGGTCTCGGCCCTCGAGGGGGACGGCAGCAGCTGGAAGGCGGTGCCGGCGGTCGCCCGGACCCGGGCCGACGTGCTCGCCACCGCCGGCTCTCGTTACACCTACTCGGCCAACCCGTTGGCCTACGCCGAGGCGATCGAGGGCGGGGCCGAGCGGATCGCCCTGGTCGGGATGGGCTGCCAGGCCTCGGCGCCGCCGGTGATGGCGGCCCGCAAGGCCGGCAAGGTGGCCCGGCGGTTCGCCCTCTCGATCGGCCTGTTGTGCTCGAAGACCTTCGACGACGCGATCTTCCCCGAGCTGTTCGAGGCCGAGTACGGGCTGGCGCGGGCCGACATCGTGAAGATGAACATCAAGGGGGTGTTCCAGGTCTGGACCCGCGACGGCGGCTACCACGAGATCCCGCTCAAGGAGGCCCACGCCTTCACCCGGGAGGGTTGCACCTCCTGCCCCGACTTCGCCGCCGAGCACGCCGACATCTCGACCGGGGGGATCGGCGCCTTCAACGACTGGACGCTGACGCTCGTCCGTACCGAGCGAGGCGCCGAGCTCTTCGACGCCATGGTCGACGGCGGGGCGGTCGAGGTCCGGCCGATCGACGACGACCCCGGGGCGGTGGCCCTGCTGCGCAAGCTCAGCCGGGTGAGCCGGCGCCGGTGGCCGGCGACCGCCGTGCCGATGCCCGGCCGGCTCCCCGACCCAGCGTAGCGACCCGGCGGCGCCGGGCGGCGCCGGGCGGGTCAGGCCCCGAGTGCCCGGGCCCGGGCGAAGACGGCGTCGAACATCGCCTCGGTGAGCGTGCCGGTGAACGTGTTCTGCTGGCTCGGGTGGTAGGAGCAGAGGAGCAGCCGCCCGTCGGGCAGCCGGTGCTCGGCGAGGTGCCCGAAGCGCGGCCGGGGTCGGAGCCCGAAGAGGGCGGTCAGCACGCCGGTGGCGAACTGCCCGAGGGCGACGAGCACCCGCACCTCGCCCAGCAGCTCGAGCTCCCCCCGCAGGTAGGGCAGGCAGGCGTCCCGCTCGGCCGGCGTCGGCTTGTTGGCCGGGGGGGCGCAGCGGACGGCGGCGCTGATCCACGCGCCGGTCAGCCGGAGGCCGTCGTCCCGGCCGACGCTCTCGGGCTGGTTGGCGTAGCCGGCCCGGTGGAGGGCGGCGAACAGCCAGTCGCCGGAGCGGTCGCCGGTGAAGACCCGTCCGGTCCGGTTGCCGCCGTGGGCGGCCGGCGCCAAGCCGACGACGAGCAAGAGCGCCGCCGGGTCGCCGAAGCCCGGCACCGGGCGCCCCCAGTAGGTCTCGCCGGCGTACGAGGCGCGCGGGGCGGCGGCCACGGCCTCGCGCCAGGCCACCAGCCGGGGGCAGCGGCAGCACGACTCGATGGTGCGGCGGAGCCCGGCCAGCGACTGCTCGGGCCGATCGGTCGGCATCGCCCAGAGCCTACGATGGGCGTTCGTGCCGACGACCAGGACGACACCGCGGCGCCGGACGTCCGAGCGGCGACGTGGCGCCCCCACGCTGGTGCTGCTCGTCCGGCACGGCAAGACCCCGACGACCGGCGTCGACCTCCCCGGCCGGGCGCCCGGGCTCGGCCTGGCTCCCGACGGCCGGGCGCAGGCCGAGGCGGCGGCCGAGCGGATCGGCGCCCTGGGCCGCCGGCCGGTAGCGGTCTACGCCTCGCCGCTCGAGCGCACCCGCCAGACCGCCGCCCCGATCGCCCGCGCCCTCGGGCTCAGGGTGCGCACCGAGCGGGGCCTGCTCGAGTGCGACGTCGGCGACTGGACCGGACGGAGGCTCAAGACCCTGGCGGCGAAGCCGGAGTGGGCGGCGGTGCAACGGTGGCCGTCGGGCTTCCGCTTCCCCGGTGGTGAGTCGTTCGCCGAGATGTCTGCCCGGGCCAACGAGGCGGTCCTCCGGCTCGCTGCCGCCCACCCCGGCCAGACCGTGGTGGCGGTCTCCCACGCCGACCCGATCCGGGCCGTGGTGGCGAGTGCCGCCGGGACCCCGCTCGACCTCTTCCAGCGGTTCGTCGTGGCGCCGTGCTCGGTCTCTGCCGTCCTCTACGGACCCCACGGGACCAACGTGCTGTGCGTGAACAGCACCGGTACCCTCGCCGAGCTGTCGCTGTCGTGACCGGCGAGTACGACCTCTCGTCCCCCAGCCGGTTCAGCGTCGGCACCTCCGGGGAGGTCGGCCACCGGCTCTTCCTGCTCCACTGCGAGCAGGGGACGACCTCGCTCACGCTCAAGGTCGAGAAGCAGCAGGTGGCCGTCCTGGCGAGCTACCTGGCGCGCATCGTCCGAGAGCTCGGCCGGCCGGCCCATCTGCCCGAGGACCTCGAGTTCGACGTCGACGTCGAGCCGGACTGGGTGGTCGGCACGATCGGCGTCTCCTACGACGAGGACACCGACCGCCTGATCGTCGTGGTCGAGGAGGTGGCCGACGAGGACGAGGAGGGGGTCGTCGCCCGGATCGCCCTCACCCGAGAGCAGGCGGCCGCCTTCGCCATCCGGGCGACCGGCCTCGTCGAGGCCGGTCGGCCGCCGTGCCCGCTGTGCGGCCTGCCGCTCGACCCCTCCGGCCACGACTGCCCCCGGACGAACGGCCACCGACCGCCGGTCACGTGAGCGACCCGACCACGGTCGAGATCCTGGCCGAGGGCGAGATGGAGGTGCACGGCCGGATCCCCGGGAGCTCCAACGCCACCCTCCTCGTGACCTGCTCGCTGGCCGGGCGTGCGCTCCTGGCCGTCTACAAGCCCGGAGCGGGCGAGCGGCCGCTGTGGGACTTCCCCGAAGGGCTCCACCGCCGCGAGGTGGCGGCCTACGTGCTGTCCGAGGCCCTCGGTTGGGGCCTGGTGCCCGAGACCGTGGCCCGACGCCACGCCCCCTACGGCCCCGGGTCGGTGCAGCGCTTCGTTCCCGAGGACGGCACCTCGCACTACTTCACCCTTCGAGAGGACGAGCGCTGGCATGCCGACCTCGTCGCTTTCGCCGCCTTCGACGTCGTGGCGAACAACGCCGACCGCAAGAGCGGCCACGTCCTGTTGGCCGAGGACCGGCTGTGGGCGATCGACAACGGGCTCACCTTCCACACCGAGCCGAAGCTCCGGACGGTGATATGGGACTTCGCCGGCGAGCGGCTGCCGGCGCCGACGGTGGCCGACCTCCGGCGGCTCGTCCGTTGCGGGCTTCCCGAGGCGATGGACGACCTCCTCGACGCCGACGAGCGTCGGGCCGTCCTGGCCCGGGCCGCAGGGCTGGCCGACGACGGCGAGCTGCCGGTCCCCGACGAGGACCGGCACTGGCCGCCCTACCCGTGGCCGCTCGTCTGAGACTGCCGAGCCGCCCGACCCCGACTCTCGGCGCCGACGCCGACGCCGACGCCGACGAGCGTCGGGGTCGGTCAGCTCCGGCCCTTGAGCGCCTCGATCAACGCCGGGAGGACCTTGTGGACGTCGCCGACGATTCCGAGATCGGCCACCGAGAAGATCGGCGCATCCTGGTCCTTGTTCACCGCCACGATGTTCTTCGAGCCCTTCATCCCGACCAGGTGCTGGGTGGCGCCGGAGATGCCGCAGGCCAGGTACACGGTGGGCTTGACCGTCTTGCCGGTCTGGCCGACCTGGTGGGAGTAGGGCACCCACCCGGCGTCGACGATGGCCCGGCTCGCCCCGGCGGCCCCGTGCAGCAGCTTGGCGAGGTCCTCGATCAGGGCGTAGCTCTCGGCCGAGCCGAGCCCCCGGCCACCGGAGACGACCACCGCCGCCTCGTCCAGCTTCGGGCCGGTGCGCTCCTCCTCGTGGCGGGCAGTGATGTGGGCGGCCCCGGTGGCCCCGAGGTCGGGCACCCTCGCCTCGACCACCTCCGGCGCCGAGCCACCGGACGGCTCGGCGGCGAACGACTTGGCCCGGATGACGTAGATCCCTGGACCGTCGCCGGTGAAACGGGCGGTGACGACGTGGGTGCCGCCGAAGACGGCGTGCTCGGTCGCCAGGCCGGCCTCGGCGGTCATCCCGACGACGTTGGTCAGCACCGGCCGGTCGAGGCGGGCCGAGAGCCGGCCTGCCACGTCGCGCCCGTCGTAGGTCGCCGGGATCAGGATGGCGTCGGGGCCTTCGCCGGCCTCGACGAGGGCGGCGATGGCCGCAGCCACCGGGGCACCCGGGAGGGCGCCGCCGAGATCCCCGACATCGTAGACCTTGGTCGCCCCGTACTCCCCGAGCGTCGGCGCCTGGGCGGCCGTGCCGGTCCCCCAGCTCACGGCCTCCACCGTCGAACCGACCTGGCGCGCCTCGGTCAGCAGCTCGAGGGTCACCGGCAACGCCGTCTCGCCCGCCTCGGCCAGCACCCACACCTTGTCGATCGGCATCTCAGATCACCTTGACCTGCTCGAGGAAGGCCACGATGCGCTCGGCACCGTCGCCCTCGTCCACCACGATCTCCCCGGCCGAGCGGGCCTCGGCCTCCGACACGTCGGTGATCTCCTGGCGGGCCCCGGCCCAGCCGACCACCGAGCTGTCGAGCCCGAGGTCGGCCACCGTCAGGGTGTCGACCGGCTTCGACTTGGCGGCCATGATCCCCTTGAACGACGGGTACCGCGGCTCGACAACGCCGGCGGTCACCGTGACCACCGCCGGCAGCGGGCACGTCACCTCGTCGTAGCCGGCCTCGGTCTGGCGCTCGACCTTCACGCTCGTCCCGTCGGTCGAGACGCTCTTGGCGAAGGTGACCGACGGGAACCCGAGCAGCTCGGCCACCTGGACCGGCAACGTGCCGGTGTAGCCGTCGGTCGACTCGGTGGCGGCGATCACCAGGTCGGGCTCGGCCCGCTTGATCGCCGCCGCCAGCACCTTGGCGGTGCTCAGGGCGTCGGACCCGGCCAGGGCGTCGTCGCTGATGAGGATGGCCTTCGCCGCCCCCATCGCCAGAGCGGTGCGCAGGCCCGAGACCTCCCCGCCTGGGGCCATCGAGACCAGCGTGACCTCGCTGCCCTCCACGTTGCCGGCCAGCTGCAGGGCCATCTCGACCCCGTAGGAGTCCGAGTCGTCGAGGATGAGCTTGCCGCTGCGGTTGAGGGTCTTGGTCCCCGGGTCCAGCGAGGAAGGAGCCGCCGGATCGGGGATCTGCTTGACACAGACGACGACGTTCATGGCCATGCATTGTTGACTACCCACCCCCGGCTCCGCCATTCCGGACCAGGCGGCGTCAGCCTCGGTGGACGGCCGCCAGCGCCTCCTCGAGCTGGTCGGTGATCACTGCGTCGACCCCGAGCTCGACCATGGCGCGCAAGTCGGCGGGGGAGTTCACCGTCCAGACGTTGACCGCCAAACCGGCGGCGTGGGCGCGGCCGACGAGCCCGGCATCCACCTGCGAGACGAACGGGTGGAGCGCCTGGAACCGCCGCTCGACCGCCAGCTCGAGGGCGGCCGACGGGTCGGCCTGCCAGCCGACGAGCAGGCCGATGGCCAGCGACGGGTCGGCAGCCCGGACCGCCGCCAGCGTCGGCACCTCGAACGACGAGACCAGCACCGCCTCGGCCTCGCCCGACTCGGCCACCGCCGCCGCCGTGGCGGTGGCCACGGCCTGCGACGGGTCGTGGCCGGGCTCCCCCGGCGAGTTCTTCACCTCGACGTTCACCCGCAGCCCGTGGCAGGCGGCCAAGGCCTCGGCGAGGAGCGGGACGTACGACGGCAGCTGGTGGACGGCCAGCGACGCCACCGGGCCGAGCCCCGGCACCTCGGCGTCGTGGTGCACGACGAGCGCCCCGTCGGCGCTGCGGCGCACGTCGAGCTCGACCCCGTCGGCCCCCCGCCGCCGCGCCTCGAGGAAGGCCTCCACGGTGTTCTCGACACAACGGGCGGTGTCCCCGCGGTGGGCGAAGACGGCGGTCGGCACGGCAGGCTCCTGAGGGCAGACGCCGACCCGGCCGGCCCGGGGCGGGTCACGTGGCCGAGACTACGTGTTTGGCGGGGTGCCGGCAGGGGTATTGCTCGGCCCGGTTGTGGGCCCGCAGGGCGAGAAGACTGCTTGCAATGAGGTTGCAGTCCCATATAATGGCTCGGACATTCCCCTTTTCTGTGCGGGCAAACGCTCGGCGCCAGCATGTGAAAAGGATCACAACCTCGTGGGTGGAGGACCGACGATGGCGCTGATGTGGAACCGCACGGTCGACTGGGACGCTGACGACTGGCGGCGCTCGGCCGCGTGCCGCAACACCGAGCCCGACCTCTTCTTCCCGGTCGGCACGACCGGACCGGCGGTGGAGCAGATCGAGGCGGCCAAGCGGGTGTGCCGGAGCTGCGAGGCCCAGGAGCCCTGCTTGGACTTCGCCCTCGCAACCAACCAGGAGTCCGGGGTCTGGGGGGGCACTTCCGAGGAGGAGCGCCGCAAGCTCCGCAAGGCGTGGCTGGCGGCCCGCCGCCGCGCCAGCTGATCGATCCGCCGACGCCCGAGCCGGCGCCGTGGCGCAGCACCGCCCAGATCCCCGGTCGTCTGCTGGTCGGCGGCTCAGCCGTGCACCGGTGAGCTGACCGGCACCTCGATCCGGGCCCAGGTCCCCCCACCCTCGGCGTCGGCCACCCGCTCGACGGCGAGCGACCCGCCGAGCTGGCTCACCACCAGGTCGCGGACGATCGACAGCCCGAGGCTCGAGGTGGCCTCGATGTCGAACCCGTCGGGCACGCCGCAGCCGTCGTCGCGCACCTCGACCGACAGTGCGTGGCCCCGGTCCTTGAGGGTGACCACGACGTGGCCGACCCGCCCGGCGTGTCGGGCGGCCGCCACCGGCCCGCCTTCCGCCGGAGCCTCCTTCGCGCGCTCCGCCGCCACGAAGGCGTGCTCGACAGCGTTCTGGAGCAGCTCGGCGATGGTGACGGCGAGCGGGGTGGCGACGTCGGCCGCCACGTCCCCGAGGTTGCCGACGACCGAGATCTCGACCGGGCGCGAGGACACCACCGAGTCCTCGGCCATCTGGACCAGCGAGTCGATGATCTCGGCGAAGGGCACCTCGTCGCCGGGGTCGCGCGAGAGGATCTCGTGGACGAGCGCGATCGACCGCACCCGTCGCTCGGCCTCGCGCAGGGCCTCCCGCCCGGCCCCGGCGGCGACCCGCCGGGCCTGGAGGCTGAGCAGCGACGAGATCGTCTGCAGGTTGTTCTTGACCCGGTGGTGGACCTCGCGGATGGCGGCGTCCTTGGACAGGAGCAGCCGGTCGAGCCGCCGGACGTCGGTGACGTCGCGCAGCAGGATCATCGCCCCGGTGCTCGAGCCGTGGGCCAGGAGCGGGATGCAGTGCACGAGCACGATCACGTCGGGGCGGCGCTCGACCTCCTCGACCACCGGGCGACCGGTGGCCAGCGCCCACTCGACCGCCGACTCCTCGATGCCCAGGTCGCCGAACCGCCGGCGGTCGGGCTGGGAGTAGACGCCCATCCGGTGGAAGGCGTTGATGGCGTTCGGCGAGGCGAACTCCACCCGGCCCTCGGCGTCGACCACCACCACCCCGTCGCTGACCCTCGGGGCCTCCTCGGTCCCGACGTCCTCGTCGGGGAACGGGAACGCCGACTCGGCCACCATCGCCCCGAGCCGCTCGAACACGTCGAGGTACGTCCTCTCGTAATGGCTCGTCGGGCCGCGGTCTGCCCCCTGGGCGATCCGCACGAGCACGGCGATCACCGACCGGTCGAAGCGCACCGGGATGTGCTCGACCGGGAGGGCGCCGCCGAGCACCGGGTCGTCGGCGGTCCCGCGCACCGTGCGGCCCTGCTCGAGCGTCTCGGGGCCGATCCCCCAGGCGGCCGCCGAGACGCTCCGCCCGACGAGGTCGTGCTGGAGCAGCGTCGGGTGGTTGTTCGGGCGGACCTGCCCGATCACCACGAGCATCGGGCCGGGACCGGCGGGGTGCTGCGCCACCGGCACCAGCAGGAGCAGGTCGGAGAACGACAGGTCGGCCAGCACCGACCACGACCCGAGCAGGCGCTGGAGGTGCCCGAGCTGGTCGGCGGCGAGCTCGGTGTGGGCCGCCACCAGTTCGGCCGGCGTCGGCACCCTCAGCCCCCCCCGGCTGCCGGACCGTCCACCGGGACCCCGCCGCGAACGTCCGGCGGCGGCGACTCGAGCGGCACGGTGTGAGGCTGGCGGCGCCGGTAGGCCTGCAGCCGGTCGACGCCGACCGAGGCGAGGAGCGCCGCCAGGTCGCCGACACGGTCGGCGACCTGCTCGAGGCGGTGGGCGTCGGAGGCGGTGGTGAACGGAACCCCGCGTGCCGCCAGGCGCACCAGCAGCGGGTGCGCCGGGTACTGCTCACCGACCGGCTTGCGCCACCCCGCCGACGAGACCTCGGCCGCCAGGTGGTGGGCGGCGGTCGCCTCGGCCAGACGGTCCCACCACTCGGCCGGGCTGGTCGGCACGTGCCCGGCCACCTTGACGAGGTCGGGATGGGCCAGGACGTCGCAGCTGCCGGTGGCCGCCAGCTCCTCGATCGCCTCGGCGTAGGCGGTCCAGCAGTCGTCGACCCGGCGCACCGACCACTCGGCGACCGAGGGCTGGTCCTCGAGATCGTCGAAGCGCCAGGCGCCGAGCCAGTGCACCGAGCCGAGCAGGACGTCGAAGGGGTAGCCCTCGAGGAGGGCACCGACCTTGTCCATCCGCCCCCGGTAGTAGTCGACCTCCAGGCCGAGCACCACCGGGAGCCCGGCCCTCTTGGCCTGAAGCGCCGTCTCGACGTAGCGGTCGAGGTCGGCGTGGGCGTGGTGCGCCCAGTAGGCGGCCATCGACGACTGCAACACCACGTCGGGCTCGTCGTCCTCCCAGAACCCGCCGAGCAGGTCGGTGGCCTGGACGAAGCGGAACAGATGCTCGGTGAGCGCCACCTCGACCACGCCGGCCCGTCGCGCCCGATCGCAGTAGGCCGCGATCTGGTCGAGGTGAAGCGGGGTGGCCGACTGGTCGTGCGGCCACAGATGGAGGTGGTAGTCGAGCATCGCCCAGCCCATCGTACGGCGCCGGCCGGGACCTCACTCCCAGATCGCCCCCCCCAGTTCGAGGAGGCCGGTCATGTCGACGATGTCGGCGTCGAAGAACGGGACGGTCGCCAGCACCTCGGGCGAGGCCCCGAGCTCGGCCCGCTGCTCGGCCTCCCGTCGGGCGACCACGCTGAAGTTCAAGAAGCTCTCCGCCACCTCGTGCAGCACCCGCTCGAGCTGGGCGGTGTCACCGCCGAGCGCCGCCGCCAACTCGGCCGCACGGTCACGCACGCCCTGGGCGGCCCGCACGGCCGCCGGGTCCCCGAAGTAGGGCGGCAGCACCTTGTTGAGCACCACCGCACCGAGATGGAGGCGCCGCTGGGCGAGCTCCCGCGAGAAGAACTCGGCCTCCCGCACCGGGGTGGCCTCGAGCGTGGCGACGACCATGAACGTGGTGCGCCGGTCCGACAGGAGCCGGGTCACCGACTCGGCCCGCTCGACGAACCCCTCGTGCATCGTCTGGAAGAGGACGAAGAACTCGGAGATGTCGGCGAGGAACTGGGTCCCGAGCACCCGGTCGGCCACCTGGTAGAAGGGCTTCGAGGCGACGTTCACCAGTTTCGAGCGGTACGGGACGATCAGCCACCGCAGGAGCCGGCTCGAGAAGAAGTCGGCCATCCGTTGCGGGGCGTCGAGGAAGTCGAGGGCGTTGCGGGTCGGCGGGGTGTCGACGACGATCAGGTCGTAGCCCCCCTCGGCGTGGATCTCGTAGAGCCGCTCCATCGCGATGTAGTCGTGGCTCTGGACGAACCGGCCGGCGATGTTGCGGTAGAGCGGGTTCGCCAGGATCTGGTCCCGGGTCCGGGCGTCGGGGGCGTGACGGCGCACCAGGGCGTCCCAGCTCTCCTTCGTGTCGAGCATCGCCGCCCACAGCTGGCCGCGCGGGGCCACGCCGGCCGCCCGGAACGCCTCGTCGGGAATGCGGCGCTCGACGTTGCCGATGCCCGACAGTCCGAGGGCGTCGGCCAGCCGTCGGGCAGGGTCGACGGTGAGGACGAGCACCCGCCCACCGTGGTGGCAGGCCGCCTGGGCGGCGGCGGCGGCCGCCGTGGTGGTCTTGCCGACCCCGCCGGGCCCGCAGACGATGGCGATCTCCTTGGCCGCCAGCAGCCCGTCGAGCGAACCCTCGCGTGGCGGGCGACGCCGCGCCGGCGGCTCTGCGACGGCCTCTCCCGCCCGGTGCTCGGCGCCGCGCCGGCGGTCGCGACGGCCGGCCGGCCCCCGCCCGGCGACCGGGCCCTTGGCCGGGCGCCGCCGCTCTCCGCGCCCCCCGGCGGGGCCGTCGGCCATCAGAACCCGAGCTCCTCGGCCAGCGAGGCCGCCACCTGGCGGGTGGTCCGCAGCCCGTGGAACCGGCTGAACAGGTAGGGGAGGTAGAGGACCGGCACCGCCGGGTCGAGTCCCTGGCGGAGCCGCTCGAGGTGGGCAGTCCTCGTCCGCCGCATCGTGACCGCCAGCCGCGCCCCCTCGAGCATCGGCTCGACGTCCTCCCCGACCAGCTCAGCCAGCCGACCGGCCTGCGGCGGCCGCCGCCGCCACTCGAACGTCTCCTCCTCGGCCCGGGCGAACAGCTCCGGCAGCACCCGGTTGACGACCACCGACGACAGCCCGACGGTGGTCTCGGCCGCCACCCGCTCGGCGAGCTCCAGCGTCTCGTTGACCGGCATCTCCTCGGGCGTCGTCACCGCCACCAGGCCGGTCCGCGACTCGTCGGAGAGGATGTCGAGCATCCAATCGGTCTGCGAACGGATGAGCCCGACCTTGACCAGATCGTTGATCGCCTGCGGCGCGGCGAGCTGGCCGACGATGTGGCCGGTGGCCGCCGCGTCGACCACGACCAGGTCGAAGTGGCGTTCGCGCACCTCGTAGGTGAACTTGCCGACGGTGAGGATCTCCCGGACCCCGGGGGCGGCAGTCGCCACGAAGTCGAAGGCCCTGGCCAACGGGCCGATCCGGCCGACCACCGGGATGCGGAGGTTCAGCTTGAGGTACTCCCGCAGTGACGCCTCGGTGTCCATCGACATCGCAGTGACGCCCGGTGCGACCTCTCGGCCGTTGAAGTTGGTCGGCGCCGCCTCGAACAGCGAGGCCAGGTCGCCCTTGGCGTCCACCTCACAGGCGAGGACCCGCTTGCCGCGCTCGGCGGCCAGCAGTGCCAGCGCCGCCGCCACGGTGGTCTTGCCGACACCGCCCTTGCCGGTCACGAAGACCAGCTCGAGGTCGAGCAGATGCCGACGGGCGGGCGGGCTCATGGCGGTCCTCCCGGCGGCCACCCGGTCACGTCGGCCGGCGCCTCAGGGGGCGCTGAACCCGACGCGGCGCTCGGAGCTGGGCGCGCCCACCTCCACGTAGGCCACCCGGGAGACCGGCACACCGACGCGACGTCCCCGCCGGTCGGTCAGCCACAGCACGCCGACGTCGGCGCTCAGGGCAGTCTCGATGTCGGCCAGCAGCTCGTCGCGGTCCGTGTCGTCGGCCAGCTCGACCTCGAGCTCCTTGGGGGTCTGGACGATCCCGATGCGTACGTCCACCGGTCGGGGCTCCTCTGCTCGCCGTCTTCTCTGGTTCCGTCGGTCGGGCGCACGCTGCGCCCGGCGAGGGCGCCCGACCCGACGATACAGGCCCCTGGCACACTGGAGCGCATGGGGAGCACCGACGGGGCGCCAGCCGTGAGCGAGCGGGCCCGGATCTGGGCGAGCACCATGCTCGGCAACCCGACCGAGCAGGCGGACCTGGTGCTCGCCCACGGCGAGCGCCATCCACCCCTCCTGGCTCGCCCGGTGCCGCGAGAGGCCCGCGAGGAGGCCGAGCGCCTGCTGCTCGCTCCCGGGGCGACCAGGGCGGTCGGGGCCGGCAACCGTGCCCTGGAAGAGGAGCCCGACCCTCAGCGGACCTGCTTCGAGCGCGACCGCGACCGGATCCTCCACTCGCCGGCGTTCCGCCGGCTGGCCGGCAAGACCCAGGTGTTCGTCCACCCCGAGGATCATCAGCGGACCCGGCTCACCCACGCCCTCGAGGTCGCCCAGGTGGCGGTGGCCGTCGGCCGGGCGACCGGCCTCAACACCGAGCTGCTGGCCGCCATGAGTTACGGGCACGACGTCGGCCATACCCCCGGCGCCCATGCCGGCGAGACGGCGCTCGAGATCTTCGTCCCGGGCTTCCACCACGCCCGCTGGGGGGCCGACGTGGTGCTGGCCCCGCTCAACCTCTGCCTCGAGACCCTCGACGGCGTCCGGTGCCACAGCTGGTCGCTTCCCAGCCCCTCGACGCCCGAGGGTCACGTGCTGAGCTGGGCCGACCGCATCGCGTACTGCACCCACGACTTCGAGGACGCCGTCCGTGCCGGGATCGTCACGCCGGCCGAGCTGCCCGACGAGGTGGCCGAGGTGGCCGGCACCACCCGCAGTCGCCAGCTCGGCAGCTTCATCCAGGCGCTCACCGAGGGCATCTGCGACCACGGCCTCGTGGGCATGGCGCCCGAACCGGCGGCCGCCCTGGCGGCGTTGCGGGCCTTCAACTACGAGCGCATCTACATGCGCCCGGCGTCCGTCGCCCAGGGTGACGCGGTGATCGCCGTGCTCCGGGCGCTCGTCGAGTTCTTCCTCGGGCACCCCGAGCGGGTGCCCAACAAGGGGCCCGGTGTCGATCCTCTGCACGCGGCGGTGAGCTACGTCGCCGGCATGACCGACCGTTTCGCCGTCACCGCCGCCGTCGACCTCCTCGGCTGGCGCATCGACCGGCTCCCCCGCGGCATCGACTCGCCCTACGGCGGCGGCCTCGCCGGGGTGCCCGCGTGCGACACGGCGGACGCCGCCCAGTGACCGGGCCCCTGCGACCTGCCCGGCAGGCCCCGGACACCATCGTCGGTCGGCTTGGAGTGCGACCCGTCTGCTGACCGTCGCCCGCCGGCGACCGAGCCTCGACCCAACCGCGCCCCCGCCGGACCCTGCCCGGGCACCGGCCGCGGCGGGTCACTCCACGGCGGGCGGCGGCCTCGGGTGGCCGGCGGACGCTGCTGGTGACGACCGATCCGGCGGCGCACATCGGAGCCGTCCTGGAATGCCCGGTGGGCGACGAGCCGGAACCGGTGCCGGGCGTTGACGGACTCTGGGCCGCGCGCATCGACCCGCGGTACGAGACCGAGAGGTACAAGGAGCAGGTACTGACGGAGGCGCGCGGGCGCTACACCCCGGATACGGTGGAGCGGATGGCCGAGGAGCTCGATTCCCCCTGCACCGAGGAGATCGCCGTCTTCCGGCGTTTCCTGACGTACCTGCTTACCGATGCCTATCCCGTCGTTGTCTTCGACACGGCGCCGACCGGTCACACGCTGCGCCTGCTCGAGCTTCCGCTCAGCTACAGCGAGCAGCTTGCCGTGAAGGCCCACGGCTCTGAGGAGAGCGCCGCCGTGGACCGGCGGGAGGCAGAGCGGTTCCATCAGGCGCTGGCGCTGCTCAGGGACCCAGCGCAGACACTGTTTTCCTTCGTCGTTTATCCGGAGGCGACGCCGCTGGCCGAGGCGGAGCGCGCCGCCGGGGATCTGCGGGGGATTGGGCTGCAGACCGCGCTGGTGGTGGTCAATCAGGTCTTGCCGGAAGAGGTGTGTATCCACCCCCTCTTCCGCAAGCGTTTCGAGATGCAGCAGCGCTACCTGCGGGAGATCCCGTCGAGGTTCCCGGGCGCGGAGGTCCGGATCGCCCCCCTGCAGGCGCGGGATGTGATCGGCCTGGATTCCGTGCGGCAAATGGCCGAGGCGGTGTTTGGTCGGCAACCCGCCGGGTTCGGTGCCGGTATGTGAATGCTGTTCGCGGACCAGGCGCAAGATTGCGGATGGAGGGGATCGGTCGTGGCGAAGATCGCTGTCGTGGTGCTTTCCGGCAACGACGACCCAGGGCGTGCGAACGCGGGACTGCATGTGGCCAAGCGCATGCACGACGCACGGCAGGAGAACGGCATCGACTCCGTGGAGGTCTTCCTGTTCACCCAGGGCCTGCGCCTCGTGGGCGAACGGGACTCGGACGCCGGCCGCCTGATCGCGGAACTGGTCGGAGCGGGAATCACGGTCGGCGGCTGCACCAACCAGCTCAACAATTGGGGACTGGCGGAGGCGGCCGAGGCCATTGGTATCCGCGCCGAATTCGCGCGGGATGCCTTTTCGAGGTTCGCGCGCGACGGGTACACGGTGCTGACGTTCTGAGATGGAACAGGCAGGCAGGAGCGCGGCGGCGGATAACGCACCCGATTGGTACTGGCCGCGCTGGGCGGCCCAGGCGCGACTTCCGTCTTTCGAGGTGCGGGATACCGAGTCGAGCCACGGCAGATACGCCGAAGGCACCAAGACGATCACCTGCAAGGACCTGGTCAAGTTCCACGGTCATGCCTGTGACGGGCTGTTCCGCGGTGCGCTCGCGCTTTCGCGGGGGCTGGCGGTGCTGTTCCCGGACGGGGTGATCGATCGAACGGATCTCCGGGTGCTCTCGCGCAACAGCCCGTGCCTCGGGGACGTGGCTGCGTATCTCACCGGTGGGCGCGTGCGGTTCGGCACCCAGGACGTGCGGGACGAACCGGGTGTCTGGTTCGTCGTCCAACGGATTTCCAGCGGGCGCACCGTGCGCGTGGCGGAGCTGGCCGGGGTGTACCCGGAGGTGCTCGCCGCGCAGGAAGCGGGGATGGTGGCTGAGCGGCAGGCCTCCCCGGCGGCCGTCGACGCATTGCGGGAGGCGCAATGGGCCTGGGTCCGAGACGTGCTGCTGCGAGGTTCGCCGGAAGCCATGTATCCGGTGCTGGAACTGAAACCGGAGCCATGGGGACCGGTGCCATACGCCCGCGTGGGTCCGCGCACGGACATCCTGTTCAAGTGCGTGCCATCTCATGCCCCTTGGCCCGACCGGGGCGCTGATGGCGATTCGGAGGGCGAGGCCAGGTAGTCAGCAGCGAGCGTTCGTGCCGCGCCCCAGGCGCTCTGCTCCGGGCCCTCGCCGCCGCTTCGACAGTTCGCTTCCCCTGCGCGAGCAGGCCGCTGGTATGGCCTGACCACACCCATCGCGGCCGCTCGCTGCTTGGTCGCGCCAAACGCATGCCGCCCATGGAGGGGTCCATGCACACGTAGCCCCGAGGGCTCTCCACCGGGTGGCCCGCCGCGATCGGCGGCGCCCTCGCCGTCGTCCTGGGCGTGGTCAGGCTGGGCGACGTGGTCGTCGGTATCGTCTGGGACGCCACCCTGACCTTCGTGGCCGTGATCCTGATCTCTCTGGTGCTGGACTCCACCGGCTTCTTCGAGTCGGCCGCGCTGCACATGGCCCGGGCCTCGCGCGGCAGCGGCTGCGCCTCTGCGTGTACAGCATCCTCCTCGGGGCTCTGGTGACTGCGCTTTTCTCCAACGACGGCGCGGCCCTCATCCTGACCCCGATCGTCTATGAGCAGGTGAAGGCGCTGCGGCTTCCAGCCGCAGCCACCCTGGCCTTTGTCATGGCCAGCGGCTTCATCGCCGATACGACCTCTCTGCCCCTGGTCGTCAGCAACCTCGTCCACATCGTCTCCGCCGACTTCTTCCACATCGTCTCCGCCGACTTCTTCCACATCGGCTTTGTCGCCTACGCCGGACGCATGCTGCCGGTAGACATCGCGGCGCTGGCCCCCAGCCTTGCGGCCCTGTATCTCTTCTACCGGCGCGACCTGCCGCGCACCGTCGAGACCGGTGGCCTCAAGACACCGGCCGGGCGCCATCCGCGACATCCGGCTCTTCCGCCTATCGTGGCTGGTCCTCGGTCTGCTGCTCGCCGGCTACCTGATGACCCAAGCCGTCCACATCCCGGTTTCACTGGCGCCCTGGAAGATCGTCGTGGTTTCGATCGGCATGTACGTGGTGGTGTTCGGCCTGCGGGACGCGGGCCTGATCGGCATCCTCGGCCGCTCTCTGATGTGGGCTCATCTCCACGGCGTGGCGGTGGCGGTCTTCTACACCGGTTACCTGGCCGCGGGACTGTCTTCGGTGATGAACAACATGCCGACCGTCATGGTCAACGCCCTCGCCATCCACGCCTCCGGGATCGGGAGGGGTGGCCAGGTGGGCATGGCGTTGGCCAACGTTGTGGGCAGCGACCTTGGGCCGAAGATCACGCCGATCGGCTCGCTGTGGCTACACGTCCTCGAACGACGCGGCGTGCGGATTGGTTGGGGGCATTACGTCGGCGTGGGCTTCACCCTGACCGTCCCGGTGCTCGCCGTCACGCTGGCGGCTCTGTTCGCCACCCTGCGCGGCGCCGGTTGAAACCCCGCGTCAAATGCCGCCAGCCATCCGGGAAACCTTAACGTGGGGTTAACCACCCGCGATGCATCGGCTTATTACGATGATATGCGAGAAGAGGTGCGTTCAGTTGCGGGAGGCCCTTGCTTCCGACCTGTCCGTACTCGCCGACGGGACCCGGTTGCGCATCCTGCGCCTGCTGGCGGAGCGCCCTCTGACGGTCGGGCAGCTGCAGCAGCTGCTGGGGGTGAGCCAGTCGTCCGTGTCCCAGCACCTGGCACGGCTCCATGCGGGCGGGTGGGTCAGCGACGACCGGGTGGGCCAGCAGGTTCTGTACCACTGGCACCCGGAACGGCTGGACCGGACGGTGGCGGGGGTGCAGGGGCTGTTTGCCTCGCCACTGGAAGGCTGGCAAGACTTGGCCGTGCGCTGGCAAGCCGTGTTCGGGGAAGCCCCCACCGTGTCCGTGGAGCCATATCCGTGCGTCGCACCGGTTTCCGCCAGCGGGCTGTCGCACGTCCTGTTCGTCTGCACCGGGAATTCCGCGCGCAGCCAAATGGCCGAAGGCTTCATGCGCGCCCTGGGTCGCGGCGAGGTGCCTGTCGAGAGCGCCGGCATCGAGCCGGCCGGACTGCATCCCCTAGCCGTGCAGGTGATGGCGGAACTTGGCCTGGACATCTCGGGCCAGTCTTCGAAAGTCCTCACCCCTGGACACCTGGATCGGGCCGAGATCGTGGTGACGCTGTGCGGCGGTCCCGCCGGCTGGCGGCCGGATGTCCGGCCGCCAGCGAGGTGGCTGCACTGGCCCCTGCCCGACCCCGCGCGGGTGGAGGGGGCGCCGTACCGCCGCCTGGCCCGGTTCCGCGACGTGCGGGATCTCGTGCGCCGATCCGTGGAGCGGCTGCTTGGCGAGTTGACCGGTCTCCCTGCCAACGTTCCCGCCCGGTGACTGACTGTGAGGAGGCAGGATGGATGCCGAGGGACATCATGGACCCGGGAGACCTGTACAGGCCGCTGGACGACGCGCGGTTGTCCCGTTTCCACTGGCGCACGGTGCTCACAGCCGGGATGGGCTTCTTCACCGACGCCTACGACCTGTTCATCATCGGTACCGTGACGGCAATCCTCGGACCCATCTGGCACCTGACGACGGGACAACTCATGTGGCTGAACTCCACCTCACTGCTGGCCTCGGTGTTGGGCGCCGTCTGCTTCGGCAGGCTCATGGACCTGTTCGGCCGCAAGGCGATGTACGGAGTCGAGGTCCTGCTGCTGACAGTCGGCGCCATCCTCTCTGCCCTGTCGCACAACGTGGGGCAACTGATTGTCTTCCGCGCCCTGGTCGGGTTAGGGGTTGGCGGGGACTACGCCACATCGGCCGTCATCACCAGCGAATACGCCAACCGCCGGGACCGGGGGCGGCTGGTGGGCACCGTCTTCGCCATGCAGGGCTTCGGTCTGCTGGCCGGCCCCGCCGTCGCGGCCATCCTCCTGAGTGCCGGCGTGCCGCACGCGCTGGCCTGGCGCCTGATGCTGGGCCTGGGAGCCATCCCCGCGGCGTCGGTGATCTACCTGCGCCGGATGATCAAGGAAACCCCGCGCTTCACCCTTGGGGTCCGCGGTGACGTGCAGGGCACGGCGGCCACAGTGCGCGAGCTCACGGGTGAGCGCGTCGACGTCCGTCCGGTGGCTGGGACGGTGTCGCGCCGCCGGAGCCTGCTGCGCTCGCCCTACTTCCTGCGCCTGGTGGGCACGGCGGGCAGCTGGTTCCTGATGGACATCGCCTTCTACGGTAACGGCGTCTCGTCCCAGATTATCCTCAAGGCCTTGCTGCCACACGCGACCCTGATCACCACCACCCTTATCGCCGCGGCCATCTTCCTGGTTGCCGCTGTGCCTGGATACTGGGTCGCGGTGGGGCTCATGGATCGGATCGGCCGGCGCCGCATTCAGTGGCAGGGCTTCCTGGCGATGGCGCTGGCCTACGCCTTGATCTTCGTCGTTCCCGGCATCGTGAAACTGCCGCTGCTGTTCCTGGTCGTGTACGCCGTCAGCTACTTCTTCGTCGAGTTCGGCCCGAACGAAACCACATTCGTCTATCCCTCGGAGGTCTTCCCTGTGGAGGTGCGAGGGCTCGGCGACGGAATCTCGGCCGCTGGCGGCAAGTCGGGAGCGTTCCTGGGGGCGTTCCTGATGCCCCTGCTGATCCAGGACCTGCACCTGCCCGGCACGATGGGGATCCTGGCCGGCGTCTCTCTCCTGGGCGTGCTGCTCACCCTGGTCGCGTTACCGGAGCCGAAGCAGCAGACGCTGGAGGAGGCTGCGGGCGAGGTTCCCGCCCGCGCCTGGAATGCCGAGGTTCGCGCCACATCCGCGGGAGGGTGAGTCATGCGCAAGCCGCTGGTCTATTTTCTGTGCACCGGCAACTCGTGTCGCAGCCAGATGGCGGAGGGGTTCGCCCGCCATCTGGCCGGCGACCGGTGGGAGGTGGCCAGCGCGGGGATCGAACCCTCGGTGGTGAATCCCCTGGCGGTTGCGGTCATGGCGGAAGCGGGGATCGACATCTCGCGGCAGGTGTCCAAGCCGATCGATCCGGGGTTGCTCCGTCGGGCGGCCGTGATCGTCACGCTTTGCGGGGACGCGGAGGAGCGGTGTCCGGTCACGCCGCCACCGGTTAGGAGGGTCCACTGGCCGTTGCCCGACCCGGCCAAGGCCACGGGCAGTGAGTCCGAGGTCCGGGCAGCCTTCCGGGCGGTACGGGATGACATTGGCCGGCGCGTGAATGCGTTGCTTTCGTCATGAGACGGTCCCGGCACGGCGGTTGGTAGTGCCATCCATGGCGTGTCATACAGGGGCAGGCCCGGACCACTCAACTACTCGGGCGGCGGCGATGCCACCACCAATGCATGGCCACGCCGCCCACACGAGTTCGACCACGCCAAACGGCCAGATTCCCGAGAGCCAGCCGTAAGCGGATGACACCAGACAAGCGACGCCGAACCACAGCGTGAAGCGGGCCGAACGGGTTCGAGACAGTAGAAGACCAGCATGCTGGAGACTGCCGCCATTCCGAACCACGTCGGTGCCGACATCGGTGTTTGGCTTCGGGTCGCGGAGTCCGGTTCCTTTGGGCACGAGCGCTAGGCGGATGGACTCCCGGACCGGTGCCGGGTGGGCCGCCAGCGCAACGGCGGAAGGCGCCACACCCTCATCACGGATACCAGTCGCATCGCTTGGGCGGGAGGCTGGCACGACTTGCTAAATCGGGATGGCGGTGAGGATCAGCCGGCCGCCGCAGCCTCCTCCCCGTAGTGGAGGTGGAGGTGCTCGCCCAGGGCTTCGGCGAAGGCCTGCAGGGTGCCGACCTGCACGTTGGCCCTCCCGGACTCCAGGCGGGCGATGTACGGCTGGGGCTTGCCGACCCGCCGCGCGAACTCGCTCTGGGACAGCCCGTGCCGCACGCGCAGCGCGATGATGGCCTGCGCGACCTCGGCGTAGGGCACCTCGCGCGCGTACGTCGCCCGCAGGGTGGGGTCGGCGTCCCACTCCTTCTCCACTTCCTCAAGGGGCCGCAACGAATCCGGCCGGTCCACCTTCTTTGCCCCCTTCCCGTTGCCAGCGCTCGACCGTCTCGCGCACCCTCTGTTCCGCCCGTCGGTAGACGGCCGGCGGGAAGCGGTCCCTCTTCTTGCTGGCCCCGGTCGCCACCAGGATCACCGCACCCGTCCCAGAGAGCCCGAAGAAGGCCCGATAGGCACCGGTGCGGTGCTGGACGCGCACCTCCCAGAGATTGTCGTAGCCCGCGATCCGATCCACGTGCGGGTGCCCGATTGCCGGTCCGAACTCTCGCAGGAGCGCGAAGACGAAGCGGAACCGGGCGACCACCGCGGCGCGCTCGGACGGTTGCGGGTGACACGTCTCCAGCCAGGAGAGGACCTCACCGGTCAGCAGCACCTGGTGTCGCACGGACTGATTATATCTCATCAGATATGCCCCCTGACAACGCCCAGCACCGGAGCGGCGAAGCGCGCCCCGAGGATGGCGGTGCCCAGCGCGCCGAGGGTGAGAAACGGCGCAAAGGGCACCTCGCTGCCCCTGCCCGCCCACGTCCGCCGACCCAGGAGGACCAGGAGGGCGTGGACGAGCCCGCCGGCAACGGTGCCGGCCGCCACCGCGACGAGCCCGCGCCCGGGTCCCAGATAGAGCCCCATCACCGCGCCGAGCTTCACATCCCCCATGCCGAGCCCGGCGGTCAGGGCCAGCGCGAGCAGCGGTAGGCCGACGAGCGTGAATCCCACCAGCCCCCGCGCCCACCACCCGCCGGGCTGTCCGATGCCGAACAGCGGCCAAGCGGCCAACAGGGCCACGATCACCGCGTTCGGCACCCGCCGTTCCCGCAGGTCGTAGACCGCGGCCAGCAAGGCGCCACCGAGGAGCCAGGCCTGCGCGAGAAGATTCATGGCGCCACGCCCCACGGGTCGCCCACGACCGTGAGCGTGCCGTGCTGCTGGTACCAGGCCAGTGTCTGGGCCTGCTTGGGCGTCACGGCGAGCTGCAGGGCCTGGGGACCGGCGTTGCCGGCCGTCAACCTGAATTTCGCAATGCTGAGAAGGTAAATCGCTATCTGCGTTGTATATGAGACACCTATGGGCATTAGCAAGAATCACCATCCGGTGACAAGGCCGATCGGCAAGCGTACGCGACCCACTGTTTTGCCAGAACAGTTCACCCTGAAGAACGCAACCATCTATGGCGGCGCAAATCTCATCTGGCGTTTCCTGGAACATATCGGCCTGGGGCAACTGTTGACTGGGGCGCTCGATCCTCACCGTAAGGCCAAGCATGCCAAGTACTCGTTGGTCCAAGAGGTCCTCCTGCTCTTGGTCGGGCGGATGCTTGGTCTCGGGCGGATCGCAGACTTCACCGAGGTGGAGGAAGACCCCCTGCTCGCCCGCTTGTTCGGACTGCCCAAGCTACCCGACGTGACCATCCTCTATAAGGAGTTGGTACGCCTGGGATCGGAGGCCGTGCGCGCCGCGTTGCAGCCGGTCTACGAGGCGGTGCTGGAGCGCACCCTGGGCAAGGAGGTCATCCTGGACTTCGACTCCTCTGTGGAGACCGTTTACGGTCACCAGGAGGGGGCCAAGGTGGGGTACAACCCGACTCGGCCCGGCCGGCCCAGTTTCCACCCCCAGCTCTGTTTTGACGGGAAGACGCGCAGCCTGGTCGAGGCGGAACTACGCCCCGGCAACACGGCCAGCAGTACCGGCTTGGTCGAGACGGCCGAACGCATCTTCGACCGCCCCGTACTCGCCAAGCGGGGCATCCGCCT
>Ga0080006_1110226_pt1 | contig 28986 bp, 23 predicted proteins | sample RS3BMetagenome_FD_69209 | JGI IMG/M metagenome (GOLD analysis project Ga0080006, IMG submission 69209) | Ferric oxide microbial mat and aquatic microbial communities from Rainbow Spring, Yellowstone National Park, USA - RS3B (SPADES... ...
CCGGACCTTGCCGGTAAGGTCCCAGTGACGCACCGTGTCCGGATGCACGCCAAGCATCTTCGCCGCTCGTTCGATGGGGATCAGGCGGTCCATGCCTCAATATACCGTACAGATGTTCCCCACGCAACCAAGACGTAACCGCCGTAATCGTTGATAAATCGGTTAGCTGCTAACTACCCCCACTGGTCCTGGTCGGGCCGGCTGACGGTGCAGCCGGCCGGTCTGGGCCTGCCGGCCGGCACCTACCACCTGGTGGACGTGGCCACAGGCAAGGCGATGCCGGCGACCGCGGGCCAGAACGGCGTGACGGTGCCGGTGGACGTTCCACCGGGCTTCTTCCAGGTCTGGCGGCTGGAACCCGGCGCCGGCCCGGCCGAGCCGCCTGCGACCAGCGCCGCCTCGGTGTCCAGCCCGGTCGGATTCACCGCGGGTGGGCCCGCCCAGGGCCTGCGGGTCTTGAACGAGACGGCCGCCGGGGGCCCGCCCACCGGCGACGGCAACGTCAGCGCCGCGCGGATGGCGGGCCAGGCGGCGGTCGCCCGTTGGACGCTCCACCAGTTGGGCACCCCCGGGGCGTACATCTACCTGCAGGTCGATCCCGCCAGCCCCGTGCGCGCGGCCAGCCGTCTGGAGCTTTCCGTCACCTACCTGGCCACCCCGGGCCAGGGCTTCCAGGTGCAGTACGACGGTACGCAGGGGGCGTACGAGAACGGGCCCACCGTGACCGGTCCCGGGACGGGGCGATGGGTCACGGCGCAGGTGCAGCTCGACGGCGTGCACCTCGACCAGGGGGAGAACGGCGGCGCCGACCTTCGTCTGGCCGTGCAGGACGGCGGCACCCCGCTGTACGTGCATGCCGTGACGCTCCGACCGGCGGGCTGAACGGTCGGGGGCGGGCCAGAGTTCCCCGCACGAGCAGGGATGCGCCCGATCGTCGAAGGCGGTCGGCCCCTGTAAGGCGGCGATGCCGTCCGGCTGCCTCTGGTGCCGTCGGCGTACTCCATCCCGGCGCCTCCGGCCCCCAAGTCGCCTCTCGCCGCTTCGCGGCCTCGACTCCCACCCGGGCCTTCGGCTTCTTCCTCCTGGCGCCTCCGGCCCGAGGTCGCCGCGGCCGCCCGGGCAGCCTCCGCGTGCCACCCCCGCTGCCTCAGGCGGCCGTCCCGACCGCTGGCCCCGCCGCCGCCCCATGCGCGTCCGGGACGCCGGCGCAGGTCCATACGTCCGCATCCGTGACGGTACCCCCCTGGCGTGCACCCACCTGGCGCACACAGGAGAGGACGCGCTGCAGAGCCGGGTCGCAGGGGACCCGGAACCCGGGGGCGCAGCCGACCCGCCAGGAGCGCCCGTCGCCGAGCGAGTAGCAGAGGCCCGCGATAGGCTGGTACGCCGAGACGCCCGCCGGCGGCACCGGCTCCATGTGCATCACGGCGCAGTCGGGGCTCCCCGGTACGGTGCCTGCCGGGGGCCGCTGCGCGGGGGGCGTGGCCGCGGCCTTGCCGGCGGGCGCGGGCACGGCGGCCTTCGGGCGCGCGACGGTAGGGACGGCACCGTGCGCCGTCAGGACCACGACGCCCAGCGCCGCCAGGGCCACCACACCGAGGGCGGCGGCTGGGACCCGGGCATGCCCGGCCCACCCGCGCTGCGCTGCCCGCCGGTCCCGGCGCCGCCGCCCTGTCCCCTCCGGTCGCGGCCGGGCCCCTGGTGGCGCGGCCCGCCCGGCGGTCCGGTCGGGGGCGGGCCGCGCCACGGCCAGCGGCACAGGGGTCGTGCGGGGCGGGGGGGAATCCGGCGACACTTCCTCGGTGATCCAGTCCCAGAACCGTTCGTGCAGGGAGCGGCGCCCCGCCCGGGGCTCTGGGGTGTCGGGGCGCGCGGATCCGGGCCGCGGGTCTGGGTCGGCGGGACGACGGGGCACAGGGAGCACCCCCTGGCTGCAATGCTACGACGGCACCCCGGCGGGGTTTGGCGGGCTGTGCGGCCCGCCGGACCCGTCTGGGCAGGTGTTGGTTCCACCGATCAAGGGGTTCGAGTCGGAGGGGCGCCTACCGGGGGTCGCCGGCCTCCTCGGGTTTGGCGAGTTGGGGGCAGGACGGGTACGGCCTCGATCCCCGGGGGGTTCTGCTGGCCGCAACCGTGCTGACCCTGGCCGGCGTGTGCGGTCTCGGCCGCACGCACGGCGAGGGCCTGAGGTCGGCGTAGATGTTCCAACTCCACGCCTGGCGCCGAAGCAGGCGGAGCGGTGGGGAGCCGGGGATGTGACGGAGGGCCCCCGCCGCGGCAAGTCGCCGGTCTCACAGGGAGGGCGTTGCGGCTCCGTGGGGCAAGAGCCCCCGCATCCATCGCTCCCGGGCCGCCACAGCCAGCCGATGGAGTTCTGGGTTCCGATAGAGCGTCCCACGATGTATTCCCATCCGGTCGGCCAGGCGGCGGAACGTCACCGGCTCGCCGGTGGCCCGCACCGCCACCTCGGCGGCGAGGAGCGCCGCAACCCAGAGCGATTGCCGGCCCGCGCGAAACCGGGCCGCCCCCTGGGTCGTCGGCCGTGGGTTGGCCACTCGCGATCCCCCTTTCGCCCGGCTACGCGGCGGCCCCGTTTCTCCTGCAGCGATGGATGGATCTGCACCACCGCCTGGCTGCCGAGTCGATTGCCCTCGGTGTTCGCAACCGGCGGTCAGGGGTACTGCCCGGGATGGTGCAAACGTTGGGGTTTACGGTATGTCTAACCCTCCTTGTGCTCCACGCGCGAGAGGGACACTTCGATCCTGGCCGATTCGTCATCACTGTGGAGAGCATTCGCGGATTGCAGGGGGCCTCCGGGGACGCGCTGCGGCGTGCGGGTGACCTGCGAAACCGGTACGCCCGGATCGCGCGGGACCTGCTCGGCTGGAAGCACCGGAGCCGCACCCCACCTATCCCTCTGGGGATGGGGCCGTCGCGCCCGCGATTGAAGTGCGTAGCGTCGGATTCACGTACCCGGGTGCCGACCGGCCCGCGTTGACCGACATCGAACTGAGCGTCGCTCCTGGGGAAATCGTTGCCCTCGTCGGGGAAAACGGGGCTGGCAAGAGCACGCTGGTCCGGTTGCTCCTCGGGCTGGATGTCCCGACGGCGGGCTCGGTCACGTGGCGTCCTGCCGTCCGACGGGCGGCGGTATTCCAGCAGTTCAGCCGCTATCAACTCTCCGCGCGGGACAACGTCGGTCTCGGACGGTGCGAACGGCTCTGGAATGATGACGCCCTCTGGCGAGCGGCCGAGAAGGCCGGCGCCGCCGAGGTGGTGACGGCCTTGCGCGACCGGTGGGAGACCAAACTCGGCCCCGAGTACGGCGGGGTGGATCTCTCCGGAGGCCAGTGGCAGCGGATCGCCACGGCACGAAGCGTACTGGCGGAGGGACGCCTGCTGGCCCTGGACGAGCCGACGGCCGCCCTGGATCCCCTTGCCGAGGCGGAAGCGTTCCGCCGGTTCGCGACGATGGCCCGAGGCAATACGGCGGTCCTCTGCACGCACCGCCTGGGCTCGGCCCGGTTGGCCGATCGCATTGTCGTCCTCAAGGATGGGCGGATTTGCGAGGTGGGGCGCCACGAAGACCTGCTGGCGGCGGGTGGGGAGTATGCCCGTCTGTGGGCGGAGCAGGTCCAGTGGTACGCATGAGTTGCTCAGTGCCGCCCGATGTGCCCGTCCGGCCAGGCCCGTCTCCGCCAACCCGATGGCCCGACAGATTTGGAGCAGCAGGGGCAGGGCCCCGGTGTCCGCAAACCAGGGCTTGGGCAGATAGAGTTCGCCCAGCAGCGGCAGGTCCATGAGACCAGAGCCACCGTGCAGGCTGACCGCGACCTGGCCGTTGTCGACCGTGCGGATGAAGCCCAGGTATCGCCGGCCGGCGCCGGGGAGTGGTCGCCCCTCGGACCCGAGAAGCGGGTGGACAAGAGGTCGGGGGGACATCGCCGCTGCTGGGACCGCGCGCCTACTGCGCCGCCATCGAGGGGGCCGCCCGCTTCCACGACCGGGTTCTGGTGCTCGCGCGCCCAGCAGGCCGGCATCCGACACGGCGTCTGCAGGTAGTCTTGCTCGGGGAGGGTGGCCCTTGGGTCTGGGTCTGTGCCGCTCGCCTTCGCGCCGAAGGGTCGAATTGGTCGAGATCCTCGACATGTACCACGCCCGCGAGCACAAAAGGGCCGCCGCTCCTGCCGCATGGGGTGTGTCGGTCCGGCGCCCGCGACCATCCATGGTGATGGGGGGAGTCCCTTGCCGCCGTCGTGCCCCAACGCGGCGCTCGGCCGGTCCTGTGGGCCCGCGTCCCGCAAATGCGCCGCCCATCCGTTGCCAGCTTCACAAAAACAGGAGATCATGTGGCGTGAGCCCACAACTTTACGGCGGGACCCGTGCCCGGAGGGGGATAGGCAGTCCGATGCGTGTCTATCACGGCGATCCGGTCAAGCTTGCCGCTCCTGATCCGGTGTTATCTCCGGAACTCCTTGAGTTCATCGCGCACCGATATGGCCTGCGTGTAAACGAGCCCCGAGATCTAGGCGGAAGCTTCAACCTGAACGTACTGGTCGACGGTCATGTCGTGCGAGTCTACGGGCCGTGGGTGGGCGCAGAGAGGCTCCAGGTACTTCAGGGGCTTCGTCGGACTCTGAGATCCAGAGGCGTCCCGATCCCCGATCTGCGGCCCGCGATGGATGGATCGCTGTGGTGTCCCTTTGGTGACTGCGTCCTCGAGGTCGAGAAATATGTAATCGGCGTGCGCATGGATTCATGGGAACGACTGCGCGTCGGGATGCACACGCTCGGGCGACTGCATGCCCTCATGGGTGACCTAGACGTGGCGGTGCCGCCGCCCATCGCGAACCACCTCCCGCAGGAACTTGCTTTTGACGCGACTCTCGACGCAACGGCTGTGATACGCGCATGGGGGCCGACACCTGAAGAGGGACGGTTGGCGGAGGTCGCAGAGACGCTCGCACGGATGCTTCCGGTCGTAGACCTACCGTGCCATTTGGTGCACGGCGATTTCTGGGACAACAACGTGCTGTTTAGCAGCGCAGGTATAGTGGCTATTCTTGATTTCGACTTCGCGGGAGTACGCCCGCGCATCGATGATCTCGCCCTGCCGCTGACCTATGCGGTCCAAGTACGCGGGGTCGGTCTTACTGAGGTCCGGGAACTTGCGGCTGCGTACGATTCGGGCTCCATAACGCCGCTGTCGAGGGATGAGCGCCGCGCGTTACCGTTCGCCATGGCCCGCATGGCGCTCTCATTTCTACAATACCTTACGATCCCGGGCGACGCAGCGTATGCGCACCGAACCCGTCAAGACTTCCGCGAGAAGCACGGCCCTGCGTGCGAGTGGTGGCTGAACGCGATCAGAGAAGGCACACTGAGCGAGAGTTTGGTCGTATGAGCAGGGTCGTACGGACAGTTAGGTGCCGCTGCGCTACATTAGAGATGGTCCAGCCCGCGCGGGGCCGGGGGATGGCGGCCGGCCGGCGAGCCTCTGCGGACGCCAGAGGCCCGGCCAGCCGGCCGGGTGGCCTGCCGCCAGGCCCACGCCACGGCACCCGCCACTCACCAGCCCAGGCTCCGCCAGCCGTCCGCCGCCCCCCTACGCGGTCGTGACGCCGGGCAATGCCACCCGGCGAGCGAGCATGCATAATCCCGTCCGCGACATTTGGGACGGCAGCCACACTGCGGGGGCTCCCCAAGCCGTGACGACCCGGGACACGAATCAGTCCGCGGAACTGCGGGCGCCGTGCATCTGGGCGCCGACGCAGGACGCGGCGACGCGATAGACGGACGGGAAACGAGCGACACTCTGGCCGGATAGGTGCTTGCCGCCGCGCCGCGCGCCGTGGGATCCCCGGATATAGGCTGGAGACCGAACCTGGTCGGGGGGCCCGTCCTCCATCACGGCGACACGAACATCAGTCGGGCACCGGCCCTGCTGACATCCCGCATCAGTTCTCGAAGATCAAAGATTCGCCGAGTGAGGCGGTCAGAGGACTCTACCACCACGAGGTCGATCGAGCCGCTGTCGATCAGCTTTCGGAGTTCCGCGATGGCCGGTCGGCCCATATCCGCGGGTCCTCCCTGATCGTCCACGATTGTTACGATATCGGTCGCGCCGGCTTCGGTGGCCTTCCGCCGGCACCTGTCTTCCTGCGCTTGCAAGCCACTGACGGAGCCACGGTTGGAACGGCAGAAGAGGACGGCATGCAGTGGTCGGTTCAAGTCGAACACCTCGCTCTGGATGATAGCACCATCTTGCCGTCGTTGGTGCGGGAAGGCAAGTCGACAGGGGATCGCCTCGGAGTTGACGTCGAATTTCTTTGCCCCTGGAAGCATGGAAGATGGAAGATCAGGCCCCATGCACGGCGTATGTCCGATCGCTGGCCGAGAAGGCGGCCAGGGTACAGGACTTTCAGCAAGACTTGGATGTCGCCTTGCTGGAAGTGACGTGACGGAAAGCGGGTGGGACCGGCGACGAACCGCTCCCACCCGGTATCGGCATCGAGTTCGGTCCGCGAGCCGAACACTACGGCGGCCCTGCCCGCACCCGGGCCGACGAAGCGGGCGGGCGGCACCGGCTGCGGTGGTCCGGCGCCGCGGCAATGCTGCCGCGCGCCGGATGCCAGCCGCCCCCTCCGGGCAGGGCCCGTGCCCATCTAGTCCGACTGGTCCGGTCGGTGCCCCATGATGGCGACCATGCGGCTCGCGGTGGACCAGTCCAGGCCGGATTCTCCGAAGCGCTCCCGGAGCCGGTCCTCGAAGATCCGCTCCAACGCGCGCACGCCGTCGTCCGCGGCACGCCGGAGGAGGAGGCGCACGATGCCGATCTGGCGCGCCACGCCCAGGGCGATCTCCGCGTTGGGGCAATCGGCCCGCTCGTCATCGGTGGCCCTGGTCGCGTCCACCTGCAGGCCCGCCATCGCAAAGGCCGCCTCCACCTCGCCCTGCTGCGGCAGGAAAGGGTCGAGCGCCAGTCCGCGCCTCCGCGTCTCCTGCCGGACGGGCTCCAGGGCCCACAGCCAGCCGTCGCCGAAGCGGACGTCCACCCAGGCGTTCACCGCGACCCTGCCGCCCGGCCGGACGATGCGGGCCATAGACCGGATGGCGACCGCGGGTTCGGTGAAGTGCAGAAACGTGGAGCCGAGCACGAGACCGACGGTGCCGGAGGCCAGGGGCAGGTCTTCGACCGGGGCCTCCAGGAAGCGCACCCAGTCCAGGCCCAGGTCCTGCGCCCGCTTGCGCGCCACGTAGAGCTGCGCCGCAGACGGCTCGGTGATCAGGAGTTGCCCGCGGGGCCCGACGCGCCCGGCAAGTCCCCCGTCGAAGGAGATCCGCCCCGCCCCGGCCCCCACCTCCACCACCGCCTCGCCCGCCTTCGGGGAGACGAAGTCCACGAACTCCCGCGCCTGCGCGACGGCGCGCGCGAACGCCTGCCGGAAATAGCGGTCGAAGTCCGCGCCGAAGCCCGCGGCGAACGCCCCCGGCCGCTGCTCCTCCTCCGGATCGGCACCCGGTCCGCGGACAAGATTCCGCCCCGCGCGGGTCAGCACGATGCGGTCGCCGCGCGCCCCCCGCATCAGCACGCCCCTGCCCTCGTACATCGCGTCGTCCGCCTGCTGCACGGCCTCCCCGAGGCCGCCCGGGCCGAACGAGGCGATTCCGAAGCTCAGGTCCAGGGGGAGGAGACCCGCCTCCTGTGCGGCCGCGGCGGCCCGGCCCAGTACCCGCCGCGCCACGCCGTCGAGTTCGGCTGCGTCCGCCGATCCGACCACCAGCACGAACTCGTCGCCGCCGTAACGGACCAGGAGGGCATCCTCCGGGGTCTCGGCGGCCAGTGCCCGGCCGGTGATGGCCAGGGCGCGGTCGCCGCTGCGATGGCTGCTGAGGTCGTTGATCTCCTTGAGGCCGTCGAGGTCGAAGAAGGCGAGGGCGCCCTCACGGGCGTTCCAGGCCGGGAACTGCTGCTGCCAATGGTGGAGGTTGTGCAGACCCGTGAGCGGGTCCCGGAGGGCCCATTCCGGTGGGGCGACGACCTCAGGGCCGATGCCCTCGCCGGCCACCGTGCAGACAGCGAATCGCTCGTCCCCCTCGGTGCGCCAGGTCCCTGAGATCGCCCCCGTCCGGACGCCGCCGTCGACACCCCGGACGGGGACGGTCACCGTGGTCCCCGCGTCGACGGCGGGGAAGAGCACTTCGCGGACCCAGTCCTCCGCCTCCCGGGAGGGCGCGTCCCGGAACGCCTCCCAGGCCGCTCGGCCGGCCACGTCCTCCAGGCGGACGCGCCAGAAGGCCTCGGCCCGGGGATTGAGATACATCACCCGCGCCTCCGCGTCCAGGACCACCACGGGTGTCGAAAGCGGGGCGTAGAGTTGCCAGGGTTGCCCCGACGGCATGTCCGCTGCTGTGGAATCCAAGGAGCGCCACTCCCCACTACAACCGGATGCGGAACGGCAAGGACCTCTTGGTTGCGCCGTCTGACGGAACGGGGGCGCTCCTGCCTCGCGCCTGCCCCGGGCGGATACCAGCGGATACGGGGGCATCGGTGGCGGCCGGTCCGCCGGCCGGCGTGCGCACAAGGGCGGAAACCCTGCCCCGGCCCCGGTCGGGAAGAAGGCCCGGGACTTGGTCGCCGGGCGCTCCGCACGCCCGCAGACCGTGCACCGGTTACTCGGGCCGGTGGGCGAGGATATGGACCCACTGCGCGACCGTGGTCCAGTCGAGTCCCGGCTCTCCGAATCGCTCTTTGACCCGGCCTTCGAGGATCTGCTGCAGGGCACGAGTCCTGTCGTCATTGGGAGATCTCCGGAGAAGGAGCCGCACGATACCGATCTGGCGCGCCACGCCCAAGGCGATCTCCCCGCTCGGGAACTCGGCGCGCTCGTTGTCACTCGGTCCAACCCTGTCGACCTGCAGCCCGGCTGCGGTAAAGAACGCCTCCAACTTGGGCAGTTGCGGCAGAAAACCGGTCAAAGGGATGTCTCGTCGGCGCATCTCCTGGAGCACCGGCTCCAGCGCCCACATCCAGCCGTCACCAAACTGAACGTCGAGCCAGACATTCACCGCCACCCTGCCCCCGGGCCGGACGATCCGGGCCATGGACCGGATGGCGACGGCTGGGTCGGTGTAGTGCAGGAACGCGGAGCCCAGGACGAGACCAACGGTGCCGGAGGCCAGGGGCAGGTCTTCGACCGGGGCCTGCAGGAACCGGACCCAATCGAGCCCCAGGTCCTGGGCGCGCTTGCGCGCCACCTGCAACTGCGCCGACGACGGGTCGGTGAGCAGGAGTTGCCCACCCCTGCCGATGCGTTCCGCCAGGCCGCCGTCGAAGGAGATCCGGCCGGACCCCGCACCGACCTCCACCACCGCCTCGCCCGCCCGGGGGGAGGCGAAGTCCACGAACTCCCGTGCCTGCACGACCGCCCGCGCGAACGCCTGCCGGAAATAGCCGTCGAACTCCTTGCTGAAACTGGCGGCGAACGTCCCGGGCCGCTGCTCCTCCGGATCGGTGCCCGGCCCGCGGACGAGATTCCGTCCGGCGCGGGTCAGCACGATGCGGTCGCCGCCGTCGGCGCGCATCAGCACGCCCTTGTGCTCGTACATCGCGTCGTCCGCCAGGTGCACAGCATCCTCGAGGCCGCCCGGGCCGAACGGGGCGACGCCGAAGCTGAGGTGCAGGGGGAGGATGCCCGCCTCCTGTGCGGCCTCGCCGGCCCGGCCGACGACCCGCCGCGCCACGCCGTCGAGTGTGGGGGCGTCCACCGCGCCGACCACCAGCACGAACTCGTCGCCGCCGTAACGTACCAGGAGCGCACCCTCCGGGGCCTCGGCCGCCAGGGCCCTTCCGGTAATGGCCAGGGCGCGGTCGCCGGTGCGGTGGCTGCTGAGGTCGTTGATCTCCTTGAGGCCGTCGAGGTCGAAGAAGGCGACCGCGCCGGATCGGGTGTTCCAGGCCTCGACCTGCTGCTTCCAGTAATACAGGTTGTGGAGACCCGTGAGCGGATCGTGCAGCGCCCATTCGGGCGGGGCGACAAGGAGCGGGCCGATGCCGTCGCCGGCCACGGTGAGGACGGCGAATCGCTCGTCCCCCTGGGCCATCCAGGTACCATCGATCGCGCCGGTCCGGATCAGGCCGTCGGCCCCGTGGATAGCGGTGGTGACGGTGCTGCCGGCGTCGACGGCCGGAAACAGCACCGAGCGTACCCATTCCTCCGCGATCTCAAGCCGTCCGGAGGTCTGCGTCGCCTCCCAGACCGGGCGCCCGGCCAGATCCTCGAGACGGATGTCCCAGAACGCTTCTGCGCGGGGATTGACGTAGAGGACCCGCGCCTCCGCATCCAGGACCGCGACGGGCGTCGAGAGCGAGGCGTAGAGTTGCCAGGGTTGTCCCGACGGCGTGTCCGACGCTGCCGAATCCACGTGACCACCTCCCGCTGTTTCGATCTGAGCCAACATTCGATCCCGATCCGGAAATTCCTTCCGTAATCGCCCAGAATCGGGAGGGTAGGGGGGGGTGGTGGTGGGCACGTCTGCCGCACCTGGATGGTGAACGATTGCTCCCATCCCGAGCCGGCAGATGGATCTGTCTCTTCTTCAAATGGTGCAAGGGGGGATGCGGCGGGCCTCCGTGGCGGTGCATCCATTGCGCAGGGGCCTGGCGACCGGGACGGCGAGGGGCCTGTTGGGGGGCTCCGACCGGGCGCGGCCACCGTATGTCCAGCAGCGCTCCCATGTCGGCGAGGGTAAGCTCCCCGTGTTTCCACCGGAAGCCGCCCAGCGGTATGTGGCCGATGGCCGGCCCGCCTCCCCACCTGTGATGGATCCAGGGCGTTCAGTTGGTCACGCGCCCCATGCCGAGCGCACCCGGGGGACGAGCGCGGCATACCGTGGACTGGCCGTATCGTTCACCGCACGCCGGACTAGCGAGGAGCGTTCCACACGTGCAAGAACTGGCTTTGATCGGACTCGGCGTCGGGGCCATGGTCGCGGGAGTGCTGTGGCCAAGTGACCATCAGGCATGGTGGAAACGTAGTCTGTGGACCATGGTGCCGTCCCTGCTTTTTGTCCTCGGTGTCGTGTGGGTACTCCTGGGACTGGCGGCGGGGTCTGGGCTCCTGAAAGCGTGATGGCGATGGAATCGGGCCGTATCGATATGAACACCCTGCGGAAGGCACTGTCGATCACGACTCTGACCCTGCACGTTCGTCCGGCGCTCAGGGCATGGGAGGCCTTTGAGCGAGAGCTTGAACGCCTGGACGTCGCTCCGGCCATCGTGGACCGCTTGGCCGTCGCGGCGTACGAGGCGATCGTCGTCGCCGCCTTCAAAAGGCGCACTACCCAAAGCCGGCAGCCCCCGGGGTTGTCGCCGTAGATCGCCAGCGCGCCATCGACTGTTGGTCACCCCTGGACGGCGCGACTTGCCCGCACCCACAGTGATGTCCAGGCTGGCCAGGCGGCTGATGGCCGGCATCACGGGCGTCGTCCGCTCAGGTAGGGGTCTGCGGGACCCGTCTTGGTGCGGCCTGCCCTCCTTCGACTACAGTTGGAGGGGAATCGCCTCGGGATGGTGGACAGCCTCGATGCCTCGATCGTGTACTCCACCTCCTGCGGTCGATCGGGCTCGCCACGCGCCGCAGGAGAAGTTAGAGTCTCCGGTCCCGCTGTAAACGGCGGGGGGCAGGGTGTAACGGTAGATGCCGGCCGGCTTGCGGAGCCCGGCCCGCCGGCCAAGAACACAGAATGGCCCGTCTGGAACAGAGGGACTGAGGCGCCGGGGTGCAGGCGGCTGCGCGCCCGCACCAGCGACCTCGGGCCAGAGGTGCGGCCGGCGGAACACCCACGCCTTGGTACCCGCCGGGTCGCCCGACGACGCCACCGGTCAGAACCGCCTCGGCGTGCACAATACTTTCTACGCTTGAAAGGTTTGATGCCTTCAGCACCGAAACGGGCGCACCGCCGCCGCAGACCGGCCGCGAGAGGGTCGTGTGCCCATTGGCCGTCGCCCGTGGTCCCGCCGCCGGAGCCTCACCGTCAGCTGCCCCGACCCCGCTACTGCGCGCGGCCGTGTGGCTCTGCGCGGCCATGGTCGCCGTCTACTGGGCCGTCGAGTTCGGCGCGCACATCGGCCTCGGCGGCCATACCAAGGCCTTCGCCGTCTTCTATGCCGCGGCGCGGGCCGTCCTCCACGGGCGCGATCCGTACAGCGATCCGCTGATGTATTCCCCGCCATGGGTACCGGTGTGGATGGTGCCCTTCGCGCTGCTGCCGCTGCAGATGGCCCAGGTCCTCTGGAACCTGCTCGGCGTCCTGGTGGTCGTCCTCTCCGGCGTCCTCGTCTATCGCCTGCGCTTCACGCCGGGCACGCGGATCCCGGGGACGGCCCTGATCCTCGCCGTGCTGGCCGTGATGGTGTTCTACCCGTTGCGGCAGAACTTCGACTCAGTCCAGAGCGACGTCTGGCCGCTGCTGGCGACGGTCTTGTTCGTCTACCTGGATGCGCGTGGCCGCCCGTTCCTGGCGGGCCTGGCCCTCCTGCCGGGCCTCGTCGACCCGCACCTCCTCATCGGACCCTGCCTCTACGCGCTGGTGCAGCGCCGCTGGTGGACCATCCTCGGGGGCGCGACGGCCGGCGCCGCGGCGGTCCTCACCGCACTGGCGGCGCAGGGGCCGCGGTTTCTGCGGGCGTATCCCGCCCGCCTCCACCTGGCCGAGAGTCAGAAGATCTTCGGCTCCCACCAAGTCACCGTGGTCCATACCCTGGTCGCGGCCGGCGTCGCGCCCGGCGCGGCCTTCGTCCTCTACGCCCTGGTGGCGGGCGCTTCTCTGGTGTTGGGCGCGCTCGCCTTCACCCGCGGGGGGCGCGACCCCTGGCGCGACCTGGCGATCTGCGCTGCGGTCTCCGGGCTGGTCGCCCCGTTCGCCTTCGCCTACGACTACACGCTGCTGCTCCTGGCGCTTCCCTTTGTCATCGACAGGATCCAGCATCGCCTGCCCGCCGCCGGCATGGCCGTCGTGTTCGGCTTCTCCATCTACTGCGGCGGGGTTTCCTGGATCCGCTACCCGTTCAGCCACGACCTGCTGCACGCGGTGATGCCGCTCCTGCTCTTCCCGCTGCTCCGGTGGCTCGGCGTCGAACTCGGCCTGGAGGGGAAGACGCTGCGCCGCGTGTTGGTGGCCTGGATCGTCTCGGACGTGGTGTTTGGCCTCGCCAATCCCGCGCTTCCCCTGTGGGCGGATGCGCTGGCCTTCCCCCTGGGGGCGGCCTGCATCCTCTGGGCGGCAGTCGTGGCGGCCCGGCCGGGGGGGGCGCCCCGCGCCGCGGCCTGAACAGTGGGGTGGCGGGCGGCGGTGCCGGGTCGCTGCATCCGCCGGATCGGCGGCGTGTGGTCCGCGGACTTCCGCGTCACCGGTCGCGCCTACGTGCGCCACACGCTCGACGCACCACCCGTGGAGGGCCGAGGACCCCCATCCCAAGACGGCCCGGCCGAGTGTGCTGTGGGGACTGCCCCGGCCGGACGCACAGCCGTCGTGACCGCGGCCGGATGGGGAGCCGGGCCCGCGGCCCAAGTCGCGGACCGAACATCCTTCCGGGCCTCACCGCCGCCACGACGAGAGGTCCACATGGAGAAGCTGCTCCACATAGGCGACGTCTTCTTCGAAATCCGCCAACAGGCGTTGCTTCACCGCCAGGGGCAGCGATGCCTTACGCCCACCGGTCGATCGTATCCAGGACAGCATCGACTGACGGACGGAAGGGGGCACGACGGTTTTCGCCATGCGCCGGATGGGGCTGTGCATGTTCAACAATATCCGGTCCAAGCTGGGGTGGACGAACACACTGGATTCGTTGCGCTCGGAGCGGTCGGGAACCAGCTGGACTCCGTCCGACGGCGAGATGTCCAAAAACGACGCCACCCGCGAGTACACCTGCTCGGGGCAGCGGACCAGGTCGTCGAACAGCAACACCATCAGGTTGCCCGCCGGCACGAAGGATCTCCACCGTTCCAGCTGGACGCGATACTTGCTCACCGTCGCATATTGCCAGAAGGGAGACCAACCGAGTTCCGCCCGCCGCCGCTCCGCCGCCAGCGCGTCTTCGAAACCGAGGGCCTCGCGGCCCAAGAGCACATGTTGGACGTAATTCGACCACGCCCGTTCCACCGGATCGCGCAGGACGCAGATGATCTTCGGTTCCGGCAGGAGAGTACAGATGCGGCGGGGCGCCTCCGCCGCGGACAGATAGATGGTGGAAGCCTCGCCGATAATGCTGTGCACCGAAGGGTCGGCGCCTTGGAACAGGCCTGCGTAGTCTCGACGGCTGGTGACCGGCTGCCCGTCACCCGGCCCCATCCATACGGTTTGGGGTTCGGACGCGAAGTGCCACGGTTCCTTCTGGTCGCTCATGAACACCTGGGGATGGCGCCGCAGGTAGTTGTACAGGAATGTCGTTCCACACCGCGGAGCCCCGACAATCAGCGTGTTCGGCAGCAACACGGGCGCTCGTCTCTCCTCCCCTGCGATCGGCCGTTGGACAGCCATGTTTCCGCTGACATGGGCGCGATCTTAGCATGCTGCCGTCGGGACATGGCCGATCGCGCGCCCACGGCGCCCCCGACATCACTTTTCCGAATCCTATAACGCGAAAGGACCGAAGGACACTCGAAGCGTGTCGAGTTGCGCGATCTGCCTTCCGTTTCTCACGGAAATAGCCGACGGACCACGTGGCCCTAGGACGCAGGGGCTCCTGCGTGGCGGGCCCGTAGCGCACCCCGCATGCGGTCGGCGTATTTTCATCCGCATTGGCGGGTCGCCACCGGTCCCATCCCATGGAGATTTGCCAGAATTTCTCCATACGAAGCCGCCGCCCTCACGGGCGGAACGCCGGCAAAACGGGGGACGGCGGGAAATCCGCGCGTCCTCCCGACCGGCCCCAATCCCAGATGGCGTCCCACCGGCATGCTGCGGCTGCGGGGCTGGCATGCCTCCGCCCACTTCCTCGACACGAGGCGTGGCGCCGGCCGTTCCGGCTCCGGGGCTTGTATCCGCTTGCCTCCCGGTCTGCCGGGCGTATCTGTGGCAACGGGGCCGTGCCCCCGCCTCAACCGCGCCCGAGGGGCCGGCCGCAGGCGCAGCAGAAGCGCCAGTCGGCCTCGGCCGGGGTCCCGCAGCGGGCGCAGCTCCTCGTGCCGACCGTACGGCGTACGGGGGGCGCGGGTGCCGCGCGGTGCCCGGCGGCCGGCTGGCGCGGCCCGTGGGCCCGCAGGGGCGGCGCCGAGCGGGGCGGGGGAGGCGGTGGGAGCGGGGGAGGTGGGGGAGGTGGGGGAGGGGGGCGCAGGGCATCGAGTTCCTCGGCGGAGAAGCCGAAGGCCAGCGCGTCGTGGTCGGGCGCGGGCGCAGGCGACCAGGCGGCGAGGGTCGCGCAGAGGGCCGCCATGGCCGGGGTCACGTCCGCGCCGCCCGCCCAGAACTCCGGCTGCTTGATGCGCAGCGGCAGGTCACGCCGTGCCGCCGGGGCGGCAGGGGCGGGATCCGCGGCAGCGGCGGCTTCCGTCAGCGCCAGGGCGGCGGCCTCCGCCACCGCAAGGGCCCCGAGGGACATGCCGTCGGCGGCCGGGCGCGGGGCCTGGGCGCCGATCCAGAACGCCCGCACCGAGACGCCGGGCCGGGACGGGGGTGCGGCCTCGACGGTCTGGACTCGGAGGGGAGCGGTCTTGGGGGCGGGGCCGGATGGGGACGGGAGGACCCCGAGGATCGCGTCCAGGCGCGCCGCATCCCGCGATGCAGCCCCGCGGAAGACGAACAGGTGTGTGGGATGGTGGTCGAACTCGTCGGCGCAGGCCTGGGCGAGGGCGATCGCGTGCGCGCACGGCACCCTCCGCGCCGGGCAGGGGCAGGCCGCGTAGAGGTGTTCCGGGAAGAGCCGGACGCCGAGATCGGCCAGGACCCTTTCCACGTCGAGTACCGGGTTTGCCTCCGTGAGCACCTCGATGGACCGCACCGCGCCCCTCCAGATCGCCGGGGTGAGCGGGGCGCACCAGACCAACACCGGCCGGAGGGCGCCCGACGGCCCGGCCACCCGGGCCGAGATGCGCCCGCGCTCCACCGCCAGATCCCGGACCATGTGCTCGGGCTCGGGAGCCAGGGGCCCCGTGCCCCAGGATGCGCCCGCGGTCTCCAGCCAGCGGCGCCGGAACCACTCCGCCACCACGCGCCACCCTCCCCTTGGCATCTTCCCGGCCCGCCGGCCCACCGGCCCACCGGCGCGCGGGGTGCGCTGCCCACCGGCTTCAGGCGCTGGCCCCATCGCTCGGGGCCTTGCGGAACTCGGAGCCGTGGCCGCGGCAAAAGAGGACTTTGGCCGCGGCCACCTAGGCCCCCAGGGCCGACCGGCGCAGCGTCAGCACCTCGCGCAGTTCGTTGTCCCCGAGTTCGGTGAGCCAGGCCTCGGATCCACCGCCCAGGACGCCTTCGGCGAGCCCCTCCTTGCGGCGGAGCAGTTCGTCGATCCGCTCCTCCAGGGTCCCGACCGAGAGCAGGGCGTGCACCTGGACCGAGTGGCGTTGGCCGATGCGGTAGGCGCGGTCGGTGGCTTGCCGCTCCACGGCCGGGTTCCACCAGCGGTCGTAGTGGAAGACGTGCCGCGCCGCGGTGAGGTTGAGCCCCGCACCGCCCGCTTTGAGGGAGAGGATGAAGACCCCCGCGCCGTCGCCCTCCTGGAACTCGGCGATCAGCCGCGTCCGATCCACGGCCGGGGTGGAGCCGTCCAGGTTCCAGACCGGGCAGCCCGGCAGGCGCACGCGCAGGTGCTCGGCCAGCCGCCGGCCCCAGGCCGCGAACTGGGTGAAGACCAGGGCGCGCTGCCCCTCGGCCGCGACCTCGGCAAGCAGTTCCTCCAGCCGCTCCAGCTTCCCGGAGCGCCCCTCCAGCGCGCCGGTGGCGCCGTAGTGCACCGGGTGGTTGCAGACCTGCTTCAGCCGCAGCAGGGCCAGCAGCACGGCGGCCTTGCGCTGCATGCCCGTGCTCTCCTCCACCCGTTGCAGGAGTTCGCGGGCCACGGCCTCGTAGAGGGCGGCCTGCTCGCGGGTGAGGTGGCAGCGCTCGATGGTCTCGACCTTCTCCGGGAGTTCGTCGGCCACACCGGGCTCGCGCTTGGTGCGCCGCAGGACGAAGGGGCCGATCAGCCGCCGCAGCATGCCGAGGGCGGCCTCGTCGCCGCCGCGCTCGATCGGCCCGGCGATGCGTTTGCGGAAGAGTTCGGCGGACCCCAGGTACCCCGGCTGGACGAAGGCGAAGATGGACCAGAGGTCGGTCAGGGCGTTCTCCACCGGCGTGCCGGTCATGGCGAAGCGGTAGTGCGCCGGGAGGCGCCGGGCCGCCTGGGCCTGTTTGGCGGAGGCGTTCTTGACGTTCTGCGCCTCATCCAGGATCACCCCGTCCCAGGGGACGCCCGCCAGCGCCTCCGCGTCCCGCAGGAGCAGCGGGTAACTGGTGACGACGACATGGGCGGCGGCGCAGGCGGCGGCCAGCTCGGCGTCCCGGGCGCGGGCGGCGCCCAGGTGGACCAGCACGTGCAGGTGCGGGGTGAAGCGGGCGGCCTCCGCCGCCCAGTTGGCCACCACCGACGTGGGGCAGACGATGAGGGTGGGCCGGACGGTGCCGCCGTCCCCCCCGGCGCCCGCGGCCTGGCGCTCCTGGGCCCGCCGCGCGATGAGCGCGAGCATTTGCACCGTTTTGCCGAGCCCCATGTCGTCGGCGAGCACGCCGCCCAGGCCGAGGGCCGCCCGCGTGTGCAGCCAGGCCGTGCCGCGCCGCTGGTAGGGGCGCAGGGAGCCGACGAAGCCCTCGGGCTCCGGCAGTTCCCCCGGGGCCCCCGTCAGGCCGGCGAGCATCGGGCGCAGCGCCTCGTCGGCCAGGACGGGCGGATCCTCCGCCCCGGGGTCCGCGTCGGCCTCCGCCTGCAGGGCCATGAGCGCCGCGCGGCCGGCCGGCGCCTCGCCCCGGGTGGGCCCCCCGCGCCAGCGCGCCGCCAGCGCCTCCGCCGCCCCCGGCGGCAGGTGCACCCAGCCCCGGCCCAGGCGTACGAGCGGGGTGCGCAGGGCGACCATGCGTTCGAACTCCTCGGCGGTGACGACGGTACCGTCGCCGAGGGCCACCTCCCAGGAGAAGCGCACCAGCGAGTCGGCGGTGAAGAGGCCGGAGCCCACCCCGGACTCCAGCCGCAGGGCGGCCTGGGGCGGCCGCTGCTGCCACCAGGCGGGCACGAGCACGGTCATGCCGAGCTGCTCCAGGCGCCGGCGGCCGGTCGAGAGGAGCAACCAGGCCCCTTGCGTGGTGAGCCTGGCCTCACCCTCCTGCTCTTCGGCGCAGCGGCCCAGGGCCGGCACGGTGGCCGACGCCCGCCGCAGGGCGGCATTGAGGGCCTCCTGCGCCGCCAGGTCGCGGTCCGCCCAGACGTCCTCCGCCGGTACGAGGACGCCGGGCTCGGCCGGGGACTCCAGGTAGACGACCAGGGCCCAGAGCGGCTCGGCCCCGGCCTCCGGCCCGGTCCCGGCATCTGGATCGGCCTCCGGCTCGTCCAGGCGCAGCACCAGCCGCCCCGGTCCCTCGACCTGGGCGGGGTCGTGCATCCATTGGCGCACGGCCGGGTTCATGCCGCGCTCGGGCAGTTCCGCCGGGGCGGACCCGAGCATGTCCGAAAGCCAGCGCGTGGGGGTGGCCGAACGCCCAACGCGGGGACGCCGCCAGCGGGCGAGTTCTGGCCGGTCCGCCGCCAGCGCCCGCACCAGGGCGTCCGCATACGACAGGCAGAACGCGCGCAGGGCACCCTCGGTGGGCATGCCCGGGCCCAACGCGGCCCGGGGCGCCCGGGCCGCCAGGGCTTGCAGGCGGCGCTGCTCGGCGCGGCCGGGCACCGCCCGCCAGAGGGTCTGCCGCTCCCCGCTGGCCCACTCGGCCAGATCGGGGGCGACGGCGCCGTCCGCCACCAGGGCGCGCACCACGGCTGCGGCCTCCCACCAGAAGCGCCAGCCGGGGCCGAAACGCAGGGTCGGCTCGGGCAGCGGGAAGCCCCCCGGCGCGAGCCAGGCCGCCGCGTCGGGCATCCGCAACTGCAGGGCGGTCATGGTCCAGGATGCCAGCGGCCCGCTGGCATCCGGATCCCCTCCGACCGCCGGGGACGGCAGCGGCCCCCCGTCCCCGGTGGGGAGGGGGAAGTCTACGACCACCGGCTGCGCCGCGGCTGTGGCCGGACCGAGACGGACGCGCAATTCCATCGCGTCGAGGCACCGCGGGTGAAGCCGGTTGGATGGCCGACCGGGCCCGAAACGCGGGGCGGCGACGGCGTGACCCGGGGGCGCCTCGCCCCAGACGAAAAAGGTGTCGCCGCCGAATATAGGGTGCAGGACGGCCGGGGGCGCGGGGACCGGCGGAGCGGCGGGCCGGCCGGGTGCCCCCGCGGTCTGGGGGGCGGCGGGCGGCTGCGCGCGGTTCGACACGTTCATATGGACGGAGGGTTGGACATGCCTGGGCCAGGTTCCTGCGGGGCGGCCCGGCCGCCCGGGGGAGGGGCGTGCGGCGGGTGGGGTTGGTCGATCGCTTCAATGCCGTTAAGGCGCGGCCGCAACACGACTGATGGCAAGCCGAAAGGGAGTCCTTTCGGAGTAGCAGCCAGCATCTACTCTACACAGGCACCTTGGGACAACCGACCACCCCCGTTTCGGAGGCGAGGCATCACGCTCTCGGTCGCATGAAGTCGCGAAGGGAATGGACCCCGAGCACTTCTAAGCCCTCTACCGGCAGGGGGCGGTCTTCCAGGGTAACCACACCTACCCACCAGCGGGGGCGATGTCGGGATTTCGCCTGCCCATCACCATCGCGTAACTCGCTCAGACAGGTCAAATAGGCGACCTTCCGAGGTGCCCTCGCTGATCGGGACCACACCGTCACGTTGGCCTTGCATTCAATGCACTCCAGGCGGTCTTGCACTTGAAAAACAACGTCGACACGTTCCTCGGGGCTGCATAGTCGTTCGCCGTTAGCCGCGAGAGCGGCTTCGTGGTGCCGCCGCAGAGCACCACCTTCACGGCTAATGCGGAACGGGCCGAGTTCCCAAGCCACTAGCTCGACGAAATCGCCGCGTCGCTTGTCCAGTGGCCCATCATTTGCGGCAAAGAAGCGCCCCACAGCCGTGCAGGCGTCGGCCCAGCCATCATGTCCGCGCATTGCCTCCCGCGCAAGTAGTAAGTCCCCATCGGGCGCGTAAGCGATGGCGAGAGCGACGGGGAGAAATAGGGGCGGCTGGACACGTATCGTCCTCCACAGGGCACGCACGCTCGGAGCCACTGAGTGCAGGTCTTTACTACCGTGGATGGTCACGTCGTTAGGCACCGGCGGGCCTGGGAACGAGCCAAGTATCCAGAAATACCGGCGAAAGGCCCATGCGGGACGTACACGAACTGCAGAACTCGCGGATGTACGGCCACACATGGAGCATCGTGCTGGAGTTGGCGTATGCGGTATAGAGGGTAGTGTCCCAAGTAAGTCCTGCGGGGTCTGGCGCCACGTCGTACTGAGCCGCAAATCCGCTTTCAACCCGGAACACCGTATCGTTGGCCGCAGATGACTCCGGTCTACCGGTGACTTCGGCCTTGACTTCTACAGTCCACGGACCCGCGATAGCCAGGGGCAAGGGCTGAACAATGACGCTCAAAGTTAATTGCAGCCGGTCGGGCGGCTGGCCCAGAGTGGCAAGCAGCACCTGCGCATGAGAGAGCACAATTCTCTTCAGCGTCACGCTCTTAAGAAACAAGGAGTATCGGTCACGGTCAAGCTGGGGGGTGACGCTTGACGACGCTATGCCACCCATCCCCCTGTGAAGTCATCACCCAGACGGGGACTATACACGACCATCATGCCCGGGGGTGAGTCCATGCCCGTAGGTGTCAGCCGCGGGGACCACCCCTCCAGCCTAGCGCGCAACTGAACTCCTTGACCAGCGAGCCAACTTGCCAGCAGATCAGGGTCATTCTTTGAAGCCAGGCGGGCTGTGGCAGACGCGAGCCCTTCCAACGTGTCCCGAGCTTGCGAGAAAACTCGCGCATCAGCGCTGCCCACGATTCCGAGGGCCTCGATGACGCGGAGTTGCTCGTCGGCCTCAAAGAGGCCGGACTCGACATGACGGACGAGGTCGGTCGGCGCTCCGTCACTCTTGATGCGCCCGAAGGCCTGCCACCACGCGGCACGCACGGCTTCCGCGCGCGTGTGGAGGACATACCATGGGTTATCCTCTGGCGTAGGGGAAGGGGGATATTCGACCCCGCTTGGGATGTACTCTGCGGCGGTCAAGAAGTACTCCGTCGTGATGAGGACCCGTGGCTCATCGGCCATGACCAGCCTCCTCCCGTCGACGCCGCTACTCTGTTGTATCACGAGCCGCGACCTCCTGCTAGTGATCGTCTGTCTGTCTAGAGAAGGATCTTCGACGTGCCAATGGGTGGCTTATGCGGGGAGATGCAGCGTAAGTTCCGCCCGACTCGTGGGGATGACCGACGTGGCCGCCGCGGAGCGGCGCAGCAGGTGTACTTGCGCGTAGGCAGGGGCCAACGGGTCGGGCCGCGTTGCGGACTGGTCCACAAGCGGCCCGGCGTTGCTTATAGGCTGGGTGGGGTTCGTAGCAACTATGGCTGACCACAATCATTCGCTGGCAAACATCTGTGCCTCTCACTGGGGGCATGGCAGACTGTTGCTGGAATATATATTTGCGTCAGGCGGGGCGGCCGAGGCGGTGAAATGGCATGTCGCCTCGGCTTCGTGGAAGGCCGTGGGTCCGTGGTCAAGTCCGGCGGCGCCGTCATGGCTCTGGAGCTTTTCGGGTTGACCAAACAAGGGCTCTGACGGGGGAATGGCGAGCGTGGCCGAGACGCGGCTGGAATTTTATTTCGTCGGCGGCTGGGGTGCGTGGGGTGGCTGCGGCGGCTTCTTCACCGTTACTGCCATTACCCCCCGTCGGGGCCGGCGTATCCAGCCGACAGTGGCCTTCGCCATCCACGTCCATCCACTGGCGGCTGAGTGGGCCCCCGGCGCATGACCGGAGGCCGCCGCGGTTTCGTCACCCGCTGACGAAAGCTGACGAAACTACTCTTCCACCACCCGGGCGACGGCCGCTGCGAGGTCCCGCAGGTGGCTCGGGCTTGGTGCGGAGGGTCCGCTGGTGGCGTTGAATGTCGCCCGCCCGCGCCGTGCCGCCGGGGCAGACGAAGTCGCGGTCATGGCCGTGCCGGCCTGTCGAGAGCCCGCAGGAGGCATGGGCGGACGGCGATCGCGGGATGCACCGGCGGATGCCGTGTACGGTGCGACGCACCTTCGGGCCGCGGGCACCCCTCGCCACGGGCGCCAGGTGTGCGCGGCCCTGCCGGCCGTTCTCCGCCACCGGCCGGGGCGAATCGGGCGGTGCCGGGGCGGCCGACGGAACCGCGGGTGCTGCGGGACCGGGGCGCGCCCCGGGGACGGCCGGCGCCGGCGGGTGCCTGGGGAAGTGTGCGGCGAGGCCGTCGCGACCCCGGCCGACGATCCGGCCCAGCGGACTGCAATCCCGGCTCACCGTCCTGCAACCGCCGGGGCCCGCCGGGACCGCGCGGCCGGCGCGCAATCGACATAGCCCTTCCGGCCCTTGGAGAAGATGGAGCCCGTGGAAACGGATCTCTCGGGCGACGTGCGGGACCTGGTCGACCGCCTGCACGAACTGGCGGCGCTGCAGCTCAATGCGCTGTGGCTGCTCTGCGAGAACCTCCCCCTGGGGGCCGAGCCCGGCCGGGGGGCGATCTTCAGCGCGTTACTCGGCCGAAGCGGCGATCTGGTCGAGGCGGACCTCCCGCCGGTCGGCGACCGCGTGGCACACGCCTACTTCCTCTCCTCGATGACCGACACGCAGGTGCTCAACCAGGGCCTCGTCGGCGGGCTCTCGGCCCATCACCCCGCGGGGGCGGTGGCCGAACTGCACACGGCGGCGACATACGGGGACGCGGTCCGAGAGGTGCTGTCCGGCCGGGTCCTGCTCCTGGTGCCCGGCAGCCCCGGCGGGCTGCTGGTCGAGGCCCGCGGGTACCCGAAGCGCGGCATCCAGCCGCCGGTCCTGGAGACCGTCGTGCGCGGCCCGCACGAGGCCTTCAACGAGGACCTGCAGACGAACATCTCCCTCCTCCGGCGTCGCCTACGCGATCCGCGCCTGGTCTTTGAGCCGTTGACGCTCGGCCGGTTCTCCCGGACGGAGGTGCGCCTCTGCTACATCGAGGGGCTGGCCAACCCGCGGATCGTCAGCGAGGCGCGGCGCCGGCTGGCGGGCGTGAGCGCCACGGCGATCGTGGATTCGAACTACATCGAGGAGTCGATCGGGGATGACGCGTACACGGTCTTCCCCCAGGTCGACTTCACCGAGCGCCCGGACATCGTGGCCATCGGCTTGACGGAGGGGCGCTTCGCCATCCTGGTCGACGGGACCAACGACGCGCTGGTGGCACCGGTGACCTTCTGGTCCTTCATGCAGGCGGCCGACGACTACTACCAGAACTACTACGCGGGCACGTTCCTGCGACTGCTGCGCTACGCCTTTCTGACCATCGCCGTCACCATGCCCGCCCTGTACATCGCGCTCACGACCTTCCACCAGCAGATGATCCCGACATCGCTCCTGCTGTCGCTGATGCGCAACAACGTCGGGATCCCCTTCCCCGCGCTGGTCGAAGCCCTGATCATGGAGATCACGCTGGAGATCCTGCGCGAGGCCGGGCTGCACCTGCCGGAGAAACTGGGCACCAGCCTCTCGGTCGTGGGGGCCCTGGTCATCGGCGAGGCGGTCGTGAGCGCCGGGCTCGTCTCCTGGCCGGTGGTCGCGGTCGTGGCGATCACGGCCATCGCCAACTTCGCGATCCCGAGATGGACGATGGCCCTGGCCATCCGCCTCCTCCGCTTCGGCGAGATGCTCGCCGCGGCGATCTTCGGCCTGCCGGGCGTCCTGGTGATGACCACCGCGATCCTGGTCCACCTGGTCGACCTGCGCAGCTTCGGGGTGCCCTACCTCTTCCCGGTGGCGCCCCTGGATGCGGACGGGCTCCAGGACGCCATCCTGCGCATGCCGCACTGGACGCCGCAGCCCCGGCCCCGCCTGCTCGCCCCTGCCTGGCGCGGCCGGGTCCGGCCGGGCCGGCGGCCCCACCCCCCGAGACACGCCGGTACGGCGGGGGGCGATCCCCGCTGGGCATGGCGGACTGGGGCGCGATGAGCGCACGTATTCGGCGCCGGGCGGCCGCCCTGCTGGCCCTCGTCTGCCTGACGCTGGTGCTGTCCGGCTGCTGGGACCGGATCGAGCTCGCCGACCTCGACATGGTCTCCGGCGTCGCCTTCGACGCGGCCCCCAACGGAGGCTTCCGCGTCACGGTCAGCATCGTCCTGCCGCAAAACCTCGCGACCGGCGGCGGCGTGGGCGGCGCCGGGGGCGGGAGCGCGGGTCCCTCGGAGGCCGTCGTCAGCGGCACGGGAGCCACGATCGGCGAGGCGATCACGGCCATCGGCCGCGGTCTCCCCGGCCATATCTTCTGGGGCCACACCCGGGTCGTCCTGATCGGCGAGGCGGCGGCCCGGCGCGGCATCCAGCCGGTGCTGGACTTCTTCCTGCGTTCGCCGGCGACGCGCCTGGCGACCGATCTGCTCGTCGTGCGCGGGGAGGCGGGCCCGCTGCTGCAGGTGAGCCCGCCCTACCGCGTCCCCGGCACGGACGTCCTGTACGAGCACCTGCGCCGCCAGCGGGAGCCGCGCGCCCTGGTCTATGAGGTGGCGCAGTCGCTGCTGACGACCTCCGGCGCGAGCCTCATCCCCGAGGTGCAGGTGGGCCGGCCCGCACCGGGCGGTTCCGCCGGTGGCGGGGGCGGGTCGGGGGGCGCGACCTCGCCCACGGCGCTCCTGTTCACCGGGGCGGGGGTGCTGCAGCGGGGGCGCCTGGTCGGCTGGCTGAACGAAGACCAGATGCGCGGCGCGATGTGGCTGCTCGGGACGGCGCGCCAGGGTACCGTCGCGCTGCGTTCGCCGCAGGGGAGCGTCAGCGTCCACATCAACAGGGTGCGCATCCACCGCCAGGCCGTGCGCCTGGCCGACGGCTCCCCCGCGGTGCGTATCCGCATCGACGCCGAGGACGTGGTCAGCCAGGTCGACGCGGGCAACCCGCCGCTGGGAGATCCACGGTACCTGCTCCAGCTGTCGAACGCCCTGGCGGCCTCCATCCGCGGCAGCGCGGACCTGGCCCTGGCCGCCGCCCGTGCCGAGGACGTCGACTTCTTGGAGTTCGGGCGCCTGGTGGCGGCGGACCAGCCGGGGATCTGGGGCCGTGTGCACGGCGACTGGCCGGGGATCTTCCCGCGCCTGCCCGTCGTCATCGCCGTGCGGGCCCACGTCCGGCAGGTCGGCAACCTGGTGAGGTTGCAATGAGCCGCGCCGCCTCGCACCGTGGGGCCGGCGAGGCCTGGGGGCTGACGCCCTTCCAGATCGGCGTCTGCACGATGGCGATGATCGGGGTGACGGCGGTCGCCGGCCTGCCGACCATCCTGACCGCCTACGCCGGGCAGGAGGGGTGGATCGCCGCGCTGGTGGCGCTCCCCGCCGGGCTCCTCCCGCTGGTCCTGCTGCACGACCTGGACCGGCGGCAACCGGGTCTGACGCTGGTCGAGCAGGCGCGGCAGGCCCTCGGCCCGATCGGCGGACTGGTGCTCAGCCTCCTTCCCCTGGCGCTCCTGCTGAGCGCCACCCCGCTCGGCGCCCACCAGCAGGCCGACATCGTCGGGTTGGAGGGCCTGCGGCACACGCCGACGGTGGTCATCGTGGCCCTCTTCTTCCTGGTTCCGCTCTATGCGGCGCGCCAGGGGCCGGAAGTGCTGGCGCGTCTGACCACGCTGTCGGTGCCGGTCGCGATCGGCGCGCTGCTCCTCATCGCCTCGACCAGCCTGCGTTCGGTGCGGGCCGAGAACCTGCAACCGATCTTCGCGCTCGGCTGGGGGCCGCTCCTACAGGGCGCCGCCCCGGCGGCGGCCTGGTACGCGGAGTCGGCCCTGCTGGGGTTTTTGCTGCCGTTCCGGGGCCGGGACCGGCGCGCCTCATGGGCCGCCGCCGGCGCCGGCCTGACGATCGTCAGCCTGCAGGTGGCGCTGGTCACCGCCTGGGATCTGAGCATCTTCGGGCCGCTGGCCGGCCGGGTGACCTTCGCCATCTTCCAGGTCACGCGCGTCACGAACCTGGCCGAGTTTTTGACCCACATGGACTCGGTCCTGGTCATCGCCTGGGTGGCCGGCGAGATCGCGCGCATGGGGCTGTGGTTCTACTGTCTCTGCCTGGCGCTCAGCCAGTGCCTGGGGCTGCGCGACTACCGGCCGCTGACCCTGCCGATGGCGGCCGCCGTCATCATCGCCACCTGCACCTGGTTTGAGAACTCGTCGCAGTTCAATGCCTGGGTCATGCACGTCTGGCCCTTCTGGGGCCTGGCCCTGGGTATCGGTTCGCCGCTCCTGGTCTGGCTGGCCGTGGTCCTGCGCGGGCCCGGCCCGGGCCGGCGGGCGGCGATCCCGGCCGCGGCGCGGCTCGGCGCGCCCGAAAGGGGCTGAGGCGGACGTGTTCGGACTGGCGGCCGTCTTCACACTCCTCTGGGTGTGGGAGCGGCGCAACCTGGCCGGTTGGGGCGGCGGCGAGCGCGCGGCCTTCTGGACCACGTGGGGCGTGGCCCTGGCCTGGTCCGTCGCCGTCCAGGCGCACCTGCACGTCCCGACGCTGCCGGGGATGACGGGCCGGCTCTTCCGGCCCCTTTGGGGGGCGCTCCTCCGACAGCGGCCCGACATCTACTGGTGAGGTCACTACCCCCCACCCCCGCTTCGGGGGGGGCTGCAACTGTTTCGGTCCCGCCGCGGTCTGGGCCCGCGTCCGCGCGGATGCCCCACAGGTTGGCGGGACATCATCACCCGATCCGGGTGCCCGCTTCTGCGGGCGGGCACAGGCACCCGCGATTCCCCCCGGGCACGGACGCACCCAGGGTGGGGGTGCGCCACCTTCTCCGCCGACGGGGGTGCCAGCCCGGCCTCGCTCCCAGTCGTCCGACACCAGTGCTGGGGTGCTGAGCAGTCACCCGGTGAGCGGCGAGGGAGGGCAGCCGCCGCGCCGGCCGGAAGGGGCCCCGGGCGGGCGAGCCGCGGCGCCGCCGGCCGCGCGACAGACCCTGGAACCCGGGGGCGACCGTGGCCCCGTGCCCCGTGCCGCCTGAAAGGGCATGCCGGGCAGGGGGCGGGGCGGTATGTCCCGGCCCCGGCCGCGGGCGGATGGGCCCCGGCGCCACCGGGCGCCCGTAGTGTGGGATTTGTATGGAGAGTCGCCCCATTTTGAACATTAATCCGAGACGGCGTACCTATAATCCACTCTGGGGTGCCCTGCCATCATGCAGACGGCGGGGGTGCTTGCAGGATCGGACGAAAGCCGGAGCACCGCGGGCGGTCGCGGGGTAGCTGGCCATGGGGGTGTGGGTGTGGGAGAACGGGTGTCTCGGCGGGACGTCCTCCGGCGCGGCGCGGCGGCGGCGGCTCTGCTCGGCGGGGCCGCGGGGCTGGCGGGCTGCGCGGGGGCCGCGGGCAAGGCGGCACCGACGGTGCAGAAGCCCAAAATCATTCTCGGCATGCGGGCGTGGGGGGTGGGGTCGGGCGCCACCGGCAGCCCCGCCACCATCAACTCCCTGCTCTACCAGAAGACCGAGCCGTGGCGGGCGAAGCACCCGGGCGTGGACATCCAGATCATCGACAACAACGGGGGCCCGCAGGCCGTCATCACCTCGATCATCGCCGGGACCGGACCGGACATCTACCACTCCTGGCACCCGGGCACGATGTTCGCCGACGGGGGGTATGCGGCCGACCTCCGCCCGTACATCAAGCAGTACAACGCGGACCTGTCGGTGTTCAACAAGGCGCAGATGGACCAGTTCATCCTCTCGGACGGCAGCATCCGCGCCCTGCCCTACTACCTGGGGACGCAGACGATGGCGGTCTGCGAGGGCATGCTGGATGTGCTGGGGCTGGCCTACCCGCTGCCGGACTGGTCGTATCAGGACTATGCGACGCTGGCGGCGGCGGTCGCCAAGGGGGGCACCTACAAGACCGGGAGCACGAACCAGCCGGTGTACGGGGGCAACTACGGCCTCGGGGGCATCGGCTCGCCCACCGGCTACCTGCCCCCGGACTGCGTGCTGCAGGGCTTCGGCGGCAGCTACGTCGACCCGAGTAACCAGGCGAAGTCCAACCTCGCCTCCGAGGCCTCGATCCAGGCGGTCACCTGGGCCTACGGTCTGGGGAAGGCCAAGATGATCGCCGGGCCCACCTCCAGCGCCAACTTCGGCACCACCCTGGCCATGGACTGGGCCCCGTCGTACTTCCTGCCCCAGGCGGCCACGGGCTGGCGGAGCCTGAAGTGGCGGTACTACAGCATGCCGAGCTTCCCGGTCGGGGGGGCGGTGAGCACCGCGACCTCGGACCTCTGGGCGCTCAACCCGCAGAGCAAGCAGGTGGACCTGGCCTGGGACCTGCTCTACCAGTAATTCAGCGCGAGGGCCCCTGCCTTCAGGCATGGGGATGAAGCGCGCCGCTTTTGCGCCGGACTCGGTGATATGATCGGCGCGTTCCGGCGGGATGCCCCGCCCCTGATCGGAGGAATGACCAAGGCGTGAAAGTACTGCGGGGATACCGCTTCAAGCTGAAGGTCACGCCGGAGATCGAGCACGCCTTCGTCGTAATGGCCGGGCACTCCCGCTTCGTGTGGAACAAGGCCCTGCGTTTGAACCTGGATCGGCTGGCCCAGGGGGTCCCCATCATCCGGTACAACGACCTCTGCGGATTGCTGCACCTCTGGAAGCAGTCCGAGGAGTATGGCTTCCTGGCCGAGGCCAACGCGCAGACGCTGCAGCAAAAC
>Ga0080006_1140203_pt1 | contig 28959 bp, 26 predicted proteins | sample RS3BMetagenome_FD_69209 | JGI IMG/M metagenome (GOLD analysis project Ga0080006, IMG submission 69209) | Ferric oxide microbial mat and aquatic microbial communities from Rainbow Spring, Yellowstone National Park, USA - RS3B (SPADES... ...
AGTTCGTCGCGCTCGCACAACTCCGCTGGTGCCTCTTCCGCAACGCCTTCCGCCGCAAAGGCGGAGCCGGAGAACTGGCCGCCCGCATCATCGCCATTCCGTTCCTGGGAATCTTGGCCGCTGGACCCGTCGTCGGAGCGGGAGCCGCAGGCTACTACATCGTCTCCACCAACCGTCTCGACACGCTACCCGCGCTCACCTGGGCCGTCTTCGTCCTCTGGCAACTGGTCAGCATCAACATCTCGCCTCCCGCACTCAGCTTCGACATCAATACCATCCTCCGCTTCCCCCTCAGCTTTCCGCGCTATCTCGCCGCGCGGCTTGTCTTCGGCCTTCTCAGCGCATCGAACGTCATCGGCACCCTCGCGCTCCTCTTTGCGGATATCGGAATCGGCATGGCGAGTCTCTCGCTGCTTCCCTGGTCCACGCTTCTTCTCGCCGCCTTTGCTCTTTGCAACGTCTTCTTTACCCGCATGATCTTTGCCTGGGTGGACCGCTGGCTCTCCACGCGCCGGGCTCGCGAGCTACTCGCCGCGTTCCTCATCATCTCCTCGTTGGGCTTTCAATATCTCAACGTCACCTTCAATCCCGGCTTGCAAAACCACCACCACGCCAGTCACCTTCCTGCCGTCTTGAAGGTCTTTCAACGAGTCGAACCGATCGCGGCGCTTCTGCCTCCCGGACTCACCGCGACCTCTATACTCAGCTTCGAAAAGGGCCGTTACCTGCCAGCCATCGGATCGCTCTTCGGTGTCGCCGCGTTCGCCGCTATGTTCTTAGCCGTCTACGCATGGAGGATGCGGCGCGAATTCAGCGGAGAAAACCTGAGCGGCCTCGCCAATCGCACCTCTGCATCTCTCGCCACTGCACGCCCGGCGAGCCCTCGGGACCATACGACGCGGAGCCTCCCCGCCAGCTCCCCCCGCTTCAACCCCGTGGTCGTCGCATGTCTACAGAAGGAGTTCATCTACCTCCGCCGCAACACCAGCCAGCTCTTTGGCTTTCTCGCTCCCGTCTTCATGGTCTTCCTCTTCGCTGGACGAATCGGGGCCAGCGGACGCGCCGGCGAGTTTGTATTTCCTTCGGCCGTTGCCTACTCCATCCTCGCGGTCTCGATCCTCTCCTATAACTGCCTCGGAACGGACGGAGCCGGGGTACAACTTTATTTCCTCGCCCCGGTGCGCCTGCGCGATGTCTTCCTCGCAAAGAACCTGCTTGGCTTTCTTCTCAATCTGGTCGAGCTGATTTTGATCTACATCGTCTTCCGCCTCACAGGGCGTGCGCCGTCCGTGCTGATCGCAAGCGCAACCGTTTGCTGGCTGCTCTTCACCATCCTGACCAACACCGCTATCGGCAACTATCGCTCACTGACCGCGCCACAGCAGATCGATCTCTCCAAGATCAGCCGGAAGCAAATCTCGCAGCTGAGCGCGCTCATCGCACTCGCCGTTCTAGCAGTCTGTCTTTGCATAGGCCTCGGCGTCTTCGCTCTGGCCGCCCATCTCAATCATCGCTGGTTGATTGTTCCCATCTTCTTCGGATTGTCAGCAAGTGCATTGCTCTTCTACATTCGCATTCTTGGCCGTCTCGATTCGATCGCGCTCAAACATCGCGAAGCCATCGCCGCGGAACTCTGCAGGATCTAGCCCACCGAGCCGTAGAAGCCGGCGCTTTTCCATGCACCTTCGTAGCGCGAAATAGCACATCTAAAATCACACACATGACAGATATTCCAGACGGTCTCGAAATAGTACGGGTAAAAGCATGGGAGCAATATCCATGGCTCCGGCACGGGTTCAGCACACGCCGCGGAGGAGTCTCCCGCGTCTACGGCGGCAATTCTCTCAATCTGAGCTGGACAAAAGAAGATGACGCTGGCTCTGTCGCAGAAAATCGCGCGCGCTTCGCGAGGGCGGTCCAGGGCCAGTCGACGAGCGATGCTCCCATCCCACTCGTTGGTGTCCGCCAGATCCATTCGTCAGTCGTCCACGATGTGCGGAATCTGGATGACGTGCTGGAACGCAAGCTGCAGACCCCAGAGAGCAAGCCGGTACTTGAAGGCGATGGCCTCATCACCGCCCTTCCCGGCGTCCTGATCGCCGTAGCCACCGCCGACTGCATCCCTGTGCTTGTGGCGGACACCCGCAAGAGGGTCGTCGCCGCGTTTCACGCAGGGTGGCGGGGAACCGCGTCCCGCATCGTTGAGGAGGGCATCGCCCAGCTCCAGCAGAACTATGGGTCGCGCGCGGAAGACCTCCTCGCTGCCATCGGACCAGGCATCGGTCCCTGCTGCTATTCGGTAGGCGACGAGCTCTACACCGCGTTCGCCTCGAACTTCGACGATGCGGACCAGTTGTTTCACCGCGAACCCGGCAGTACAGGGTCAAACCCAGCTCCCGCGGAGCCAAAAGGTCAACTCCATCTCAATCTTTGGGAAGCAAACCGTCGCCAATTGCTCCACGCGGGCCTCTCCGACGCCCAGATCACCGTCCTGGCGGAATGTACGACCTGCTCGCGCGACGCCCAGGCCCGCATGCGATACTTCTCCCACCGTGGCGAACGCGGGATCACAGGGCGCATGTTGGCCCTGGTAGGAACCAAATAGGAGAAACCTCAAGCAACACCAGATTCCAGCCTGTAACGTTTTCCACCCCAACCCGTCTACCGTGGTGTCCATTCCGCCCGTTTCAGCATCCAATGGACGGCATGGTTCCAAAAAAGTGGCATGGGCGTAAACCCCTTCCGTTTCAGCGAAAATTTGCATCCTTGCCAGCGGGTCTGTAAGATACCGCGATTGTAGACATGAGAGTGAATGTGCCTAGCGTAGCCCCGCAATTTCTTCGTTCCCGGATCGGCAAGGTATGTGTCGCCATCATCGGCTCCACCCCGGCCGAGATGCTCGAAAAAGCCAGCGCCGTCGTCAAAGAGACGCCCTTTCTCGAGTTTCGCCTCGATTACCTCGAGAAGCCGCTGCTTGCTCTGCCGAAGTTCAAGCAGTTTATTGCCGGAAACACTGCAGTCACCGCCATCGCCACCTGTCGGCGATCCGTCAATGGAGGCAAATTTACCGGCACAGTCGCCGCTGAGATGGAGGTGCTTGCCAAGGCCGCCGACGCCGGCTTCCACATCGTCGATCTGGAACTCGAGTCCGCGGAAGCTCTGAAAAAGGGCGAACTTCAAAAACTCCGCGATACCGGCGTGGCGCTGATCGTCAGCCATCACGACTTCCATCACACCAAAGATCTCGAAGGCATCTACAAGCGCATCCAGCCCTTCCACCCGGACTTCATCAAGATCGTTCCCACAGCGAAGTCCCTCTTCGACAATGTGACCCTCATGCGCTTTATCGAGCACATGGAGGATCATTCCAACATCATTGGCATCTGCATGGGCGATGCCGGCATCATCTCGCGTGTGCTTGGGGTCCGCGCCGGCAGTGCCTTCACCTTCGCCGCGGCCAGCCTCGGGGAAGAGACCGGTCCCGGACAGATCGCCGCGCGCACACTCATCGACACCTATCGCATCGAGCAGGTAGACGCCGCCACCAAAGTCTACGGTGTCGCCGGCAACCCGATCCGCAGTTCGCTCTCGCCCATCATGATGAATACCGCCTTCCGGCGCGAAACGGTCAACGCGGTCTACCTCGCTCTGCAGGCGAACAAACTAGCAGATCTGCTCAAACTCGTTCACGAGATCCCGATCCAGGGCCTCAGCGTCACCATGCCGCTGAAGCAGGAGATCATGGCGCATCTCGAGAAGACCGACCCTCTATCGGCCAAGATCGGAGCGTGCAACACCGTGCTCCGTGCGCAGGACGGTAAACTCTACGGATTTAACACCGACGTCGCCGGTATCACGGGTCCAATCGAAAAACGCATGTCGCTTCGCGGGGCCAGAGCGCTCATTCTCGGGGCCGGCGGAGCAGCGCGAGCGGCCGTGTTTGGACTTCGCGATAAAGGCGCAGAGGTATTCATCCTCAATCGGACTGCGGAGACAGCGCAAAAGCTGGCCAGGCAGTCGGGTTCGAAGACGATTAAGAAGGAAGCCCTTGCGAAGTCGCCGTTCGATGTAATCATCAATGCAACCCCAATCGGAATGGCAGGTATCAAGGGCGCGCAGATACTTGAAGCCAAGGACCTCAATACCAAGCTGGTGTTCGACCTGGTCTATAACCCGGTGGAGACGCCGCTGCTGCGTCTGGCCCGGCAGCAGGGCATACCGATCATTACCGGCATAGAGATGTTTGTGCAGCAGGGAGCGCGGCAGTTCGAAATCTGGACAGGCAAACCCGCGCCAGAGGAAGAGATGCTTCGCGTGGTCATTCACGCGCTGCGCCAGCAAGCCGAGCCAGCCGCCCCGGAGACGGTGACTCATGCGCCCGGCTCAAAGCCAAAGAAGGCTTCCTAGTCGAACAGGCAGCAAGCCACTTCTTGATCCGTAACGTGAATGAGCCGCCCCACCAGGGACGGCTCATTCACGTTCTACCGAACACCGGTCAGGTGCTCTTGCCTTGCGCGGACGCGATCTTTTCTTCAGCACGGCGGGTCACTGCATTCGCTTCATCGTACTTTTCGCCGTCGTCCCCAGCCTCCTGCCAAAGCTTTTCGCCCTCCTGCAGCTCCTGCTGGGCCTCGGCCGGATCGATCTCGTTCGGATGCAGAGCGGTCTCGGCCAGAATGGTCACGCGCTCCGGCAGCACCTCGACAAAACCCCAGGCGACGAAGAACTTTTGATCGCCCGACGTGCCGCCGTGCAGCCGCACCTCGCCCGCCCCTAGCTCCGCCAGCAGCGGCGCTGCACCGTAAAGCGCCTCAAGATAGCCCGACATCGACGGAAGCTCGACCGCGTCCGCCGTCGCATCCAGAAGAACGCGATCCGGCGTAACCAGACGAACTTTTAGCTGCCCGGATTGTTGTGTCTCCGCCATAGTCTTTGCCGTTGCTTTCTATTCCGTACTCCCTGCCCTAAGCCGTTTGCTTCATCTTCTCGGCGGCGGCGATCACGTCTTCGATGCCGCCCTTCAGGTAGAAGGCCTGCTCGGGAATATCGTCGTGCTTGCCGTCGATGATCTCCTTGAAGCTGCGGATGGTGTCTTCGATCTTGACGTACGCGCCAGGGATGCCCGTGAAGATCTCCGCCACATGGAACGGCTGCGACAGAAAACGTTGCACCTTGCGGGCGCGAGCTACGGTCGTCTTATCCTCGTCCGAGAGTTCGTCGATGCCAAGAATGGCGATAATATCCTGCAGATCCTTGTAGCGCTGCAGAATCTTCTTCACACCCTGCGCCACGTCGTAGTGCTCCTGGCCGACGATGCGCGGAGAGAGAATGCGCGAGGTGGAGGCCAGCGGATCGACCGCCGGGTAGATGCCAAGCTCCGACAGCGGACGCGAGAGCGACGTAGTCGCGTCGAGGTGGGCAAACGTGGTGGCCGGCGCCGGGTCCGTGAAGTCGTCGGCCGGCACATAAACCGCCTGCACGGAAGTGATAGAGCCCTTCTTGGTAGAGGTGATGCGCTCCTGCAGCTCGCCCATCTCAGTCGCCAGATTCGGCTGATAGCCCACAGCCGAAGGCATACGGCCAAGCAGAGTCGAAACCTCGGAACCCGCCTGCGTGAAGCGGAAGATATTGTCGATAAAGAGCAGCGTGTCGGCGCCTTCTTCGTCGCGGAAGTGCTCAGCGACCGTGAGGCCGGTGAGCGCGACACGGAGACGGGCCCCCGGGGGCTCGGTCATCTGGCCATAGACCAGTGTGGCCTTGCTCTTCGGCAGATCCTTGAGATCGATCACGCCCGACTCCTGAAACTCCATCCACAGGTCGTTGCCTTCGCGCGTCCGTTCGCCGACGCCGGCGAACACCGAGAACCCGCCGTGCTGGCTCGCGACGTTGTTGATCAGTTCCTGGATGATGACGGTCTTGCCGACACCAGCGCCGCCGAACAGGCCGACCTTGCCGCCCTTCATAAACGGCTGGATCAGATCGATGACCTTGATGCCTGTCTCGAACATCTCCTCCTGCGTGGACTGCTCGTCGAACGCCGGCGCCTGCCGGTGAATCGGCATATGCACCTTCGCGTTGACCGGACCCAGCTCATCCACCGGTTCGCCCAGTACGTTGAGCACTCTGCCCAGCGTCTCGCGACCTACGGGAACGGTGATGCCGGCGCCCGTGTCGATTGCCTTCATGCCGCGCACCATGCCTTCGGTGGCGACCATTGCGATGCAACGCACCCGGCCCTCACCAAGGTGCTGCTGCACCTCGACGACGACGTCGAGCGGGTTGGGTACGTCAAAGCCTTCGCTGACGATGCGCAGCGCCTGGAAGATCGGCGGCATATGCGCCTCTGCGAACTGAACGTCAACGGCCGGACCGCTGATCGAAATCACTTTCCCGATATTCTCTTTGTTCTCTGCCATAACTCTCTCAACCTACCGATTCTTAATTCGCTTCCGACTGCTGCAGACCGACGCTACAGGGCAGCGGCCCCGCTTACGATCTCAATAATCTCTTTGGTAATCGCCGCCTGCCGGACGCGGTTCATCTGCAGCGTGTACGCGTCGATCAACTCGCCGGCGTTCTTGGTGGCGGCCTCCGTTGCGGTCATGCGCGCAGCCTGTTCCGCGGCTGCGCTCTCGAGCAGCGCATGGAAGAGCTGGGTAGTCACATACCGCGGCATCAGGTGTCGGAAAAGCCGCTCCGGCGACTGATCGAAGATGTAGTCGACCTCCGCCGTACCGAACTTCTTCGCCTCCTGATCGATGACCGACTCCTCCGGCTCGTTGATCGAGATGCCTGCGGTCTGCGCCGCGTGCCCGGCAGCCTCGCGCTGCTCCTCGCTCATCACCTCTGCGACCGTAATCTCGTGCGAGCCGAGCTTCTGGATGGGCAGCAGCTTCTCCACCACGATACGCTGCGAGATCACCGACTTGAACTCGTTGTAAACCACATAGACGGAGTCGATCTCGGCGCGCTCGTAGCGCTCGATAATGTCGCCCGCAATGTCGGAGACAGCCTCGAACTCCAGCTTCTGCAGCAACTCCAGATGCTCCGCGGCAACTTCGATCTGCGCGCTGCGATGGCGAATCGTCTCAAAGTGAGTCGACAGATCGTTGTCGTAGTGCTCTTCCTTCTTCTCGTAGTTCGCTGCGGGAAAGCGCCGCTTGTAAAACCCGATCGCCTTCTTCCCAACCGGCTCAAGGTCGATATTCTGACCCTGCGCAACGCGCTCATCGACGAATCTCTGCGCGGCCTTTCCAATATTCGAGTTGAACCCGCCGGCAAAACCCATATAACCGGCGATCACGACAACCAGAACGTTCTTCTCTTCGCGCTGCACCAGCAGCGGATGCATGATCTCGCCCGTCTGCTGGTTGTACAGATCCGTGCGCCGCACAATCGACTCCAGCACGTTCGAAATCATCTGCGCATACGGCCGCGCCAGCATCGCACGCTCCTGAGCACGGCGCAGCTTGGCCGCCGAAACCATCTTCAGCGCGCGCGTGATCTGCCGCGTGTTCTTCACGCTGCGGATGCGCCGTCGAAGATCGAGAACGTTCGCCATGGTCTACTTGTTACCCGCCATGGCGGTTGCCTTTGGAGCTTCAGGCGCGGCCTCGGCCTTTGCATTCCCGTTGACCTTGGAATCTCCGCTCTTGCCGGGCTGCTCACTCCCGTTAAGCGTTGACGTCGAGTTAGAGGCCGCCTTCGCAGGAGCGGTGGCCTTAGCGCCCGCATCCGCCTTGTTCTTAAGATCCGCGAGGAAGGTTCCCTTGTACTCTTTGATCGCATCGGTCAGCCGCTTCTTCAGATCGTCATCAAGCGCCTTCTTCGTTGCGATGTCTGTGAGAACCGCGGGCTGGGCGGATTCGAGATACGGGTAGAAGCCGTCTTCAAACGCGCGCAGATCCTTCACCTCAACGTCGTCCAGCAGGCCGTTAACTCCCGCAAACAGGATCGCCACCTGCTTTTCGACCGACAGCGGCTGAAACTGCGGCTGCTTCAGAAGCTCCGTAAGCCGCTGGCCACGGTTAAGCTGCTGCTGCGTCACCTTGTCGAGATCGGAGCCGAACTGCGAGAACGCCGCAAGCTCGCGGTACTGCGCCAGGTCGAGCTTCAGCGTGGAGCCGACCTGCTTGGTCGCCTTGATCGCCGCCGAGAAGCCCACGCGCGAGACCGAAAGCCCCACGTTCACCGCAGGCCGAATGCCGGAGTTGAACAAATCGGTCTCAAGGAAAATCTGTCCGTCGGTAATCGAAATGACGTTCGTCGGAATGTAAGCAGATACGTCGCCCGCCTGCGTCTCGATAATCGGCAGCGCCGTCAAGCTGCCGCCGCCAAGCTTCTCCGACACCTTGGAGCTGCGTTCAAGCAGACGCGAATGCAGATAAAACACATCGCCGGGATACGCCTCGCGCCCTGGCGGACGACGCAATAGCAGCGAGATCTCGCGATACGAAGCAGCATGTTTGGAGAGGTCGTCATAGATAATCAGCGCATGCTTGCCGCTATCGCGGAAGTATTCACCCATCGCAGTCGCTGCGAACGGCGCCAGGTACTGCATCGGCGCAGGCTCTGACGCAGTCGCCGCAACGACGATCGTATACGCCATCGCTCCATGCTCTTCAAGCGTCTGCACCACCTGAGCGACCGACGACCGCTTCTGCCCAACCGCGCAGTAGATGCAGATCAGGTTGTTCTTCGCCGAGTTAATGATGGTATCGAGCGCAATCGCAGTCTTGCCCGTCTGGCGGTCGCCGATCAGCAACTCGCGCTGGCCGCGCCCGATGGGGATCATCGTGTCGATCGCCTTGATGCCGGTGGCCATGGGCTCGCGCACCGACTGCCGGTCGATGACTCCCGGCGCCAGCCGCTCCACAGGAAGGAACTGGTCAGTATTGATTGGCCCCTTGTCGTCGATGGGCGCGCCAAGTGCATTCACGACCCGGCCGATCAGCGCCTCGCCCACCGGCACCGACATAATCCGGCCCGTGCGCTTCACCTGATCGCCTTCGCTGATCTCGGTGTAGTCGCCGAGCAGCACGGCACCCACCTGATCCTCATCGAGGTTCATCGCCAGGCCCGACACGCCGTGGGGGAACTCGATGAGTTCGCCGGCCATCACCTTGTCGAGGCCATGCACGCGCGCGATACCGTCGCCAAGCGAGATCACCGTTCCGACCTCGTCGACCTGGATGCGCTGCTCGAAGTTCTGAATCTGTTCGATGAGAAGGTTGGTTATCTCACCTGCACTGATCTTTGCCATAGGACCCTTCTACTCACAATTCTTCTCGAAATCTTGAAACTTCAACCGCCGTCACCGGCGAAACCCTTTTCATCCCCAGTACTCGAACGCCTATGCGTTCACGAGCTTCTGCTTCAGCTGCTGCAACTGCGCCCGGATGGAGCCGTCATACACGGTCGACCCGATGCGGACGACCGCACCTCCCAGCAGAGTTGCGTCTTCGCGGTAGGTCGCACGAAGCCTGCCGCCGGCAAGCTTGGCAACCTGCGATTCAAGCGCCGCGCGATCCTGATCGTCCAGAGGACGCGCGCTGATGATCTCCGCCTCGGCCACATTCGACTGCTCATCGGCCACCCGGTGGTACTCGGCCAGGATCTCATCCAATTCGTGCAGACGCTGGTGATCCATAATCACCGCAACGAAGTTCCGCACCTGCGGCAACATGCCGATGCGTCCGGCGATGGCATCCAGCACATTCAGCTTCTGCGCCCGCTCAATCGAAGGATTCATCAGCACTTCACGGAGTTCGCGGCTGTCTGCCAGCGTGCCGCTGAAGTCCTGCAACTGCTGCTGCGCTGCGGCGATGTCAACATGAGCCGAGGCTGCGACCGAGGCAAACGCATGAGCATAACGTAGAGAAAGGACCGACATCAGTTCTGTCCCTCCTTGCCGCCGTCGCCGGTCAGCCGCTGCGCGAAGCTCTGGATCAGGAGACGGTCGGTCTCCGCGCTGACCACAAGTTTGCGCGCTGCCTGATCTACGGCCAGCTCCGCCGCATACTGCTGAATCTGTCTCCGCGCCAGCGTCGTAGCCGCGGTGATCTCCTGCTCGGCCGCTGCCAGAATCTTCTGCTTCTCCTCTTCGACGTGCCCCTTGATGCGCTGCTCATCGAGAGCCGAATCCTTCTCCGCCTGCGCGCGCATGGCGGCAATCTGCTCGTCGAGCTTGCTTAGCCGGGCCTCAACGCTGTTCAATCGAACGCTGGCCTCCTCCGTCGCAGTGCGCGCATCGACCAGATGTTTCTGAATCGCCGTATTGCGATTGCGAAAAGTCTTCGGAAGCGTCTTCACCAGAAGCCAGCCGATCAGCCCCGCCAGAACGACGAAGTTCCCCACCGTGAACGCCGTCGCTGCCTGCTCCGCGTTCATGCCCAGCATCGATCCGAACTTGCGCACCGAGGGAGAGTGGAGGTACTGCTCATCCTCGTTCACCTCAGCCTTGTTCGCCTCTGGCGATTGGGCCGCAGGGCTGCTCAGTCGGCCGCCGCCTGCGTTGGTCGCAGAGGCGCCCTGCGCGCTGGCATGATAGGCAGCAGGCGCGAACAGAGCCGTCGCCAGCATGAGGGTTGGAGCAAGCTTCCTAAAGCGCGAAAAGATCACTGGGCAGCCTCGGTAGAGCGAACACCAGCCGGAAGAACTGCATGGAGAATCTTCGAACTCAGCTCGTCGCTCATGCGAACAAGCTGGAGCCGCGCCTCCTGGGCGCTCTGCTCAATCTCCTGGCGAGCGCCGCGAACCCGCTCCTGCGCACTCTGCCGCACCTGGGCGAGCGCTGCGTCCCGCTCCTGGCTCCACTGCTTCAACTTGCGATCGCGTATCTCGAAGATCTCAGCCTTGGCCGCGCGCAGCTTGTCTTCATAGACAGTGGTCTCCGCCTCAGCAGCCGCGATTGCTCCGCGTGCCTGCTCCACCGCACCAGAGGTGCGCGCGCGCCGCTCGCTCAGCATTCGATCCAGCGGACGGCGAACCAGCAGGCCGTACGCTGTCACCAACAGAAGGAAAAGGATCATCGTCGGCACAGAGCCGAGCACAAGTCCACCGAGTTCGTTGAGTATCAGATCCATGAATGGGATCGGCCAAAGCCGCTTAAGAGTCCTGTAATCCGCCGTCTCATACAGCCTCTTGCGTCGCACCGAAGACGGGTGCAGCCGGCTGCGTGATAGTTCGAGGTACACCTAGTATTAGCAAAGCGATCACAACAGTGTCAACCAGTGCGATTTCGATAAACGGTACGGCTGGGCGGTTTTCGAACATGTGCGGGCGGCAAACTATTTATCTGGAATTACTGTTTCCGCTCTTGCATTCCGAAGCCAAAGGGCTACGATGGGAGATACCACCTGGACCCTAAGCTCTGGGTCACATAGGTCGCGTGATTGGGGACATCACCTCCGCTCCCCGTCAGGCGGCCTATGCTAGTTAAAGGCGCCTTTCGCGATCCTCGAATCGGCGGAAACGGCTCAGCAGCGACGCCGGTCCCTTCGCCGTAATAAATGCCAGATTGCCTTCAAAGCGCTTCTCCCGGAGAACCGCCCCGGACTCGAGCGCAGCTAAAATCGAACCCTCCGACTGTGGCAGCCGGAACTGCATCTCTATGAGCGGATCGACCACCAGCGCCGCGTCGATCGCCTCCAGCAGATGGTCCAGCCCAAGCCTCATCAGACCGGAGACAGCAATGCTGCCCGGAGCCCCCATGGGCACCGCAAGCTGTCCCTCCACAAGGTCGATCTTGTTGAGCACCTCGATCACCGGCTTCCCGGATACATCCAGCTCCGCCAGCACACGCTCCACCTGAATCTTCTGCTCATCTCCCATGGCGCTCGACGCATCCCGGACATGCAGCAGCAACTCGGCCCGCTCCACCTCTTCCAGCGTCGCGCGGAAACTGGTCACCAGCGTGTGCGGCAGGTTGCGGATGAATCCTACAGTGTCAGAGAGCAGCACCTTCCTGCGCGAAGGAAGCTGCAACTGACGCAGCTTCGGATCGAGCGTGGCGAACATACGCGACGACTCCAGCACCCCGGCTTCGGTCAGCGCGTTGAACAGCGTGCTCTTGCCCGCGTTGGTGTATCCCACCAGCGCGACCACCGGCACCGGAACCGCCTCGCGGCGCTGCCTCTGCTGTCGCCGGATACGCCGCACTGCCTCAAGTTGCTCTTTCACATGATCGATGCGCAGATTGATCTTGCGGCGGTCGGTCTCGAGCTGCGTCTCGCCCGGGCCTCTGGTTCCGATGCCGCCCCCCAGTTGCGACATTGATTTTCCGCGTCCGGCCAGGCGCGGCAACTGGTATTCGAGTTGCGCCAACTCCACCTGCAGCTGACCTTCCCGGGTTCGCGCGTGACGGGCGAAGATGTCGAGAATAAGCTGCGTCCGGTCGATCACGCGACAGGGCAATCGGCCTTCGAGATTCCGGAGTTGCGACGGAGTCAGGTCATGGTCGAAGAGCACCAGGTCCGCGCCGGTCGATGCAATCGCTCCTTCGATCTCCTCCAGCTTGCCTTGGCCCACCAGCGTTGCAGGGTCCGGTCTCGGCCTGCGCTGAATCAGCGTCGCGGCGACCTCGGCTCCAGCGCTGCGCGCCAGTTCTTCAAACTCGGCCAGCCCGGCATCGAAGTCCAGGCTCGAAGCTCGGCCGGCCTCCGCCAGAGCCTTCTCCGGCTCCTCTGTGTCGAGCGTCATGCTGTACGAGACGGCAGCCGCGGTGCGCGCCAGCCGGGCCGCCGCGGTAAGCTTGCGCCGCCCGCTCGTAAATTCAACCGCAACCAGGACCGCGCGTTCGTTGCGGGAAGATCCTCGATGCGAGGGCTGCTGCACAACCCGCGCGAGATCGTCCTGCGTCTCGACCAGCGTTCGGCGGAGGACCTTGCCAGTGGTTGCAGTCTTTGTGGTTCTCTGATTGTCCGTAGCCAAAACCTAGCGGCCCTGGGTTCCGGTGGCTTCGTGCACGGGCGCGGCAGAGGCGGGCATAGGACCTGCCCCCGCGCGACTCTCGGTCCTCACCTCGGAACGAAGTTCCGTATGTGCGCCCGCGCGTCCGCTCACCACCGTTGAGATCGCATGTTTAAAGATCAACTGTTCCTGACTGTTGTTCTCCAGAAGGACAGAGTACTTATCAAATGATCGAATCTTGCCCGTCAGTTTGACGCCGCTGACCAGGTAAATTGTGATCGGACTCTTGTCTTTTCGAACGGTGTTGAGAAAAGTATCCTGGATGTTCTGCGCCGGCTTTGATTCCATGGGGCCGATCTCCTTATCAAGTTTGAGTTCGTTGCAAGGTAGTGCCGTAAGTCATCAGCTCAGAGTAATCTCCGCACATCCCGGTACGAAGCTAAGATGGTCCACCATACGAGCATTCACGGCAATTATCAACCCGTCATGTAATTTACGCGCACACTTCCCGATTAGACGTAGTGAATCCGCGAACGGTGCACCCGATCCAGGCCGCTGTGCGATATACCATCATCTGTGTGCTTGTTCGCAATCCACAACCCGTTCGGATGCTTGATTTTTCCCGTGAGTTTGCCAGTTTGCGCCACGAACTGCTCGCGGCCATTGAGGCGGTATGCGACTCGCAGCGCTTCATCCTCGGGCCCCAGGTGGACAGCTTCGAGCACGCGGCGGCAGCGGCCTGCGCAGTGCCCCACGCAATCGGATGCGCCAGCGGAACCGACGCCATCTGGCTGGCTCTCGCCGCCGCCAACATCGGCCCCGGCGACGCAGTCGTTACAACGCCCTTCAGCTTCTTCGCCACCGTCAGCGCCATCCTGCGATGCGGCGCTCAGCCTCTGCTCGCCGACATCGATCCCGCCACCTTCAACCTCTCCGCGGCATCGGTCGAGGACCTGCTTCGCTCTCCTGCAGGCGCCAGCGTAAAGGCCATCCTTCCCGTCCACCTCTACGGCCAGTGCGCCGACTGGGACGCCTTCACCAACCTCAAACGCAAGTACAACCTCCTGCTCATCGAAGACGCCGCCCAGGCCTTTGGCGCCACCTGGAACGGAACCCCCGCAGGCGCGCTCGGTGACGCCGCAGCCTTCAGCTTCTACCCCACCAAGAACCTCAGCGCCATGGGCGACGCCGGCCTGGTCACGACCCATTCAGCCGCCATCGACGACCACGCCCGCATCCTCCGCGCTCACGGCATGAAGCGCCGCTACTACCACGACGAGATCGGCTGGAACTCCCGCCTGGACTCCCTCCAGGCCGCCATCCTCGAGGTCAAACTCCGCTATCTCCCGCAGGGAAATCAAAGGCGCCGCGACCTGGCCGCACGATACGATACCCTCTTCCGCACCAACGGCCTGGCCGCGTCGACCACCTCCGATGGCATCGTCCTGCCCATCACCGATCCCCGCGCCGGCCATGTCTTCCATCAGTACGTCATCCGCGCGCCGCAACGCGATGCCCTCCGTCAACACCTCACCGACCGCCAGATCGGCAGCGACATCTACTACCCCCTGCCGCTGCACCAGCAGACCAGCCTCGCCTCGCTCGGCTACAGGCACGGCGACTTCCCCATCAGCGAAACCGCCGCCGCCGAGGTGCTCGCGATCCCGATCTATCCCCACCTGCGCGACGATGAGCAGGAGACCGTCGTCGACACCATCGCCAGCTTCTACAACTGAATCTCAGCGCCGCTTCCTCGCTCTCGCTGCCGGTCGTCGGGGGGCTCGCTTCCTCTCCGGAACCGCCTCAGGATGAGCCTCGCCCGGAGCCACCACACCCGGTTCGATCACCCGCCGCACTAGATTGCCCTCCAGCCGGTACGTCTTCAGCACCGTCTGGCCCGGTACGATCGCCCCCGTCACAGGATCGGGCGTCACCGCCGGCGCATCCGCCGCAAGCACGCGAAAGGTGAACGTAGGCGCGGGCGCTGTAGCCGCGGGCAGCTTACCATATGGATCGGATGCCATCTTCACCTGCACCGGCAGATAGCCCTCGATGTTCCGCTCGCGAAACGCCGTCTCATAGCGATGCTTCTTCACGTTCCAGGTAAACACCCGGACCTGGTCGAAGTCGTAAGGCAGCCCCGCCTTGTACGGGCTCATCACGGTCACGTACTCCGGAACCTCACCGGTACTGCTCCCGGCATCCTCGCGGTTCGCCTCCGGGTCGTTCACAGTGGTCAGCACATACGCCCCAACCACCCGCTGCCCCTCGGAGTACCGCACAATCGAATCCGGCGCATCCACATCCATCATCCGGCTGTACAGCCAGCCCGTATCGCCCTTGGCATCCCGCACCAGCCACCAGTCCTCCATCGCCGGAGCCGCAGCTATCTCCAACTCAGCCACGGAAGCCCTCTTCCCGGCCAATCCGCCCACTGGCTTCGTGAGCGCCTTCATGCCGGGCGGAAGCGGCTTCGGCAGCGTGGCACGTTTCACCAGCTTCAGCTTCTCTCCCTCGGCCAGCCGGAAAAAACGCTCCGCATCCCGCCCCGGCGCGGCGTGCAGATACACATCGTCCCGCACCACCGCGGAGGCAACCGCCGGAGCGTCCTTGTACCTCTGTTTCAACTGTTCAAACTGGTCGAACACCGCCTGTGTCGCGACCACCTTCTCGTCGATCCAGCCCTGCTCTCCCTTCGGCGTCTCCACCTTGTAGAAGCGCCTGCCATGGTCAAGAACCTGCAGCCTCTCGCCGTTCTCCACCGTCGCCGTTCGGTTCGACACCGCCGCCACGCGATCGCGCAGGAACGTCTCCTTCGCCGTCACATACACATACTGCGTCGCCGGCTTTGGCCGCAGCCGCGAACAGCCAATCGACCCGGCCAGCAGACACGCGGCCACGCCGATCGACACCCCTCGCAGAACACGGCCCGCACGCCCGGATCGCCGCAACAAAACCAAGAAAGTTAAAAGACTCCGCGCCACTGCACTCGCCACCCCATCGATTCTACCGGCGGCGCTCGCCGATGCCGCGGCCGAACCGCTCTATTTGCCAGGCCTACTCAAACCAGTATCCCCCGCCCGGCCCTTCAGCCCTTAAACGAATGCCGCGTGCACCATCCTTTGTGCGCCTTTGCACAAAGGATGGAAAAACCCACCTCTTCTCACCCCCCCAACATGCGTATAAACCTTATCTAATGCGTCAGTGCGAGCGCAGCCGCACCCGCCGGGTCCGTATCGGTCGCAGTCGTGACGACGGGATCGAGCTTGCCCGGAACCGTCGTATCGAAGCTGTACATCGTCAGGTCCGGATTGCCGCCCGCAGCCGCCGCCAGCAGAAACTGCCCTTTGCTGTCGATGCCAATCGACTGCACCACCGCACCGGTCGAGAAGGGCGAACCGGTCAGTGGAGTCAACTTCAACGGTGCAGTCGTCGTTGCCGGCACGATCGTAAAGCCTGAAATCGTGCCATCCGTACGGTTCGCCGCGTACACATAGCTTCCAGTGGAGTCCAGCACCACCGAATACGTCCCATTTCCCGCCGCAAACGGCGACCCCTTCACCGGCGCCAGCGTACCTCCCGCACCTATACTGAACACCGCCACTCCCCCATTGGTCCCGCTCCGTGCGACATACAGGTACGCCGTATTTGCGTCGATCGCCAGCCCGAAATCGGACGTCGTCGTAGTGCCCGTCGGAAGATACTGGCTGCTCACCGCCGCGCCGGTCGCCGTATTGAAGGTAAAAACCGCGTCTCCACCCGTCCCCAGTGCAGCAAAAATCAGCGTTCCATTCGGAGCGAACCGCACCGACGTCGGCTGCCATACGCCGGAGGTGACCGAGTACACAGCAGGCGCACCCGCCCCTACCGACGTCAGCGCGCCCGTCGAGATGTTGATCTGAAAGATGTCGAGCTGTTGCGTCGAGCCGTCCAGCGCCACCAGCCACTGGCCATCCGGTGAGATGGCCAGCGAGACCGCATAGGCTACCGCCTGGTTCGCCCCCTTGCTCGGCGTCACCAGCGATCCGTCCGAATTGATCAGATACACATAAATCCCGTTCACGCCGCCCACATACAGGAACGAGTTGCTCGGCGTCACCGCCATGCACAAAGGCTGATATCCAGCGGCCATAGGAGAATTAGTCAACAGGTTCAGCGCCGCCGGGGTCGCCGGAACCGCAGCCGTGGTCGCCGTCGCCGGCACTGCCGCTACCGCCGGAATAATCGAAAACCCCGCAATCGTACTCGTCGTGAGATTCGCCACGTAGACGCTGTTGCCGGAGTTCGTGTTCGTGCTTCCCCCCGAGCTCGTCACCGCAGGGAAGAACCCCGAACACCCGGTCAATCCCAGCAAAGCCACCGCTGCACCGGCCGCCATCCGTCTCCGCAAGCTTCCAGCTCGTCCCATCGTTCCCGCGTCCTCTTAATGTTGTTTACAAACTCCGGCAAATAGAATGGAAGCCGTCATCTAGAAAAGAACTCGGCACTTACAAGAGAACTCGTCATTTCGACCGGAGCCGCGCGGTCTCATCGCGCGGCGCAGTGGAGAAACCCCCGCATTTCGCCTTTGCTCTCGTCCTTCTGGCTATCGGCACGCCTTCAGTTGATAGGCGTCCTGACAACTTCTTCCATTCCGCACCACTGTGCGACCTCTTCAAGCTAAACTAAAGTCGAGTTCTTCTATAATCGCCGCAAATGAATTTATCGATATTCGGGCACTCGCTCAACCGCACGGCACTCGCCTGCGCGTTGAGTCTTAGCACACTATCTCCCGCCTATTCTCAAGCTCAAAAGGTACATCCGTTCGACGCAGCCGGCCGCCAAAAGTCCGTCTCCCCCGCTTCGATTGAGCCCGAAGTTCACGCCGACATGAACTTCCTCGCCGACGATGAGCTGCACGGCCGCGGCTCCGCCACCCGCGACGAGCACATCGCTGCCCTCTTCGTCGCCACCCAGCTCCAGGCACTCGGTCTCGAGCCCGGCGGCGACAACGGAACCTTCCTGCAGAAAGCGGCGCTACCCGATCCGTTGCCCCCGCGCGTACAGAAGCGCGTCTCAAAATTCCAGGATATTCCGCGAAAGTCAACCTGGAACGCCATCGGCATCCTGCGCGGCACCACCCTCCCGAACCAGATCATCCTGCTCACCGCTCACCTCGACCACCTCGGCATCGGCCCGGCCAACTCATTGGGCGACACCACCTACAATGGAGCCGACGACGACGCCTCCGGCACCACCGCCGTCCTCACCCTCGCCCATATCCTCGCCACCGGCCCGCGACCCCGCCGCACCATCGTCTTCGCCCTCTTCGGCTCGGAAGAACTCGGCGGCTTTGGCAACCAGGCCTTCCTGGCCCATCCCCCTGTGCCGCTCACCGGCATCGTCGCCAACCTCGAGTTCGAGATGATGGGACGCCCCGACCCCACCGTCTCTCCTGGCACACTCTGGCTCACCGGGTTCGAACGCTCCGATCTAGGCCCCGAACTGGCAAAGCACGGCGCCAATCTCGTCAACGATCCCCACCCCGACCAGCACTTCTTCAGACGCTCCGACAACTACGCCCTCGCCCTGCAGGGCATCATCGCCCACACCGTCTCCAGCTACGGACTCCACAAGGACTATCACCAGCCCAGCGACGAGATCGGCACCATCGACTTCACCCACATGACCCGCGCCATCGCCTCCATGGTCGCCCCCATCCGATGGCTCTCCGACACCACTTGGAAGCCGACCTGGAACAAGGGCGGCCAGCCTCAACCCTCCCCGCCCGGCAAGAGCTAAGGAATCTCTGATTAAGTCCCGGTTTTGAAAGGGCGGGACTTCAGTCCCGCCGTAAATCTACCCACGACAACACGACTTCAGTCGCCGAGGGAATGCCGGCAACTTACAGACCCTCCCCAGGAAGCTTCATGGTTCTTTAACCGGTGACCTTGGGCCGGGGCGAGCCCTGCCTGTGGAAAAAGTTGTCAAGTGCCAATTTCTCCTAACTCGCTCTCTCATAACGACTTAGCAAGTGGCGTAGTAGTTATGGCCATTCCCGTATACTGGGTATAGAAACACAAAATGTAAGAAGCGGTCTCGGAACGACGTGTTCCTTGAACTGCAACTCCTTTGGAATCTATATTTTTGGGGTTAAACGGCCCGGAATCTACATTTTGCGTGGGTCTTTTTTGCGTAAAACGCTGAAAATGAATGGCTTGCGCACATACCCCCCCGGGGGGGGAGGGGGGGGTACCCCCGCGTGGCCCGGACAGGGGAACAGGGGAACGGCCTGCGGGGAAGGAACCTGTCCGCACCACAGGCAGAAAATGACGAAGCGGCCCACGAATGGGCCGCTTCACTGTCCTTCTGGGGCTTCCTTACGCGTGGACCAGCTCTTCCTTCTTCACAATCTCTTCAATCTTGCGTCCGATGGCCTTGGCAACGCCCTCGCCATACTTCGGGTCGCACTTGTAGAAGTGATTGATCTGCAGGTCCTGAATCCGCGTTTCAACCTGTCCCAGACCACCGGCGATGTTGTTGCACAACCGCTGTTGCGCGTCGGGCGACATCATGCGGAACAGGTTGCCCGGCTGCGTGTAGTAGTCGCCATCGTGGGCGCGATGGTCGTAGCGGGCCACCGGCTCGTTTGCATACGTCGTTGGCCGCTCCTTGTACCGCGGATCTTCCTTGGGACCGCCAAAGCTGTTCGGCTCGTAGTTCGGTGAGTTGCCGCCATTGTCCCCATACACCATCGAACCGTCGCGATGGTAGGTCGCGAACGGGCACTTTGGCTGATTCACCGGCAACGACTCGTAGTTCACTCCAAGCCGGTAGCGGTGCGCATCCGGATAGCTGATCAGACGCCCCTGCAACATCTTGTCGGGAGAAAAACCCATCCCCGGAAGAACATTGCGTGGCTCGAACGCCGACTGCTCAATCTCGGCAAAGTAGTTCTTCGGATTGCGATTCAACTCAAACTCGCCAACCTCAATCACCGGATAATCCGCGTGAGGCCAGACCTTGGTAAGGTCGAACGGGTTGATGTGATACGTCGCCGCTTCCGCCTCCGGCATGATCTGAATCTGCATCGTCCACTTCGGGAACTCGCCCTTCTCGATCGAGCCGAAGAGATCGCTCTGCGAGTAATCCATATCCACCGACTTCATGTGGGTGGCCTCTTCGCCGGTAAAGTTTTCGATTCCCTGCTTCGTCTTGAAGTGGTACTTCACATAGAACAATTCGTTCTTGGCGTTGATCAGCGAGAACGTGTGGCTGCCGTAGCCGTTCATGTGGCGATAGCCCTTCGGCGTTCCACGATCGCTGAACAGGATCGTCACCTGGTGCAGGCTCTCCGGCGAGAGTGACCAGAAATCCCACATCATCCGCGGCGACTTCAGATTCGTCTCCGGGTCGCGTTTCTGGGTGTGAATAAAGTCTCCAAACTTCAAAGGGTCGCGAATAAAAAACACTGGCGTGTTATTACCGACCAGATCCCAGTTGCCCTCTTCGGTGTAAAACTTCATCGCGAATCCACGCGGGTCGCGCTCCGTATCGGCCGAGCCTTTCTCACCTCCAACGGTGGAAAAACGGATCAGCATCGGAGTCTTCTTGCCCGGCTCAAATACCTTCGCGGTGGTGTACTTCTTCATGTCAGGATTCGTGCAGGTAAGCGTCCCATACGCGCCAGAGCCCTTCGCGTGGACCACCCGCTCCGGAATTCTCTCCCGGTTGAAGTGCGCCATCTTCTCGAACAGCAGATAGTCATCCAGCACGATCGGACCGCGCGGGCCCATGGTCAAGGAGTTCTGGTTGTCGCCTACCGGACGGCCTGCGTCGGTCGTCAACACGTTGCTCTTCATCTCATCTGCCATAGTTCACCTCGAAACCACTCGTTGGAAACATCGCCTAACTTTGCTGGCACGTTGCGCAAATGCCAATCACGTCCACTGCATACCGCTCCACCAGAAACCCGCCGGGCAGCTTGCCGCGCTTTGAAGCAAGTCCCAGCTCCTTCTCTCCAATGTCGGTTATTCCCTTGCACTTCGAGCACACCAGATGATGATGCGCCGTATCGTTCATCTCCACACGCAGCGAGCCATGATGCAGGCTCACCTCGCGAAACACTCCGCTTTCGACAAACAAATGAATATTCTTGTAAACGGTCGCCAGCGAGATCGCCGGCACCTTCCGCTTGACCCGCGCATAGACCTCCTCCGGACTCGGGTGGCCATGCATTGTCTTCATCACCTCAAACAAGACCTGCCGCTGGTGCGTCACCGCAATGCCATTCTCCTGGCAAAGCTCACGAAACGATCTGGTCTTGTCTACAACCATAGAAGGAGTATAGACGATAGTAATTATCGTTTAGTAGAAATAGTTATCCACAGCCCGGGCTGAATAAATTGAAGAAAAGGCTCAGTTCAGCCGTTCACGCTCCGTCTTGCCAAACCGCGCATCGAGCGGCTTGCGCCCGGCAAAGCCTTCTTCCTCGGTATGCCAGTGCGTGATCGCCGTCTCACCCATCTTCCAGCACAGCAGAACCGTCTTACCATCCATTAAAAAAGGAAAGTCCAGAAGTCCTTCATCGAGATCGGTCACCTGAACCCCGATCGAGTCGATCTCACCCAGAGTGTCCTTGGTCTCCTGCATCGCCTTATCGTGTTCCGCCCTGCGGCGTGCGGCGGCAGCCACGTCGACACGCATCCCGCCGGATAGGAAAATGCGATGGCTCAACTGCTGCATCTCAAACTCCAGTTCCGCCACCCGCGTCCCAGCCGCCTGCGCCCTCCGCAAAAGTGCCTCCACCACCGGAAGCAGCGTCTGCGCCTCGCTTAAGGTGAACACCTTGCTCAATTTCCTATCTCCAGCATTCGGTCCAGCGCCACACGGGCCCACTGTTTAACATCCTCATCCACCTTGATGCGATTCACCACCCGCCCCTCCACCAGGTTCTCGAGCGCCCACGCCAGATGCTGCGGCGAGATGCGGTACATCGTCGTGCACAGGCAACCCGAATCGTCCAGCGTGATCACACGCTTGCCCAGCGGAGCAAATCGCTTCGCCAGCCGGTTCACCAGGTGAATCTCCGTACCCACGGCAAAGCTCGCGCCCTCCGGCGCCTGCTCGATCACCTGGATGATCCGCTCTGTCGACCCGATCGCATCGGCCTTCTGGCACACCTCCCAGCGGCACTCCGGATGCACGATTACCTGCATCCCAGGCTCCTCGCGCCGCACTCGCTCCACATGCTCCGGCAGAAACCGCTGGTGCACCGAGCAGTGCCCCTTCCAAAGAATCACCTTCGCCGCCCGCAACCGCTCCGCACTCACGCCGCCATTGATCTGGTATGGATCCCAAACAACCATCTCGCTCAGCGGGATACCCATCGCAAACGCCGTATTGCGCCCCAGATGCTGATCCGGCAGAAACAGGATCTTCTCTCCCCGCCGAAACGCCCACTCAAACGCCCCGCGCGCATTCGACGACGTACAAACCAGCCCACCCCGCTCCCCGCAGAACGCCTTGATAGCCGCCGCCGAATTCATATAAGTCAGCGGAATCAGATCGCCGGTCAGACCCTCCCTCTCCAATGAGTCCCAGCAATCTTCCACCTGGCCGATCTCCGCCATATCGGCCATCGAGCAGCCCGCATTCAGGTCCGGCAGAATCACCTGCTGCCACGGCCGCGCCAGCACATCCGCCGTCTCAGCCATAAAGTGCACACCGCAGAACAGCATGTACTTGGCGTCCGTCTCTGCGGCAACGTTCGAAAGCTTGTAGCTATCGCCGGTAAAGTCCGCAAACCGGATCACCTCGTCCCGCTGGTAGTGATGTCCCAGCAGAACGACGTCAGTGCCAAGCGTAGCGCGCGCTGCCGCAATGCGTGCATCCATCGTATGGTCTGGCTGAGCAAGGTAGTTGTCGAGCGAACACGCGTCCGCAACGTCTAGAGCCACAGCCGCAGCCGGGGCGATCTCCAATAGTCCGTTCAAAGTACTCCGCCTTCAGTCTCTCAAGACTCGTCGGCACCGGCCGAAGCCGATGCCATCCAGGCGTCTTTGAGACGGGGATGTTGAAAGCATGCACTGCCAAAGTTGCAGTGGGTTCGCTGTACCGGTCCAACTGCGACCTGCACCCAACCCACGGGGATGTTGCAACTCCTACTCCACGCCGCGACCGCTTTGCCGCGACTATCTGTTAGACGCCATCTGTGCCCAAACGATGCGAATCTGGTTCCAGGCTGTGCGTCCGTTCCGCTACGTTTCAGACAGATTTTACAACAAGGTCAGCATCCTCCATCCATTTGTTCCCCTACCTCGTAAGCCGTATCATGGGACTCACCTATGCCTAGCTTTCAGGACAGCGCCGTCATCTTCTTCCTCGCCCTGCTTCTCTTTGGGCCGAAGAAGCTGCCTGAGCTTGCTCGTCAACTAGGCAAGTTGATGGGCGAGTTCCGCCGCGCCTCCAACGAGTTCCGCATGCAGATGGAAGACGAGCTCCGGGTCGCCGACCAGGAGGAGCAGCGCAAGAAGATCGCCGCCATGGAGGCCGCCGCCCCAGTCACCCCTTTGCTTACGGAAAACACCATCGCGCCGCCTGCTGCCCCCGAATACGGCGAAGACCACCCACACCCGGGACCGCCACCAGGTTCTGAGGCCGTGTCCGCTCCAGACCCACTCCCCATCGCCACCTCCGGCGACCTCAACCTCATGCCACCCTCAACTGGCCTTCCCGTTCACAACTCCGCGCTGACCCCGGTCCTCGACTCCCTCCCGCACATCCCCGATCCCGAGCCACGCGTCGCGGTCGCCGCTTCTGGCAGCGAGGCGCCCCAGCATGGCTGACCTGGACCTGACCGACCGCGTACGTGCCGCCGTCTCCGATCGTGCCGAACTTCCCGGCATGAGCCTGATGGAGCACCTCACCGAGCTCCGCAAGCGCCTCCTGCACGCTACCGTCTACCTGCTCATCGGCTTTGCCGTCGCCTACGCCTTCCACGTCCGGCTTTACGGCATCATTCAGAAGCCGCTGAACGACCTCCACATCGGCCTCAACTACACGCACCCCACCGACCCGCTCAACCTTTACCTCAAGACCGCGCTCTACGGCGGAGCCATCCTCGCCAGCCCCTTCATCCTCTACCAGCTCTGGCTGTTCATCGCTCCCGGCATGTATTCGCACGAGAAACGCTATGTCGTTCCCTTCATGGCGGCCACCATCGTGCTCTTCCTCTCCGGCGCATGGTTCGGCTATCACTGGGTCTTTCCCGGCGCGCTCAAGGTGCTCATCGGAGGCTTCGGCGCCAACTTCCACGCCATGCTCACCATCGAGGATTACACCAACTTTTTCCTCGCTGTGATCCTCGGCCTCGGCGTCACCTTCGAGCTCCCCATCGTCATCTTCTTCCTCGCACTCTTCGGCATCGTCGACGCGAAGTTTCTGGTCAAGCACATCCGTTACGCCATCCTCGCCATCTTCCTCATCGCCGCCGTCATCTGTCCTACGCCCGATCCCATCGGCATGTGTCTCTTCGCCTCCCCAATGCTCGTGCTCTATCTTCTGGGCGTAGGCATTGCCTTCCTCGTTCACCCTGCCCGCCGCAAAGCCAAAGAGCAAACACCCGCATGACGCTAAATGGGCAACCCAAGAATTCGATCGCTGTATACCCTCGGAACCTAAACAGCGCCACGGACACGGGTGCCCCAGGTGAGGCCTCTCAGACCTGGGTTCTTCCAGGACGACGATCTTCCCGCACCTTGCACCTGATCCTGGCGCTTCTGTTCCTCACCCTCACGCCGCCAACGTACGCCCAACCCGCCGCCCACTTCAGCGGTCAAACCGCCTACCACATCACTGAGCAGCTCCTCCAGGCTGCCCCCAAGCGCTTCAACGGCTCCCCGGGCCATCTCAAAGCCGAAGAGTTCATCAAGCAGCACTTCGCCCCCGAGGCCGCCAAAGGCAATCTCGAGACCGATACCTTCACCGCCACTACTCCCGCCGGCCTCCAGACGATGCATAACTTCATCGTCAAATTTCCGGGCAAAAAAGACGGCATCATCGTCCTGGTCAGCCACTACGAGACCAACTATCCGCTGCGCGACATCGCCTTCTACGGAGCCAACGACGGCGCCGCCACCAGCTCGCTCTTGATCGAAATGGGCAACGTTCTCCGCGCCCATCCGCCCGAGGGTTACGGAATCTGGCTCGTCTTCGACGACGGCGAAGAGGCCGTCAAGGACTGGTACGCCAAGCCCCAGGACAACACCTATGGCACCCGCCATCTCGCCGCCAAATGGTCCCAGGAAGGCATCCTCAAGAAGATCAAGGCCCTTATCGTGGTCGACATGGTAGCCGACAAGGACCTCAACATCGACCGCGACAACAACTCAACGCCGTGGCTCCTCGACACCCTTGCGCTCGCCGCCAAAGACACCGGCCACTCCGCCTACATCTTCAAATACACCGAATCGGAGGAGGACGACCACCTGCCCTTCGTCCAGCGAGGCGTCCCCTCTCTCGACTTCATCGACGCCCACTATGGAACCCCAACGGCCTCATCGCCCGACGGCTATCACCACACCGCCGAGGACACTCTCGACAAGATCAGTGCCCACTCGCTTCAGATCTCGGGCGATTTGCTACTCGAGATGATCCGCCTCATCAACCAGCGGCCCTGATGCGAGCGCCGGACCGACGGGCCCGCTACCCACGGTGCGGGGCCGTCCGGCAGACAGTCCTCTATTTAGTGCAAGCGTGTCCATGATCCGGGTGTGCACCCTTGGCCTTCGCATCGGCCTCGGACATATACGCTCCCGCCTTGGTCTTGCCGTAGAAGTCCGTTCCATAGCAGTGATACACGTTGCTCGATGAGTTGACCCACACCAGCCCAGGACCGCCGCCAGGCGCCAGCGGACGCGCAGCAGCCTTCGCCGCCGGTGACGCCTTCGCCTCGACCGACGAGGGCGGTGTCACAGCCGCTGCCGGGGCGACGGCAGGATCGGCGGCAGGTTTGGGCGCAGGCGCAGGCGTAGTCATGTTCGCAGCGGGCGCAGCCGAGTCGCCATACCACGTCTTTATTCCCTGATGTCCGCGGCAGGCACCCTGTTTGTTCGGCGCCGTCCAATATGTTCCATCCTTGCACTGCCCTGTCGCCTTGCTCGGAGGAGCCGGCTGGGCTACGGCAAGCTGTGCGCCCAAAAGCCCAAGTGCTATCGCCATTAAACGAACCTTCATCTTCATAAGCGCTCCAAAGAGAAATCAGATTTGTGTTGGGCCCGAATACCGCAAAAGCCTACCTCATCCCGCTCGGGCTGTCATTCAGTTCCGGCCAAGAGCCCCGGTAACCGATCTGTCTTCCTCCCCCAAACGAGCTATAGACTGCCTCGTTCGCGGTATGGTGAAGCCCCCCTCCCTCAACTTATCGTCGATCTTGCCGATAACCCGAAAGAGGACCAGCCATGCAAAACCCATCTTTCCCTCTCCTTCAGTTCCGCTCGAAAGAGCTTTCCACCCCCTCACCGCGCCAGTCGCTGCAGTCCGGCTTCTTCGATCTTCATCCTTTGGCCGACATCGTCCGCAGCGTCTTTTTCTCTTCGCTCTTATGGGCTTTCCTCGCCTTCGCCGTCTATACGGTCTACACTATGATCGCCAGCACGCACTAGACGACACAGATCAGGTCCGTCGCCCTTCACCGCATCTGGTACGGGTCGTCGCCTCAACCAAAGCGCGGCTTTACCGCACGGTGAAACGGACAAGCCCTCCACTTCGCTTCCTATCCTGTCCCATCCAGTTCTGCGAACCTTGCTGAGGACTCCAGCCGGCGCTGCACCGCCCGCGCGGCCACACCCGCCACACTGTAGCATCTGAAAAAGATGCCTGGCACCGCTCCCATCGGCTACTGGATTGGCTTCCACGTCTTCCTCGTCGCGCTGTTAGGTGTCGAGCTTGCCTACTCGCGCTTGCGGGGGCGTGCCAAAGCCTACTCCACAGCTGTTGCCGCAACCAGCCTCTGGGTCGCGGCTGCTCTCGCGCTTGCGCTCTTCTTCCTGCGCACATTCGGCAGCCTGCCGGCCACCCAGTATCTCGCCGGCTATGCCATCGAGCAATCTCTCTCCGCAGACAATCTCTTCGTCTTCCTGCTTCTGTTCCGCACCTTCAAGATCGAACCGACCCGCCAACCCAGGGTTCTTTTCTGGGGCGTCACCACCGCTATTGTATTGCGCGGAGCTTTCATCGCCGCCGGTCTAGGCCTGCTCAATCGCTTTCATTGGATCAGCTTCCTGTTCGCTCTCATTCTCCTCATCGCCGCCATACGCCTTCTGTTCCCATCCAATCGCCAATCAAATCACACCCCCCGCTGGCTCACCTGGCTCACCCGTCTGCATCCTGTCAGCCTCAGGCAGGACCGTTTCTTCGTCCGCGAAGACAACCGCCCGATGATCACTGTTCTGTTCCTCGCTCTCATCGCCATCGAGGTCACCGACATAGTCTTCGCGCTCGACTCCATTCCTGCCGTGCTCTCAATCACGCGTCATTCGTTCCTCGCCTACACCTCGAACATCATGGCGGTTATGGGACTTCGCTCGCTCTATTTCCTAATCGCCCACCTCCTTACCAGGTTGCACCTCCTCCACTACGGCCTCGCTGCGATCCTTGCTTTCGCAGCCTGCAAGATGCTCGCCGCACCCTGGATCGACATCGGCCCGGTACTCTCATTGGGAATAATCGTAACCATCCTCGGCGTCACCATCACGGCCTCACTCGTCGCAAAAGAGGACAGCGCCGCTCCATCATCCGGTTAGCTGGCGAGGATCGGCGCGCATCAGTAACCATGCTTAGCTGCTCATACCTCTCGGGTTGCACGATGAGATATTTCTTTGCGGTGAAAGGGAAGATTATTTCCCACACTCATTTTGCTGGCCAAATGATTCGTTGATTATTTTTGATCTTCCTAAATCCAATGAGGATGATTGTTCGTTGAGCAATCGCAAAAAAAGCCACCCGTTATTCATTCAAAAACCTTGGTTTGCCACGAAATCGGGCATCGGTAATGTTTGGTAGCCGACATGCATTACTCAAGCGCATAAGGAGATACACCTATGAAATCGCTTGCCGCATTTCTCGCCCTGGTTTCTCTCGGCTCCGCAGCCGCCACCCTTCACGCTGACCCCGTCCTTACTCTCAATGCCGGAGGCAAAGCCGTAGCCCTCATCGAAACACCCGTCCTCGGTGGCGATGCATATGTCTACGAGGATCTGAACACAACCGTCTATTCGATCCTTCCGCCATCAATTCAGGTCACCGATCAGACTTTCACCGCAATCTACACAGACATCGCCGGTGTGAGCCTGCTCAACGTTACCGATGTTTGCGCTGAAGCCAACGTACTTGCCCCAGCCGCACCGTGCGAAGCACTCGCCTTCTCCTTTACCGGTGTTGGGCTCGGCGATGCATCGCTGATCGCGGCCCTCGGCACCGTAGGAGTTGACCTGACCGGCAACGTCGCCGACATCAACTTCGGCGCCAGCATCGGCGGAGGGTCCGCCGAGATTGGCTTCCCAGGCGGCGGGGGGGGTGGAAACAGCCCCGTACCGGAACCCGGAACCCTCAGCCTCATGGCAACCGGTCTCCTCAGCGCAGCCGGCGTCATTCGCAGACGTTGCATGGCATAACCAGGTGTAGTCGCAGCAGAACGTGCAGCAGCAGTCACAGTAAAAAAAGCAACTCCTCATAGGCAGATTGGACTGGCCGCCAGCAATGGCGGCCTTTTTTGCATCTTGTGCGCTATCGAGCCATATCAAAGTCGTCTGCCGCGATCAACGCGATAAGCAATCTCCATATGCCACATATCCAAGCAGAGCGTCGCCCCCACACTTGTCACACTGATACAAACGCCAATCCTAACCGGACTCCTTCTCCGCACTCAGTCCCGCCGCCCGCCACCCCGCCAGAGCATTGCGATCAACATCATCGCACCAGCCAGGCCGCCCCCGAACAACCCCGCCATCTCCCCGCTCAGCGCCACAGGCCCGGAAAACCGCCACCCCAGATCTCCCACATCCCCCACTT
>Ga0080006_1135991_pt1 | contig 28933 bp, 30 predicted proteins | sample RS3BMetagenome_FD_69209 | JGI IMG/M metagenome (GOLD analysis project Ga0080006, IMG submission 69209) | Ferric oxide microbial mat and aquatic microbial communities from Rainbow Spring, Yellowstone National Park, USA - RS3B (SPADES... ...
CAAGACCAAGAAGTAATGTTTGTAAATTCAATGAAGTAGCAATTATTATTATCCCTAAAATATAAATAAATAATGTTAAAATGAATATTTTTTTTCTACCTATTTTATCAGAAATTATGCCCAAAATAATATTTCCAATAATCAAGAAGATTGGTCCGATTATCAGTGCAAATGATACATAAAATTTAGGTTCATTCTGCATAAAAGACCAATATATTGCTAGTGGTGCTATAGCTGATACTATACCCCATAATAAAAAACCACCAGATGTTGATATTAAAAGGTATTTTTGTTTTTTACTCAAATTACATATCATTTAATTCTATATTAAATTCAAATTTAAAAATTTATTGAAATGGTGTATTTCCAGGATAAATTTTCAAAATATCATCGTATTTAAGATATGCTATAAAGAGTATAATACACACAATCACATCTGAAAGTATCAGACCGACAATAGCCCATACAAGTGTTTCATTTTTTGCCTCAAAAAACCTCTGCTGATTTAATAAATTATCAATGGATTTTATTTAATAATATATAACAAGATTGAAAATACCAAAAATCAAGAATACCCTACTTGAAAGAAAAATCATCATAATTGCCCCCAAAACGATCATTATGATTCCAAACATCAAAGACACTATTTGTGCAGCATTATTCAATGATTTTATTGTGTAAAAATCTGGAGGCAAAGGATAAGTTTGTTGAAATCCAATCATGTTTTCTTTTTAATATATATAAACTTTTATTATTTGTTTATTAATTTATTAAATATTTTAAAATTCTTTAAGTACATTTTATTTATAGCATCATTAGGTTCTACTTTCTTACCAATTTTTACCATATCCTTAATTTCCCTATAATTTTTTATTACTCTATCTGAATAGAGTCCTATAAAAGCATCTCCCATTTCAGCACCAGCATCTTTAACTATTAATTGTTTTCTATCTGAAATATCCGAAACTATCTTAGGCCAAATTTTACTTACAGTACCACCTCCAGAAGAATAAATCTTCTCTATGGTGAAATCTAAACTTTCAAGCTCTGAAATTACATATTTTAGCCAATAGCCCATAGCCTCTAAAACTGAAAGATATATGTCCTCAGTTTTAGTGTTCAGGTCTATATAATTTATTGATCCCTTAATATTGTTATTCCATATTGGTGCACGTTCTCCAGAAAAGAATGGGACAGTTATTATATTTGAAGGTCTTTTTAATTTAATTATTTTTTTATCCATTTCTTTTACCTTTATATTGAATGTTTTTTCAAACCAAGAAATTAATGAGCCTGTATTGAACATTGCAGCCTCAATAATATATTTTCCCGGAACAATATGCCTAGTATTAACAAAATTTTTAGAGAATTTTTTGCCACTATGTATAAGATCAAAAACTGCAGTTGTACCATATATTAAAGATGCCTCATTCTCATCAATGATTCCAGATGATAACATCTGAGAATATGCATCTTGTGCACCTGTAAGAACGGTTGCATCTTTTATGTTTAACTTTTCTCCCAAATCATTTTTAATTATGCCTGCCTCCTCATGGCTTTCATAAATTTCAGGAAAAATGTTTCTATCAATCTTAAAGGATTCAATAAAATCTTCATTCCAGTCCTCTTTATTAACATCATAAAATGGTGCAAAAAGCATTGCGGCAGTTTTATCTATTACTCCTTTTCCTGTTAACCTGTATGAAACATATCTTGGCACATCTAGAACTTTCCAGACCTTTCCAAATTTTCTCTTATTTATCATAAATGCATAAATCAATTTATAACCTTCAAATATGGAACTAACTCTGTTTTTTGAAATTGAGAATATAGTTTCATCATCTATAATTTTTTTAACATCCTTAAGAATTAAATCTGCCCTTGTGTCGAGATAGGTCATGGCAGGTATTACCTCTAAACCATTTATTCCTATAAATGATATTGATTCAAAACCAGATATAATGATCTTACTTATTTTATTTTTAAATGAATCATCTACCAATTCCTTAATTATTTCAATAGTTTCTTTATAAAATATTTCAGGATTGACTGTGGATTTCCCATTTAAAACTGATAAATTATGACTTTTATATGCTCTTCTGATGATTTTAAATTCATCTGAAACAAGAACACCCTTTGTTGATGAGGAACCTACATCTATTCCTACATAATTCATATCAATCTTTTATTTTAATTTGAACCTTCATTTCTCTTCCGGAAATAACAGATTCAAAAGCATCTTTTATTTCATTTAAAGAAAATGTTTTTGTAACAAGTTTTTTAAATGGTATTTCCTTTTTCTTTATAATATCCAATGCTTCTTCCATGTCCTCTATTGTATGGTCACTTGATCCAGTGATTATTTTTTCAGAATAATGAATTGAATTGGGATCAAGTTGAAGATAATCTTTAGGATAAGTACCTCCAAAAATTATTATTGTCCCTCCAGATCTTGCAATATCAATACCCAATCCTATTGCATCTCTTCCTCCAACGCTACATATAACTCCATTGAAACCTACACCTGTTAATTTATTTATTTTTTCCCTAAAACTGCCCTCTACCGGATCATAAACCTGCTGGAAGCCAAGACTCTTAGCAAAATCTCTTCTTTTCTCATTTATTTCAATTAATACAGGTTCAATTTTTCTGATTTTTGCAGCAAATGCCAACAGTATTCCCATAGGCCCAGCACCTATAATAGCTACTTTATCAATTCCTTTTCCAAGTTTTTTAACTGCATGAATTGCAACAGAAAGTGGTTCTGCAAATGCAGCATCATCCATATCTATATCACTAGATAATACATGTGCAAATTTATAAGGTAATTTAAAATATTGTGAATACCCCCTTGCAATATCCTTTTTATTAGTGCACAAATTAATTTGCCCATTTTTACAATATTCACATTCACCACAGTACACAAAGGTCTCATGGACTACAAAATCTCCTATTTCTATTCCTTTAACATTTCTACCTATTTTAACAACCTTACCTGAAACCTCATGACCGCTTAAACCATATGTACTCTTGCCTATAGTAAATTTATCATTGTCGTATGTGGATTCACCCCTAAGACCAAGATAATATCTCACGTCTGTTGGACAAATACCTATTGTGTATGCCTGGACAAGAATTTCATCATCACTGATTTCAGGAATTTCAACATCTTCTACTTTTATGTCTCTAGGTCCATAATAACAGGCTGCAAGCATTATCAATCCCTGCCATGTACAATTTTTACAAGATTTCTTACCTTTTTGCCAGGATCCTTGTCTTGGAATATTGATCTACCTATAGCTCCTCCTGCACCTCCATTTTTTATCACATCCTTCATTATTGTTTCAATATCTCCAAACTTTGGATCCCCCCCGGCTATAATTATAGGTACAGGACAACTTTCAACAATTTTTTTAAAATTTTTACCATAAGAAGTTTTAACAATATCAGCGCCATATTCAGCAGCGGCACGCGCAGCTCTAGCTATTAAAACTGAATCTGTTGAAATTTTATTATTATCATCCAATGGAATATATTCATTGATGTAAGGTATGCCAAATTCATCTGATTCCTTTGCTATTTTACGCATTTTGTTAGCAATTTCCACAGGAATTGGTACAGGTCCAAAATATGTTGTTTTAATAGCATCCGCACCTAGCTTTAATGCATATTCAGCAAATCCTGTTTCGAATGGAATATTCATTATAACCGGTATTCTGGCTTTTATTTGAGATGCATAGATCTTGAAAATGCCTTCATTTATAAGGATAGCATCAACACCATTTTTAATTACTATATCTATAATCCTATAAATATTTTCAATACCACTCAGAAGAGCATCTTCACCACCATGGTCAAGCGCTGAAATAAGTGTTTTTCCATCCTCTTTAATAATTCTAGCCATTCTGATTTGTTTTCCATATTCTGAAATCATGCTTCTTAAATTTTCTTGTATTATTTAAATATTTCAATTTTGTTTTGGTAATATTTAAATATAACTTTATTATGTGAAATAGCTTAGATGGTGAGAGAATGAAAGATATAAATTTGAAAAGTCTAGAAAAAATTGGTGATGTGTTTAGTAATATATATAAGGAAGAAAATGAAATTAAGATATTTAAAAATTTTATTGATGGTAAGTGGGTAGAATCTAAAACGGGAAAATACATGGATATTATTTCGCCAATAAACGATGAACTAGTGGCAAGGGTACAGAGATCAAATCAAGAAGATGTTGAAAATGCAGTGGATTCAGCTTTTAATGCAAGAAGAAAAATAAGGGAAATTGCGGCAATTGAAAGAATTAGAATTTTAAACAAAGCAAGACATTTGATGGAAAACTACAGGGAAGATTTCATAAATGTTCTAATGATAGAAGCAGGAAAAACAAGAGAACTTGCAGAGGGAGAGTTCAATACATCACTTGCCAGAATAAAGCTTACTATGGAAGATGCAAGCAAAATATATGGGGAATATATACCTGGTGATTGGGCAGAAGACAAAGTAAGTAAAGTGGCAATAGTGTTAAGAGAACCTCTGGGTGTTATTGCTTGTATATCATCATTTAATTATCCACTTTTTTCTATGGTATCAAAGGTTGTTCCTGCACTCCTTGCAGGGAATACAGTTGTAGCAAAACCCGCCAGTGATGATCCAACAGTTTCGCTTCTTTTTGCCAAAATATTACAGGAAGCAGGTATTCCGGATGGAACTGTAAATATGGTTACTGGTCTAGGAAGTGAAGTTGGAGATTATTTAGCAAAAAGTAATAAAGTGCAAATGATCACACTTACAGGAAGTACCTCAACCGGAAAGCACGTGGCTGAAATATGTAATATGAAAAAATTGCATTTAGAGCTTGGTGGAAAAGGTGCAGCAATTGTTGCGCAGGATGCAAATATTTCATTAGCTGCTAAAAAAATTCTTGATGGATCATTGAGATATTCTGGTCAGAGGTGCGATTCTATCAACAGGGTTTTAGTGATAGATGATCTTCATGATGCTCTGCTGGACGAAATTTTAAAGATTTTTGATAGTTATAAACTTGGAAATCCTTTTGAAGACGGTGTCAAGCTTACGCCATTAATAAACAAAAAAGCAGCCGAAAAGGTTCATGATCTTGTAAATGATGCTTTAAAGAAGGGTGCTAAACTCCTAAAAGGTGGAAAGCACAATGGATGTTATTTTGAACCAACGCTTCTTGATGATGTTTCGTTAGACTCTAGAATTGCCTGGGAGGAAACCTTTGGACCTGTTGTAGTTATAATAAGGGTAAAAAGTATAGAGGATGCAATAGAAATAGTGAACATGTCAAACTATGGCCTAGATTCCTGTGTTTTCACGAATAACCTTTACACCGCCTGGCGTGTAGCAAAGGCACTTGAAGAGGGAAGCGTTACTATTAACGATTTTCCTTCTCATGGAACCGGCTATTTTCCATTTGGTGGAAACAAAGATTCAGGTTTAGGAAGAGAAGGAATAGGATACAGCCTTGATGAAATGACAAGAATAAAAACAATTCAGATTGATCTTTCACCACTTGGTCCGTCGAAAAAAATCTCAAAATAAAATACTGAGGTGTTAAGTTGGTATATTGGCCTTTAATTCTTGCAGCTTCAATACTCGCAGCTCTAGTAGCAGGTAATAACCTTTCTGTTGCAGTTGGATCACTAGTTGGATCTAATGTGCTCAAAAAAAATTATTCAAAAATACTGGCAATCTTAGGTTTTGTTTCAGGAATGCTCATTGGAAGCGAATATATGAAATCTACTACGCTTGCACTTTTTCCACAAAGCAGTTTCATGTTATTTTTAATAATCTCAGGAACGATAATAATTTTCATAATAGCACAGTTAACAAGAGTGCCCATTTCCCTTACAATGGCTCTTGTTGGCATAGGTATAGGCCTTATGTTCCATAACAATACATTTCAAAATGAAAATATTGCTATAAAGATAGTTTTTATGTGGATATTGGCGCCAATTTCCGCAATAATTCTATCATTTTTACTGGGAATTATTTATAAAGGGATTAATTTTAAAAATGTTTGGCATACAACAAGTACAATTAAGGTTTTATTGCTGGTCACATCATTTTTTTCTGCCTATACACTTGGAGAAAATACTCTTGGTCTAATAATTAATATAAGCGGTTTTTCAATAGAAAGTGTTATTTTTATTATTATAGGTACAGCACTTGGTGCATATTTTATAAGTGAAGGTGTTCTAAGAAGGGTAAGTTTTGAAATATATTCATTAAGATATTCAACAGCACTTATTTCAATACTTACATCTGCTCTTCTGGTTGAAATTGCAACACTTTTCAGCATACCTTTATCAAATACACAGACAATGACACTCGGAATTTTGGGCGTGGGTCTATCTTATAAGACTAGATATTTCATATTAAAGCCACTATTGAAAATATTAATTTTCTGGGTAATATCCCCTTTAATAGGTATTACAATTGGATTTATTATATAGCGTTCATTTGTAAATAGTATTCATATAAATTTTCCTCTCTTTTTCTAGATCCTCTTTTGTATAATTTAATACTTTAGCCATTACCTCTAGACATGAATCAATTTTTGAAATACCAGCATCGTCTGAAAATATAGAATAACCTTCCCTTCTCCATAGAATATCATCAATGTGAAAGGCATTTTCATAAAGTATATCATATGCAAATGAGATTTGATCATCATTTTTTAAATCATACATTTTTGCGATTTTATCTTTTTGGGAAAGAACATTTCTTTCATATTTGAAATTGATGAATGGTTCGCCATTAATACCAAGATCCTTCATCACAAGTCTGGATAATTTTATTGCAACCGTTCTATATGTTGTTATTTTTCCACCAACTATATTTATGACATTTTCATTCTTTATTATTTTGTATTCCCTGCTTATCTTACCAAGATCACTACCTTTTCCAAATAGTGGTCTTATACCGGAATATGCGTTTATTACATCATCCCTGGAAATATTCTTTACATATCTTTTCACTGATTCTATCAAATAATTAATCTCATTTTCACTTGGTCTCGGGTTTGCTATATCACCATCATAATATATTTCAGTTGTGCCAATAATTACAACATCCCCCCTGGGGATCACAAATACCTGCCTCTTGTCAACCGGGGATCTTATTGCAATTGCAACATCAACAGGAAAAAGGTCTTTTTTAATGATTATATGATCTCCTTTACTTAGTTTGAGCATTGCTATTAAATCATCTATTTCCTTATACTTATTTTTCATCATTTTAAAAATATTACCTACCCAAGGTCCTGCAGAATTAATTATCATTTTGAAGGGGACAGTAAATTCTTCACCTGTAATTTTATCTTTTACTGTTGCAGAAATTGCTCTATTTCCATCAAAGTTCAATGATGTTAATTCTGCATAATTCATGGCTATTGCACCATTCATTTTTGCTGACATTATATTTTCTAAAACAAGTCTTGAATCATCTACTATACCTTCAGCATAAATATATCCACCCCTCTGTGGTGTATTTGCCAGAGCAGGATAAAGTTTTGAAATTTCATCCCTGGAATACCATTTTGCCTTGATTTTTTTGGAAAAGAATGAATAAACCCATAGACCGAACCTCAATGTTGATTTGGACCAGGAATAATCATCAACGGGTATGAAGAAATCTTCTCTTTTTACAAGATCTGGGTATTCAAGCAAAAAGTCTCTTTCCCTTACAGAATCTTTTACAACAGAAAACTGACCATTTGCAATGTATCTAAGACCACCATGTATCAACTTTGAGGATCTGCTGCTCGTACCGTATGCAAAATCATAAGCATCTATAAGGGCTACTCTAACACCAAGAGTAGATAGAACATTTATTACCCCCGCACCAGTAATACCTCCTCCAATTATTAAGATATCTACTCCATTTTTAATATCATTTATATCATTTTTTCTCGATTCTATTATACTATCATTCATGCATATCAGCATCGGGATAATGTTAAGTAATTTAAAATATTTTTCATGTAAAATAATCTAGTTTTATGATACATCTAAAAAATCACAAAAAGTTTTAAGAAAAGTTATATACCAGAACTCATTTTAATAGTAAGATTTGCTATGGTTACCGTTGAAGTTAATCATCTGAACAAAAATTTTGGGAAACTAAGGGTTTTGAATGACATTAATTTGAAAATAAATAATGGAGAACTTTTTGTTGTAATTGGTCCAAGTGGTTCTGGTAAATCTACATTACTAAGAATTATTGCAGGTCTGGAATCACCAGATTCTGGAAATGTTCTATTTGATGGTTTAGATGTTACAACAATTCCACCAAATAAGAGAGGAATAGGCATGGTTTTTCAGGATTACGCTATTTGGCCACATATGAATGTTGAACAGAACATTAAATTTGTAATCAAAAATAAAAAACCTGAGGAAGAGGAAGAAATTTTAAAGGATGTACTTGAAACTGTTGGATTACTCTCTAAAAGAAAAAATAGGCCATCGGAGCTTTCTGGAGGGGAGTTGCAAAGAGTTGCAATTGCTAGGGCTCTAGCAGTAAAACCAAGATTATTTTTGATGGACGAGCCTCTCAGCAATCTTGATGAAAAAATAAGAAAAGAACTTCTCGTTGAAATTCTTGACATTGTAAAGGAGAATAATTTAACAACCCTATTTGTTACTCATTCACAAGAGGAGGCTTTTGAAATTGGTGATAAAATAGCTGTAATTAATAAGGGTGTAATTGAACAGATGGGGATTTCAGATGAATTGATAAACACACCCTCTTCAAGTTTTGTTGCAAAATTTATAGGGGATAATCTTGTATTGGATGGAAAACTTATTGATATGAAAAGTGATGTAGCAACAATTGAATTGGATAACTTAGGTACAATTAATATAATTCCAAAGAACAGACCTGATCTCAATGAAGGTGAAAGTATTTCATTAATTGTGAGAATGAATGATTTGAAAATTAGCGATGGAAATCAAAACAACTCTTTCAAGGTAAAAATAATTTCAAAAAAAATCATTAAAGATAAAGTAAAGGCATATTTTGAAACACCAAACCTAATTAGAATTGGACTCGAAATTAATTCAAGTTGGAAAGGGGAAAATGGTGAATGGGCTTTTCTTGAAATCCCAGATTATAAATCTTTTATTTTTAAAAGATAGTTATAGGTAAAATTAAAACTTGTTAAACTATAAAATATAAATATTTTAAAAATTATTTTATCCTTTATAACTCACGAGGACAACGCCAGTTATAACTAATATTCCACCAATAATTATTGTTAATGTCAAAGGCTCATTTATTAAGAAGTACGCACTTAAAACGGTAAACACAGGTTGGAGATAATAAAATGCACCTGCATTTGTTGCTGAAAGTAATTTTAAACCTTTAAAATTAAATATGGGTGCTAGAAATGTTGCAAATATAACAAGAAAAATAAGTGAAAAAGTTTCGATTGTATTCATTTTTATTATTTCTGTGCTCATTGTTGGGAAAATTGGCATTAGTGATATTGCTCCAAAAATCGTAACAATAGAAATGACTAGATATGGGTCATATTTATAAAGAATAAATTTTGAAATTATTGTATACAAACTCCATAACACAGATGCTATTAAAATAAAAATTATAGCAATTATTTTTGTCATTTCATCTGATCCACTATAAAAAATAAAAACAATCCCAAAAAAAGATATCAGAATGCCAGATATTTTTAGTATGGATAATCTTTCTTTAAATACCACAATAGAAATTAGATAAATAAAAATTGGCTCAGTTGATATCAGTATTGAAGCTAAACCGGCCGATATATCTGATGCTCCAGCATTATAAAAAAATTGATAAATTGTCAACCCTATTAATGTCATTAAAATTATAACCAATAGATCATTTTTTTCAATTTTTTTCCAGTATTTGAGTAGAACTGGAACAAAAAGTATTGATGCAAATATAAATCTAGCTAAGCCAAGGGATAACGGATCAAAAACATTCATGCATATTTTAATGGCTGTATAACCAATACCCCAGATAAATGATGTTAAACCCATAAAAATATATCCAAGCTGTTTATCATTCATTAAAATGGTAATGTTTGTAGTTCAAATAAAATTTATTGCTGAAAAATTGATATGCTTTTTAGAACATACTTTTATTTTGAAAATTTTTATATATTGATTTTGACATTCCATTTATTATGATATATGGTTATGCTGGGAAAATTTTAAGAGTGAACTTAACAAAAAAGATTTCAAAAATAGAAGAATTAAATGAAGAGGATGCAAAGAAATATTTGGGTGGGTCAGCTCTTGGAGCAAAAATTTTACTCGAGGAATTACCTAAAGGCATAGATCCACTTTCAGAACATAACAAAATTATATTTGCCACCGGACCCTTTGTAGGAACAGTAGCACCAGGATCGGGAAGCATTAATGTTTGTTTTAAGTCCCCATTGACCAATATATTTGGTGAATCTAGGGCTGGTAGCGATTTTGGATCGATGTTGAAAAAAGCCGGATATGATGTTCTGATCATAGAAGGGAAGGCTGACAAACCTGTATATCTTGTAATAAACGATAGCAAAATTGAAATAATGGATGCAAGTGAAATTGCAGGTAAAAGTACTAATGAAAAAAATATTTATTTGAAAGATAAGTTAGGTAAAGATTATGAAATAGCATCTATAGGTCCGGCTGGTGAAAAGCAAGTTCTTTTTTCAGTCATTATGTTTAACGGTGACAGGGCAGCTGGCAGATTAGGTGGAGGCGCTGTAATGGGTTCAAAAAACCTATACGCAATTGCAGTTCATGGGAGTAAAAGGATAGAGATTTATAACAAGGATGAATTTTCAAAAATAGCAAGGGAACTGGCGAAAAAGTTGCTAAGCATACCAGGCAATTTAGGATTAAAGGAGGATGGAACAACAGGAGATCTTGGCAAATGTGATAATGCAGGCGACTGGCCCACAAAGAACTGGAGATCTAATTCATGGGGTAAGGGTCAAGAGCTTTATGACAAATTCAAGAAATATAATCTTGTGAGTTCAAAGCCATGCTATACGGGGTGCATACTCCAGTGTGGTAGGGTAGCGAAATCTGATTCAGCGAAATGGAAAACTCCTGTTCATGGTGGAACGGAATATGAATCAATTTCTGCATTTACAGCATTTATTTTAAATGATGATATAGATGCAGCTGTATATGCTACATACTTATGCAACGAATATGGTTTGGATACAATTTCAGCTGGAGCTGTTATTGCTTTTGCTATGGATTGTTATGAGCATGGCATAATAAAAAAGAATGATTATGATCTGGACCTAAACTGGGGAAATATGGATGCAGCAATAAAACTTTTGAAAGATATTACAGAGAGGAATGGACTAGGCAATGTTCTTGCTGATGGAGTATTACGTGCATCAAAGAAACTAGGAAAAGGTTCTGAAGAGTTTGCAATTCAGGTAAAGGGTCTTGAAGGTGCTGCACATGATCCAAGGTCTGGCAAGGCCCTAGCACTTACTTATGGATGTTCAAATGTAGGCATGAGCCATATACATCCTGTTGAAGGAATGGCCTATGATGCTTATAAAGTTGATTTTGGTCTTATACCCTATGGATTAAAAGACCCTAATCAGGTGGATAGATATGATGAGGAAGGTAAAGGTATAGCATCAAAAATTTTACATGATTATGGTATCATACCCGATATGATTGGAATGTGCAAATTCTACATTTATGCAGGCCTTACACCGGACGATCTTGCAAAGGAGCTTTCAGCACTTACAGGCTGGGATATTGATGGTAAGAAATTGCTTAAGATTGGAGAAAGAGGTTACAACGTCCAGAGAATGTTTAATGTGCGCGAAGGCATAAAGAGAAAAGACGATTACTTACCAAAGAGAGTTTTAAGTATTCCGGAGTTTGGAAAATATGCCAATATTCCTGAATGTACAATCAAAGATTTCAATTTAATGTTAAATGAGTATTATGACGCAAGGGGTTGGGATAGTGAAGGTGTACCGAAAATGGAAAAATTGAAAGAACTAGGCCTTGAATGGATAAAAATATAAAAAAATTTAAAATTCGTTTGTTGTAAATTTACCTTCCCAGATATCTTCGAAAAGATTAGTGAGGTTATCTTTAGTAAGCCTTCTTGGATTATATGCAGGAAGATTGTATAGATACTGTCTCTCATTTAAGACATAATCAATCATGCTAAAGAAGATATCTTTACTTTCTTTTGTATTGTATTTTACGGCAGGATTTATTTCAACCGCTTTTAACAGATCAACAATTTTCTTAATAAGGACATCGATTGCTTCCTGAGTGGTGAAATAAAAATAATCTTCATTAGGCTCAAGAGCAATGAGAACTTTTTTCATTCTTTCACCAATGAAATTCCTGTTAAAATCAATAACATGTGGTAACATTAATCCGCATGCCAGGCCATGTGGGATGTTCAGTTTAGGCCCGAAACCCTCAGAAAGGCAATGACCTATAGTAGCTGGGCCACCTACCCAGGGAAGACCAAGAACCCAACCACCCATTGTTGATGCGAGAGAAAGAGCAGTTCTTGCTTCAACGTCATTACCGTTGTTGTAAGATCTAGGCAAATAGTCATAAACGAGCTTTACACCTTCAATAATTGCCCCATCTGAAACTGGATTATGTAATGAAGATACTAAACCTTCAAGGAGATGTGACATTGCATCTACCCCAGAAGACCTGGTTGCGTTTGGAGGTGTAGTATATGTGTTCTCAGGATCTACCAGCGCTATTGTAGCATAAAGCTTGTTACTTGTGATCCATGTTTTGTATCCATTTTCTATGATCACGAGTGTGTTTGATTGTTCACTTCCAGTACCGGCAGTTGTGGGTATTAGAATTTCAGGCACTGGTCTGTTTTTTACTTTCTCGGATAAAGCATCTGGTGGAAGAGCACAGTAATCAAGAGGTTTTCCTGGATTCGTTTTCATCATGGCCATTAGCTTGCCCATATCCATAGCACTTCCACCTCCAACACCTATTACTGCATCAAAACTTTTTGAATGTGCATAGTTTGCAACATTATTTGCAGTATCCATGTCAGGTTCATGTACAGGTATTTTAAAAATATCTGTTTTAATACCTGTCCCATTTAGACTAGAAGTAACCTTTTCCAGAATGCCTGCTTTTTCAATGTTTTCATCAGTGACAATTACTGCAGATTTCACTTGCATATAAGAATTCAGTATGCTCCCAAGATTTTTTGTTTGTCCACGTCCAAAGACAATCCTTTTTGGATTTTCCCAATCCAAAACTAGATCAGAAATAATTTGGGTTAAATCCTTCGGCATAATTATCAACTCAAGAATTAATGAAAATTACCGTATATTAACGTTTTGTATAACTCTTAAGATACGTTATGCTTTATTGAACACACATAAATTTTTTATAATGCTATATATAAAATAAATAAAATATGAGGGAAATCTTTATATATTGTTATTTGGATCGGATTTATCATGGCAATTAGTAAAAGTCTTTTTAAAGAAATAGGGGCTGTATCAGGAAAGGCCATAGCAATAATTGTTGCAGTTGTTATAATAATTGCAGCAATTGCAGTAGGTGCATATTATTTGACACAGAAACCATCAACAACATCTGCCCCACAGGAAGTTGTGATTTATGCGGATTATAGTGCAAACGTAGCCCAACCATTTTTTAATAACTTTACCGCTGACACAGGAATAAAGGTAGTGGCTGTATATGGGTCTATGGGAGACCTTGTTGGCAAATTAGTTGCATCAAAATCTAGCCCACAGGCAGACGTACTATTTGGAGGGGCGCCTTCCGCATACATAGGAGCTGCAGACCAAGGCGTATTGGCTTCATACGAACCACCAGCGCTTAAGAATTATTCTGCTTATATAAACAATCCGGCGCTCTATGCTTCAAACTGGACATGGTATTCTTTCACATACAACATTCTTGGAATAGTTGTAAACACAAATCTGATTAATCAAAGTATGTATCCGCACTCCTGGTGGGATTTAACAAACCCAGAATATAAGGGGAAAATAGTAATTGAAAACCCATCAACATCAACAACAACAGGTTTGGGATTCTTTTCACTAATTTACCAGATTTATATACAAAAATATGGAATGCCCGCTGCCACAACATATTTTAAACAATATGTAAGTGCTCTTTTGAATAATACTGTTTCACCAATTGCTCCTGATGATGAGCACGCTGAAACAATTGTAGGTGAAGGAACTGGAGGAATCACTGTAGACTGGATAAATGGGCCTGTTCTTTATCATGAGCTTGATGGATATCCATTGATACCTATAATGGTTAATCAGAACATACTTGGCCCAACAGCTATGGGTATTGTAGCTGGTGCACCACATCTTTCAGCCGCAGAAACTTTTATCAACTGGGTACTTTCACAACAGGGGCAGTCATTACTACCTAAAATATTTTTGAAACCTTCAATAATGCCTTACAATATAACACCACCACCATACTTCCCAACATTGCAGCAAGAAGAACAATATGCATTCTTGAACTACAGTCAGTCTTGGACAGCGGAGAATGCTCAGAACATAACAGCAATATTCAATCAATATTCAAGTGAAGTAACAGGATGATCGCTAAAACAAAGTTTATTTCAAACCTTTTTACTTTTTTATTTCTTTTATTTTTAGTTATATTCATAGTTTTACCTTTAATTTCTTTTTTCCTAACAGCATTTTCTGGAGTTCCATCAGGCATATTTAATCTAATTCTAGGTAAAAATTATCTATTGACATTAAAATTATCATATTATTTTCAAGTTTTTACGAACGTTTATTATCTTAAGGCATTGTTTGATACTGTTATTTTAAGCCTTTCAGTTACAGTTTTATCCTTTATTCTTTCATTACCTATTTCCTATGCATTGGCAAGAACAAATATGCCATTTAAAAGTATAATAAGAGTTTTGCTAGGTATTGGGATTAGCATTCCAGGGTTTATAGTCACATATGATCTAATCATAATTTCTACCAATACAAAATTTATGCCTTTTTCAATTTATTCATATCTCGGCCTTTTAACTGTGATGACATTGTCCACAATACCATTTATGGTAATGTATGTAACACTCGCTTTTGATAATCTTGATTACAGGTTGATTGAAGCAGCATATGTAAATGGTGCTTCAAAATTAAACACGTTTTTAAAAATAACTCTTCCTTTGCTTATGCCAGGATTTGTTTCTGGGTGGGTAATCGTATTTTTATTAACATCAGGAACATTATCTGTGCCCCTTTTACTTGCACCTCCAACATTTCCATTATTAACTGCTTTGGCATATACTCAGTTATTTTCATTCTTTAATTGGGGAATTGCAACAGCATTACTTTCAGTCTTGCTAATGATTAATCTTATAATTATTTCAACATACACAATCTATCAAAAAAGGCTTTCGTTTTCAACAATAGGTGGAAAGGGATTTCATAGCAAAATAACTAGAAATAAATTAATTGTTGCAATTCTAGCAATATATTCATTTCTTTTTGCATTATTGCCTGTCGTAGAAGTAATTATTCTAGGCCTTTCATCATTTTCTGCGAGATGGGTAATGACACCAATACCGACACAATTCACACTATCTAATTATTCTCAGGCACTTACTTTGTATCCTTTTTCAATATGGGCTACGCTTATAATATCAATTTCTGCTGCTTTACTTGCAGTATTAATCTCATTCGTATCAACATATTTTGTAAAAACAGGATTTATAAAAGGAAAAAGATTCATAGATCTTTTAATATTAATAATATTCTCTTTATCATCTGTGATGATAGGTCTGACGTATTTGTCTGTTTTTTCAAATTCTTTAACTGGCTTTTTAATAAATTCGGTGCCCATTGCATTATTAATAGGGTATGTATTTGGGAGGCTCGGTTATTCAACTAGAGCACTTGACATTTCAGTTAATTCAATCTCTAAAAGTCTTTTTGAAGCAGCAAAAATAATGGGAAAATCAAGTTTTGAAACTATACGAAAAATAATATTTCCACTCATTATGCCGGGAATAATAGAAGGCTTTCTTTTAGTGTTTATCAGGTCTACGATAGATTATGGCTCAACAATAATGTTAGCTCCACTGGGTTGGTCAACGCTGGCACTAGGATCATTTCAATTCATTTCTACAGGCGAAATACCACAAGGAGCAGTGCTTGGATTTATTATTCTAATCATTAACATACCTGTAATGATATATCTTTACTGGAGAAGAGGAAAAACATTCCATGAAGAGGCATTTATTTACTGATTTTTTCAGTATGAATTAATTACTTTTATTCATAATGCCTTCATTTTTCTCATTTTTTAAATTTGATCCAAATGATTTTATTTATTTTTTGTAATTTATCAATTAAAGTGGGGATTAGAAAAATATTTAAATAATATTTAACAATGAACATCTGGTGAATATTATGGTAATGAAAATTGGAGATGAGGCAGTAGATTTTTCGCTCCCAGACCAAAATTTGAAAATTAAAAGACTTTCTGATTTTTATGGAAAAAATATTTTGCTTGCATTTTTTCCAGGGGCATTTACATCTGTCTGCACAAAAGAGATGTGCACTTTCAGGGATTCAATGGCAAAGTTCAATAAATTTAATGCAAAAGTGTTTGGTATAAGTGTAGATCCACCATTTTCATTGAACGCCTTTGCAAAATATAATAATTTAAATTTTGATCTTTTAAGTGATTTTAATAAGGAAGTTTGTAACATATATGCTGGATTACACGAAGATTTTGCGGGTATTAAAGGTCTTAAAGCATCAAAAAGAGCGGTTTTTATCATAGGGAAAGATAAGAAAATTAAGTATGTATGGATAAGTGAAGATCCGGGAAAGGAACCGGATTATAAGGAGATAGAAAATACATTAATGAAATTATAAATAAAAATGAAAATATTATTCTTCATTATTTAAAAAATTTAGGGAATTTTAAATAAAATTTTTCATTAAATTTCAATTCTTTTTAGGAGTAGTATAAAAAAAATATAATTTATTAAATCTACCAAGATATTTTATTAAGATTCAAAATTAAATTGATTTGTTTTTCTTGTCTTCCCATAATTTTTCGAAATTTAGTTTAATAATTTCTAATGATTCCTGAAAATTATCCGTTCTTGTTAAAAATGGTATCTTATCTGTCTTATTTTTTATATTTAAATAATTTGGCCCCATTCTATAAGCAGCCAAAATATCAACATCATTTAGTAAAAGAATCAATGATCTGAATTTATTCACATCACCGTGAACATTTTCATTAGCCATATCCAACGTTGTATTTTTTCTTTTTTCTAAAAATTTGTAATCTCCATTTTCATAGATGTCGAAAATTAAAAAGAAATTAGATTCTCCAAAGTGTTTATTTGATAGTGTTGAATCATTTTCCATACCGAAAGAAACTCTTAACTTTCTTAAATTCTCTAGCATTTTTATCAAATCAAGAAATTAGTTCTCTGTAGTGGTCATCTTTTATTACCAAATCATTAAGCTCATTTTCAGTGATATCGTAAGCCTTATCAATCGCATCATCAAGATATTTAGTATTTTCATCAAGATTTTTTAATTCACAAGTATATTCGATACAACCCATAATCTTTTTTGCAGGATCACCTTCATGTTTCTTAAAACAGTTATCTTTATCTATTATTTTATTTAAATTCTCAATATAAAATGCCGCCTGAACGCCTGAATACTTTAAATCTGTCAGCCTTTTTTTCTTTTCTTTAAGGTAAGCTAATTCTGCCAGAGCAACAATCCTGCTTAATACAAAAGGATGAATACAACCCATATTGTATAGAACATATGCCAATGCATCTTTACCCTTCATTTTAACCACATTATAGGGTAATAAAAAAATGGATTAAAAATTATCGGAAGAAAAATAATATATAAATTTATAATAAAAATTATGATGGTTTGGGCACTTCTTGCTGTGTTTTCTTGGGCAAAACATAAATCTTGTTTCCTATAATAAGATTGTTTGGAATCAGTACCCTAGTTCCATCATCCTTCAGTAATTCTGTGAAAAGAATGGCTACATCTGTTACCACGCCAGTATCACCTAATATTGTCACAAGATCATTTATTTTGAAAGGCCTTGCAATGAGAAGGAAAAGTCCAGCTACAGCCTGGCCCATTACTTGCTGTGTTGCAAAGCCAATTACTATGCCTAAAAAGCCACCTACTGAAACACCCGCAAGACCTCCACCAACCTCTCCCGCAATGGCTGTTATTAGTGCACCTACACCAATGAGCAAGAATACATTTCTGAAAGCCTTAGCAACATCCTCCGAGTATTTTGCTTTAAGCATAACATAGATTAAATCAGCAAATGACTTTATAATCAAGTAACCGAGAATAATTGTCAATGCTACGTTTATGTATATGTAATATGAGCCAATACTAATGCCATATTTTGGAAGAAAAGAAAGTATGAGGAACTGGAGTATCGCTGAAATTATTATAAATAATGCAATGTAACCTATGAATTTACCCATTGCCTTAGCATAGTCCATTCCTTTCTGAGATTTTTTATTTTGTGAAAAATTATTCATAATTATAGTATAAAATACACTAATAAAAATTTATCTTTTGCTTTAACTAGTTAACATAAATACTGATTAAAATGCTATTTTTCATAATTTAGATGAGCATATTTATAGAAATAAGGGATTTTGCATATATTGCTTCAAAATATTTTAAATTAATAATTATTTATCTCTTCTTTGAATATATTTTATATGGATTTATTTTTGCTTATTTAAATTATAATGGAATTTATTTTACTTTTTATTTTGACAATTTCTATTGCCCATTAACTATTAATTTTTGAACTATTTAAAAAGGTTACCATAAAAAATTTTGAATTCATATTTGGTAATTTTATTTTTTTCTTATTAGAAATTCTTTCAAAATTATTGATTTTATAAGAAAAGAATTTATCTGTAAAATTTATTTATAATTTATGCAATTGAATATTTATGGTACATTAATTAAGTTGAAAAAGGGTGATATTACAGAAGAAGATTGTGATGCAATTGTAAATGCAGCAAACTCAAGTCTTATGGGAGGTGGAGGTGTAGACGGTGCAATACATAAAAAAGCTGGGATTAGGCTTCATGAGGAATGTCTAAAAATAAGAAAGGAAAAATACCCTAATGGTCTTCCAACAGGGGAAGCGGTTATTACTACAGGTGGAAATTTAAAGGCAAAGTACGTAATTCATACAGTAGGTCCTATTTGGGAGGGCGGGGGATACAAAGAAAAAGAGCTTTTAAAAAATTGTTTTACTAATTCCATGAAATTAGCATTGCACAAAGGTTTAAAATCCATAGCATTTCCGGCAATAAGTACGGGTGCTTATGGATTTCCAATGGAAATGGCAGCAGAAGTATCAATCCAGGCAATTTATGATTTCTTAAATGAAAATCCAAATAGGCTTAAAGAAATTTGCATTATATTGTTTACTGATGATGCTTATGAAAATTTCGAAAAGGCACTTAAAAAAATTATGATATAAAATCAAGCCTTTGCTTTATATAAATTAACATTATCATTAATTTCAAGGACAAAAATTGGATCATTTCTATGCAATATTCCAGGGTTTACTATAGTTGTTTTCATAAATTTTAAGATTCCAGGATTTTCATGTATGTGTCCACAGACGTGCACATCAGGGTTAAAATTTTCAATAAATGTTCGAATAGCTTTAGAGCCTGCATGTGTACCAAATCTCGTGTAATCAAGTATTCCAAGAGGCGGAACATGAGAAATAGATAACAAAAATTTTTCAGTTTGTGTTTCATTTAATGCTGTTTTTAGAAGTTTAAGTATTTTTGATTCTGGTAGAGAAAAAAAGGAACCATGCTCAGTAGTGTCAGGTATACCTGATACACCAATAATTTTAATATGTTCCAAAGTCAAGGAATTCCCATGTAAAATTTTAATGTTGCTAAAATCTTTAACAATATCCATTTCATTTTCATAATCACTGTTTCCTAGGACAGAAATTACCTGTCCTTCAAATTTATTCAATTCATTAAAAATAGGAAATATGCTCGTCATATCACCCCAAGCAGTAAGATCCCCTGCCAGAATTATTGTATTACATTTTAAAATATGTGATGTATTCACAAGATATGTCGTTGTTTTAATATTTCCATGGAGATCGGATGCTAGACAAAATTTCATTACAAATATATTGTAAAGGTCTATTTTAAAATATATGAAAATTTTTAATACTTGATATTTAATTCGTTAACTATGATAATTTATACAGATGGATTTTTGCCCTTAGACACAGGAATAAATGTATTTTACAGATATTGGAAGGCTGAGAATAGCAATGTACAAGTTATAGGCATTCATGGTTTTGCTGAACATAGCGGGAGGTACGATGAATTAGCTAGAAACCTTGCATCAAATGGATATTCAGTAATCATGTATGACCTTAGAGGTCATGGAAAAACTGCAAACGAAACTGATATAGGATACGTAAAAAATTTTAACTATTTTATAAAAGATACAGAAAATTTCATTAAAAAAATTAATGAAAAATTAAACATAAATGATTTCTTTATATATGGTCATAGTATGGGTGGCTTAATAGTTCTTGAATATATATCTAAAAACAAAGAAAATTTAAGGGGTGCAATAACAAGTGGGCCTGCTACAATGGTAAGTGCAGGATCATTTACAAAATTTTTGATGACATTAATGGTAAAAATTTCACCTAGGACAAGGATTAAATTACCAATAAATCCAGAATTTCTTACACATGAAAGAAATATTTGGGAAGCCTATACAAAGGATCCACTTGTGTTCAAGAATCCAACAGTTAATCTGATTTATGAGATGTATAGATCTTCAAAATCAGTTTGGAAAGATCTAGGAAATATAGAAATACCTATACTTATGCTTCATGGAGGCGCTGATAAAATAGTTCCAAAAGAAGCTACGGAAAAGGCTTTTCCATTGATAGGATCTAAGGATAAAACAAAGAAAATATATGATGGAATGTACCATGAAATACATAATGAAATAGATAGAAAAATAGTATATGATGACATTTCGAGATGGTTAAAAAATCATTAAAAAAATTTATTTTTTGGTTGGTGAATATGAGGAAATTGATCCGGGTACAAAAGATGAATCAGGTTTCATCACCAACCATAGAACAGCACCAATCAAGGAAAGAATACCCATAAATGAAATGGCATAAATCCAGCCAAGATATGTAGCAATAACATTTGTAATTATTGGGCTATAATGCCTGCTGAAGTAGCTATGGTGTTCATGAAACCAATGTATGACCCAGAGAACTTGGGTGCCATGTTGGCTGCCAGCGACCATACTGAAATACCGTGAATACCTTGCATACCTAAACCTAGGGAAAGCCATAATACAGCCTGAAAAGGCGATCCGGAAAATGCACCTAGTATGATGAATATGGCGGATAAAATAAACGCAATTGATGAAAGTATTGCTTTTGCTTTAAAGAGCGTTGATCCTCTTGAAATGGCTCTGTCTATGAAATATCCTCCTATTAGCATGGCAACAATGAATGCGACCCATGGTAATGTCCCTGCCCAGTAAAGTGAAACTTTGCTAAAATGTCTTGAAGTAACAAGGTAAATAGGTAATAGTGTTAAAAATCCATAACCAACGTATGAGGATATGAAATGGGTAAATCCCTAAGGCTAAAATCCTCCCGATGCTAGCAATTTTTTCCAGGGTGCAAATTCCTTTATGTTTTTTCCTCTTTCATTTTCAGGATTTTCATAACTCCTATTGATCTTGATGATTTCTTCTTTTATTACAAATTTTGATTGTTCTGGCATATCCCTTATTATTGCGAAAAATCCGATTGCAAGTATCAATCCTATTATTCCAAAGATGATGAATATCCATCTCCAGCCATAATTAAGCATAATATATGTTGATAGAATTGTACCTAGTATTGGACCTAAACCCATACCTGTAAGGGACCATGACCAGCCAATCGTTTGTTCATCCTTCTTTAACCATCGAGAATAAAGGTTACTGTTTCTAGGGAATAGAGGTGCTTCACCAAAACCAAATATTGTCCTTACAACTAAAAGATAAAGAAAGCTTACTCCTGGAGCCATAAGAATGGTAAAAATGCTCCACCATGTCATAGCTAAGGTCATTATTTTTCTAGGCCCATACCTTTCATTACAGATACCCCCCGGAATCTGGAATATCATATATCCTACAAAAAACATAGAGCTCAATAAACCTATTTCCTAAGGCGTAAGATGAAATTCTGATTGCATTTTCATCAACTTTTATATTAGCCGGCATATTTCTTATAATAAGAGGCTCTTTTGCGATGGGTGCTGTACCGGTAAGACAATCATTCGTCATGACAAATGTTCATGATACTGAAAGGGCAACTACAAACGGTGCAACATCCTTAAGCAGGAACAGTGCCTCAGCATTTGGCCCATTGTTTTCAGGATACCTAATTCCAGGTGATTTATCGTTCATTCCTCTTATAGGTGGAATTATAACCATGTTTGATCCTATACTTTATTTTTTAATGTTCAAGGAAAAATGGAATGAAAAATAAAAGGATTTAAAAACTGGAAATTAATATTCCAATTATGCCTAATTCCCTCCAGTTTGTACAGAGAAAATTTCAAGAATATTATGTAAAGAATAAGATCCAACTCCCTCCTAGGTTTGCACAGAGAGAATATGGTTTTATGTTCTTTGATAGAGAAGGTATGGTAAGGCATTTGAGTTTCTCTTCTGAAAATGAAATAATTGATTTCTTAATAAAAAATTTGCCAGCTCATGCTTATTATTCATCTGCCTACTATAGAGATCCAAATGCACAAAGAATGGATGATAAGGGTTGGATGGGTGCAGATCTCATATTTGATCTTGATGCTGATCATATGGTTTCTGGAAATTTTACTTATGAGGAAATGTTAAGCATAGTAAAAAAGGAGGCTAAAAAATTAATTTATGAATTTCTTCTTGAAGATTTTGGGTTTAATAAAAAGGATCTGAGCATTTTCTTTTCAGGTGGAAGGGGTTATCACATTCACGTGAGGAATAACAAAATATACCAGCTCGATAGTGATGAAAGGAGGGAAATTGTCAGTTACATTACAGCATCTAACATGAGCTTTGATTCCTTTATCAAGGAACAATTGATGAAGGGTAAAATATTTAATGAAAATGAAGGAGGTTGGTATGGTAAATTTTCTAGAGAGATAAGACATGTTGCCATATTACTTAGAGAATTATATAATTCAGAAAATTATAGAGAAATAGAAAACGTTCTAAAAGAAGCTGGCATAAGAAATAGAAAAAGGTTTATGGATCTCCTTTTTACAACAAAAAAAGTTTTCAGGGAAGGAAGTTATGTAAATGAAAAAAGGATTATTGATATACTAGCAGATATGGATGATCCAAAAAGGATTAATTATCTTGGGGATGAAGAGAATATTGTTACATTTTTTCAGCTAATTAAACACTTTGTGTCAATTGATTTGGTGGGTGAGACAGATGAACCTGTCACAACGGATATTCATAGGTTGATCAGGTTACCTGGATCACTCCATGGTAAAACAGGTTTCAGGGTTACTCCTGTAACTCTTGAGGAATTTGATTCCTTTGAACCTTTGAAAGATGCCGTTGTGAAGGAATTTTTTAATAATGAAATTAAAGTAAACGTAAAAAAAGACTTTTCAATAAAGATACTCGATCAGGATTTCCGATTTAAGATTGGTGAAGATATTATGCCAGAAGGCATAGCACTCTTTGGCATATTAAGAGGATATGTAGAATTATAATTAACAAAGAATTATTTATTGAATTAATAAAATTACATTACTCCATTAATTTAATAAAACTAATCTGTGAGAAAAAACATTATAAATATGTTACACATATAAGACTTTAAGTGATATTAATGGGCGCAATTAGGCCAGCTGTGATTAAAAGAGTCGCTAAAGAATTGGTTAACAAATATCCTGACAAGTTTACAGGAGATTTTGAGAACAATAAAGAATTGGTTGGTAGATATACAAATGTTCAAACAAAAAGGTTGAGAAATATTCTTGCAGGATATGTAACAAGATATTACAAAAACATAAATACAAAAAGGGCAAGAAAAGAGAGTGAAGAAGAGGAAGAGGAATTTTAAATTTTGATAATTATCCCCCATTTTCCCAGTGAAAGCTGGATACCAAAATTATTTGATCTAACAAAACAATTTATAATTTTTATTTTCTCACCTATTTTGAGATCTTTGTAATTATCAAGTTCTTCATTCCACAAGGTTAAAATGCATTCACCCGTTTCATCTTCAACCTTAATTTTCCTAAGTCTTAGATCCCTATCATTTTTCCTTATTTTAGTTTCTTCTATATTTGTGATTGTTACAATTAATGATACATTTACACCATCTATTAAGTCTTTTACTTTAACCCAGTTACCAGGGTTTCTACCATATTCATCAACGATCATATAAGCAATTGCATCATCTGAAAGTAAGTCGTTGTATTGCTTTCTTTTTTCTATTATTTCCAGTTCAAACCTGTCTCTAGTAACGAGATCCTTTACAAGATCATATAAATCGTTCTTATTCATCTAATTTAATGAAAACTTACACTGTTAAAAAAGTATTTTTATATAGAATACGAATAAAATTACGTAGTTTTATTTGTTAAGAAATTATGGATATTTAATAAATATAAATTATTAACATATAATTAGACTATAGGTATAAGATTTAAATTTGGAAAACCTTTTTTTCTATCAATTTCGATTGCAAAATATACAGTTTTTGGCTTTATTCCATATAAAAAAATGCCATTTTCCAATGTAATCAACTTAAATAAGTAATCAGATATGTTTTTTATTTCCGGATTGATTTTCTGTCCTGGCTTTGTGAATGAAATAGCGACAGAATCGGAATTTTTTAATTTTGAAATATTTGAAAAAATATTTCTCAATGCTAATTCAGGACCATAAATATATTCCATAGAATCATGATGTATTATAGATAGAGATTTTTCTTTTTTCTGTAAGAATTCTAAAATGATATCTCTATGTAATTTACTTGCTTGCTCTAAATCTATTCCACCTAAAGCAATATGATTAGGCCCTTTAGATGTTGATGCGGCATAATCCACATAAACTAAATTCGAATCAATTATATCTTTAGGTATCCAGCGATTGAAATATGATTTAAAGAATTCATAGGGTGTTCCAGGTTCAGATACTATTAATAAACTTTTATTTGTTGAAAATGAATTCAATATTAATGGGCTTTGAATAATTCTTAAAATCTCTAATGGAACAATGTTCGAAACTTCAATGTTAACAAATGATCCTGGTCTAATTCCGCCCTTCAATTCTTTATCAAGTTCTTCTATGCCTGTTGAAAAGAGATCATTTATTTCTTTCTTAGGTTCCCATTTACCAATGTTATATTCATTTATTGGAAAAATTATTTTAAAAATACCCTGATTTAGTGTAAATGGATAACTAGATTGAGTAATTTCCTTTCCTCTCAATTTATTTATTTTAATTGTTCTGAATCTTCTGGATTCATCAATTACATAGTTCAAATATATTTCACCGTCAGCAACATAATCTTCAGGCGTTGGATAATTTTCTTCTGATATAAATATTGCAGTAACGTCCGCTGTCTCAACGAGATCCTTCTGTATCATGTATGTAAATTCAGCTTCTTTTAAACCGTATCTGTTTGTAATTCCTTCAATGGAATCAACTACTAGAATTGTTTTAGCAGGCAAATTCATTTCAATATCTTTATAGATGAGTGAAATTTCAGGAGCTTTTTTGCTCTTAAAATATTCATTAAAAAATAATCTTGAAACCTCTTTTTGTTTTTCTTTATTAATTTCTTTTAAGACATTTTTTGCAGCATTCTTTACGCTTTTTTCTTTCTCTTCCTTATAGATTTCAGAAAGGAAGGCTTCAGAAGAAACAAGTATTTTTATTTTTCTTTCATATCCTTTTAACCATGAAAATTGTTTATACAAACTTTTGTCCCCTATTCTAGTGCTTAAATAAATTGATTTTATATTATCTTCTAAGCTACTAAGTATTTGTAAAGCTAATGTCGTTTTTCCAGATCCTGGTGGACCTTTAATAATTAAGGAATATCCCTTTTCTAATTTTAAATATGTGAACAGATCGACAGGTAAATAATTTTGATTTTCTTCCATTTTATTTTTGCTCCGTGCTTAAAATATATTATGTTTATATTAATTTTTCTAACTTATTAATTAAAAATTTTAATTAATCCAATATTAAAAATTACGTTACTTATTTTATTTAATATCCATTTATTCATAACTAATTTTTTAATCATTTTTATTCTTATTTCATTTAAAAATCGTATTAAGCATCATTATGAATGAAATAATAAAATTATACCTTTTTTTTTAAGAATAGCCTAAAATTCTTATTTTTAAAAAATTAATTTTAATTATAATGTCGTATAACTTCTGTTATACAACATTATTAATCTAAATTCTTTTAGCATAAATCCATCCAAGCCTCATATTTGGATTTTCAGCATCTTTATTGTAAGAATAAATTGGATCTGTATATTCTACGTAAAATCCAACTTTTTTTAATTTTTCCACTAATTCAGAATATCCATAATGGTATTCTATTTGCATCATATCTATGTTTTTTAATGTTTCATCATCTTCTTCTAATATAGCGTATTCACAACCTTCACAATCCATTTTAACAATTGCATTTTTAATTTTATACATTTTTAATAAGGTTTTCAAGGAATAAATTGGAATCGCCTTACCAGAATTAGAAGAAATCAAGCTTGAGCCTATTGAAGAAATTTTTTTGTCATCTACAAGAATTTTAGCATCTTTTCCATAACCAGCGTTGAGCAATATTACATTGTTTAAATTATTTAATTTAATATTTTTTTCAGCATAAGAAAATGCATAAGGATATGGTTCCAATCCTATTACTCTTTTTGCACCATTTAAAACAAAATAAATAGCACTGTCACCTATATTCATACCTATATCAATTACATCTTTATCTTTAACTTGAAGAAAATCATACTCTTCTTTAGAAAAAACTGCTTCAAAATCTCCAGTATTAAGAGGATCTATAATTACAGGATGACCTTTATAGTAAAATAATATGCCATCCTCTGTTAAAGAAAGATTGGAAATATTTTTATTTGGATATTTATTTAATTCTTTATTTAATTCTAAAAATTTAGTTGCTATTTCATAATTCACATTTAACTTTTTACCATCTTTTAATTTTATTTCTATAAATATATTATTTCCATCCTTTGTTAAAGAAAGATTGGAAATATTTTTATTTGAATATGTATTTAAATATGCAAATCTACATACCCATTCATAAGGAATATTCATCTTTTTACCATCTTTCAATTTCACTTCTATCATTATATTATCTTTTTGAGAATTCTTCCTATTAAAATATATTTTTAATAGAATAATGAAATAATTTTTGTAAGCTTTTTTATATTTTTTTATTATCTGAATCTTATCTTTTATCATTCAACTCTCCCTCTTATACTCATAATAACGTTAATTGTTTTTTCTTCTTTAAATTTTTTCCTTTCATTCATTTTAAACTTTAATTTTCTCATTTATGCGATCTCTTAATTCTTTCAAGATCAAATTCAAATTATGCCTTTTTCCACTTCAACATGGCTATTTTCATATATTTTATTTGCATAATTATTTTATTTCCTTAGAACAAACTACTTTGTTCTTTTAAAGATTTCAAGTTCATCATGAAAATTCTTTAAGAAATCCTTTTAAAAATGAAATTTAAATTTAGTCATAAGGAATTTTAATTTAACGTTATGATATAATTAAAATTAATTAATTTTATTTATGAAGTTATGCATAATTTATTTTTTATTAAATTACCTAAACCTTTTATAAATTCTAAATCTTTTTGAATATTTCCTAAATAGAAATTATAATCAATACCTATTTCAAGACTTTATCAGGATACTTTGATTGCTTATAGATATAATTTGATTAGTAATGATATAGTTCCTTATTGTTCCAAGAATTTAGAAAAAAAGATACTTACTTTATAAACATCCATTTAAAGAGGCATGAGAGGGTAAGGCCCAAGGTAAAGGTGCAATAGCATTTGGAAAAACAACGGAATCCTTTGCAAATTCATTTAAGTTAGGGGTGTAAGCATTTCCCTCGTACATTGGCAGTACATCTTTTCTTAGGGTGTCAAGAACAATTAAAATAATCTTTGGCTGATCCATTTAAAAATTGATAAGCAGAATGAAATTTAAATTTTGTTATTGAGAAATTTTAATTTAACGTTATTGGATAACATAAGAAAATTAACTTTATTTATAAAATTATGAATTTCACAATTAATATATAATTTTATTTAAAAATATTTTTATACTACGAGATAGAAAAATGCTGAGGGAGAGATCACCTCTGAATAAGATATCACTTATGGGCGTTCTAAAAAGATTCTCTACTATATACATAATAGGAGATGAAAATAGAAAGATAACAACGGAGATATCAAAGAAGGCAAAGGGAACTTGACGAGAAACTAGGAACAATATATTTCCTAAAAATCGGAATTAAGTTTTTATATGTATTTTTAAATACCCTAAATGTTGTCTTGGTGATTATTATGAATAAATCTATTAGTGAATCGAAGAGGATAAAAGTTCATACAGGTTATACTTGTAATGCTAATTGTCAGTTCTGTTATTATTTGGCTAGAATTCATGAGCCCATCTTACCAGAGGAATTATTATTAGAAGAGATAAAATTGGCACGCCGATTAAATTATGAAGATATTGATTTCACTGGA
>Ga0080006_1156909_pt1 | contig 28932 bp, 15 predicted proteins | sample RS3BMetagenome_FD_69209 | JGI IMG/M metagenome (GOLD analysis project Ga0080006, IMG submission 69209) | Ferric oxide microbial mat and aquatic microbial communities from Rainbow Spring, Yellowstone National Park, USA - RS3B (SPADES... ...
GCCTGCCCCCCCGCGCCGCCCCCCCGCCCGCCCCGCCTGGGGGGGGGGGGGGGGGGGGGAGCCATGTCGCGGTGCGCCGCCATCCGTTCGAGGAGGCGGGCGAGATGGAAGCGGCGCTGACCACCGGCAACTGCGCGGCGATCATGGCCTCGGTCTCCGAGCTCGCCGGCATGCGGGCGGGCTTCCATGCGCGCAAGGCGGATTTCGCGATCCTGCCGCAGCGCGTGACGTTCGATCCGTTCGCCGCCGCGATGCGCGATGGCGATCCGGTGTGGAGCACGATCGTAAGCGCGGTGGCCACCGCGCTGATCGAAGCGGACGAAATGGGGATCGAGCAGTCCGATGTCGCCCGGCGCGGCGATCCCGCCACCGATCCGGGCGGCCAGCGGCTGCTCGGCCCGACGCCCGGCCTGCGCAGCCTGCTCGGGCTGCAGGATGGCTGGGCGCTGCGCGCGATCGCGGCGGTCGGCACTTACGGCGAGATCTATGACCGTACGCTTGGCGCCGACAGCCCGCTGCACCTGGCGCCGCGCGGGCCGAACGCGCTCTGGGACCGGGGTGGGATGATCGGCGCGCCGGCGCTGCCCTGAGGGGCGACCCCGGGCACGTGCGGGTTGCGGAGACGAAAACGGCGGCTCCGCCTGCGCGGAGCCGCCGTCGACTGGCTGAGCGGTCGGCCTGCCGTCAGGCGAGGCTGATCGCTGCCGCTTCCGGACCCTTCTGGCCCTGCACCACCTGCACCAGGGTCGCCTGACCCTCGTTCAGGCTCGACAGGCCGGAGCGCTCGAGAGCGGAGGCATGGACGAAGATGTCCTTGCCGCCGGTATCGGGCGTTATGAAGCCGAAGCCCTTGGTGGCGTTGTACCACTTGACGATGCCGCGCACCTCCTCGGCCTGCGACAGGTCGGGGGCCACGCGGCCGCTGCGGAACCCGCCGCCGGAGCGGGCGAAGCCGGGGCCGCCGGCGCCGCCGCCGGAGCGGGGGCGCTCGGGCTGTGCGGTGCTGTCGTCGACCGACAGGACCTCGGCCACCTGGCGACCCTTGGGACCCTGGCCGATGCGGACGCCGAGCGTGGTGCCGGGGCTGACGCTGTCATGGCCGGACTGGTTCAGCGCGTTGGCGTGGAGGAACACGTCGCCCGAACCGTCGGCCAGCTCGACGAAGCCGAAGCCCTTCTCGCTGTTGAACCACTTGACGCTGGCGCTGATCTCCGGCCCGGAGGCGATGACCTGGGATCCGCCACCACCCATCGGGCGGCGCGGCGGCGGGCCGCTGCGGTCACCGAATGACGGTGCCGGCGGCGACATGAAGTCGTCATCAAACCCGCCGCGGCGTGGGGAGCGGGAGCTGCGGTCGGTCCTGTTACTTCTCAACGGTCTTAATCCCGAGGTCTAGTTGGTGTCGCCTGGCCAGGCGTACCGGGTGAAGTCGATAGGCGGTCTGCGTGTCGGGTCGCCTTGTTTCGGGCTCCGTTCGTGGCCAGGCAACGAACGACGGGTCGGGCTTCAACCAGTCGACGCGCCAACCAACCATCTCGGCCCAGCGATCACACAAAGCATTGCATAGCACGAGACGCCCTGCACGGACCACCACCAACCATCACCAGATCGTGTAGTTTGATGTCATTGCGGTGACGGCGGAGCCTGCGCACGCGCGCGGCGCAGTTTGACCAGGCGGGCGAAGTGCTTAAACAGGATGCGATGATCAGCCGCCCGTCGAAATGAGTCCGATGCCCGCATCCGTTTGTCCGACCGACATCACTCCCCTCGCGCGCCGTGCGGACGCCGACACCCGCGCCGGGTCAGGCAGGATGCCGTCCGGCATGGCGCTGATCGGCCCCGCACTGATCAGGCAGGCACTGGTCAGCCCGGCACTGGTCAGCCCGGCACTGGTCAGCCCGGCACTGGTCAGCCCGGCACTGGTCAGCCCGGCACTGGTCAGCCCGGCATTCGGCGGTCGGGCGCTGGGCCGAGCGGCGCTGCTCGGCATGCTCCTGGCCGCCACGGCGCTCTGCGGCGCAACGGCGGCACGCGCGCAGGAAAGCGCCCAGCCGCAGCAGGATCCGTATGGAACCTGGACGCTGCAGGCGGAGAACGATGCGGTCTCGACGCTGAAGGGAACCTCCGACCAGTACTACACGAGCGGCCTGCGCATCGGCTGGACCTCGGGCACCGACAACCAGCCGCCGGCGATCTCGAACCTCAACCACTTCATCTGGGGCGACGGCGTGCAGCGCATCGCACTCGGCCTGCAGCAATCGCTGTTCACGCCGAGCCAGACCCAGATCAATCCGCCCGACCCGCGCGACCGGCCCTATGCCGGCGTCCTGCTCGGCACCGCGAACCTGCTCAGCGACACGGCGCTGTCGCGCAGCGTGTTCGGGCTGCAGGCCGGCGTGCTCGGCTCCTATGCCGGCGGCTACCAGGTCCAGAACGGCTTCCACAGCATCATCGGCGACACGCCCAACCGCGGCTGGTCGCACCAGCTGCCGAACCAGCCGGTGCTGCAGCTCCAGGCGAGCCGCATCTGGCGGCTGCGGCTGCTCGACGCGTTCGGGCTGTCGATCGACACGCTGCCGTCGGTGACTTTGGCCGGCGGCGATTTCCGCACCTATGCCGAAGCGGGCGACGTGGTGCGAATCGGCCAGGGGCTGGACAGCGATTTCGGCACACCGCGCATCACGCCGGGACTCGACGGGACGGACGCCTACAAGCAGACCCGCACCTTCGCCTGGTACGGCTTTGCCGGCGTCGACGGCCAGGCGGTGGGCTACGACGCGACCCTGCAGGGCAGCACGTTCCGCACCGGCGAGCCGCACGTGTCAAAGATCTGGGATGTCGGCGAAGTCGAAGCGGGTGTTGCGTTGATGTATCATGGCTTCCGCCTGGCCTATACCCAGACCTGGCAGACCCAGGAATTCAATGGCGCACGTTCCGGCCTGTTCAATTTCGGCTCCGTCGCCCTGTCGGCGAAGTTCTGACCGCGGGCGCCGGGGGTCGCGGTGGCGCGCCAACCGGGGGGTGGAGGCGAGATGAAGGTGAAGGGCTTCAAGCGCAGGCCGGGACAGGCTGACCGCCGCGCGGCGACGCGCGCCGTGGCGATCAGGCTGTTCGCGTCGCTGTGCGCGGTGGGGCTCGTCGTCGCCTTCGCCATCGCCGCGACCTTGCCGGTCGACATGGATCTCGGCGCCATGCTGCTGGCCATGGACCCGAGCACCGTCGCCTCGCTGCACCAGTTCACCGAGCGCGTGTCGGGCGACGTGATCTGGCACCGCGTGGTGCTGCCGTTCCTGCTGCGGCCGGACTGGCTGCTGCCGCTGATGGCCGGCGTCGTCGCGGGCGGGGTGGCGATCAGCCTGAGCCAGATCGGCGCGGGCCACCACAGCACGCGGCGCAGCGGCTAGAGCGGCATCAGTTCACAGGGCGAACTGGGGCGTCAGTGACCTGAGGCGGGCTCGAAGCGCGACGCCGGCCGGTCGAGGGGGCCGTCGTCGAGGCGCAGCTCGGTGCCGACCGGGCGTGGCAGGCGCGGCACCGGCCGGCCGATCAGGTAGCCCTGGATCTCCTCGCAGCCATGGGCGTCGAGGAAGGCGAGCTGCTCCTCCGTCTCCACCCCTTCCGCGCAGCTCGTCATGCCGAGCGACTGCACCATCTGCAGCACCGAACGGGTGATCGCCTCGGCGCGCCGGTCGCGGCCGAGCGCCTGGACGAACTGGCGGTCGAGCTTGACCTGGTCGAACGGGTAGGTGCCGAGCAGGCCGAGGCAGGAATAGCCGTTGCCGAAATCATCGAGTGCGAGTCGCACGCCCATCGCCCGCACCCGCGCCAGCTCGCGGCGCACCATCCCGTCCGAGCCGAACGGCACCCGCTCCGACAGCTCGATCTGCAGGCGGGTCGGATCGAGGCCGGTCTCGTCGAGCACCCGGCGCAGCAGCGCGGGCAGCCGGTCGTGCGAGATCCAGGCGGGCGAGATGTTGACCGAGACGCCAAGCGGCCGGTCCCATGAATGCGCCTCGCGGCAGGCCGCCCTCAGCACCCAGCTGTCGATCTGCTCGATGAGGCCGGAATGCTCCGCGCAGGGAATGAACAGCTCGGGCGACACGTCGCCATGCCCCGGCCGGTGCCAGCGGACCAGCGCCTCGAAGCTGACGGCCTGTTCGGTGGCGGTGTCGATCACCGGCAGCCAGTTGAGCGAGAAGGCGCCGGTCATGGTCGCGACCTGCAGGTCCTGTTCGAGGCCGCTGGACAGCTCGAACGTGTGCAGCAGGCTCGGCGTCGAATGGACGTGCCGCCCGTCGCCTTCACGCTTGGCCTGGCTCAGCGCCGCCTCGGCGCAGCGGATCAGCCCCGCTCCGCTGGCAGCGTCGGTCGGGAACGCGGCGATGCCGGCGGCGGGGCGCAGCGGCAGGTCGAGCCCGTCGACATGCGCCGGCTCGCGCAGCCGGTCCATCACGCGCACCACCACCGTCTCGATCTCGGCCGCCGAGATGCGCCCGCCGAGCACCAGCGCGAAGCCGCCGCCGCCAAGACGGGCCAGGAAGCTGCGCGGCGGGGCGACCGCGCGCAGCCGGCTGACCACCTGCTGCAGCGACTGGTCGACCGCGCCACGGCCGTGCATCTCGTTGAGTGCGCCGAGGCGGCCGAGATCGATCCGGATCAGGCCGAAGCTGGCCGGGTTGGACGAGGTCTCGCCCGCACTCGCCACCAGCCGGTCGAGATGCGCCTCCAGCGCCTCGCGTCCGGGCAGGCCGGTGCTGCCGTCGGCGACGTTGCTGTCGGCGACGCTGCCTTCCAGCACGAGCATCGCGCTGACGCAGCGGGCCAGGTCGCCGAGCACGCCCAGCGCCTCGCGGCCGAAGCGGCGCGGCTTGTCGTCGAGCACGCACAGCACGCCGACGGAGGCGCCGGAGTCGTTGCGCAGGGTGGCGCCGGCATAGGCGGCGAAGCCGGCGGCGCGCTCCTCCTCGGCGGCATGGGCGAACACCGGGTCGCGGAGCAGCTCGCCGATCTCGAGCGTCGCCCGGCGCTGGCTGCTCATCTGCTGGCGCATGACCGTGGCCGGCAGCACCTGGCCGCCCACCTGGCCCCAGGCGGCGCGGAGCTGGAGACGGCCGGCCTCCTCCACGACCACCACGGCGAGCGGGGCGCCGAGGCCGTAGGCGGCGAGCTTGGCGTAGGTGCTGAACACGGAGCCCTGGTCGTCGCCGCCGGGATGGGCTGTGCGCGGCAGGGTCAGGCGCTCCGCGATCGGCTTGTGGGCTGGCTTGGCCATGCGCGACCTCATTACTCCAGGCAATCTAGCGCAAATCGCGGCGAGCAAAAGGGAACTGTTTTGGTTCCCCAAGGACTCCGGCGCGGGCCATGGGGGCCAGCCGGCGTCACTGGCCCGCTCGGCTCGTGCTCAGGCCGGATCGGGCGGTGCGACCAGCCGGTAGCCGATCGCCGGTTCGGTGAGGATCATCGCGGCGGCCTCCGGGCCGAGCTTCTGGCGCAGATGGCCGATATAGACGCGCAGGTATTGCACATCCTGCGCATGGGCCGGCCCCCAGACCGAGACCAGGAGCTGGCGGTGGGTGAGCACCCGGCCCGGATTGCGCAGCAGGATCTCGAGCAGGGCGAATTCGCGTGGACTGAGCTGCACGGCGGCGCCGCCCGACCGCACCTCGCGGCTGTCGGCGGCGAGGCTGACCCCGCCGGCCCGCAGCACGCGGGCGGCACCCGGCTGTCCGTCTCGCGCCCCGTCTCGCGCCCCGTCGCGCCCCGCGTCGCGCGACCCGTCGCGTAATCCCGGGGGGCCTTCCCGGCGGCGCAGCGCGGTGCGCAGCCGGGCGAGGAGCTCGCCCAGAGCGAAGGGCTTCTCGACATAGTCGTCGGCGCCGCCGTCGAGGGCGGCGATCTTGTCGGCCTCCCGCGCGCGCGCCGACAGCACGATGACCGGCGTGCTGCTGAACGCGCGCAGCCGGGCCAGGGCCTCGACCCCGTCCATGTCCGGCAGTCCCAGATCGAGCAGGATCGCCTGCGGCGCGCTCTCGGCCGCCTGGCGGAGGAAGGATTGCGCGCGGTCGGCCGCGATCACGCCGTAGCCGGCAGCCTCCAGGGCGGGGCGCAGGAAACGGTGGATCTGCGGCTCGTCGTCGACCACCAGGACCAGCGGCCGCGCGTCAGCACCCGCCGGCTCGTTCGGCGGCCCGCCCGGCGGCATGCTCAATGTTCGGCTCCGCCGCCGGCCGGAACGGGAGTGCGCGCGGCGGGTGCCGGCTGCGGGCCGGCGGAGGCGGCGGGGCCGGCGGGGGTGGCGGGCAGGCGGAGGGTGATCAGCGTGCCGGCGACGCCCGCCCCGCGGGCACCGGTCGGCACCGGGCTCGCCGCCTCGATCGCACCGCCCATCGCCTCGACCAGGCCGCGCGCGATGGCCAGCCCCAGCCCGGTGCCGGCCACCACCCGGTCGCCGCGGCGGGCGCGGAAGAAGCTGTCGAACACGTGCGGCAGGTCGGCCGCGTCGATCCCCGTGCCCCGGTCGGCGATGGCCAGTGCCACCATCGGCGGCTCGGACCGCGCCGAGAGGCTGATCTCCGGCTGGCCGGTGGCGTATTTGACCGCGTTGTCGAGGATGTTGAACACCACCTGCTCGAGCAGGGCCGGGTCGGCCAGCACCGCCGGGCTGTCCGGGCCGAGTTCGTCGTGCAGGATCAGCGGCCCGCAGGACAGGCGTGCGAGGGCCGCCTCGACCACGTCGCGCAGCGCCACCCGCGCCAGCCGGGGCAGGATCTCGCCGCTCTCCAGCCGGGTCATCTGGGTGATGTTGTCGAGAAACCGGCTCATCCGGCCGGTGTCCTCCTCGATGGCCAGCAGCAGGTCCTCGCGGGTGGCCGGCGACAGCTGCGTCCAGGCACCGCGCAGGGTTTCTGCCGCCCCGCGGATGCCGGTCAGCGGGGTGCGCAGGTCATGGCCGAGCGAGCTGAGCAGGGCGGTGCGCAGCTTCTGGGTCTCGGCCATCGCCGCGTCGCGCGCCGCGGCCTGCGCCAGATGGATCCGTTCCAGCGCCACCGCCGCCTGGTCGGCCAGCGCCTCCACCGCCTGCAGGCTGGGCTCGGCCAGACGTTTGCTGGGGCGCTTGCTGGCGTGCTGGCTTGGCGGCGGGTTGGGGCGCTGGCTGCTGGCCTGGCCGTCCTGCGTGGCGCTGCGCACGCCGAGCAGGCCGAGCAGGCGGGCGCCGCCGGCGTCGCTGATCCGCACGGGCAGGAAGCGCCAGGGCGAGGAGGGCAGGGTGGCGGTCAGGCTGCCCGCCGCCTCGCCGCGCCGGTAGGCCCAGCGCGCCGCGGCCCAACTGCTCTCGTCGAGCGTGTCGGCGGGCGGGTCGGCGGCCCGGATGTCCAGCGTGTCCTCGCCGCCGGTCAGGAAGATCGCCTGGCCGGCGATCGCGGCGGCGTGGCGCACGATCTCCTCCTGCAGGGCGGCCTCGGTGGCGGGCAGGCCGAGGGCGCGGCTGAAGGCCCCAACCCGGCGCAGCCCCTCGATGCGCGACTGGGCCAGGTTGGCCGCGGTGCGCAGGCGGCCGGCCATCAGGCCGGTGATCAGCGCAACACCGCCGAACACCAGCAGGGCGACGACGTCGCGCGGCTGGTCGATGGTGAAGCGGTAGAGCGGCGGGATGAAGAAGAAGTTCCACGACAGGAAGCCCAGGGCGGCGGCGAGCAGGCCGGCGCCCAGCCCGTAGAGGCTGGCCGAGCCGACGGCGGTGGCAAGGAACAGCATGCCGAGCGCCTCGTGCTCGAGCCAGGCGGAGCACAGCTCGCCGACCGCGACCACGGAGGCGACCATCAGCACCGGCACCAGGACGGCGAGCCAGCGGCGGCCCGCCGGCTCGGGCGGCAGGCGGCGGGGGGCGGCGCGCGGCTCGGCCGGGACGACGAGCAGCGCGAAATCCTCCACCCCGCGCAGCAGCGAATCGGCCAGCCGGCGCCGGACCGGCGACCAGGCGGCCGGCCTGCGCCAGGACTGGGCGGGGAACTGGGTCCAGGACGGACGCCGGGCTTCGCGGCCGATGACGATGCGGGTGACGTTGCGCTCCCGGGCCAGGGCGCGCGCCTCGCGCACGATGTCGACGCCGGCGCGGCTTTCCACGGAGGCGCCGAGATCGCTGGCCAGGGCCAGGGCGGCGCCGGTCGAGCCTTCCGGCGCGCCCGGCACCTCGACATGCAGCACCAGGAGTGGTGCATGCAGCGCGTCGGCCAGCGCCTTGGCCTGGCGCACCACCGCCTCGCCGCAGGCCGGTCCGACCAGGGCGAGCACCCGCTCGCCGGCCGGCCACGGCCCGGTGATGGCGTGGCGCTGCATGTAGTCGAGCACGCGGGCGTCGACATGCTGGGCGGCGCGGCGCAGCGCGATCTCGCGCAGGGCGGTGAGGTTGCCTTCCCGGAAGAAGCCGTCGAGCGCGCGGCTGGCCAGTTCGGGGCGGTAGATCCGCCCGTCGCGCAGCCGGGCGCGCAGCTCGCGCGGGGGAAGGTCGACCAGCTCGATCTCGTCGGCCAGTTCGAGCACGCTGTCGGGCAGCGTCTCGGCCACCCGGATGCCGGTGATCCGCGCCACCGTGTCGTTGAGGCTCTCGAGATGCTGGACGTTGAGCGTCGCCCAGACCGGGATGCCGCTGGCCAGCAGCTCGGCCACGTCCTCCCAGCGCTTGCGGTGCCGGCTGCCGGTGACGTTGGTGTGGGCGAGCTCGTCGACCAGCAGCAGCGCCGGACGGCGGGCGAGTGCCGCGTCGAGGTCGAACTCGGCGAAGCTGCGCGGGCCGTCGGGTCCGTCCGTCCGCACCTCGCGTCGCGGCAGGACGGGCAGGGGGCCGATCTGCTCCTCCGTTTCGCGCCGCCCGTGGGTCTCGATGATGCCGGCCACCACGTCGAGACCCGCCTCCCGCCGGCGGCGCGCCTGGCCCAGCATCTCGAAGGTCTTGCCGACACCGGGTGCGGCGCCGAGGAAGATCTTCAGTGCCGCGCGGCCCTCGCGCTGCGCCGCGGCGGCCAGCGCGTCCGGATCCGGTCTCTTCGGTTCGGCGGCCATGGGGGATGCTAGAGCAACATCCGGTCGGGCGGAATCGCCTGATCGGGGGTAAGAGTCGTTCTTTCTTGGAAGAAAGAACCAAAGAACTTTTGTCCGTTTGGCCCCGGGGGGTGCCACCTTCCCGAGTCCCATCGGATAGGGTCTTTTTGCTTCTTCCGGCCGGATCAGGGAGCGGCGCCATGCCGAGCGTGGATCTGCATGTCAGCAATGCCCGCATCGTCACCCACGCGTCGGAGGCGCGCGGCGGGCTGCTGGTGCGCGATGGCAAGGTGGTCGAGATCGTCCCTGCCGGGCGGCTGGTGTCGGCGTCCGTCGAGATCGACGCGGGCGGCCTGACGGTGCTGCCCGGGCTGGTCGACCCGCATGTGCATTTCAGCGAGCCGGGGCGCACGCAGTGGGAGGGGTTCGCGACCGGGACCGCGTCGGCGGTGGCGGGCGGGATCACCACCGTGGTCGAGATGCCGCTCAACGCCTCGCCGCCGACCACGGACGCCGGGCGGCTGGCCGCCAAGCGGCGCGCCGCGGCGGGCAAGCTGCACTGCGACGTGGCGCTGTGGGGCGGCGTGGTGGGTTCGGACCTCTCCGGCTTGGCCGGGCTGCTCGAGGCGGGCGTGGCCGGCATCAAGGTCTTCCTGTGCGACGGCAGCGCCGACTATCCGCCCGTCAGCCTCGCCACGCTGTCCGCGGTGCTGGCCGCAGCAAGGCAGCATGGGGTGGTGGTGGGCGTGCATGCGGAGGACCGCGTGCTCGTCGCAGCCGGGGCGGCCGGGGCGGCCGGGGCGGCCGGGGCGGACGGGCTGCGTGGCGCGGGACGGCGCGATCCGCTGGCCTGGGCGCAGTCGCGGCCGCCGGCGGCGGAATGGCGGGCGGTGGAGCAGGCGCTGGCCGCGGCCGGCGGGACGGGCGGGGCGCTGCATGTGGTGCATGTCTCGACCGGCGAGGCGGTCGGGCTGGTGACGGCTGCCCGGGCGCGCGGCGTCGATGCGACGCTCGAGACCTGCCCGCACTACCTCGCGCTGGACGAGCGCGATCTCGCCCGCATCGGCCCGCTGGCCAAATGCGCGCCGCCCCTGCGCGCCCCCGAGCAGCGCGAGGCGCTGTGGACGCATCTGCTGGAGGGGCGGATCGACCTGGTCGCCTCCGACCATTCGCCCTGCCTGCTGGCGGAGAAGACCTGCGGTGCTGCGGACATCTGGGCGGCGTGGGGCGGCATCAGCGGCCTGCAATCGACCCTGCCCGTGCTGCTGACCGAGGGCGTGCACCGGCGCGGGCTCGATCTGCGCCTGCTCGCCCGCCTCGCCGCCAGGCGACCGGCCGAGCGGTTCGGGCTGGCCGGCAAGGGCGACCTGGCCCCCGGCTCGGACGCGGATTTCGTGCTGGTCGATCCGGATGCCGCGTTCGTGCTGCGCGCCGAGGACCTGCAGTACCGCAACCGGCACAGCGTGTATGTCGGCCGCGCGTTCCGCGGCCGGGTGCGCGGCACCTGGCTGCGCGGCACCTGCGTGTTCGACGGCACACGGACGCTGACCGGCGGCGAGGCGGGGCGGCTGCTGGGCGGCGGGCGCTAGCGGCGGCAGCCGGGGGCGGCGGGCAGGCCGCCGGAGGCCCTCACCAGAGGCCCTCGCCAGAGGCCCTCCTGCGCGGGGAGCTAAGCGGCCTCGGTGCTGTCGGGCAGGCCCGCGGCCTGGGGGAGGGCGAGGGCTTCCTCGGCGCGGGTGAGCACGCCGAGCAGGGCGGTGCGCAGCTCGGCCAGCTTGCGTTCGCTGTTGATCTTCAGGCCGAACACGTCCTTGACGTAGAACACGTCGACCGCGCGCACGCCGTAGGTGGTGATGTGGGCCGAGGCGATCTGCAGGCCCTGGTTGCTGATCGCGTCGGTGACATCGTGCAGCAGGCCCGGGCGGTCGCGGCCGTTGATCTCGATCACCGTGTGGGTGTTGGAGGCGCGGTTGTCGATCACCACGCGCGGCGGCACGTGGATCGCGCGCATGCGCCGGCCGAGCACGGAGCGCGACACGCGCGCGATCTCGGCGGCCATGTCGAGCCGTCCGGCCAGCGCCTGCTCGACCAGCGAGGACAGGCGGGCGAGGCGATGCGGCGCGTCGAACGTGCCGTCGGCCGCGTCCTGCACCCAGAAGGTGTCGAGCGCCATGCCGTTGGTCATGGTGTGGATGCGCGCATCGACGATGGAGGCGCCGGCGACGGCGAGCGCGCCGGCGATGCGCGAGAACAGGCCGGCATGGTCGGTGGTGTAGACGGTGACCTCGGTCACCGCGCGGGACGGCAGCGGCAGGGTCTCGACGGTGAGCGGGGCGGCGCGCAGCTCGCTCTCGCGCACGATGAGCGCGTGGCGGACATGGGTCTCGCTGTCGAAGGACAGCCAGTAGCTGGCGTAGCCCAGGCCGAGGAAGTGGCGGATCTCGGCCTCGGTGAAGCGCTCCTCCTCGAGCAGGTGCTCGACCTTCTCCTTGGCGCGCGCGACGCGGATGTCGCGCTCGGTGGTCGACAGCCCGCCGGCCAGCACCTCGGCCACGCGCGTGTAGAGTTCGCGCAGCAGGGCCGCCTTCCAGGCGTTCCACACCTTGGGGCTGACCGCGCGCATGTCGACGATGGTCAGCAGCAGCAGCAGCTTGAGCCGCTCGGGCGACTGGATGGTGTCGGCCACGTCGAGGATCGTCTTGGGATCGTCGATGTCGCGGCGGAAGGCGGTCTGGCTGAGCAGCAGGTGGTGCAGCACCAGCCAGGAGACGGTCTCGGTCTCCTCGGCCGACAGGCCGAGCGTGGGGCAGATCTCGAGCGCCACCTCCGATCCGAGCTCGGAATGGTCGCCGCCGCGTCCCTTGGCGATGTCGTGCATCAGGGTGGCGACATAGAGCGAACGGCGCGACTGCAGGTCCTCGACCAGCCCGTGGGCGACGGGGGCCTCGTCGGCCAGTGCGCCCGCCTCCAGCGTGGACAGGATGCGCACCGCCTCGATCGTGTGCTCGTCGACGGTGAACACATGGTAGGTGTCGAACTGCATCTGGCCCACGATGCGCGACCAGGGTGGCACCAGCCGGCCGAGCAGGCCGGTCTCGTTGAGCACGTGCAGCCAGTGCGCCTGTCCGCCGCCGCCGGCCGGGCTCGGCCGGTGCGAACGCGGATCCTCCGGCTCGTCGCTGCCCGCCTCGGCCTCGGCGTCCGCGCGGCGGCGCGGGCGTTCGCCGCAGATCAGGTCGAGCAGGATGGCGTTGACCTCGGCGTTGCCGCGCAGCGTCGAGGCGAGCCGCTCGCAGCGGATCAGCTCGTGCATGGCGAGCGGATGGATCGGCCGGTTGCGCGAGCGGGCGAAGGCCAGCAGGCGCATCATCTGGATCGGCTCGGCCTCGAAACTCACCTGCGGCTGCTGCAGGATCTGGCCGTCCGAGAGCATGAAGCCGGCTGCCGCCATCGCCGGATCGGTTTCCGGCGAATGCGCCGGCGGGCCGAGCGCCTGGCGCAGGACCGACGGCTCCAGCACGTGGGTGAGGCGCATCACCTCGCGCGCGGTGAGGAAATAGTGGCGCATGAAGCGCTCGACGCCGACCTGCCTGCCGTGGCGCGTGTAGCCCATGCGGGCGCCGACGACCGGCTGCACGTCGAAGGTGAGCCGCTCCTCGGCGCGGCCGGCCACGTAATGGAGGTGGAAGCGCACCGACCAGAGGAAATCCCACGAGCGGCGTGCGCGGTTGGCTTCCTGCTCGGTCAGCAGCCCGCCATTGGGCGCATCGGCGCCGACCAGCTCGTGCGGCTCGCCGCGGCCGAAGGTGTAGCGACAGAGCCAGTAGAGGGTCTGCATGTCGCGCAGGCCGCCGCGGCCTTCCTTGATGTTGGGCTCGACCAGGAACGGGCTTTCGCCGTAGCGCGCATGGCGCACGCTGCGCTCGCGCTGCTTGGCGGCGATGAAGTCGCCCAGGCCGGACTGGACGCAGGCCACGATGTAGCGCGCCTCGAACATGGCAAACAGCGGCTCGTCGCCGGCGATGCGCCGCGCGTCGAGCAGCGTGGTGCGCACGGTGGTGTCGCCGGCCGCCTCGTCGATGCATTCGTCGATCGAGCGCGTCGCATGGCCCACCTTGAGGCCGAGATCCCACAGGAAGTAGAGGATGAACTCGACGATGGCGAGGATCTCGGCCGAGGGCTGGTTCTCGGTGAGGAACAGCAGGTCGATGTCGCTGAACGGGGCGAGCATGCCGCGCCCGTAGCCACCGGTGGCGGCGATCGCGAAACGCTGTGCCGGGGCCGAGGCGGCGAGCGCGTCGCCCAGAGTGTAGTCGTAGAGGGCGGCGATCAGCCCGTCGGTCAGTCCGGCCAGCCGGCGGGCGGCCTGGGTGCCGGACAGCGCGCGCGCCTCGAAGGCGTCGCGCACCGCCTGCTGGATGCGTGCCAGGTGGCGGCGGAACAGGCCGATCGCCACGTCGCGCGGCGTCGAGCCGATGGCATCGGCCGGGCGCGCCAGGGCGGCCGCCAGCGCATGCGCCGCGCCGTCGAGACCCGGGTTTGCGTCCCGCGGGGGGCTTGGCTGCGCTGCGGCTTCGAGCGCAGTGGACGATCGGCTGGGCATCAAGGGTCAGTCTAGCGGCTTCCCGCCGCCCGCGACAGGAACATCGTGCAGTGCGGCAAGCGAGGGGCCGAGCTGGTGGCGCAGGTGATACAGCGCGGCCAGCGCCTCGCGTGGCGACAGCGCGTCCGGGTCGATCGCGCGCAGCGCCTCGAGTGCTGCCAGCGACGCCGCGTCGAGCGCGGGCGCTGCGGTTCCCGGCCCTGGTACGCCCGGCCCTGTTACGCCCGGGCCTGATACACCCGGTCCTGGCGCTTCTTGCCGTGGCGCTTCCGGCCCCCGCTCTTCCTGTCCTGGCGCTTCCTGTCCTGGCCCCTCCACGGGTTCCGGTGCGCGCTCGAGCGCCTCGAACAACGGCAGCTTGGGGGCGCTGCGCGCATGTTCGCGCTCCAGGCTGGCCAGCAGGCGGGCGGCGCGGGCCACGACCGGCTCCGGCACCCCGGCCAGGCGCGCGACATGCACCCCCCAGCTCCGGCGCGCAGCGCCGGGCACCACCTCGTGCTGGAAGATCACCTCGCCCTTCCATTCGCGCACCTTCATGGTGTGCGCCCGCAGGCGCGGCAGGCTCGCGCCGAGATCGGCCAGCTCGTGGAAATGGGTGGCGAACAGGGTGCGGCAGCGCAGCCCCGAATGCAGCGCCTCCAGCACCGCCCAGGCGATGGCCAGCCCATCGAGTGTGGCGGTGCCGCGACCGATCTCGTCGACCACCACCAGCGAGCGGGGTCCGGCGAGGTTGAGGATCGCCGCCGTCTCCGTCATCTCGACCATAAAGGTCGAGCGCCCGCGCGCCAGCTCGTCGGCCGCCCCAACCCGGCTGAACAGCCGGTCGACGATTCCGATCCGCGCCCGCGCGGCCGGCACCGGCAGCCCGGCCTGGGCGAGCACCACCGCCAGCGCCGTCTGGCGCAGGAAGGTCGATTTGCCGGCCATGTTCGGCCCGGTGAGCAGCATCAGCCGGCGCTCGGGCGACAGGTCGCACCCGTTCGGGGTGAAGGGCCGCGCGGGCGGCAGCGCCGCCTCCACCACCGGGTGGCGGCAGGCGGTGAGCAGGAAGCTGTCATCCTCGGCGAGTTCCGGCGCGCACCAGCTGGCGCCCGTGCCGCCCTCGCCGGCGAGGGCGGCGGCGCCCAGCAGCACGTCGAGCCGGGCCAGGGCGGCGGCGAGTTCGGGCAGCGCCGGCTCGGCCAGCACCGCCTCCGTCAGGCCCGCGACCAGCTCGGCTTCGCGCGCCGCCGCCCGGCCCAGCGCCTCGCCGAGGGCGGCGTCGAGCCCGGCCAGCCGGTCGGTGGTGAAGCGCGCGATGCTGGCCGTGCCCTGGCGCAGGATCAGCCGCCGCTCGCCCGCGAGCCCGCGGGCCGCGGCCGCCGACATCTCGATCACATAGCCGAGCTGGGCATGGTGGCGGATCTTGAGGGAGGCCACGCCGAACGCCTGCGCATACTCCGCCTGCAGGCCGGCGATCAGCCGCCTGCCGTCGTCGCGCAGCTCCCGTTCGCGGTCCAGCGCCGGATCGAAGCCCGGCGCGATGACCCCGCCCTCCTCGAAGCGTGCCGGCAGCACGTCGGCCAGGGCAGCCGCCAGCCGCTCGCCCAGCGCGGGCAGGGCGCCGCTCGCGGCCTGCCTCAGTTCGCCCAGCAGCGCGGGCGGGCTGGCCAGCGCGTCGAGCAGGCGGCCGACCTCCGCGGCCCGCGCCAGGGTGTCGCGCGCGCAGGCGAGATCGCGCGGCAGCCCGCGCCCGAGCGACAACCGGGCGAGGGCGCGGGCCAGGTCCGGCAGGCCGCGCAGCGCGTCGCGCATCGCCCCGCTCGGCGCATCCGGGGCGGCCAGCCGCAGCCAGCCTTGCTGGCGGGCGGTGATCGCGCCGAGCGCGGTGAGCGGGCTGGTGATCCAGTCCGCCAGCAGCCGCCCGCCGGCCGCGGTCTGCGTCCGGTCGATGGCGGCGAGCAGGGTATGGGTGGCGCCGCCGTCGCGCGCGGTCAGCAGCTCCAGGCTCGCCCGCGTCGCGGCGTCGATGCCGAGCCGGCTGGCCGGCGGTTCGGGCCGCGGGCGCCCCAGCCTCGGCATCCGCCCGGCCTGGGTGCGCTGGACATAATCGAGCGCCAGGCCGGCGGCCACCGCCTCCTCGTCGGAGAAGCTGCCGAAGGCGTCGAGGCTGGCCACCGCGAATTGCGCCGCGAGCCGCTCGCGCGCGGCGGCGGGGGCGGGAAAGGCGAGCGGCGGGGCGCGGCGCCCCGCATGCTCGCCGAGCGGCAGGTCGGCGGGGGCCAGGATCTCGGCCGGGTCGAGCCGGCCGAGCAGCTCGGCCAGCGACGGCTCGCCTGGCGGCAGCGCCGCCGTCTCGAACAGGCCGGTGGAGATGTCGATCCAGGCCGCGCCCACCGCCACGCCGGGGCCGCCGCGCCCCGCCCGCCCGCGCGCCGGCGCGGTGGCCAGCGCGAGCAGCAGGCTCGGCCGGCCGGCCTCCAGCAGGTCGTCCTCGGTCAGCGTGCCCGGCGTCACCAGCCGCACCACCGCCCGCTCCAGCGGCCCGCGCTGGCCCGGACGCGGCCGCTCGGTCTGCTCGGCGATCGCCACCCGGAAGCCCCGGCGCACCAGGCGCGACAGATACAGGCCGGCGGCGGCACAGGGCACGCCGCACATCGGGATCGGCTCGCCGCCATGCTGGCCGCGGGAGGTGAGTGCGATGTCGAGCGCCGGCGCCGCCGCCTCGGCATCGGCGAAGAACAGCTCGTAGAAATCGCCCATGCGGAAGAACAGCAGCGCCTGCGGGTGCTGCGCCTTGAGTGCGAACCATTGGGCAATGGCGGGCGAGGCGCCTTCGGCGGCGGGAAGCGTCATGGGGCGCTTCCTAGAGCAGATCGGCGCCCGGGGGGACCCGGGGCGTCCGGTCCGGGTGCCGCGGCAGCGGGATTTCGTTCCCCGACCAGGAGGAGCAGGCCGGCGTCCGGCCGGTGGCCGGCCGCGCGGCCGCAACGGCGACGCAGGCGGCACCGGTCTGTTGCGCTGGAGCCCGGCTCTGCACAAGTCGGGCCCCTGGCTCAGCCCCGGCCGGCTGTCGCGCCTGCCGCATGGCCGTCATCTCCGGTCCGAGCCTCGCCTGGTGAGCGTGCGGGTTCGTGTTCCGAGTAAACCACGACGGCCTGTCGCGGACACTCGCAGCCAGGAGGTCGCGCCGGTCGTCGTCGCGGGGCAGTTGCCCGATCCAGGAGTTGGCGCCGCTTGCCCTCTCGTCTCGATGGGGGTCGCTCGGCTGTGCGGCTCGGCAGTCCCGTGCGCCCTGCCCTGCTGTCGAGGGCGCGGGTTCGGGAGAACTCAACCGGCGCGGGAGAGGCGATCCAGCAGCTCGCTGAGCAGCAGGCGTTCCCCGGCTGTGAGGGCTCTGGTGTCCTCCAGGCGCGCACCGAGCGAGATGGCGAGCGAGGCGATGCCGATACGGTCAGGCTCGACTGGTGCGTCGGCGAGGATCGCGGCCATGACGGCCTCCCTCGCCAGTCCGGCGAGGTGCGGATCGCGGTCTTCAGCCGGCGTCGCGAGAAGGGTGGCGACCGTGCCGACGCCGGTCGCGTGAACAAGCCGCACGGCGCTTTCCACCGGCAGGCGGAGCCGGCCGGCCTGCGCGATCCGGCGCACCCTCGTCCGCAGCACCTCGAGCCCGGCGCGTGCCGCCGGTGATGGCGGTCCCGGAGCGCCGATCTCGTTGATGATGGCGAACACGGCCGGACTGCGGAGGCCGAAGCTGACATAGCCGTCCCAGGCGTTCCGCAGGTCCTGTACTGGATCGGGGTCGGGCGCGGCCGACGACTTGCTGGCGACGAAGGCCGCCAGGCCATGCTCCGCCACCGCGTTGAGCAGGCCGCGCTTCTCGCCGAACAGGCGATACAGGGTCGGCGCCTGCACCGAGGCGGCCGCCGCCACGGCCCGCGTGGTCAGCGCGGCCACGCCGCCTTGCGCGATGAGCCTGGACGCCGCTTCCAGCACGCGCGCACGCCCATCCTGCATCTCGTTCATCTGTTCCGGGCCGGCCGCCATGGCCTGCATTAGCATCGCTGTCCGGAAAACCGTAGCGCTGGTTCTGGGTGCGCTATATCATCGTTAACTTAAAGAGGCTTCCAACGATAAGGATGTTCCGATGATCGTCGTCACGGGCGCCAGCGGCCAGCTTGGCCGAGCCATCGTCCGAAGCCTGCTCGGCTGCGTGGCGCCGGCCGGTATCGTCGCGGTCACGCGCGCACCCGAGAAGGCCGTCATGCTCGCCGCGTGCGGCATCGAGGTGCGGGCGGGGGATTTCGCCGACCAGGGCAGCCTCAAGGCCGCCTTTCGCGGCGCGGACCAGGTGCTGATCGTCTCGGCCGACAAGCTCGGCCTCGATGCGCGGGACCTCCACCGCGCCGCGATCGACGCCGCTCGCGGCGCGGGCGCACGCCGCATCCTCTACACCAGCCACATGGGTGCCAGGGCGGACTCACCGTTCCTGCCTGCCGGGCAGCACGCCGGCACCGAGGCCGACCTGGCGGCGAGCGGGGTCGCGTTCACCGCGCTGCGGCACGGCTTCTACGCCGAAAGCTGCCTCCACATGATCGGCGACGGGTTACGGAGCGGCGAGCTTCGCACGCCCGAGGACGGCCCGGTGAGCTGGACGGCACGGGCCGACCTGGCAGAGGCCGATGCGGCGATCCTTGCCAGCGCGGGTGCGTGGGATGGCGTCACGCCGCCGCTGACGGCAGCTGACGCCATCACCATGGCGCAGCTGACCGTCATCGCGTCGGAAGCGACCGGGCGCGAGGTGCGTCACACCATCGTAACTGACGCGGAATGGCGGGACGGCAAGATCGCGGGCGGCATGCCGGCCCTGTATGCCGACATGCTGCTCGGCACGTTCCGCGCCGCCCGCCGAGGCGACTTCGCCGCGACCGGTCCGGCACTCGGGACCCTGCTCGGACGGCCGCCGCGGACGATGAACGAGGTGTTGTCGGCGGCGAGGTGAAGCGACAGGAAGGAAGAAGTCTTCTTTTTCTGGAAGAAAAAGAAGCAAAAAGACTTTATCCGATGGGACCCCGGGGAGGTGGCACCCGCCCGGTTCAGAACCCGATCACGATATCGCCGCCGAAGGTGAAGTTGCCGGTCTGCGTGCCGCCGTCATAGGCGCGGGTGCCGCTGAAGCTCTTGTCCCAGCGGATCTCGGGGCGGACCATGAACAGGGCCAGCTTCGGGATGGTGGGCTTGTAGGTGAAGCCGGCGGTGAACTCGCTGTAGGTGGCCGGGCCGTAGTTGAACGAGGTGTTCGGCTGGCCGTTGAGCGCGCGGATCGCATCCATGTTGCCGGGATAGGCGAAGACGAAGAAGCCGTTATCGTCGCGGTAGATTTCGGCACGTCCGTTCACCGCCAGGGCCGGCGTGAGCTGGTATTCGATATATTGCGCGCCGCCATAATTGTTGACGCCGCCGCCATAATCGTCGTGCTGCCAGTTCAGCTCGGTGACCAGGGTGAGCTTGCTGGTCGCCTTGTAGGTGAGGACCGCGTCGTTCTCGTAGCGCATGTCGGAGTTGGCGTTCGGGTCGGTGTAGACGGAATTCTCCGGCCCGAGATGGCTGAGTACCAGCACGGTGAGCTTGCCGCCGGCGAGGTTGTTGAGGCCGAAGCCGACCAGCCCGGCCGGCTCGCCATTGTTGTCGCCGCCGCCGAAGGTGGTGCTCTCGCCGGTATCGGCCTGCAGGTAGATGTCGAGCGTGGGGTTGACGTGCCACTCGCCGAGCAGGCCGGTGTGCTGGAAGGGGCCGAAATTGAAGATGTAGGAGTGCGAATAGAACGGGTTGGTGCTTGGATCGATCGTCTCGTAGCCGATCGGGGTGACGAACTGGCCGAGCTTGAAATCGATGCCACCCGAGGTGAGCCAGGGGGCGTGAAGCAGGACGTTGGCCTGCAGCAGGGTTGCCTGGTAGCGGCTGGTCTGGTTATCGAACTCGCCGAGATAGTGCAGGTAGCGCACATCGGTGCCGAAATCGCCCTGGAGCGTGAAGCCCACATCGTAGCCGGTGGCGCTCGAGTTGATCGGCCGGGTGAGGGTCGCCTGGATCTGGTTGAGCAGCGGCGTGTTCGCCTTGTCGTCGAACAGCCGGCCGAAATTCAGCCCGTCGCCCGGCCGGTCGCCGTTGCCCTGGATGCCGCCGTCGAACTGCAGGCCCCAGGTGATGGTGCTGGCCCACGGGGACGGGGCGGCTGGTGCCGGGGAGGCCGGCGCAGGCGAGGCCGGTGCCGGCGAGGCGGGCGAGGTCGAGGGCACGGAGCCGGACTGGACGTTGGGCGAGGATTGCGGTGTCGGCGTCGGCGCGGTCTGCGCGAGGGTGGTGGCGCCGCCGGTCAGCCAGGTGGCGCCGGCCAGCAGCAGCAGGCGCGTGGCGCGCCTCGACGGCCGGACGGACAGCAGGCACGTGCGTCGCGGCGTGGGTGTGGGCATGCGTCTCCGCTCTTCCCTCTTGTGAAAAGGTCCAGAAGCCCCGCGTCCAGATTGCGTTCGCGACACGACGACCTTGTCGCGTTGCGGAATCAGGTGTCCAGACCGATTCGACACCGAACCCGTCGATTCGTGTCGAGTTGTAACGATTTTGCGACAGGCATCAGGCGAGGGGCATGAGGCGAGGGGCATGAGGCGAGGGGCGCCAGGCGAGGGGCGACGGGTGATGGACGCGAGGCGCGCGGGCGGCGTGGCTCAGGCGGCCCGGCGCCGTGCAAGCCGCTCGATCAGGCGGCCCGGCGCGACCAGGCCGGTGGCGACAAGACCGGCGCCGTAGGCCAGCAGGCCGAGCGCGATTAGCCCGGCCAGGGCCAGGATGCGCAGCCGGGTCGGCATGGAGGCGATCCCGACCGGCAGGGCGTACTGGGCGGCGACCAGCAGGGCGGTCATCGCCACGCTGCAGGCCAGCATGCGTGCGAGGCGCGAGACCAGGCGGCGGGTGGGGCGGATCCAGCCGCGGCGCAGCAGCAGGCCGAACAGCACGGACGTGTTGGCCAGGGCGGCGAGGCTGCTCGCCGTCGGCGGCCCGACATGGGCGAGCGGGCGCATCAGGGCGAGGTTGAGGGCGAGGTTGAGGGCGAGTATCGCCAGGCCGATGCGCACCGGTGTCGCCGTATCGCCGCGGGCGAAGAAGCCGGGCGAGAGCACCTTGATCAGCACGAAGAACGGCAGCCCGGCCGCGTAGCCGCACAGCGACTGGGCCGACAGCACCGCGTCGCGGGCGGTGAAGGCGCCGTGGCCGAACAGGGTGGCCATCAGCGGCACGGACAGCGCGCACAGCGCGAAGGCGGCCGGCACGGTGAGCAGCAGCGCGTAGTCGATCGCCTGGTTCTGGGTGGCGTATGCCGCCTCCTCCTGGCCGCTGTGCAGCTGGCGGGTCAGCACCGGCAGCATGGTGGTGCCCGCCGCACTGCCCAGCACGCCGAGCGGGAGCTGGTTCAGCCGGTCGGCGAAATACATCAAGGACAGGCTTCCGGTCGGCAGCCAGGTGGCGATGATCGTGTCGATGGTGAGATTGAGCTGGCTGACCCCGCTGCCGATCAGGCCCGGCACCATGCGGCGCATCAGCTCGCGCATGCGCGGCGTCATGCGCGGCCGGGGCAGGGACAGCGACATGCCGGCGACGTGCGCGCCGATCAGCAGGATGGCGAGCTGCACCACGCCCGAGACGGTGAAGCCCCAGGCGGCGGCGCGCGCCACACCGCCCAGCCAGCCCGCGCACAGCAGGATGCTGGCGATGCCGACGACGTTGAACGCCACGTAGGCGCCGGCGGCCAGGGCGAAGCGGTCGAGCCCGTTGAGCACGCCGGCCACCAGGGCCGCGAGGCAGATCAGCATCAGATAGGGGAAGGTGATCCGGCTGAGCGTCACCGCCAGGGTGAAGGTGGCGGGGTGGCGCGCCAGACCCGAGCCGATCACCGACATCAGCGCGGGCATGAAGATCTCGCCCAGCACGGTCAGGACCAGCAGCCAGAAGCCGAGGGCGGCCATCGCCTCGCGCGCGAACTGGCGGGCGACCGGCGCGCCGTCGCGGGCCAGCACGGCGGAGAACAGCGGCACGAAGGCGGCGTTGAACGCGCCCTCGCCGAACAGGCGGCGGAACATGTTGGGCAGCCGCACCGCGACCTGGAAGGCGTCCTGGACGGGCCCGGCGCCGAGCAGGGCGGCGAGCAGCTGGTCGCGGACCAGGCCCAGGATGCGGCTGGCCATGGTCCAGGCGCCGACGGTGAGGAAGCCTTTCAACATGGCGGCTGTCTTTGCAGAGCCGGACGCGGACTGCCAGCCTCGTCTCGCCCCTGGCCGGTTGAAGACCCCGGCGCGCGCGGTGCTAACCTGCCCGCCATGAGCACCCCGGCCCTCGACCTCAACCGCCTCTCCACCGCCCCGCTGCACCTGCTGACCCGCCACCTCGCCGATGTGGCGTCCGGCCGGGCCGAGCCCGATCTGGTGATCACCGGGGCGCGGCTGCTCTCGACCTATTCGGGGCGCATCCTGGAGGATCGCGAGCTGTGGATCAGCCGCGGGCGGATCGCGGCCGCGCAGCCGGCCGGCACAGCGCGCGGGAGTGCCGCCCGCTACGACGCGCGCGGCGGCACGGTCGCGCCCGGGCTGGTCGACCCGCACATCCATATCGAGAGCAGCATGATGACCGCCTGCGCCTATGCCGAGGCGGCGCTGCTCAACGGCACGACGACGATCTTCTGCGACAGCCACGAGATCGGCAACGTGTGCGACGCGGCGGGCATCGAGTGGATGCTGGAGGATGCGCGCGCCGCCCCGCTCAACATCTTCCTCACCGTGCCGAGCACCGTGCCGGCCACCGCACCCGCCTTCGAGACCGCCGGCGGCGACCTCACGCCTGCCAAGATCGGCGCGCTGTTCGACCGCTGGCCGGAGGCGGTGGCGCTGGGCGAGAAGATGGATTTCGTCCAGCTCTGCGCGGGCGACAGCCGCTCGCACGCCATCGTTGCCGAGGCGCTGCGCCGCGGCCGGCCGGTCAGCGGGCACATCTATGGCCGCGAGTTCGTCGCCGCCTATGCGGCCAGCGGAGTGACGGACACGCACGAGGCGGTCAGCCGCGAGATCGCCTCGGATCTGCTCGAGGCCGGGGTCTGGATCTTCCTGCGCGGCGGCCCGCCCGGCACACCCTGGCACAGCCTGCCGGCGGCGATCCGGGTGGTGACCGAGCTCGGTGCCAGCCCGCACCGGGTGGCGGTCTGCACCGACGACCGCGACGCCGACGACCTGTTCGCCTTCGGCCAGGACTGGGTGGTGCGACAGGCGATCGCCGCCGGGCTGGCGCCGGCCACCGCCTGGACGATGGGTTCGCTGAACGGCGCCACACGGTTCGGCCTGGACGGCGAATTCGGCGGCCTGGGCGGCGGCAGGCGGGCCGACCTGGTGCTGCTCGACGACGACATGGCGGTGCGCAACACCTGGTATGGCGGGACGCTGGTGGTCGAGGACGGCCGGGTGACGCCGGCGCTGGACCGGCAGTTGAGCACCTCGCGCTACCGCTATCCGGCGGCCGCCTACAGCACCGTGCGCCTGCCGGCGAGCCCGGCCCTGGTGCCGCCGCTGCCGGCCGGGCCGGTGCGGGTCAACCTGATCGCCATCCACGACCCCACCGACATCGCGCTGCACCACGAGCGGCTCGACCTGCCGGCGCGCGCCGACTGGACGGCGCATTTCGAGGCGCACGATCTGTGCTTCCTGACCGTGCTCGGCCGGCACGGGCAGGGGACGGTGGCGCACGGGCTGCTGCGCGGCTTCGGCCTCACCGAGGGCGCGGTGGCGAGCTCGGTGGGTCACGACGCGCACAACCTGGTGGTCGCCGGGCGCTGCGAGGCGGACATGCGGCTCGCCGTGGAGGCGATCGAGGCGGCCGGCGGCGGTGTGGTGGTGGTGCGCGGCGGGCAGGTGGTGGCCGAGGTGCGCCTGCCGGTGGCGGGGCTGCTGTCGGACAAGCGGGCCGGCGAGGTGGCGGCCGAGGCGGCGCTGCTCAAGGCGGCGTGGCGGGAGGCGGGCTGCCGGCTGCCCTACATGGGCTTCAACCTGATCCCGCTCGCCGTGATCCCGGCGATCCGCATCACCGACCGCGGGCTGGTGACCGTGCCGGGGATGGAAAAACTTTCGCTGTTCGAAGCCGCCTGATCGCCTATCATCGGTCGTTGCACATGCGGAGCGTTCTATGACGGGCGAGATCTCGCGGCTGAAGGTCGGCGACGAGGGGTTCCTGGTGGCCAGCATGATCGACCGCTGCCCGAAATCGATGATGCTGCGCGAGCTGGTGCGCAACGCGGTCGAGGCGGCGCAGACCGCGCCCGAGGGCGAGCGCCGGGTGGTGGTCGAGGCGGTCGTGGTGGACGGCGTGCGCAAGCTCTCGATCCGCAACACAGGGCGGGGGATGGATGCGGACGAGCTGTATCGCATGTGCGACATCGCGTCCTCGATCCGCAAGCAGAACAGCCTCGAGCAGAATTTCGGCATGGGGGCCAAGGTCGCCTCCCTGCCGTCGAACCGCTTCGGGCTGCGCTACCGCTCCTGCCGGCTGGGCCGGGTGTGCGAGGTGGTGCTGGGCTGGCGCGACGGCGTCTATGGCCGGCTGCGGCGCGGGCGGCCCGGCCTGGAGGGTCTGCACGAGGTGCTCGACGTCACAGCCGAGGCGCTGGCCGAGGGTGCTCGCCTCGAGCAGGACTGGACCGAGGTGCTGCTGCTCGGCAACCGCGCGGAGCAGGATACCGCTGCCGAGCCTTATGACGGCGCCCCGCCGATGGTGCCGTACTGGGTGGCCGAGGAGCTGCACAAGCGCTTCTTCCGCCTGCCGGCGGATGTCGAGCTGATCCTTGCCGAGGGGCTCGACCGCAACAATGCGGCGCACCGGTTCGAGACGATCTGGCAACGGATGGGGCGGCACTACACGCGCCATGAGACGGTGGCGGCCGAGGATGGCTGCCTGATCCATTACCTGTTCGATGCGTACGCACCGGGCGGGCCGGGTGCGGCGGACGACCGCCGCACGGTGGCAGCGCAGGGCGTCCCCTATTTCGTGCATGGCATGGCCGGGCTGGTGTTCCGCGACGAGATCTACGACCTGCAATGGCACCAGCAATGGCTGCATCTCGGGCCGGTGTTCGGGATCCCGTTTTGTGGTCGCAACGTGTCGGTCTTCGTCGAGCTGCCCGACCATCACCCGGTGCTGCCCGACGGCTACCGCCAGTTCCTGCGCCGGCGCGACGGGCTCGGCGAGCAGCTGTTCCTGCGCCAGTTCGCCACCGCCGTTGCCGCCCTGCGGCCGGGCTGGCTGGTCGAGCTGATCGAGCGCAGCGCGCCGGACAGCGCGGTGTCGGGCGATGTCAGCGAGGCGCTGCGCCGCCTGCTGCGCGAGCTGCGCGTGCCGCGCCGCGCCCGGGCCGGCCCGGCACGCGACGTGGCCGCCCCGGCGCCCGGTGCCACGGCCGGAGAGGAGCCGGACGAGGCGCCGTCGCCCGACGAGCCGCCCGCCGAACTGCGCCCCGAAGCGCTGCCGGAGCCGGCGGCCGAGGCGTCTGGCGATCCGCCGCCGCCAGCGCCTCCCGGTGCGTTCGAGCGCGACGACGAGACGGCGGACGAGGACGCCTACGAGCCGCCGCCGCAGATCATCCTGATGCGCGACGAGGCGGAGATCGGCGCGCGCGGGCTGGCCGAGCGGGGCGGGCGCTATTATCCGGAAACCCACCAGCTGTTCGTCAACTGCCTCTATCCGGCGGTGGCGTCCATGCGTGGCCTGCTGGAGGAGGAGTTCGCCGCCGACGGCGACGCGGACGCGGTGCGCCTCGCCGCAGCCCGCCTGGCGGAGCGCTCGCTGGTCGAGCGGGTCGGGCGCATGCTGGTCTTCGCGCTGGCCAAGCAGGGACGCTGGGCGGACTGGGAGATGGAGCATGCGCTGTCGGCACCGGCGCTGAGCCTGGCCGCCGACGACATCCACCAGAGCCTGCCGGCCGCGCGTGCCGCGCTGCGCGCCGAGCTCCGGCTGCGACAGCTCGCCCACGCGCTGGCCTGAGGAGGCCGCGCCCGGACCAATGGAGCCGGGCAGCATCGGGACAAAGAGTGAGAGGCGGCGACCGGGCCAGAGGCTGGGCTGGAGATCGGGGCGCAGAGACCGGGGCGCAGAGACCGTTCAGGCCGGTGGCTCGCTTCCCAGCGCCTCGAGTGCGCGGCCGATGGCGGCGGCGACGCCCGGCGCGGCGCCGGGCCGGACGTGGTCGGCGGTCTGCAGCAGGACGCGTCCGTTGCGCACCCGGGCGCCCATGGCCTCGGCCAGCCGCTCGGCGCCGGCCGGATCGGCCGGGGTGAGGGCCACGCCGTGCGGGCCGGCGTCGAGCCGGGCCACGCCGCGGCGCCGGCACAGGCAGCGCAGCCGTGCCAGGGTGAGCAGCGCGTCCAGCGGCTCGGGTGCCGGGCCGAAGCGGTCGGCCAGTTCCTCGGCGAACGCCTCGACCTCCGAAGGCTCGGCCAGCCGGGCGAGGCGTTCGTAGAGGGCAAGCCGCAGGTTGGGCTCCGGCACGTGCGGCTCCGGGATGTAGCCGCCGAGACCGACATGCAGCACCGGAGCGGGCGGCGGGGGCGGGGTGCCGCGCAGCGCCGCGGCGGCCGCGGCCAGCAGGTGCTGGTAGAGCCCGGTGCCGATCGCGCCCAGATGGCCGGCCTGGCGGGCGCCGAACAGCTCGCCGCCGCCGCGCCGATCGAGATCGGCGGCACTGATCGCCACCCCGGCACCCAGGCCGGACAGTCCCTCGAGCAGCCGCAGCCGGTGGTGGGTGGCAGGTGCGAGGCGCGCGCCGGGCTCGGTGAACAGGTAGGCCGATCCGCGACGCTGGCCGCGCCCGACCCGGCCGCGCAGCTGGTGGAGCTGGGCCAGCCCGAACCGGTCGGCGCGCAGCACCAGCAGCGTGTTGGCGCGCGGTATATCGAGCCCCGCCTCGATGATGTCGGTGGCCAGCAGCACGTCGCCGCGGCCGGCGCCGAAGCCGATCACCGCGCGTTCCAGCGCCTCGGCCGGCATGCGGCCATGCACCGGCACGACGCTCAGCTCCGGCACGGCCTCGGCCAGGCGCGCGCCGACCGCCGCCATGTCGGCGATGCGCGGCACGACGACGAAGCTCTGCCCGCCGCGCCGTCGTTCGCGCAGCAGCGCCTCGCGGGCGACGACCCCGTCCCAGGGCAGCACGAAGGTGCGCGTCGGCTGGCGTCGGACCGGCGGGGTGGCGATCAGGCTCACGTCGCGCAGCCCCACCAGGGCCGCCTGCAGGGTGCGCGGGATCGGGGTCGCGGTCATGGTCAGCACGTGCACCGACGGGCCTGCGGGGCTGGTGTCCGCAGCCTCACCCGTGGCGCTGGCGCCATCTGCGCCGGCCGCCGCACCCCAGGCCGCCAGCCGCGCCTTGTCGGCCTCGCCGAAGCGCTGCTCCTCGTCGATGATCACCAGGCCCAGATTGTGGAACCGCACGGAGTCCGAGGCGAGCGACTGGGTGCCGACCACGACGCGGATCTCGCCGCTGGCCAGGCCGCGCAGCACCGCCCGCCCGGCGGTGCCGGTGGCAGCCCGCAGCGGCTCGACTCGCAGGCCGGTGCCGTCCAGCCGCCGGCGCACGCTGTCGAGATGCTGTCGTGCCAGTACCCCGGTGGGCGCGACCATCGCCACCTGCCATCCGGCCAGTGCCGCCGCGGCCAGCGCACGGAGGGCCACCTCCGTCTTGCCGAAGCCCACGTCGCCGCACACCAGCCGGTCCATCGGCCGTCCGCGCGCCATGTCGGCCAGCACGTCGGCGATCGCCGCGCGCTGGCCGGGCGAGAGCGGGTGGGCGAAGCGGCGCGCCAGCCGTGCGGCCTCCGGCGGCGGCTCGATCGCGGGCGCGCGGCGCGCGTCGCGCGCTGCCGCCGCCTGGGCCAGGCCCCGGGCCGCCGCGCCGATCTCGGCCTCGATCTCCGCCCGCCTGCGCTGCCAGCCCGACCCGCCCAGCCGGTCGAGCCCGACGCTGCGCGTCTCGCCATAGCGCCAGACCTGGTCGAGCTCGCTGGCCGGCACCAGCAGCTCGGCCTCGTCGGCAAAGGCGAGCACCACCCGCTCCTCGGCCGGCGCGCCCGCCTCGCCGCCGATCCGGGCGAGGCCCGTGACACGGGCGATGCCGTGCTCGAGATGGACGACCAGCTCGCCGATGCGCGGCGCCCGACCGGTCTCGCCGCCTGCCGCCGCCTCGCGCCGGCGCAGCAGCGCGGCCACCGGCAGCACCAGCAGGCCAGGGCGCGCCAGCCCGTCGGCCAGGTCGAGCTCCAGCACGCCGGCGGTGCCGGGGGCGATGTCCTGCAGCCGGCCGGCCACCGGCGCCTCCAGGCCGCGCCGGGCGAGGCTGGCGGAGACGGCCGCGGCGCGGTCGGGGGCTGCGATCACCACCCGCTCGCCGCGCGACATGGCCGCCCGGGCCAGCGCCAGCAGGTCGCGGGTGCGTTCGGGCGGCTCGATCGTCTCGCCCAGCTCGCCCAGCTCGCCCGCGCTCGCCTGGCCCGCCTCGCCCGTGCCGTCCGGTGCGATGGCGTGGCCGGCATGGAGGAGCCGGTCCGCCACCGCCCGCCGTGCGGCGGGCGGGCTGAGATAGAGCCGCGCGGGGCGGGGCAGGGTGCTCGGCGCGAGGCCGGCCCGCGCCGCCTTGAGCGTGGCCGCGTAGGCGTCCTCGACCTGCTCGGCGAACGCCTGCCAGCGTCTTTCCACGTCCGGGTCCATCAGGATGCCGGCCGCGGGCAGGTAGTCGAACAGCGGCACCAGGCGGGCGGGCAGCACCAGCGAGGCGGCAGGCGCGATCTGCGCTGCCTGCTCGTCCTCGGCACCGGGCCGGGCCAGTGCCTCGGCCGCTTCGCGCGCCGCGTCGGGATCGGGCGGGAACTCGACGCAGCGGTGCAGGGCGACCCGCTGCACGGCCACCGTGCTGCGCTGGGTTTCGGCGTCGTAGCACTGGATGGCGGCGATCTGCCCGTCCTCGCCCAGGCTCAGCCGGACCGGAGCCGGGTCGCCGGCCGGGAACGCCTCGATTGTCCGGCCGCGGATCGCCACCTCGCCGGGCTCGTCGACACGCTCGGCCAGGTGGTAGCCGCGCTCGGCGAGGCTGGCGCGCAGGGCCGGCAGGTCGACCGGCCGGCCGGGCTCCAGCCACATGGCCGAGCCCGCCCAGGCAGCGGGGGGCGGGGGGCGCCGCCGGGCGGGGGCGGGGGGGGGGGGGGCGCCCCCCAGCGCGCGCGGCGGCGGCG